>Ga0265797_10005712_pt1 | contig 17999 bp, 23 predicted proteins | sample P2T30metagenome_FD_192433 | JGI IMG/M metagenome (GOLD analysis project Ga0265797, IMG submission 192433) | Plant litter microbial communities from East Loma Ridge, Irvine, California - P2 T30 | ecosystem: Environmental > Terrestrial > Plant litter > Unclassified | place: USA: California...
CACCCTGGTCCTGGTCGGCTTCCTGATGATGCAGCAGATCGTGCGCATCGATTGGACCGAGGTGGAGATGGCGATCCCGGCATTCATGACCATCGTGGTCATGCCCTTCTCCTACTCGATCACCAACGGCATCGGTGCGGGATTCATCAGCTATGTGGTGATCAAGGTCTTCCGCGGCAAATGGGGAGAGGTCCACCCGTTGATGTATGTCACCGCGGCATTGTTCGTGCTCTACTTCATCTCCGGACCCATCCAGAGCGCACTCGGCGTCGGCTGAGCAGTAGAACATACTCTCGAGTGCGTGCTGCTCTCCTGATGTCCTAGTGTGGGGCCATGGATAAGACAGCAAAGAAATGCATTGTCTGGGCTATCGTCTGTTTCATCGTGGCCGCTATTATTCACCCAATATTGCCATTATCGGTTGCGTCCATGGGTGGTGAGCCGGTGGAATTTAACTTCTTCTTCGGAATCGTAGAGCCAATACTGGCCTTCATCCAGGGTGTGTTCTTTGCCATTGGTGGCGCCTTCGTCGGTGCTGCCGTTGTGGTCAACTGGCTCGCCTCGAGGGCTTCTGTCGCGACGACGCATCTATTGTGACGTGCCGAGGCGTTCGTGAATCTGTGCTGCCACTTTTGTGGGGTCACTGACGCTTAAAAGGGGAGCCCGGCGTGAATCGTGGATTGCGATGGTCGGTCCTCCTACGAGTAGCCCGATCGTGCCACCCGGAAGGTACCGGTATCCCGCTCCTTCGAATATTCCTGTCTTAGGCCCCTCGCGCACTGCAGTGATCTCTCTCCAGCGGAAATTCATGTGAAAGATTCCCATGGAACGGGCATGCACCCCAGTCTCATCCACCTCGATTCTGACTCGTGACAGCGAGACTCCGAGGGTGGTCACCAGCAGAAGAATAAACGTACCGACGCCGATCCAGTCTGCATCGATGAACAGCATGGGCACTGCACAGATCAATAAGATGGCTACTACCGGGACGGCGATCTGTGGGGCTATGTGGGTACTGGATATCAGCTGCCTGGATGTATCTCGCATTCGATTAAGCATATCGTTTAGACCACAAGCATCTCGTGGACTATAGAAGAAGTTTCGCTAAGAAATTTGCGAGAAAGACTGGGTGCTAGCGGGAATCCGCCTCGGGTATCCGGCGACGGATGCGGATGGGCCCCTTTGCTGTCGCAGGATCGACCACTTCACCGCCTTGGGTGATATCCACGGCACCGGCGGCCTCGAGGCGTCGCGCCGCGGCTCGTGCCGCATCCATCTGGTCCCGCCAGGCCTTGCCGCCCAGGGCGCGGGCAGCCTCTGAGGGACAGATCGTCGCCATCTCGGCGCGGTTCTCGAGCAGCCCGAGTATCGCGCTTTCCATCTCATGCTCGGATATATCTGGCTTCTCCATGACCCTAGTGTGCACCCATCCGTGTCAGTGCCGGACCCTAGGCTCACTCCTGTTGCTATCGAAAGTATGTTCGAATACGATGAGGCTCCCGGGCTTCCCATCGGCTTCGTCATACCTCTTGGAGACATGAAAGAGGAGCCTGCCCATGTCCGTTGTTATTCGCCCCGAAGCTGACCGAGCACCCCGCCGTGGAGCGGTCACGTTCACTGAATCCATTGACATTGAATGCGATGAGCAGTCCTTGCCCTATCGGGTGATCTGGAAAGAGCGGAGGCACCTCGTGGTTGAAGCACCGATCCGCTGGTACCAGCGGCGCAGCTGGTGGCTGGAAGAGCCGCGTGCTGAACGTGGCCGCCCTGGACTGGTCGCCCATGAGATGTGGCGGCTGCAGATCCAGCTCGAAGCCGTCTCCCAGACGGAGGTCGCCGAAGTGCACACCCTCGATGTCAGCCGCCATGTGTCTTCTGGGCGCTGGCGCTTGGTGAGGGTCCATTGACCTTCACCCACCTCAATGTGGCCAGCTCCTTCAGCAGCCACTACGGCACTAATCGTCCCCAGGAATTGGTGGCTGCCGCCGTCGCCGATGGGATGACGGCGCTGGCCATCACCGATCGGGATGGGCTCTACGGAGCGGTCAAACACATCGGCGCCTGCGTGGCCCATGAGATTGCCCCGATCCTCGGGGTCAGTCTGGTGGTTGAAGATCGCGGGCGGGCCGTGGTGCTCGCCAGTGGTGCCGAGGGTGGATATGCGGCCCTCTGCCAGCTGATCTCGCGCGCCCACGAACATCCCCAGGGCGAACCTGCCCGCGTGACCCTGCAGGACCTTGCCGAATTCTCCGCCCCGGCCGCAGGACAGGTCCGGCGTCGTCTGTTTGTGCTGGCAGGGCCGGAAAGCGAAATCGGTCTCGCCGCAGCGTCCCGAGATTACCGCAGCACCCGGTCACTGCTGCGGCAGTGGCGCGATGAGCTCGGCGAGGCGCTCAGGGTAGAGGTGGTCTCACACCTGGCCCCTCCCGGTGAGGCGCTCTCCACCGCTCATGCGGTGCGGATGCTCAGCGCGGCACAGGTCAGCCGGGTCACCCCGGTGTTGACCAATGCGGTGCGGCTGCTGAGCACCGATGAGGCTGCCACTGCTGATGTGCTGGATGCGGTGCGGGTGCTCTCGGATCTGCACCACACCTCGGCCCTGCAGCCCACGGATCAGGGTTGGTTGAAGCCCGCTGCGCAGATGGAAGCCCTGGCCGCCGAGATCTGCGCGGCAAGCACCACCTCCATATCGGCCGAGGACCTGTTGGCCAGTACCGCAGCTCTGGCACAGCAATGTCAGCTGGATCCGGTCAGGGATATGAGCTGGGGTCAGCCCAAGGTCCCGGAGGCCACGGTCATCGGGATCGAAGGCGATCCCGATGAAGAGCTGCGTGTCCGGTGCGAGGAGGGCCTGGCGCAGATGCTGGCCGCCGAGGTCACCGGCAAGGCCCGCGCCCGGCTCGAACATGAGCTGAGCATCATCGCTGATCTGGGGTTCGCCCCCTACTTCTTGACCGTGGCCGAGGTGGCCCGGCTCATCCGAGAGATGGGGGTCAGGGCTGCGGCCCGCGGATCGGCGGTGTCTTCCCTTGTGGTCCACGCTCTCGGGATCAGCCCGATCGATCCGCTCCAGCACGGACTGATCTTTGAACGCTTCCTCTCCCGCCGGCGCTCCACCCTGCCCGATATCGATATTGATGTGGAATCCTCCGAACGGCACCGGATCTACCGAGCGGTGTTCAAACGCTTCGGCTCCCAGCGGGTCACCCTGATGAGCATGCAGAACGCGTACCGGATCCGCGGTGCAGTCCGAGATGCGGGGCTGGCGCTGGGGCTTCCCGAGGAAGAGATCGATCAGCTGGCGGAGATCATGTGGCGTTTCCCTGCCCGCGAGTTCCGCCGCGCCCTGGAGGAGAAGCCCGAGCTCCAAAGTTTGGCCGAGCGGATTGAGACCGAACGAAGTTCCGGGCGCCAACAGCTGGATCTATTGGTGGATCTCTCCGAGCGCCTGGATCGGCTGCCTCGACATATCTCCACTCATCCCTGCGGCGTGATCCTGGGCAATAACGACCTGCTCAAACTCACCCCGGTGGAGCGCTCCGGAGTCAATGGGCTTCCGATGAGTCAGTTCGATAAGGACGATATGGACCCTATGGGGTTCATCAAGCTCGACATCCTCGGTGTGCGGATGCAATCAGCGATCGCCTATGCGCTGACCGAGCTAGAACGCACCACCGGTGAGGTGATCGACATGGTCAAAGACGTGGACTATGCCGATCCCGCCACCTTCGCGATGATCCAATCCACCCACACCCTGGGCTGCTTCCAGATCGAGAGCCCTGGTCAGCGGGAACTGATCGGCAAGCTGGTCCCCGAGACACTTAACGACCTCGTGGTGGATATTTCACTCTTCCGCCCCGGGCCCATGGGATCCGGCATGGTCAAGCCATACCTGGAACGCCGACACGGCTATGAGGAGGTGGGATACCCGCATCCCGACCTGGCTCCGATCCTGGATGAGACCTACGGCGTGGTGGTCTTCCACGAACAGGTGCTGCGGATGTTTGACACGATGACCGGCTGCGGCCTGGACGTGGCTGATGAGCTGCGCCGGGCCATGAGCAAGGACAAGTCCGGACCGGTAGAGACCTTCTTCCGCGAGGAGACAGCCAAGCGCGGGTATTCCGCCGCAGTGATCGACCGCGTCTGGGAGATCCTGCTCAGCTTCGGCAGCTTTGGCTTCTGCAAGGCCCATGGCGCTGCCTTCGCCGTGCCCACCTACCAGTCGGCCTGGCTCAAGACCCATCACCCCGCCCATTTCCTCTGCGGCCTGTTCGAGCATGACCCGGGTATGTACCCGTTGCGATTGCTGGTCTCCGAGGCGCGTCGGCTCAAAATTCCGCTGCTGCCGATGGACGTCAATCGGTCCACCAGCAGCTATCACGTGGAGGCGACCTCTGTGGCAGGACTTCCGGTCTGGGGCATCCGGATGTCGCTGGTGGGGCTGAAGGGGATATCCAAGGCCGAGCTGCGCAGGATCGAGGCAGAACAACCCTTCGCCTCGCTTGCCGATCTGCGGGATCGATCCCGGTTGAAACGTTCCACGCTGCGGGACCTGGTCAAGGTCGGTGCTCTGGATTGCCTCCTGCCCGAAGGACGCAAGGGCCGGAAGGACCTCATCCAGTGGGTGGAGTCCACCAACCTGGAGTACGCCAAGAAGCTTCCGGCACGGCAGGTGCAGGGCCAGCTCTCTTTGCCCATCGGAGATGTGGAGATCGCCAATATGCCCACCGGTGCGGGGGAGTTGGAAGCTCGGGAGATCGTCACCACCGAGCTGGACCTGACCTCCCTGGATACCAGCGGTCATGTGATGGACTTCCACCGTCCGGTGCTTGAGGCGGCGGGTACCACCTTCGCTGAAGACCTGCTCTCACTGCGCAACGGTGCCACCGTGCGGGTAGCCGGCATCCGGGTCGCCACGCAGACCCCGCCGATGGCCTCGGGCAAGCGGGTCGTATTCATCACCCTGGACGACGGCACCGGCTGTGTGGACCTGAGTTTCTTCGAAGAAGCCCAGTACAACACCGGTGAATGTCTCTTCGCGGCGAAGATGCTCATGGCAGAGGGCACCATCCGGCGCACCGGCCCGAGGGCGGTTACCGTGCAGGCGACTCGAGCCTGGGACCTGCGGGGTGAGACCGTGCCAGGTCGGCTTCCCGCTGGAGCAAACTCTGTTTGATCTCAACCCCATAGCGGAAACCTCCGAGCCCACCATCGGTGCGGATGATCCGGTGACAGGGGACAAACAGGGCGGCAGCATTCTTCGCGCAAGCTCCCGCCGCCGCCCGAATCGCTGCTGGACGCTCAGTCCGCCGCGCATATTCGGCGTAACTGAGGGGATGGCCAGGCCGAACCTCGCGCAGCACCTCCCAAGCGTGTTCCCGGAACGGTCCGGAGCGCTGCTGCACCGGCACGCCGTCGAGTGCGCCGATGTCTCCTGAGTAGTAGGCCTCCACCGCCCGGACGCCATGTTCAAGGGTCTGATTGCTGCCGGTCTCGGGTGCTCCGACACCCGAGGGCGCGTCCCCATTACCCCGACGAAGCTCATCACCCCCGCGAAGCTTGGGGTGAATCAGCTGGACCAGCTGTGAAATGTCCGAGGTCCAGCCCGATGCCAGAACATGGCTCTCATTGACCACCAGCGTGAAAGCCCCGTCTGGTGTGCCGAGCGTGGCGTGGAGAAGTGTCATGGGGTGGTGTCCTTTCGCTGCTGTTCGGAAGCATCCTGACTGGCGGCTTTCCAGAGATACATCGCGGCGTAGGAACGCCACGGGGACCATCGTTGAGCGTGGGCCTGCAGTGTCCGATGCGCCGTGGACTTCTTCAGTTCCGGGTCGAGGAGGCCGAGCTTCTTGGCCGCGTTCAGCAGCACCACGTCGCCTGTCATCCAGACATCCGGGTCACCCAGAACTCTGAGCATCAGATAGGAGGCCGTCCATGGACCGATCCCCGGAAGAGCGATCAGCTGATCATGAAGCTCTTTGCTGTCGGCGCCCTGGTGCAACAGGATCTCACCCGACGCCAGAGCTTTCGACACACTTCGTACCGTGGCAATAGACCTGGCGGGAAGGCGAAGTGGCCTGTCAGGATCAAGGTGTGTAGAAGAAGCTGATTGGGTGCGTAGGGGGTCCGGGACGCCCGCGATAATCTGCTCGGGTATGGGGAACAGGAGCGATAACCCGGCAAAGCTAGATACATACCCAGTGCCCAGCGCGTCAACCAACCGCGTCAGATGAGTCCGCGCCGCTACCACCGAGATCTGTTGCCCGACGATCGCGCGGATCAGATACTCGGGACCATCGGCTGTCCCGGGAAGCCGCAATCCAGGGGACTGAGCCACCAGGGGAGCAAGGGCGGGATCGGTGGAGAGCGCATCCGCTACTGCGAGCGGGTCGGCGTCAAGGTCAAAGATCCGGCGAGCACCAGCGACGGCGGCGGGAATGTCCGCCCAGGCGCTCAGTTCGCATTCCACCTCCAGCTGCCAGGATCCTGCCTGTTCAGCGTCTAGCTGCGTTGCCGTGACTTCGATAGCGGCTGGACCATGGGGGAGCCGCAATGTCCGTGCGTAGACCAGAGCCTCGCCGTCGAGCTGTGTGGTTTCGACTCCAGGGATCGCGCGCTGGGCCAGGAACGTGAAGGCCTCCACGGCATTGAAGGGTTCGCGGACCGGCAGTGCCAGCCGGAGTGAGAGCTGCGGGGACGAACCAGCATCCCCCTGCTGATGGTCCGAGGATTCGGCGTCGGTCGGAAACCTTGGGTCGGTAGAACGCCTTTGATGCGCGCGCTGGCGAATTTCCCGCGGCGCGGCGCCAAAGAGCTTCGAGGCGGTCTCGTTGAACTGTCGGACAGAGCTGAATCCGGAGGCGAAGGCGATATCGGTGATCGACATCTGCGTGCCGACAAGCAGGCTGCGCGCCAGATGCATCCGATGCGCCCGGGCAAGCGCAAGTGGACCCGCACCCAGTTCGGCGGACAGGGTTCGGTGCAGGTGCCGGGTGCTATACCCCAGTTGTGCGCTGAGAGTCTGGACGCCGCCGTCGTTCATTGCGCCCTCTCGGATCAGACGCATGGCTCGGCCGGCCAGATCCTGGCGGGTATTCCACTCCGGCGTGCCAGGAGTCGCATCGGGGAGGCAGCGTTTGCAGGCGCGATATCCCTGTTCGTGCGCAGCCGCCGAGGTGGAGAAGAACGTGACGTTCTCCGGCTTCGGGGTCTGCGCGGGACAGGATGGACGGCAGTAGATTTTGGTGGAGGAGACGGCGGTATAGAACTGCCCGTCGAAGCGGCGATCCCGTGACTGCACAGCCCGGTAACGCCGGTTGAAGTCCTCATCCTTGTCCATATGCTCTATTTCACAGTTCATGCCGATGTAAAGCTAGCGGGAATCGGACCTGACCCTTGGTGGTTGTGCGGACAGTGCCCGCCATAGAGCATATGCCGGGCACAGGACGCACAGATGTGTGATCCCGCTATGTGCGGAGTCGGTGACTCCGCGGAAGGACTTATATGACTACCATCGCGCTTATTGGAGCAGGACGCGGCCTTGGAGCCGCAGTTGCACGTCGATTCGGCCGGGAGGGCTTCAACCTCGCGTTGATCTCCCGCAGCCAGGAGCGTGTGGACGCCTTCGCCGAGGAATTGAACGCAGAAGGCTTCACCGCCAAGGGCTTCGAAGCCAATGTGCGGGACACCCGCAGCTTGACCGAGGCCCTGGACAAGGCCGTGCAGGAGCTGGGCCCTATCGAGGTCATGGCATACAGCCCACTGCCGCAGAAGGAATTCCTGCGCCCGCTCCTGGAGACCACTGCTCAGGATCTCGAGGGTGCCGTGGAGTTCTCCATCTACGGACCTGTCGCAGCCGTCCACCAGGTGCTGCAGGGAATGCGCGCCCTGGGTCGCGGCACGGTGCTGTTCATCAACGGCGGCAGCGGAGCTCGCCCCAGCGCGAAGGTCACGGGCACGTCCATCGCCTTCGCCGGTGAGAGCGCCTTCGCCCAGATGCTCCACGATGAACTCGCCGAGGAGAACATCCACGTCGGACAGCTGATCATCCCCGGTGAGATCACTGAAGGCAGCGACACCAAGGATCCGAAGGTTCTGGCTGAGAAGCTGTGGGACCTTCACACGGAACGCAAGGACTTCCGCGTCTTTGCAGAGCCCATGGATTCCTAAGCTCGCGTCGTCACAGCAATACCGCAGCATCATCAAATCGGGCCCTGGTCATTGGACCGGGGCCCGATTTGGTGTCAGCGTCCGTAACGCGTGCGCAGGAGTGACTCCTCCGGGATCTGGGCGTGGCGGTACATGTGGCGAGTCCACATTGCGTGAGCAAGAGCAACGGCCAGAGCCAGCCAGGCAGGACCGAATCCGAACAGCAGTGTGACGGTGAATAACGCGGCCTCCAGCCCATCCCGAACCCATATGAGCAGAAATGGGACCGACAGATAGGACAGTCCGGCGAGGATCACCACGCTGAAGATGCCCAGCCAGGTCCCACGGCTCGAGAGGACGGCGCGTATCGAAAGGACCAGCAAGAAGACGACGACGGCGCCAATCCACTCCGGCTCGGTCCAGAACAGGTTTCCAGCGAGATCCGTGGAGATGCCCATATGGACAAGCCCAACGGCCGGCAGAAGAAGCATGAAGAGTCCGGCCACAAGCACTGCCGCAGCATGCCCGAGCGTCCTAGTATCCACGCCTAGTCTCATGGCTCGTCTCATAGCTCCTGTTCGTCTGAGGATGTTCCGACGCTGAGATCCGACGGCGGCTCAGTGAACTCGAGGCTCTCAAGGTAGATCACGCGAGAATACCTGGGCGAAGAAGGTAGACCGCGGTTTTCAAGCTCCTTAGATGAGTATGTCCGGCAACGGTCACCGAGGTCGTAATTGATCAGTAGACTCGCAGAAATCAGCCACAGGAACCGACGATCCCGGAGTGTAGGCACATGAGCGAGGAACGGCGCAGGGAACTGGGCGATAACGACACTCCCGTCGAAGAAGAGCTGCAGGACTCTTTCGACAACACCGTGACCGAAGGAGCCGAGCGGCTCCAACGGACATTCCGGGCAATGATCATCACCGGCCTCTTCGGGGGCATGGAAGTCGGCCTCGGTGTGATGGCATATCTCGCCGTGCTCCACGAGACCGATAACCACCTGCTTGCTGGATTGGCTTTCAGCGTGGGACTCATCGCCATCCTGCTGGCGCACAGTGAGCTCTTCACCGAAGACTTCCTGATGCCGGTTGCGGCCGTGGTCTCCCGCGAGGGCAGCATCGTGCAGCTCGGGAAACTCTGGGGCGGCACCTTGGTGGCGAACCTCGCTGGTGGTTGGATCTTCATGTGGTTGGTGATGCAGGCCTTCCCTGAGTGGGAATCGACCGTTCATGAAGCTGCTTTCCACTTCGTCGATGCGCCGTTCTCGATGCAGACAATCTGCCTGGCGATTCTGGGTGGCAGCACCATCACGCTGATGACGCGGATGCAGCAGGGCACCGATTCGGACCCCGCCCGCATCGCGGCCGCAATCGTGGGTGGATTCTTGCTCGCCGGATTGCAGCTCTTCCACTCGATTCTGGACTCGCTGTTGATCTTCGGCGCTGTGCAGTCGGGGGCGGACATCTCCTTCGTGGACTGGATCAGCTGGTTCAGCTACACGCTGCTGTTCAATATCCTCGGGGGCATCATGTTGGTGACGGTTCTCAGGCTCGTCCGGACCAAGGAACTGGTGCAGCGACGTCGGGCTGCTTCGCCGGAGGATCCTGATGCGGCGCGCGGCAACCAGGACTGAGCACCTACTGATCCGCCGACTGGTCTGAATTCTCAATGGCTTGATTGATCGTCCAGGCGACTTCAGCGGGGTTGTCCACTGTCAGGACTGCACGCGCGAAGCCTTCGTGACTGAATTCGACGACGACGTTCTCCTTACGGTTGCTGATATTCCAGTAGCTGACTTCACCGTTGCGAGAGAACGTCCCGACATGCTTCCCTGGGAGCGAAAGGCCCAGTAAGCGAAGCATCGGGGCATTACCTCCAATATTGCGGTCTGCGGTTGCGCGGTTGACGTGTGAGAGCGGGACTCTGAGTTCGCGCCGGAACCCCCAGATCTTGTTCAAGCCACGAGGCTCAATGACCAGTTCACTGGTCGAGACTAAGACGGTGTTCATCACTTTTCCTGACTGAATGATTGTGGAACGGGATGATCAGGAGCGGAAGACCCATGACGGCGAACAGTATGAAGGTCGTGATGCCCCAATGGTTCAACTGAGGTGCGAGAAACGTCGTACCAAAAATTATGGCGCCGGCCCCGAAGGCGCGGTAGGCCACCGAGAGTCCGCGGTGGTGTTGCGGGTTTCTCCAGAAAGGCATATGAATGCCTTGGTTTGCACGTGAGGCGATAAGCAACGATGTCACCCACAGGCCCGTTCCAATGACGATGAACACAACACTGATCAGCACGGACATGTACCCAGGTAATCATCTTTGTGTCTGCGCGGTCCAGAGAAGCAACTTGCCTCTGCGAAGATGTTGGCGTGGAGATCAACCGCGAGCCGCGCCGTCCAGACGTCACCTCAGTTGAGCTGATTGGCGGACCAGAAGCCCTAGAGGTGGAGCTGAGCAGCTATGACGAAGCATGGGCAGACATCTTTCTCCACCATCGAGGAAGAATCCGCGAGGCCCTGGCAGGGCAAGACGTCCTGATCGAACACATCGGCTCCACCTCCGTCCCAGGACTGGCCGCCAAGCCGATCATCGACGTCGTTGTAGGTGTCGATGACATCACTGCCGAAGAGGACTACCTCGACCAGCTTCTGGCTATCGGTTATGAGCTGCGTGTTCGTGAACCCGGACATCGACTCGTCCGAACGCCAGAGCGTGATGTTCACGTACACATCTATCACCGCGGGGATGTTGCGATTCAGGAGTATCTCCTGCTGCGCGATCACCTGCGTAGCCACGTTGAGGATCGCGCGCTTTATGAGCGGACGAAGAAAACTCTGATGACTCGGCGTTGGGAGGACATGAATGACTACGCCGCGGCCAAGACCGAGGTCATACAGGCGATCAAGGGGCGGGCGAGGTCCTCGCTGGGACGCTAGAGCGTTGAGCCAGGGCTCTGGTGGAACCACGCCCGAAACCCGCTGGTTCTTCCACGTCGCCCGCTTCCCCCAGAAGGTGCAAAGCTAATTGCCCAATAGCGCCGCATCTGCAAAGCTCGGCACATGTGTGGACGTTACGTCATGGCAAAGGACACCGGTGACCTCGCCGATGAGCTCAACCGTGCCCGTCTGGGCCCCGTGCAGCCTCCCGCATTCGAGCTCGCGCCCAACTGGAACATCGCCCCTACCTCGACCGTCCCGGTCCTGGTGGAGCGCTATGACGAGACCGGGGAACTGGTCCGAGAACTCCACCCGGCCCGCTGGGGCCTGTTGCCGATCTGGGCCAAGGACATGACGTTCAGCTCCCGCACCTTCAACGCACGCTCAGAAACCGTCGCGTCGAAACCGAGCTTCCGTTCGGCAGCGAAGTCGCGACGCTGTGCGGTCCCGGCCGAGGCGTATTATGAGTGGAAAGCCGGGGGAGCGAAGAAACGTCCGCACGCCATCCATTCGGCCGACGGCTCACCGCTGGTCTTTGCCGGGCTCTACGAGTGGTGGAAGGACAAAGACGCCGAAGCCAGGGGAGAGCCGGACCCGTGGATCCTCTCCTGCACAGTCCTCACCGGCCCCTCGCCGGAGGCAGCTCACCACCAGAACGCCGACGACGACGTGCTCACCGAACTCGGCGAGCTGCATGACCGCATCCCGCTTGCCATGACCCCGGAATTCACTGCGGATTGGATCCGGCCTGGGTACAAGAGCGCCGATGAACTCGAGGTGATGCTCGAGGAACTGCGCCACGGCATCCTTGAGGTTGCCGCAGGTTGGGAGATCCACGAGGTTGACCCTGGTGTCGGCAATGTCCGCAACAACGGACCACGACTGCTTGAACCTGTCCCCACGCTCTGGGAATGAACAGCGACCGCCCACACTTGGGATGGACGAAACCATCAGCACTCCAGGAGGGTACCCATGATCGCGTTGGATCTCAGCGGCAAGACCGCCTTCGTCAGTGGTTCCACCCAGGGAATCGGTCTAGCCATTGCCAAACGGCTCGCCGAGGCCGGCGCGCGTGTGGCCATCAACGGCCGGGGAGCAGAGAAAGTCCACGCCGCCATCCAAGAACTCGCCTCCGATGGGCTCGCTTCCGAGAACCTGATCGCAGCACCGGGTGATGTCACCACCGATGACGGGATCGCGGCGGCCCTGGGCGCAGCCGGGGATATCGACATTCTGGTCAACAACCTCGGCGTCTTCGGCGCTGAGCCTGCCCTGAAGATCACCGATGCCGAATGGCAGCGCTTCTGGGAGGTCAACGTCCTCTCTGCCGTCAGGCTCATCCGCGCCACGCTGCCGCAGATGACCCAGCGCCGATGGGGACGGATCGTGAACATCGCCAGTGATTCAGCCGTGGTGATCCCCGCTGAGATGATCCACTACGGTGCCACGAAGTCGGCCCTGCTCGCAGTGTCTCGCGGTTTCGCCAAAGAAGCGGCTGGCACCGGAGTGACGGTGAACTCCGTGATGGCCGGTCCTACGCACACCGAGGGGGTTGAGGACTTCGTCTATCAGCTCGTGGACAGCGAGACCCCGTGGGCTGATGCCCAGCGTGAGTTCATGCAGGAACACCGTCCACAGTCACTGCTGCATCGGCTGATCGAGCCGGAGGAGATCGCCAACATGGTGGTCTACCTCGCGTCTCCGTTAGCGTCCGCGACCACCGGCGGAGCGCTGCGAGTCGACGGTGGCTACGTGGATTCGATCCTGCCGTGACCGAGGGATCCTTGGGCCCGATCAGCACTCCCGAAGGAATCGCTGAGGGATTCGCACAGGCGTGGAATGCGGCCGATGCCGACGCCCTCGCGGCGCTCTTTGTGGCCGACGCGGACTTCGTCAACGTCGTGGGCCTGTGGTGGAACAAGCGGGAACGGATCCGCGCCGCCCACGACTACGGATTCCGAAAGATCTTCAACGGTTCCCAGATGCAGCTCGAGAAAGTCCGGGTCCGCCAGCTCGGCGAGGACATCGCCGTCGTCCACGGGCTCTGGACCCTCACCGGACAGAATCCTGCACCGGGGGAGAGCTCAGGCAGCGCCCCGGGCCGCAGGCAGGGAGTCATCAGCTTCACAGTCCAGAAACAGCGCGGCGGGGAGAATAACGACGGCGGCTGGCTCGCCGTCAGCGCGCAGAACACCGACCGGGTGCCTGGTGCTGAGACCTTGAGCGCTGAGGGAGAGACTCTTCGTCCTAAGGCGTACCAGGACCTCGGAGGACCACGCGGCAATTAACCCAGTTCGGCTTGCCGATCAGGGTTGCTCCCCACTCGCCGTCGTCGCAGGTTCTTCACCACGCAGGTAGAACGCGCCCAATGAGCCCGCCAGCGTTGCGAAGACCCCCACCGAGTAGACCGCCAAAACCAGCTGAACGCCCTTGGAGAAGGGATCCTCGGTGGTGATGCCGGCACCGGTGACCGTGGCCATCGCGGCCTCGTAGAGCGCAGCGCCGTAGCTGGTATGTGATTCGAAGGCGTAAAGGAGTTGGCTCGCGGCCAGGATGACGACCACAGTTACCGCCGCCAACCATCCAATCCTGCTGGAGAGCAGCCGTCCCGCCGAACGGGAACCGCGGACTCCCGCCGAGAGGATCCCACCGACGCGTGCAACTCGAGCAACCCGCAACAGTCGCACTGCTTGGAGCGCTCGAACAAAACGCAGGAAGGGAACCAGGAGAAAGATCACCTGCCACCAGTTGCGCCGCCAAAACGCCGCTTGAAAACCAGCGATATAGGCGCGCAGAACGAACTCGGCGACGAAGATGGCCCAGAATCCCCAACCAGCCATAGTCAGAATGCGGCTCCATCCCGGCTCCGTCACCAGCAGCTGGCCCAGGAACACGAAGAGGAACAGCACGCCGAGCAGGCCCATCGGCCGGTCCAATCGTGCTGCCAGGACCTCGGCCGCTTCGACTCTCTCAACCTGTTCGCCGGGTGGGGGCGTGCGTGTACTGCTCACGGTCGGGAGACCTCCGGGGCCGTTGGGGATGTAGGTCGTTGCCACCACTCTACGAGCATGTTTCATGGCCAAGGTGCCGCAGAACGGCGGTTAGTTAATTGACCAGGGCAACCTCTAGCGGGTGGAATGAACGCATGGAGTTACTTGCGATCATTCTCTGGGTTCTTGCCGCAGTGTTGCTGACTGCGTCTTTCGACATGCTCAGACTGGCGAATCCCCACTCACAGCTGCCGTTCTTCTTCGGGAAACCACCGAATAACCCACCGCAGGTCTACGTGGTCCGGCTCCTTGCCTTCCTCTGCTTCCTCATCAGCGCCTGGCTGTTCAGCGATATCTACGGCGGTTTCACCGGCCCCATTCTCATCCTGGTGGGTGCACTTCCCGGATGTATTCGCAATCTCATGCACAACCGGAAGGTCGCCGCGGCGGGGGAGCCGGGCGCGCGTCGCGGTCGCTAGATCGCCTAGGAAGCCAAGCGCTCGGAGGTTGCTCCTTCTGACGTGCCCACCGCAGAGGGGGTTCTGGTCAGGCTGATCTCAGCCCACACCGTATCCAAGGAAAGACCAAGGACTTCGGCGATCGCGGCAATGGTGGGGAAGGCTGGAGTCGCAACCCGTCCTGATTCGATCTTACGCAGAGTCTCGGGGGAGACGCCGGCTTCAAGGGCAGTCTCGAGCATTGATCGCTGACCCCTCGCGCGGCGCAACAACGCACCGAGGCGTTCTCCACGTTCGACGTCGGCTGGGGTGAGCGGCAATCTGACCATGGCACCAATACTAATACCGGGATAATATGGCCGGGATAGTTATTGGCTCACCAGCGGAAGATTCTCATGATCGAAATTCTCAACGCCACCCAACTGACCCGTGCACGTGCGACCGGGGCACTGGTTGCCGACATCCTCCAGACCATCAAGCGTCGCGCAACGATAGGGACCAACCTGCTGCAGATCGACCAGTGGACCAAAGAGATGATCATCAACGCTGGCGCCACCTCCTGCTACGTGGACTACGAGCCATCTTTCGGTCGGGGACCCTTCGCGCATTACATCTGCACCTCGGTCAACGATGCTGTTCTGCACGGCAGGCCGTATGACTACACCCTTGCCGACGGCGACCTCCTCACCCTCGATCTGGCAGTGTCCCTTGATGGCGTGGTGGCCGACTCGGCGATCAGCTTCCTGATCGGCGATTCCGCCCAACCAGAGAGTGTTGCCATGATCGAGGCGACTGAGCGTGCACTTGCTGCAGGAATCGCCGCGGCTGGTCCTGACGCGCGCATCGGAGATCTCTCCTACGCCATCGGAACTGTCCTGGCAGAGGCTGGTTATCCCATCAACACTCAGTTCGGTGGGCACGGAGTGGGATCCACCATGCATCAGGACCCACACATCGTGAACACCGGACGTCCTGGCCGCGGATACAAGCTGCGTCCCGGTCTTCTGCTGGCGCTGGAACCCTGGATCATGGCTGACACGGATGAACTTGTGACCGCCGAAGACGGATGGACCCTCAAAAGTGTCACTGGTTGCCGGACCGCGCACAGCGAGCACACGATCGCCATCACCGAGGACGGCGCAGAGATCCTGACGCTGCCGAGGTCTGCGTAGTTCGGCGAGCCTGTCGCTCCCGGACATCCTTGGCCGTGTCGTTGACTCAGGACTCTCGGTCCTGGTCAGCTTGGCCATCCGCGCGACGTTCTGACAATGGGCGATCACGCGGTCCGCGGACCACGTTAGGTTCGTCAGACCGCCACACACTCCACATGAACGCCATATAGGGGACTATCCACAGACTCCACGCGACGTCGCTCCAGGACTGGTCCCCGGAAATCAAGTTGCGAGCAAGCCCCAGGACGACGGCAAACGTCAGTCCGATCACGGCTCCCACCAGGAGATCCTTCATCTTCTTGGTCATGCAGTTCCTTCCCCAACGAGCGGCCATGGGTCCCAGGAATGTCCACCGGCGAGAAGCTTTCGAGCATCGTTGAGCCGCGCTTGGGGGTAACCACGGGCCTGGGTCATGGACCTGCGGCAACCGTCTGCATCGCTGAAACCGGAGTGGAATTCTGTGCCCGTGATCCTGCGCGTGACCCGTTCAGTAGCGGATGGGAGTGCCCTCCGGGGTGGAGTACTCGCGTGTCGGGATGTGGGGTCGCCGATACAGAGTCACCCTTCTCACCTCACCGGATCTCTCTTCTAAGTCATACTCCCGGTCTGATCACCAGACTAGTTCATCAGTACAACCGCCTGGCAAGAATCACCAGGTCTTCTAACGTGGCCACCTGGCCGTCGGGGCCCACTGCGGAGCGCTGGCGCAGTTCACCCACCTCGACTTCCCAAGCCACATTCGGCTGCAGAGATTCCAAGTCACCTTCGAGGGTGGGCATCTCGTCAGGACCGTGTTTGTGTTCGGACCAGGGCGGTGCTGTCGCGTGCGAGACGACCGCCAGGTGTCCTCCGATTGAGACCCGGTCCGCGGCGGCAGCCAGGATCTCACGTCGATCCAGTGCCACAGGGGACTGCAGGAAAGAGGCAGTGATCAAATCGAATGGACCTGCAGGCATACCCGCCGGCAGATCGCCGACGAAGAACTCCGCGCTTCCCTTCCCGAGATCCTCGAGTTCGGCATGGGTCCGAGCTCGGGTGACAGCTGTCTCGGAGATGTCCACTCCAACGGCCTCCCATCCTCGCCGGGCCAGCCAGAGGACGTCGCCGCCTTCACCGCAGCCCAGATCAAGGGCTCGTCCTTCGGGTAGATCTTCCACCAATGAGCTCAGCGTGGCGTTGACTCGTCCTGACCACACGCGCTCTGAGCCCGCGTAGCGGTTCTCCCAGAATTCCTTGGGGTTGGAATCAGTCACGGTTAGGCCTCTCTCGACGCATCAGGATCGTTGCAGGGCGCCGTCGGTTTGCGCCGTTCGTGGACGGGTGGAGGAGTACCAACTGGCGAAGAGCAAAACTATCAGGAGGATGTCCACCGCATCGCCGCCGTAATACATCACTTGGGCGCCCACCCGTGCGTCACTGGTTCCTACACCCTGCGGAGGATTCGCATAAAGCCACTTCGCCAGGCTTGAATGCGCAGCGATAAAGGCGACCAACACCGCAGACCGCACCAGCATGGACGCGCGATGTGGATTGGGATCGACGCCGATCATTGACGCGGTGAAGACGTATCCCGCGAGGAAGATGTGCAGGTGAATCACGGCGTAGGCCACGGGGGAGAGGTGCATGACCTGGTAGAGGTCAGTGGCGTAGAGCAACCACAACCCACCCGCATTCAGCACTCCCGCCATCAAAGGGTGAGTGATCATCCGGGCACCTGGACTCCGCAAGACCCGGGAGAGGACTCGGGCCGCGTTCACCGGCAGCGTGCGCAGGGCAAGAGAGACCGGGGCGCCAAGAACCATGAGCAGCGGGGCGGCCATTCCCAGCAGAAGATGCCCGATCATATGCGCAGTAAAACTGGTGTGAGCTGCCGTAGCTATAGGTCCAAAGAGTGCCACCGCTGCGCTCAGGATCCCTGAGAACCAGAAAACACTGCGGGCGAGGGGCCATGGACTTCTTTCGCGACTGATCCAGAGCGCTGCGCCGTAACCGAGAGCTCCAATGGCCAACATGAGGACCGCGAAGACGTCGATGGCGACCCATGCCCATTCGCCCATCGGTTCCAGCCTGGGGTGACCCTGGAATCGATGGCTGTCCTGGTGACTCCTCATCATGTTCAAGTGTCAGCGGGAACAGGGCGGGTGCGCCAAAGTATGAGCAGACCGATAAACAGCAGCGCCACGGCGGAGCCGATCCAAACCGCATCGTAGAGCAGCAGGTCCACGTCATACCGAATCTGGTGAATGCCCAGCAGCTTATGGCTGACTACGCCGTCGAGGAGCT
>Ga0265797_10005714_pt1 | contig 17996 bp, 17 predicted proteins | sample P2T30metagenome_FD_192433 | JGI IMG/M metagenome (GOLD analysis project Ga0265797, IMG submission 192433) | Plant litter microbial communities from East Loma Ridge, Irvine, California - P2 T30 | ecosystem: Environmental > Terrestrial > Plant litter > Unclassified | place: USA: California...
CCAACGCTAGGACTGCCTCTTTCTGCCTCAGCCAAACTCTACCGAGACGTTGACGATCGGGTCTTGTATTACCTCATACAAGGAACAAACCAGACAGATACACAAATAAGAAGGTATACCTTGCAGTCTACATTGTCTCCTAATAAGGAAACTTATAAAGATAAATAGCATTGTAGTCTTCTAGATCTAATACGCTTTATTGTAGTAGGATGAAGTACACTGTCCTAAGAGGTGTTCAGTTTCTCTCTTTGATATAGTGGTATTATCGAACACTTGGTGTCTCTTGCTACGCTTCGTCGCGATAAGTGAGAGTCTCGGGTACTTGGCGAGCGATCTTTTGCTTGGTACCAGCTGCTCAGGCAGCTCTGACATGCGGTTTTATGGGCTGTGTGGTCGAGGGAAGACGTACTCACTCTGCGTTCGATCGCGTTGTACTTCCCCACGTCCTCCATCTGCATCCCGGCCGATGAAAGTCTCTCAGCCAAGAGAAGCAACTGCATATGTGAGAGACAGACAATTAGCATTCAAAGAAGGCATGACACTAGGTCTACTTTCACCAAGCAGGCGGGCTTTGCTACACAGGGCATCAAATGATTTGGATGGCAAGCATACAAAATATCGCAAGTCTGATAAACACGAAGAGATCACTCCAACGAGTAACTGTCTGCAAGATAGGTACGCGCCCATTAAAACTGTACAGAAGTCACTGTGTCCTCTCCTCTTCTGCCCTGTTCAAATATTCGTTCAAAGGTCTTTTCTCATTTGCTTCTCCATCTCGTCAAAACCCATCAGTACCAACCACGGGGCTCTAAAGGACCACAATTGTATGGCCTCCATAGTAGGCCTTGTCTATTTATTGAAGGTAATCTTCTCGACTGCGGGTTGCGAATGTAGTGTCTTCTATCACCCGCGGCCTGCCGCCCTGTCATTATGCGAGGAAGCATAAGGCCCTGTCTCGGCATAGAACTCATGTCGTGGCGTTGGTAGTAGTGTCGGTCTTGGTAAGCGTTTTGATCAGGGTTTATGGGCATTTTTTCGATATTAAGCTTGTTGTGAGTATGTATTACGAGAATGCTTTAGATTGGTTGTCAACGTGCTTTGCTACCTAGGTATGGCTTGGTTGTATGGCGAAGATTTTGGGTTGTGTATAGGAAAACTAAGAGGAACATGATCGCGACGCTTTATATGCCTCTGGATAATTCATTATTGTAGCAAAGGGGTGACTCTATGGGCGTTGATAATTGAACGGCTAGCATGTAACATTCTATTAACTAAATGCAAGCTGTCAATTACAGGGAGACTTGAACGGGGTCTTCAAGGACCGTCTCGGGAGTGGAATCAAGACTGAGGTCTTCCTGTAGAAATACCTTCCTATCCATGTCAGCTATCAATGACGCTAGCTGACATGTAAATAGGTATAAATCTTCTCCGCCATATACCCTCTGCTTGAATCACTCTGCTATTTACGTGAGCTCAATAGATGTCGCACCAGAGTAGCGAATCTAGAATAATGAACAGGAGAGAACGACATGGAATATGTAGAGAGGCTATAGCGGGGAAGATTGCGTAATGTGCGGGAAACACGCATGAAGTGACACGTTTAAAGCGAACATGTCTAATATAGTAGTACTCTTCACTAGCACGCGCTCTTTCTTCGTACATCTGTTTGCATGCACAGTCCCTTTAGCCGTCTGCAACTAGATGTCCTCGAACTTCCTTCTTCTCCCTACCTCCATCTTCGGCAACAGCTTAAGGTAATCTACTATGTCTTGTCTAAGACCAAGTTTCTCGGTACTTTTTACAGGCAATTTGGTATACACAGCGAGTCGCTTATTGAGAGTACCAGCAGTTATACCTCTTTACAGTAAGCCTCTCCATAATTTGCGACCACCGTATACAATAGAAAACTCAAAGGGGTATAAGAATAACATGCCCTAGTTTACTGCCTACGTTAGCTTCTAAGAAGAAATTCTAGAAAGATTAATAGTATTATAGACTTCTAGATTCTCTATCTATGTCTAAGAAGGTTCTAACAGGCTTTGTTGTAGTAGGTATAAGTACTTTGCTCTAAAGAGATGTGCAGTTTCTCTCTTTAAGGTAGTGCGACTATAATTAGACGCCAGCTCACTCTATCCTCTACTCATGCTCTCACACTTATCGTGATATGTGATCATCCTCATACACCCTTTATATCGCCTATGGGGCATTCTCTGCATATACACATGCCTTCTTTGCCTCCTTCCGCGTCAAAGCACCATCGTGGTCCCTGAAAGCCTTCCAGAGATCTAGCCGGTAAAGCCGATCAAGGACTGCTGTTGGCCGTTCCTGTCTTCATTGTCTTCCAAGGCAGTCTAGCCTTTCGTTGATGCTCTCACAGACTCTCTGCTTCATACTGAACATCTTCTGTCCAGGTTGCCATGGCGGTAACCGTGCTTGAAAGGGTGACCTAATGTTTTCTTCTCCCTTATCTGCTGCCTCTCCTTCTTCAATGGCAGATTTCTCACCTTCTTCCGTGAGCGTCTCATCTTCTTCGTCCCAGTATTCTTGTTCTTCCTCTTTCGATGTCGCGAACCCCTTTTGGAGCCGATCTATAGTCGCCCAGGTGTCCTTGCAATGGCTAGTGTTGTACTTTTCGTATCCTTCTGGACTTGCCCAGCATGACGGTATATAGGAACGTGAGTTTCGATTATACGTGAGGCGTCTGTGGCTCTTCTCTGCAACCGTGTGTTCGTGATGTGGCGTTGTCGTAACCGGTGTGGTATCAAGCGGAAGAATTGTAGCCTGTGCGTTGATAACGACTGACTTGTATGAGCGGGAAGTGGAAGGCGAGTTACACTTCAGTGCCGAACGAGGCTCCATCCAAGCGGTCTCTGGAACAGAGTCGGGTGTTTTGGGTATTGCGTCGCCATTGGGCGAATGTCGTGGTCTTTCTATCGGCTCGGCAAGCTTTGTTACTACGTTTGTGTCATGCTTGATGAGAGCTTTGAAGCGGTTCTCCGAAGTACAACCCAGATGCTTCAGTCTGTTGATGACGCTGTTCGTCTCTTTGGTGACTGCTTGTTCGGGCTCGTCTTGAAGTAAACTCTTTAGTGGCTGAGATCTTTTCTTCCATCTACACTTAACCGTCTCCCAATCCTCTCCAGATGATTGTTCTTCTGCAGATGCTGGCTTCAAGACGGCTTGTGTGTCTTGTACCTTCGTTGAAACGAAATCCCCTGTATGCCCATAACCAGGTACTTGGCTACACTCATCTTTTGCAAGCTCCCAGATATATAGCGCCTCGTCTAGACCCCATTGTTCTGCCATATCGCATCGTTCGTCCTGTAACTTTTCCAGTGTTGCCTCAAGCCTCCAACAATTAAGTCTTGTCCTCCTCCACTGTTTAGTCCAATCCCTATGCGTCATCCACTTCTTAGCGTTGCTCTCAGTCGTACACCATTCTCCTCCCGCGTTGGAAGAATCGAATATACCACCACGGCGAGACAACGCAGCTTGCGTGGCTTTCACTTCAGCAATACGAGCTTCTGTGAAGCAGACTGCACAGACGGAGATTGACAAGTCGGGAGTAATATTGGGTACACAAGTGTAGCCATGATGGCATGGTTGCTCCATGGTAGCTGATCTCGAATACCGCAAGCTGTAGGATTTTTTTGCGGTCGAGATCGTCCGTGGTGGTAGCAGTTGTAGACTCGGTCAATCAGGAGAAGCGATCAGTTCTCCTTATGGTCCCAATCGCGAGTCACGTTGTATGAGCGGAAGAAAGTCGTTTTGCTAGGAATCATCGAACGATCCGATGGTATATGAAAAACAAGCGGTCTGCAACGAGGCACCCAGAGATGCCTGAGGGCCACTTCGATTAAGAATGGTGGAGCGTCGATGTTAGAAGTGAGTAGAAATACGAGTCAAGAAGAATAGTCTCATCAGATCTGAGCGAGCCACAAAAGTGAGTGCGACGGTCAATGCGACATGGCTGGACCGAGCTTTTCATCATTCACTCCGACCTTCGATCCTACTTATGCCAATGAGTGCCCATCGCCTATGATATTACAAGCTTAGACGGATACTTCTTAATAGTTTCCCTAGGCTCGAGGATTGTGTGGTCCAGAACAGTCAGCGAAGGCTGATGCGGGTCCATGTATGTGGTGTAAGCGGCTTGCTCATTTTCAACGATCTTGGTAGGCACTGTATAATTGAAAGTCTTGATGACTTCGACCTCCTGAGGGGGCGAAACATGCTGGTCTAAAGTAAATGCGATGGTATCTCACCTCCATATACCATACAAGCTGTCTAACCATACACAAGCCATTTTGGCATAATTGTCACGCACGTTGGATCGCCCAGCCTGTATGTTCATCGTGTTGACAGCGATTTTGGTGAAAGTTTTAGTAGCCATGACTGCATCATATCACGCGCATGGGTGTTGCGTGTGTTCTGTTTGTATCATTTCGTGGTGCCAGAGCGATGAAATCCTCATACTGTTGATTGATCCGGGCGCGGGCCGTCTCTCGGTTCCATATATTGAGCTCCGCTATGGTTGTAAGTGCCAAAGACATTATCTGTGCTGTTCGTTCCCGATGTCCAACAACATTGATGTAGGAGTCCCAACAAATGTATCTTTCGCAATGCCGCTGAGTATGCGCTCGAAACCGACGAGATGATAGATGCTGGCGATGGTGTTGAGTTCGGACTGGTCGGCAAAAGAGCGCCCGCGATGACGTTTACTGCTTGGCGCTAGCTTACAATGAGCTCCGGCCTTAGCACCTGGATAACGCTTATTCTTCTCTAGACACCTCAATTCTCCTTCCATCCCCTCCTCATCACATCAATTCGTCTCGCCATGTTTGCTAGACAGATCTTCCGCCCGGCCAGGACGTTGCACCAGGTATGCGCGCACATTCTCACCGAACGCGACATTACAAATCTTCCCAGTCTCTGTGTAAAGTACTAACAAGAGATAGCAAGTTCGCCGTTACGCATCCGAGCCGCCCAAGAGCGGTGGCAACAATGGTGTCCTCTACACAGGTATCGGCGCTGCTGGTCTTGCTGGTGCCTACCTATACATGAGGGGCGGCGATGCGCCGTCGGGGCAGAAAGGCAATGCGCCGCCCTCAGAAGAGGCCAAGAAAATCCCCGCTTCTACCGACGGCTCGGTCAAGAAGGCTTTCACTGGAGGCGACCAGGGCTTCGTATCACTAGTGCTGGAGAACACCGAGGTTGTCAACCACAACACCAAGAAGCTCCGATTCAAGCTGCCCGAGGAGGATATGGAGAGCGGATTGCCCGTTGCCTGTATGTTGGACAACCAAGAATACAGGCTAGACCACATGCTGACTTCCTACAGCCGCCGTAATTACCAAATACAAGGGCCCCGAGATGCAGAAGCCAGTCATCCGACCATACACACCCATCAGCGACGTAGACCAGAAGGGCTCCGTCGACTTCATCATCAAGGCCTACCCCAACGGCCCTATGTCTGAGCACATGCACAGCATGGAGCCAGGCCAACGGCTAGACATCAAGGGTCCCATCCCCAAGTTCCAGTGGAAGGTATGAGCCGCCCAGTTGCCCCAGCTGTGAGACAAAAACTGACGCAAAACACCACGTGTATAGCCCAACATGCACGAGCACATTGCCTTGATCGCTGGTGGCACCGGTATCACCCCCATGTGGCAGACTGCACGACACATCTTCCGCAACCCTGAGGACAAGACCAAGGTTACGCTCGTATACGGCAACGTCTCAGAAGAGGATATCCTGTTGAAGCGCGAGTGGGAGGAGTTGGAGAACACATATCCCCAGCGCTTCCGCGCTTTCTACGTTTTGGACAACCCGCCTGAGTCGTGGCAAGGCGGCAAGGGATACGTGACCAAGGAGCTCCTGAAGACTGTTTTGCCTGAGCCCAAGGAGGGTGACAAGATCAAGCTGTTTGTCTGCGGACCGCCAGGCATGTACAAGGCTATCAGTGGAGGCAAGAAGAGCCCCAGCGACCAGGGCGAGCTTGACGGTTATCTGAAGGAGCTTGGTTACAGCAAGGACCAGGTCTACAAGTTCTAAGCATGTGTAAACATAGATGTGTATGATACCTGATCGCGTTTTCTCTCGAGAATAATCTCGCAAAAGCGAAATTAGACACTTCGAAACGCGAGCCAACAAACCTTTTTGTGTGATATGTCGCGCAGACAACCGAAGGCACTACCACGTGTAAGAAGAGTATTTGCACCACTCAGTACATCTACCGCGTATGACTGCATTGCTCACAACATAAGTGCCTGCGAAATCGTCACGGTTGGTTTTGGTGTTCAGTGCACTAGAAGAAAAAGGGATTTCTTCGTACCTGAATAGGCAAACCGACCAAGACGCCGGCAGATCAACACGCTAGCTTACGGGCGATTGGATCGGCGCCAGCAACCGTTGTTAAGGAAGTGGTCAAGTCATGACGTTTGAAAATGACTCGGGGCAAGATCGCGTCTTGCCGACGTAAACAACACATGCTGCCGACATTCCCATGAACTCGGAACGCGACAGACGTCCCTCGACGTTCGTGAGTGCCAATTGGCTCAGCTTATCAACTGCCTACAGATACATCACAAAATCTACTCATACAGGATTAGCCTGTTCGTAGGGGCCTCGAGTCACTAGAACGACACAACTATACGCAATGGGTGTTACAGTATCCCACACAGCATTCTCGCCATTATCCATGGTATCGACGATTATCGGCTTTGTCTCGTTTACCTTCACACTTGCGACCTTACTAAAAGTCTCCTGGTCAAATCTCATGACTTTCCAAGCGGCTCCAGAAGAGATCAAGGACACACTGTCGAGCCTGAAACAAGGTCTGCTGGAGGAGAGGAGACACTTGAGAAAAGTAAGAAGAAGACTGAAGAACGTGAGGAGAGATCGCAGTCATGGTCCTGGTGCCCGAAGCGATTCCGAGGAGTACTACGGTGGATATGGTGGTGGCAAGCATGTAAATGGAGGTCGAAAGAAAAGTAGACGAGGAAGAGGGGGTAGCAGGAGGGAAACGATGCATTTTGACCGCGACATTCAGAGGATGAGATCCAGTGGCGAAGAAGAGGCGTTGAGCGTGATGCGTGTCACCATCCGCGATCTTATTCAAACGTTCCGAGGTCTTGAGCATCCATTCCTCAAGCCTGAGTATCAATCTCAAGACCCGGCGCGATGGTCAATTCAATCGTCAACTCACCCATCCGAGAAATCGCCTTATGCAGCGCAGTATCACCCGTACTCAGATGACGATTCGCCCTCAGCTAGCCATCTACATAGCAGCAATCGCCTAGGCTTCGAATACGCTAATTGCGATCTTCAACGTCGTTGGCTTTGGGTGCGACGCAAGGCTGACGTGATCAGCTTGAGTACTGACTTGAGCCGAGTGGAGGGTAGACGGACAGCGCATGAGGTGGGTGAAATATTGAATATGATATCAGATATAGGAAGAGATATTGAAGACCTAAGAGGAGTAGTTGAAGGGGTGGAAGGTAGGTTAAATAAGGTTGTGGGGGTAAGACGCGTAGATTAAGAGAAGAGGCAGATGAGGGTATGAGTGGGAGATGAGAAGAGAGCGACGCGCTTTACAGGATGAGGCCACGAGTTTTCACTTTGCGCTCTCACATCCACAGTAACCAAAGCCTGCACATAGTCTTAGTTCTTGATTGCACTGACTACGTAGTGCTTGCGTGTATATGCCATTTTTCAACCAACGCCTGAACCTCCCTGGGGGTATATTCCATATGCATAACTATTACCGAGGGACCAAAACCCGTATTAAATAACAACCCATATCAAATGCCGATATGCATGCTAGGGACAATGCACCATGTGAAGACTCCGTAACACCGTCGAGCCCAGCTCTTGTATGCGTGAGCATCACCGTAACCATCGTCGTAGACGTATTCCAAAAAATACTTTTGTCATCCAAGTACGCTGAGTCGTAACGCATGTCTTTCATACGCCGTAGGGCTGTTCACTCGGCCCAGCGGGCACGTTGAGTGAAGCTTCGTCCGGCAATCTTTTGCTTCCGAACTTGCTTGCTAGCTCTTCGATCTTAGGTATTAGCTCACCGATCCTGAACGGCTTGCTGACAACATCATCCATGCCTGCAGCGAGCAATGTCGCGATCTGTTCACTGCGCGCATTTGCCGTAACCGCGATGATAGGAACATGCCTCTTGAACTTGCCCTGTTGTTCAAGAGCACGAATTTGCGAGGTGCATTGTAAACCGTCCATGACTGGCATCTCTTTGTCCATTAGCACGACTGATATGTCCTCCAGGGGAGACTGATTGGGTGATGCCCAGTAAGTAGAAGACTTGAGCGCTTCAAGTGCTTCACCGCCATGGTTTGCGACGGTCGTTTGGATGCCGTGGTTTTGGAGCTGGCGCTGAAGGACTTTTTGGTTTACTGCGGTATGTTAGTAAAAGTAAACTGGCAGGGGAAGCCTTAGTCATGTACCAAGATTGTCCTCCACGATTAGTACTTTGAGTTCCCTCTTCTTTGGCTTGGCCTTTGGACCAACGCTATCCTTGCCAGGCACAGCAGCAAAATCCTTGATTTTGGTTGCGATCTTCGACGGAAGAGGTAGCTCCTTTCTGCCCTTATCCTTCGCATTCGACACCTTCCTGGACATTGATGGAGTTGGAAGGACTTCCAAGGCTTCTTGTGGCTCGCTGCTCCTCCGACACTTCACGTAAAACGCGAATGTACTGCCTTTGCCTGCTTCGGAAGAGACGCCAATCTCTCCACCTTGTAACTCTGTCAACTCGCGGGAGATGAACAGGCCGAGGCCAGATCCGCCGTACTGGACGTGTGTCCGTGGACTTGCCTGAGAAAAGCGTTGGAAAAGGAGCTTCTTCTCCTCCGGCGTAAGGCCCCGGCCAGTATCCCGTACTGCAAATTCCAAGAAGATCTCTTCACCATCACCCCAGTCAGGTCCAAAAGTTTGGTCGGTCCTCTTGGCTCGCATGGGAAAATAGCTAACGGTAGGATGTTCGCTTGCCGATGGACGTACTCGCGATGCTGATAGAACGACCTTGATGGTTCTGGTCTCCTCGGTGGTCGTAAATTTGATCGCGTTGGTGGTAAGATTGATGAGTACCTGAAGCACTCGTGAGGGGTCAATCTTCACCCAATCAACACCGAGCTTGGTGAATGAGTCGGTCAGGACGAACTCCATCTGAATGCCAGCTGTTTGCACCTCTCCTTCGAACATCTTCAGCGCACGTTGCACCACTTGTAAGGGTTGAGCGTCCACTGGTGTCACCATGAGCATTGCGCTGTCGAGCTTTGATAACGTCAAAACGTCGTCGACGATACGCTTTTGATGCTGTGCGCATAAGGCGATTGTTTGTGCCGCATCAATCGAATCGGCAACAATGCCTTCCTCGATGACATTGGAACCTGAAGCTCTGAAGTCGCCTAAGATGGTGCTAATCTCATCGGCACACTGCAGAATAGCAGATAAAGGATCTTGTAAGACGTTAGCATATACTCATAAGCGGTTGATGTAGGGAAGAATCCTACTTCTCATCTCGTGCGATGTTATGTCAATGAAGTTCTCCTGTTGTCGCTTGAGTTCGACAGCTTCCTCCATCTTCCGCTTTTGGAAGCCTTCGGCCCACTTTTGAGGTGAGATGTTCGTGATGCTTCCAAAAACGCTCTTGAGTTGCCCATCGTCATCCTTCTCTGGATAGGCCTGGAACAGGACCCAGGTCTCACTTTTGTTGCGGTTTCGGTCCTCCCAAGGTGCTTTAAAGCGAAACTCGATGTTGATAGGCGTAGTGTCGTTGACTAATTCCTTCCAATGCGCAAGGATGAGGCCTTGATCCTCGTCCTTGACGTAGTCGATCCACCTGTCCGTCATCTCTGGCTCTCTTGGTACTCGCGAGATCTCGTACCATGTATCGTTGCAGTAAGTTATCTTTCCGACGTGATCAGCGATGAAGAGACCTGCAGGAGACAGCTCCGCCATTCGCGTAAATCTCGTCTCGCTTTCCCTGGCTTCCTGTGTGCGTGCAGCAAGTTGGGTTGAAAGGTTGTAACGATCTTCTGCTGCGAGGCGTGCTGCTCTCTGTCCTCTTCGAATTTCCTCCTCGAAAAGAACGACGGAAGCCAGAGAAGTGGCTAACTGGCGGCTCAATAATTGGACAAAAAGGTTGTAATCGTCGTCGTAGGGTCTCCGCGGATTGATGCCCATGACCAAGAAGCCAAGTATGTTTTCGCCTGTCGTAGGATGAATTGGGCATATGACGACGTCTCTGCAGGGGTCGCCAAAACCTCGCCAGTCCAGCCCGTCCATCATGGCATGCGGTAGATCGCCTGATCCGATGCTAACAACCACGGGCTTGTCAGTCTTCATTACTTCCCGGAAGACGGGACCAAAGCCCTCTTGCCCTTCCTTCAAGTCAATCTGCTCAGGAGCAGCTTGATGGCCAGCTGGGACGCCTAAAGAGCCTTCGAGGAAACACTGTTTCGAACCTAGCAAGCTGCTGGATTGTATAGAAGACGAGTCACTATCATTCTCATCGTTTACGCTGTAGAGCATTACTACCGGGGTATCGAACTCGTTCTCGGTCAGTGCTATTAACACCTGATCCCAGAAGCCCTTGACCTCCCGAGCGGTGGCAGTCCGTTCGCCAACTTCGCGGAGCGTGAGCATGCGTCTTTCTGCAATTTTGCGGCGTGTCTTCTCGAAAGCGGGGTTGTAGAGACCCATGACCGTACCGTCTTGGCCGACCATGGGGATGATGGACCACGAAAAGTATGTTTCTTCGAGGAACCCGTTGCGTTTCATAAACAGGCAATCGTCGTCCTTCATTGTCGCTTGCCCGGTAAGACGTGCATTGGCAAATACTCCCTTGACATCGTCCCATATCTCCGCCCAAGCCACTTTGTAACTCTGTCCCATAAGAGCGGGGTGTTTTTGCCCTGCGAGTCCTAGTCGAGACGTTAATACATGTAGACGTGTTGGAGAAGGCGATCATACCAATATAGGCTTCGTTGTAAATAGCAACGAGTTCTTCTCCCCAGTACATAGCAGCTGGGTGGGGGCTCGCCCTGGTCATTGTCAGTATTTACGCTGAGAAGGTGCGTATAAGACTGATCGACTTACATTATAAGATTGCACATAGCGCGAAGGTCATTAGACCAGTACTCGATTGGACCTAAAGGTGTGCTCGCCCAATCAATTGAGCGCGCAAACTGAATGTGTCTGGGAAGGGAGGGCGACATTGCCAGTCTGGTCCAGTCGAAGAAGCCCATGTCGTGGTGATCATCCCGATGGGCGTTAGTTTCTCTATGGAACGGGTCAACATCGCCTGCAGTGTGAGCTCGCAATACGCACTCGTTCGCAAAGGAAGAGGATTCTTCCGCTGACGATATGTCTATTTGAGATGGCTTTGGGATCATGCCATTGCCCTGGTTGACGAATTTCTTTTGAATCGGCTCAGGTTGGGGTGCAGAGATGGGAGGAGTCGGTTCACCCTGGGCCCCCTGGGGAACACTAGGAATAGTGCTGCCAAAATAATCTTGTGCTTCACCCTGATCAGCGGAAGATGAAGTGGTATCACCGTTGGTCCCCGAACCGAGACCTGCGGACGAGGTCGAAGGTATAGCAAAATCGTTGGGTCCATCCAAAGCAGGCAAAACGATGGCAGGAGCGGAGATGGAACCAGAGACGACGCGCAGCCGTTTTCGAAGGGTGTAACATGTCCACACAATGCCACCATGTTCTACAGGAGAAGGGTTCACTTCGGAAGAATCGGCCTGGACCCCAGTGCTAAGCAACCAGCCTCGAAATTGTTGTGTCGCATGCGCCGTATCATCATCAGACGGAGAACCAGTCGGCCTTCCAGCTACCAGCTCCCAGGTGGACGGGTTAGATCGAAGGGCATTGTTGGAGAAGAGTATCTGCAACCGGGAAGATTCGGGCATGTAATTTGCGAAATCGCCCGTATCAACGATGAAAGTTGGCCGCTCATCTTGCTCGAGCAGTTCGACTATGCCAACGGAGCCGAGTATGCGCAACGGATCACTCTTGTCGCGCGAATCAGGCGATGCTGTAGGCGCCACGCTTGAACGCTCTGAAGTGCGCCCACTGGCAGCCCCTGGTGGCCCTGGGGGGCTGAGACCGCTAAATGTTCCCCTTGCGAGTGTGACGGTCTTGATGCCACTGTCCTCGCGCGTTTTGCTGAGCATCCTTGCTGCTGCCTCGCTACTCGAGAAGCGTGCGGGCAGTTGTGGTCGGTTGTTTCGCGAAGAAAAGAAGAGGGGCGAGGGCGGTTGGCCGTCCGGGCGAAAGTAGGCGCTCTTGGGGAAGCTGAAGTGGTCGAGGGAGTATCGCGAACGCGGGTGCGCTTTTCGGCGCTTGTGCAAGGGCTCGCTGGCGGGCGCTGGTGGGTGCGTAGACGACGCAGACGCGGAGGCGAAGTCACTGAAGGGAGGGGGGCGCTTGATGCCAACGACAGCCGGTGGTGTCCGCACAGGCTGCTGCTTCCCACTGTGTCGTCGACTGCTCTGCAGCGGCGCAGAAGCCGGGGGTTGATTCCAGTCGCGATGGTCAAGTGGCGACTTGGGCGTCCATGGGGGCTGTAGTACGGGGAGATTGGCTGGTGTATCAAGGACTATGGGCGACTCTAGAGTGCCGGGCGTGGTAGCGAGAGGCTCGTGATGGCTGGCGATGTTCAGTCTACGCTGTTCGGGCGTGGTGTCGTGAGGCGTCGATGTCGTGTTAGTACCTGTGAAGATTGAACGCGGCTCCCACATAGAAATGCCAGGATGCGAGTCAACAGATAGGGCAAAGGCCGTTGATCGCGCCCACGAACGTCACGCTACGAGCAAAGGTCGGTGTGGTGGAGCGTCGTCTCCAGATCTAGCATCAAGTCTCACCGCGTATGGACCGAGTAGATGACACCGGTGGGATGGCCAGCGTTGCGCGCTAAGTATCTTGACACGGCGGCACAATTCGGGGGGTCTCGCAGGCTCGGGTCTGGTGATCAGGGCGGTGGTGAGGTAGCGCGGCGACGATGACGATGGCAGTGGTAATTCAATGGATGTCGTGTCCTCAGGGCATCATGAAGACGCTCTGCACATTTGTTTTCAGCTATCGCATCTGGCGGAGCGTACAGGAGGGTCAAGAGGCCGCAGATCTCGCTTGTGCTCGTGCTTGGCCTCCCCTGCAACAGGTCGATCGCGATCGCACTCGACGTGGGCTGGAGCTGGAACAACCGCGCGATACTCTCCAGGCTGCTTCAGGGCTGCATCGCCTTCGAGACAGGGCTATGACACCACACATGGCATTCTTCGAATGCCCATTCCATGCCATTCGCGACTGGCGTAATTTCCGCTGGGTATCGTTGGCGGTCCTCGAGTCACCCTCTGATGGAGCCGACGTCATGGATCTGGTTCTAGAACCCAAGGCTCAGACCATGCAACACAGACCCCATCAATCCACCCATCCTCCCATTCGTCTCAACGCAACCTAACTTGCAATCACTTTCGGACTCTCCTGATGCTTTGCGTCTAGTTGCTTACTATTCACGACTAGCCAAACGTCTCATCGATGCTCCTGTCCCGCCTTCTCGTCCGGCTCAAATTTAGACCGGCGTGCCGGTGGCTCTTTCCCCAACCTCGGGTGGCTCTTTCCCATCCGCGATACACAAAAACAACGCCAAGCGTCTCGTCCTCTTCTTCGCCATCCAGTCGTCTGACTGCCAGACGCAAAACACCAAACAGTCGTGCAAGCGCAGTTCATGGTTAATCCTCGGCGGCTTTTGGCCCAGGGTCGCCTTGTTACTTGATGAATTGCGTAATGCCCACGTGTGCGTACCGTTCCGCCTCCGGCCCGATGAGGTGTTCAAGGTCGCGAGTCACGACTGTGCGACACCTGCCAGTCCACCCTGGAACCCGTGAATACACGCACACTGTACCAGGTTAAGAGAAGACCATTTGAACCAGCACCCCGGCATTGGAAACTCAACTTGTGCCCTTGTACCGGCTGCCCGGACATCTTCATATTATTATCAGCACTTCTCTCGCAATTGCCAAATTTGTCGCGGAAGGGATATCCTACTGACTTAGGAAGACCTTCAACTTCATTGCCGGCTGCGCCTACTACAACAATTCTACATATGTGTGCAGCGATGCAACGGTACGGTAGTGTAATGGTACAGCGGTGCAACATGTGCAAGCCCCTCGTGTTCCCTACTGACATCACGCGGCATGCGAAATCTGGTGTTCGCGGCTATCGTGGTGCGCCTCATAATCTAGCCACGGTGGCAGAAGTGCCACAATAAATGGCGCATGCGATCCGCTAAGCCTCAGTCACCAACCACATGTTACCACTCACCAGCTCATCGATTATGATACGAGGATCCCGGAATGAAGCAGACCCCTTATACTCTGCCGGAGCTGAGTCGAACATTGGACCCATCAAAGATTAAGAATATAAAATCGACTGCAAGTTTTGCGTAACTCGCCGTCGCGGAATGCCAACAGCATACACCCTGACATAACACTGAACGCGCAGCGAAGAAAGCTTCATATATCCACGCCAAGCTTCACTAATGGAGCCTTTACAAACAATGGAGCTCCGGCGAGCCGCCAGACGTATCAGGCCGTTTTATCACCCCACTTTTACCACCCGCCTGCCAGTGGAGTGGTCAGCTTTGACATGCCCCTCCACTCGAAGCCATGCTCCTTCCCCTCTGCATCATGCCAAGCATGTACAGCGTGAGCGATTTGCTCAAAGACAACTGGGGCAGTGCGCTCCGGGGGCGCCCTGAGATGCCCCGCTGGCAACGGACTGTGCACAGGATCCGTTTGCTTTAAAGCCACTTGCACCCCGCGCATATCAAAAGCTCTAAAGTTTCTCATTTCTCAGTACTTCCTACTACCCCGCACGACGTCTCTTTGTATTGCTACAGACCAGCTCTACGTTTGCTAGATAACAAGTCAAAATCATGGATTTCCTCAAGAAGAAGATGAAGGAGCTCATGGATGATGACGATAAGAAGCCAGCCGGCATGTGTATCTGCTGTATCAATGTAAAGCACAACACTAATTTCAGTAGATTCTCATGGCGCTCCAGGCGGTGCTGGTCCTGGTGACCGCGCACTCTCTGATGGCTACTACGGACAAAGTGGACACGGCGGCCCACCCCAAGATCAAGGTTACCCGCCCCAGGGCCATGGTTATCCGCCTCAGGGTCCTCCTCAAGGGTACCCACCCCAAGGACAAGGTTACCCACCTCAAGGCTATGGGCAACAACAACCATATGGTGGCCCTCCTACGCCCGTAGGCCCACCTGCGCCTTACGGAGCGCCTCCACCAATGCCGCCAGGCTGGACACAGCAATGGGACCAGAACAGCCAGCGCTGGTTCTACATTGAACAAGCCACTGGTCGCACACAGTGGGATCCTCCTTCGCATCTGCCACCTGGCCGTAAGTGCCCCCGAACGAGCTGCATGTGAGACATGGACTGACTTTGTACACCTGGATCTAGCATATGCTCCTCCTCCCGCAGGCGCACCTTACATGCCACCCGGTGGTCACGATGAACGTGGCCTTTTCGGAAACACCCATGGCCACCAGGGACACGACTACACGCCATCTGGAGCAGCCACCAACGAGGCCGAAAAGAAGAAGAGCGGCCACTCTACTGCCATGCTCGCTGCCGCTGGTGTCGGCGGTATTGCAGCCGGTGCCTTTATTGGCCATCAACTCGGTTTGTTTCCCCTACAGCTTTCATACAAAATTCTGCCACTAACATTTCCCAGCTGACGACAGCGACGATGAGAGCAAGCAACAGTCGTATGCTCCTCCACCTGCGGCTCCTGCTGCGGCTGCAGGTGGCTACGGCGCTGACCCTGGTTACGGAGCGGATCCTGCTTATGGTGCGCCTCCTCCATCGGATCCTTATGAGAACCACCCGGCCTTTGAAGAACCTCCCCCAGTCCCAACCCATGACGAGGACGGCTCCTCCATCTCAAGTAGCGATCGGGAGTCTATGGAGGAGAAGCGCGAGGAACTCATCGAAGCGCAGGAGGCCTATCAAGAAGAACTTGAAGAGAACTACGAGGACTAACCGCGGCGGTTTTCGTTGGCTGATCGTTTCGTTTGGATCGGTCGGTATCGAAGTATGTGTTCACGAGCGTAACGGCAGGTATTTCCTAACACTAGTCATGAAACATGGGTTATTGCCAACATAGCTTCAGCCAACTTGTGATTCTCTCACTCGAAGATGGAAAGGGGAGCATAATGAGATAGAAGTGAATTTCAGATTTGTATCAACAAACACTAAGAGCAATACCACTTAACTCCATTGCCACTGCAGTGACAAACCAAAGCCATTAAATCAAGTCCTCCCCCTGGTGTGCCCATCATCGAAACCCGGTGGATATACGCGCCCTTACATCAAGGAAATGTAGTGAGCGTGTGGTCGTCTCGTTTTCCAGATTCCTTCCCCAATGAACCGCCGTTATCGTTGTCGCATACTTGAAGAAGCGGACTAGCAGCAGTCGCAGCAGTCTAGACAATCGAGGCAGCATTCGCATGTCTCACCACAGAGCCAGCAGCAGCACAAAGTCGCAAGGCAAGCAGTCAAGCATCCTCTGTCTTTCTTTGGTTCCTCTTGAGGTGGAGGCGGACCTTGTTGGTAGTACATCTGTGCCAAATACACCGTCAGCCACACCCTCAACTTGCGCAAACTTGACCCAGGCAGGAGCATGCATATTTCATAAGACTTACCTGTTGTTGAGGAGGAGGGTACTGTCCATAGCCCTGCTGCGGTGGCGGGCCATAGTAACCAGGTTGTTGAGGCGCCGGGTAGCTCATACTTGCTGTTGTGATGTTGTCGACTTGACGTTGGAATAGAGATGCGGGTTCGTGGCTGGTGAAGCGTCTAAGCGTATCGCGGGTCTTGGTGAGGCTTGTGGTGTGGCAGAATATGAAGTGTGCTCTGTGGCAGAGGAAGTGTGGCAGAGGGATGTGGCACAGTAATGTTAGAATCTTGGGGGATGAACTCGTGTTTTTAAGATTACAGGCCTCGACGCGCTGGCTGTTGCTTTCGGCAAACGGCAACAGCGGATCTGCAACGTAAAGGGCGGAAAGGCTATGCACGAACCAACGTGCTCATTTCAATTGACCGCGTAGATGCCTGAATAGAGCTCATACACCTAGATACTGCGGATGAGCTTTGCTCGGCGCCACAAGTGTGGCAGCAATGGCGCGTAACTGTGGCATTCGCTCGGGCTTGCTATGGCACAGGTGGGGTCGAGCAAGCCACTACTGTAACGGTAGGCGCAGGACCCTTGTCATACGCGTACGCAAAGTCTTGGTATCTGAGGTGCATGACTTGATTGCGTGGTAATATGCATGTGCAGGTGTGGACGGTGTGATTTGCAATGCGTTGATGTGTCGTGTGGTGTTACTGGCAAGTCTGCTCATAAATGTGATGGACGTGGAGCAGAAGTATTGTACACAGTCTCTCTGAAGCCCCTCTCACCCACCTCCTTTGAAAGAGAGCGGGTTCTGGACTCCGTTTTAGGAAACGCACGCTGCGATGTGAGGTGCAGTTGCAATACAAACTTGCCGTGTTTTCCGCGCGCTAGTTCTCGATATAGTTTAGTTGTGGCGCCACTTTTTCAGCAGGCAATACTAGACGGGCCAGTCATGGTGGCTCAGTCAAATCATGGGGATGCAGTCGATTTGGCTTCTGGGATAACAACAACGAGATTAGTATTCTGACAACGTCATGCCGCTTGAGCAGCTGCTGTCAGAGTGCTACTCGTGAGGTATGACATGCGAGGATTTTACCGCCAAGAGATCCGAAATCCGCGGCGGCGTACGTACAGCGGACCTTGAACGGCGCGGATGCGTCCGGCGCCAAGTCAATACGCCGTCGGTTACCAAGTGGAGAGTCTGCGGTCCGAAAACCGAAGTTTGTTACTCTGGAAGAGAGCCGGCTTGGCGCAAAAAGGATC
>Ga0265797_10005716_pt1 | contig 17994 bp, 18 predicted proteins | sample P2T30metagenome_FD_192433 | JGI IMG/M metagenome (GOLD analysis project Ga0265797, IMG submission 192433) | Plant litter microbial communities from East Loma Ridge, Irvine, California - P2 T30 | ecosystem: Environmental > Terrestrial > Plant litter > Unclassified | place: USA: California...
AGGCTATTACTTCGCCATACAATATATCCATGTGCCTAGAAATTTGTTCCCTTCCACAACCATCGGGATACCAAAAAGACTGCTACTATTCCCACACGTCAAAGAGACCCTGAAAATTCTGAGAGGTGCAGAATTATACAAACTTTCATCAAAATGTGAAAAAGTAAGTGTACTCTCCTCCCTTGCTTCCTCCCTCAGTCTCTTAACTTGTTCCATCGAATGCATACCAGACATCCCGTGGCCACTGCGACCCAATCCAACCATCTTCACCTCAGAAAAGAGAACGCCTACGACTACGACGAAACCGAAGCCAGAATCCGAACAAAAGCAAAAAAAAGTCGCTCATTCCAGCCGAAGAAAAAAAGAGCTAAAATGTATACACAAAACTCCTCGCTATGCAGTTGTGGTACAAGCCCGGTAAACGAATCAAAAAAGCAAAGTTTAGAACCCCTGCAAATAACGAAGCTGCAGGTTTACATCTCTTGCTTTCTATAACCGAGCGGGAAAGAGAGACATGAATGTCGAGCGCACATTCAAATGTGCGCTCGAACCATATTCCAGATAAAATTCAAGCCCGCCAATGTTGAAAAGGGACGTGAGAAGGGGGACGATGGGGGATACGCTTTTATTCTTTCAAAAGGGGGAGGACATTCGTTGTTGACGTGTCTGGCAAGGATAGTTGGCCACGCGTCCGTTAGCGAACATACATGTCGTGTTCGGTTTGCTTAACTGGGATGAGTAGGCTGATGAGCTGAGCAGAGCATTTTCGCGCATCGTCACTGTCAGGCTGCGTGCTGGGCATCACCATGACAAGAATGCATTAGGGTATCGGTTGGAAAGAAAGTCGTGTGTTGAGTGCATGATAATTGTTTCCCAGGTCCAGATGGGTCCAGGTGCACGGTGGCGTCACAACGACCAGGCTAGATAATTAGGTTCAGATCCGGTGTAGCCTGCGCAGCACTCAGGCCCCAAGACGAAGCTTGATGAGTTGCTGAAGCTTCTCCAACTCGGCGCGCTCTTGTTGTGAGGGCGGTGGTGGATCTGCATTGGACAAGGCAGTGATGACATTCGGGGGAGCTTCGGACTGTTTCACGCAGGTTAGCGCCGATGATCCAAGACTAGCCCAGTGGGGCACAGGGAGGTGTCTTACGGTGAGACCATAGATGAGCGCTTGGACTTTACCCTCGCTCAGGTCGACTTCTGGCTCCCTCTTTGCCAGCTGTGCTAGCGTAAGTGCTGCCTGCTGCTGTTCGATAGGACGCGCGAGGTAGTGTTGGATAGACGCCTTGCGCTGCACTGCAACCTCTGCGGCCTTACGGGCTTCATGCTTCTTCGCAACACGACCACTGGACGATGCATTAGTGACTAGCGCAATGACATGTTGATGTGACTGTATGTACCTTTTGACCTTGCTGACAAAATCGAGGATGACTCCCTTCTCGGGAACACGGAAGATCTTGGAGTTGGCATCCTTTGGGTCATTGTCGCCGAACACGTAGTTGCCTTCGCCATCAGTATCGTCATCACTATCGTTCATGATGTCGATCAGACCGTTATTGCGCATACCACGTGAAAACGTTGGCTCAACATACTCAGGGTTCTTGAGCACTCGAACTTTGCGTGGGATCCGGACAACCGGCTCGGCGTCGGCCATCTCAGCATCCTGATCATTGGAATTCAGATCGTTCTGCAGAAGCAAACCGCTGCGAAGATCGTTTTCGATGTGTCGAGGACATCTCCAGGCATCTCGCTGAGATGCCTCATGGCTGATATGTGGTGGGTTGGCAAGAGGTGGGTCGACGCAGTCCAAATGCCAGTACGCGTGACAAAAGTCGCACTTGAGCATCTGGCGCTTATTGCCACTCGACACGCCACACTGTGTACACAAGATTACCTTATGCTCGGCATCCAAGGCTTTTGTGTATTCAGGCTTCTGGTAACCGTAGCCACTGTTCTTCGCGCTGTTGAAATGTTAGTGCCAAAACGCGCGACAAAACGCGTCACACTTACAGTGGGAACTTCTTAATCTCCTCAAAGTAAGAGCCATCAGGACGCGCGGAAACGCCCTCGAACATATTTTGGATGTCTTGAGGCAGGGCAAACGCGCGAGGGTTGGTGCGTTCGAGCTTGTTGAAAAGCAGGCCCAGAGACGGATAAGAGTCTGCGGAATCATCAGGTGCGGCGAACTTCGCATTGCACTCGTAGCAGTAGAAGGCTCCATCAGGTACCTGTGTTCGCGGAGGATCACAGCACAGCAAATGGAAGACACGTGGGCAGTTTTCGCAGCACACAAACTCGCCTGCGCCCCTACACGCAGAGCAAAAGTCGTCGCTCTCAGACTGCGGCGAGTTCTGGCATTCTGTCAGTGGTGAGGAAATAACTGAAAGTGGAGGAGAATATGGGAATTTGAGAGGGGTAATATTCGTAGTGAGCAACATTGGGGTTGGGAGATGAAAAAGAGGAATTGTCGTTGATGGATTGTGTGGTGGAAGAGGAATGGTGTGGTTGGATGCTTCGGAATTTGAGTGGCACTTACTGGGTCATTGTCATCAGGCCCCAACTGTCTCGAACCGCCACCACCAGTAAATGCTACACCAGCAATAGGTCCTGCATCTCGATTTTTGACCGGCCTATGTGTGGAACGGTTAGTCTTGTAATGATTTGATGGGTTTTACGATAATGTACGCGCAAACACGTAGAGCTTGCTGAGTCGACGTGACGCTCTGTGCTAATACGGGCACATGCATGGACCACCGCTCCGACCAAAATAACAAGGCTGCTTGAATGATAGAACGAGAGTACTTACGATCGTTTAGTCCTGGCACCTTGCCCGTTGGTGAGTTTCACCCGCTTGGGCGCCGGCCCAGCCGATGGTGTTGAAGGCCGGGTCGCTGCCGCCGACTCGAACTGCGGCGAGGAAAACCGTAACGGATCCTCTCGCAGACGCTTGTTGCCGTGGTTTGGAACTCGTCCAGCGCGTCGCGGTTGATCAGAATCCATAGGCGGTCCTACGGCAATTTGAGATTCAGTCAGAGACTCAGTCTCTAAGATCTCATCATCAAAGCGGACATCAGAGATGGGTGGAGGATTCTGCTCAAACTGGCGGATGGGCTGTTCTTCTACCAGCGCCTTGCGCATCTCGTAGATCCGGTCCTCTTCCGCTTGCTGCTCAGCGGTAGGTGGCTGTTGTTTGTAGGCGTGCTTGCCGAACAGCTTCCCCACGTTGCCCTTGTTCTTTTTGGCAGCACGTGCATGGGCAGCATTCTTCGCCTTCTTCGCTGCTGCCACTGCTGCTGCCGCAGGCGCAGCGCCCTTGTTGCCGTTGACCTGCACTGGCTCTGGGGGACCTTTCTGGACAATCTCCTCGTTGACATCGGATAGCTCAGAATCGCTTCCTCCTGTGTCAGGTGTCCTTGTCACAGGAGTGGGCGCTGTGGCAGACAGGCGAACATCAATTTCCATCGCATGGTCCCCGTTGGTGGTTGCTCGTTTTCGGGGCGACTTTGAGGGCATTCTTGGTGTTGACTCAGCTGATGATTCTGCTGTTGCAGGGAGAGCAGGTGCTGTGCTGAAGGGATGAGGTTGCGTTTGCGTGGACTTTTGATCGAGCGCTGATTGCAATGCCTTGTGTGTGTTGCTGGTGGAAAAATTGGTCTGGTTTATTGGCTTTTGATCCGGATAATCATATGCAGCCGACACAGAGTCATCGGGAATAATCTCACTGCTAGCCCTCGGAGATGGTTGCTGGCTGAAGAATGAAGACCCGTGGCTCAGGGCGGATGCTTGGTCATAGCGCCTGTCTTTGCTCAGACCCAGTTTAATCTTCTCTTCGTGCTTGACCATTTTGATGAACTTGCGGAAACGGTGGTACTGCGCATTTGTGCTCCTCTCATGAATGACTGCATCTATTGCCTCTGCTAGTTCGGGATCGGTCTTGCTGTGCTCAAAAGCGCGCCTTAAAGCGACGCCCACGTAGCGCCTACCCTGTTGGCCGTTGGCCTTTGAAATGGCATCGTTGACGGCAATCTGTATACGCTGCGTGGTGGCTTCGACTGGTTCCGACATGGAAATAGCCTGAACTGCCGGACTGGCGGAGACCGAGGTGCTCTTGGGGAAGCCGTTCTTGACAGGCGTTTTGCCAGTGACGGGTGTCTTGCCCCTGACAGGAGTTTTGGACAGCTTGACCTTCTTCTTCGTCTTGGTGGGCTCATAGTCGTCGTCCTCGTCGTCCTCGAGGATGGGGAAGCCAGTCTGCACCTCCTCCTCCTCATGCCGCTCAGAATCATCGGGCTCGAGTTCGGGAGCAGGAGTGACCTCTGGCGTAGACCCAGCCTCATCGCCAAAGGCCATGCTCTTCGCCAGCAATGAGTTTCGAGGAGCCGGTCCGTCGAGAGCGCGCGCGCGCTGTTTGTCCTTTGCCTTTGGGGGTACGCCGAGGGGGGCCATATTTTCCAACACGCCGTGCCGCGCAAAACCGTGCTCTTCAAATGAGGGGGCGAGAGTTTGCGGTTGCGGTTCGGTCCACTCGGTGATTGAGCGCTGCTTCTTGTCGTGCGTGGGCTCGCTCGGGGTGCCAGTGGGTGAGGCGTATGGCGTGGTGCTGGACCTTTGTTGCGATCGAAAGTCGCGCTCCCGGGCAGACTTGCGGAGGGCCGGCATGGCGAAACTGTCACCTGGTCAGCGCGCTGTAATACATGCAATCACTTGGACACTTACTTTGCGTGGAATCCACGAATTTTACACGCCGCAATGCCGAGCCCGTGGTTGGTGGGTCGGTGTTGCGAGAATGCGAGTTGCTGAAGGTTGTTCGAGGGAGCCCTGGACGCTTGGACGGGCCTTCTCATTATGTCAGCCCCCTACACATGTGCGCATATCGCACAACACCTACCTGATGCTTAGATACTGATTGTTGGATAGGCTGGAAGATGTTGAAAAAAGGTCTCTGCTGTTTGTCTGCTGAGGTTCAATGAATTGGAGAACGAGGCCAGTGCTACAATAGCACAAGAGATTCCAGAAATTCAACGTCCGCTTGTCCCGTTACGCGCTCGACTCACCTTCACCAGCCCCCAGTCACCGCCTAAGTTCGGGATATGAATGCGAATATACCCTGGATAACCTAAAGCAGTAACTCACGTGTGTGCCCGCGCTGATATTTGTAAACTTCATGCACCGTTAACTCAGGGGCACAGGCTGTCCATGTCTTACAGGCTGTAAAGATGACAACATGTCTCGTCATTCCTGGAAGATGAGAGTGGAGATACCAAAGAAAACTGGCATGACAAACCATAAGCGGAACAGACTACACAATGCAGGAGAGGACTTTATCACTTCTACACTGCCAATCAGGCAACACATATAAAGTCGAATATTACTACGATGGCATGCCCAAGAAAAGTGCAACGGTGTCCAGCGAACTGATCTTTTTTTGGAGGTTGCTATCGCTTCTACTTAAGCATGACCTTTGACCATAGTACACGGCATATCGCATGTGAGCAGCATCCAGCCTTTTTCTCCTGCGGTGCCATTTTCACGCTCAAAACAAATCATGTCCAGATCCAACGTCGGAGGGACAGGGTGGCGCTATGTGATTGTGATTTGCACCTACTCCTCGTCGTCACTCTCCTCCTCTTCAGCAGCGGCGGCCTCTCCAGCAGCGGCCTTCTTGGCGGGCTTCTTCTTCTTCTTCTTGTTCTTCTTTGTCGATGTCTTTCCGATGGGTTGCTCCAGAATCTTGAGAATCTCCTCATCCTCAATCTTCTTTTCAGACTTGTACTTGGAAACGTCAATAGCAGTGGGCTGAGCAAGACGCTGCATGCCGTTCTTAGTGATGGCTGCCAGGTAATTAGCCACTGACCCACATTTTCTTCATTTTCGGTCTTGACAAGCCGAATGTGCTCTGGCACAGACCCATGACCGCCGCAATCGGCCAGTATCGGGCAGACAGCGCAATCGGAGCAAAGGGGGGACGGAAACCGTAAAACTTACCAACAGTGCTGAACAATCGAGCGACAGGCTGGTTATCCTTGTCGACAACGACTTCATACTGGCGAAGTACACCTGTGCGGACACATTCGACAACACCAACCTTGGCCGTCTTCTCGTCCTCAAGCTGGCGCAGACTGAATGGGAAGGTACCAAACTTCTTGACGACCTCGGATAAGAGACCTCGCGAAGTGGGGCGCTTGAGCTGGTAGGTGGTAGCCGTACGTCGGTGAAGGGTAGTCCTGTTGCCGTTGGTCTTGACCTTGCCGCTCCCCAGGCTGACACCCATCTCGACACCCCACACTTCGCCGACCTCAGGCAGACCCTCGCCCTTGACGCCCTCGCCAGGTGCAAGGATAATCTTCTTCTTCGACTCAATCTCGTTGTGATCAAACAGCCAGATGGTGGTGCTCTCGACTAGGTTGCAGCCGTACGCTTTGACGACCTTCTCAAGCATGGTGGTCATTTGATTCTGTGTGTAGGGTTTCTTCGAGGCGGCCTTCTTCTGCTCTTCCTCGTCGCCTTGAGCCACCAGACCAGGCGGCACCATCAACCTCAGTAGAAGCTCGTTCGCGTAGTGTGTCGCCAAGATGAGATCTGCCTCGCGTCCAGTGACTTCATCAGACTTGCCGACAATTACATTGTCACAAACAATGGCACAGAAGCCATCGATCTGGGCGCCCAGCTGGATCTTGACAACCTCTCCTTCCTTCAGTGTCGTGGCGGCCTCCTCGGCGTCGGTCTTGAGTGGTGTGTATGGGGTGATGTAGGCGCTCGGCGAAATGGTAGTGCAGTGTCCAACGCCCTTTGGGACCTTCTTGCCCTTGTAAACCTTGGCAACTTCCTCCTCCAGAAGCTTGTCACCTCGCTCACAGAGCTCGACAATGCTGGCGTCGGCGGCAATCCATCCTAGGTACCCGTCAGTTCAGCACTGCGTCTCACCACGCAAACACAATATGAGGCTTGGGAAGGAGACATACCTGAGACTTCCTTGAGGACCTTCTGCGAGATTTCGGCGGCGACCTTGTACTTGGTAATAGTATCTGGGTTCGCCAGAGAGTAGTCTGTGGTGTATTAGCTTCTGCGACTGTGGGAAAGACCAGGTTCTAAGTTATTGGTCGCCGAGTAGCTTGCTCTATCGACAAATGGACAACGCAGTCGAATGGCGAGCTTACCGATGGGTGTTGTTTCGGCCATCTTGAGTGTAGTTGAGTGTGGAAAGATGGTCCAGGAGCTAGAATTGGAGTGGTGCGCGGTCGTGCCTGTGTTTAGAGCAAGCCCCTCAGTGGGGTGCTTTCGAGCTTTCGCTTAGCCCAAAGCCCAATGACGACGATCGCCTGACAACGTCACATTCGCCATTACGTTGCCCTGGCCCTGATCCTCCCGACATTTTACGCAATGTGAATGGTGCGTGCCTGATCAGGGATCTAGGTATCTCAGAGCCCTTGACAGTTCTCAGAGGGTTGATTTAACAGAACATACAAACAAAACAGTGTTGAAAAGATATGCCTTCAACATTAAACCTGTAACCATAAGACAGAAGAATGCATCCGTACCAGCCAAACACACTTCTCCAGGAACAAAGACTCGATCACATCTACATAGACAGCTTTGCATTATACTCACCGAATACACATCCGATTGCAACCCTACTAACCCACCCCTCAAACCCTCAACATCAAATCTACAACAACCGCCCTATGATCACTACTATAAACCCTATCCTCAAATTTATTCGGCAACACACTATATCCCTCAACCTTCCAATCCCCCACTCCCCTCGGCCCCACAAACACAAAGTCAATCAGCGACAAATCCCCATCGTCGAAATCCGTGTACGTATTCTGATCCCCATACACCCACCTGGCCTGCTCTTTTGTATCTTGTAGCGCAGACGAGTTGTTGTTAAGTATCTTGTATGCCTCCCCATTCGTCTCGGAATTGAGATCACCAGCAAGGAAGAACGGGAGCATAACAGTTGACGACGACGACGCCGCCTCCGACGTAACGTTTGCAACGACTTTCTGGATAATCTTTGCCGACTCGCGGCGGGATATGGGGCCTGCATTGTCAAAGTGGGTTGACATGGCTACCATGGTTTTGTTGCTGTGAAAATGCTTGAAAGTGCCAATTGTGACGATGCGAACGGAGCCTGCGTCCCAGCCTTTTTCTCCTACAGCACCATGTTCATTTAGCCAGACGGTTTGCCATTTGATGAGCTGCCAGGTGGCGGGTCGGTAGATTACGGGACTGTATTCGCCTTTGGTTTTGCCATCGTCGCGTCCTACGCCAATGTAGGCCCATTCGTCGCCCAGACTGGTCATGATGTCGACGAGTTGCGAGTGGAGTACTTCCTGCAGGCAGATGAAAGATTGGGCGTTGTGGAGAGTATGGTAGTGTAGTTCGTTGAGAAGGAGTTGTCTGCGTGCGGACCAGGGTTTCTCGCCCGTGGAAGGCGGGTCAGCGGCATAGCGGATGTTGTGGGTTAGGATTCGGATTGGGAGGCTGGCGGCATGGGCTCGCATGATGAGAACCAAAAGTGTGGTAAGGAGAATTGATGCTTTGACCATCATGATTCACTACATATGTACAAGGACTAGAGCCGACCACGTGATAGGCTGAGAGGAGTCGGGACGAAAGAGATTGTACCACAAGCGTAGGGACTAGACAAACTGGAGGAAGGAGTATTACTGAAGATTTCACAGTCTTGAAAATTAAGGAGGAGTGGCAACGCAATACCTGGGTGGTATAGACAATTGTATGATTGACAGTTACTTTCGTCGATGCTATCAACCCTACTTATACTTTACAAAGGAGGCATCAACAAAGCAGCAAGATACTCAAAAACAGGCCTCGGACAAAAGACCGCAGATTGCAATTGTACCTGTTGTTCGCCTTGATGATCCAAGACGGGGGCTATCGATTTCCAGAGTGTTGCTGGCAAATGAGAACGCCGATGCCCCAGCACGTTGTCCGTACAATATGCGCAACTCCACATGCTCCCCAATCCCATCTTCTGTTTGTACAAGGGCGTCTAAACCCTGGAATGCGCTTGCATGTATAACAAAGAAAGTACCCGCTATGCTTTCCCCAAAGTAATTTCCTACTTCCAAATCGGGCCACGCTGGTATTACCCTTGCAAAGGCTGACCCGTTCGTTTGCGCACGTTTTCCATGTGTATCCGATTCTTCAGATGCAGTTCAAAGTTGTTGACTGTCTGCTCAGGTCCCGCATTGTACAGTTTTCCGGGGCAGTCCATGCATCGGATCCGTGGCAGGAAATAAGCCTTGTAGTTCGCAGGCAGTGGTGCGTTCGGAGCTATTGTGTCAATCTTGACTGGCTTTGTAGAAATGGCGCCAGTCTTCGGATCCTCGTAATGCTCATTCATGACGGCATACCGCATGGTTGATTCGAACAGTTCTCCGGGATTGCGATCACGCAGCTCCTGCAACCCTTGTTGGAGCCATGGAGGTGGGGGAGGCTTTTTTTCTTCAAATCAGACTCGTCTCCGCATTCAGAGAGGGATATTACTTACGTGCTGCGCAACTGGGGGCGCTGGCCAAGCCGCCTCCATGGACCCATCTGGTTTGTATTGTAATTGTTTGTTCGGTGCTGTCGGGGTAGGAGTAGTTGGTGCCCGCGGCGAAGCTTCAGACGCCGCTGCTGGAGTGGAGCGAGGAGGCATGGCTGGTGATGGTGGTGGAGGCATCGAATTAGCAGTAGGTGTGCTTCGCGCTGGAGTTTGTGAGGGTGCCATCATGGGTGTTGAAGCTGGCTTTGCAAACGCTCTTGGGTTTCTCTGCAACTCTCGAAGCTTTGCAGGTGATATGCGAAGTTTGACGATAAATGTGGTAGGTTCGGTAACGCTCTCTTCGCGCGCTTCGTATCGCAAGGATCTTGACGCTCGTGGCTCGTGGTGAGTCTGAAGGGTAGAGACTTCTGGGGTTGCTGATCGTCCAATGGCTGAACGCATCGCAGCTTGAGCTGCAGTAGCAGCTCCACGCATACCACGAGTACGAGCAGTACCTCCGGTCAGCTGCGCCGGCGCAGGAGATTCCATGACAGAATCATCACTGTCAGACTCGTCTGAACTACCCTCAGCGCCGCGGCGACGGCCTTCTCGTACTTTCCGTGTCGCCTTGAACAGCTGACTGTCCTCGATGCTCTCTGCAGCGCCAGGCAGAACGGAAGAAACAACCAATGTACGAACAGTCCGTTGACGATCTTTGAGGTCTGGTAGGGCAGGACCACCGCGCCGGTTGACTGAGCGCTTCTGTCGTCGCTGTTCGCGCATGATGGACAGTTCGGCGCGTTCCAGGTCAGCGTTGCTGAGTTCGTACAGGTATGGCTGATAGTCCTTTGTAGACTGCATGGGGCGGAACACGGTGGGGAGTGGAGAGGCCAAAAAGTTGTCTTGGATGTCTGTGTCCTCGACTGGCCGACCATCGAAAGGATGGCCTGTGATGTAGAGACTCTTTGTGAACATTTGACACTGCTCCCTTATAGAGTGTGCAATAGCTGTCGTGAATTCCCCAGATAAGGACAGATCGGCAGCCATCTGTCTCGCAAAGTCCTCAGGCGCATTGAGCGGGTTGTTGATTTCCCACTCGAATTGGTCTACAAGCGTATGTTGGCCAATAGTGATGTTGAGCTTGATTAGTATGCGCATCTCGTCGTTCTTGTATGCAGAGTATGGTTGGTGAGGGTCCAAGGGGTCGTCTTCGAAGAAGGCGTGGGGATAGTAGTCCTGGACCTGCTCGTGAATCTCGCGATCAATCTGTTGCATAACATTCTGGCGCAGTTCGGGCGGGATTTGGAAGTCTTCAACGAGGGTCTGGGCAAACAAGACGGGGTTGGTCACACGGTCATGTAGGTTCCAGGTGAAGGTGTCGCGCAGCTTCAGCCGGTCCAGTTCAATGTCCAGTCTTATGGGCACAAGCTCCTCAATCTGATCTGCCTGCTGCGCCCCCTTCTCTTTCGAAACCTTCAACTGCGGTGCGAGGCGACGACCGGCGCGCTTGGCATGCTCGGGATATAGAAGCTTCGTTTGCGGCAGGGCTCGCGGGTCCCTGGGATCCGGAGGAATGTCAGTCAGACCGTTGCCGTAGCCGCCATAGCCATAGCCGAAGATTGCGCCGGGGGTCTGGCGCCGGACGGGATATACCTCGTCGCGATAAAAGTGGCGCAAGTCATTCAATTCGCCGTAGACCTTTTCCGAGTGCTTGTTGCGCTCGTACTTGTTTACGCTGTCCAACAGGTCGCGCGCAATGTAGCGGTTAAGCAGGTGGGTCTGCGAGGCCGTGGGTCGCGCCGCGCCGTCCTGGGAGGGCGAGTGCGAGGATTTGCGAGTGCCTGAACGCGATCGCTTTCGACTGGGCGACGCGCCATTGATGGGTTCGGGGTGCGCTGGCGATGGGGCGTCGGCTTGGGCGCCAGGGAGGTTCAGGCCAGAGGCGGCCATGACGGCCTTTGCCTTTTGTTTTCCGTCCCGAATCGCGTTGTTTTCGGCGGACGCGGTGTCGGTTCCATTGAGGGTGGTTGGGGCGTTTGCGGGCTGGACAGCACCTTCACCGCTGATGCCGTTTGTGGACGCGCCGTGTGATGAATCGAGCGGCTGGGAGTCGGCGAGCGGCGGAGAGGGCATGGTGTGGGTAGAGCGAATGCGCGCAGCAGGAGCGACCTGCGTGTAGCTGCCCTGGTTAGAGCCGAGGCATGGACCGAGGCAGGAGTGATGGGATGGGGATGCGGTGGATGCGGTGGATGCGAGATGCGTGATGCGAGATGCGAGATGCGGGAGGCTCGTGTGGGTCAATGGGCGTCCCATGCGGTCGCGTCTGCCCGGAGAAGGGGGCGGGTATGCGACAGCAACAGAACCCCATGCGCGGCCGCCCGCTCAGAAAACAACAACCATCGCAGCATCATGGCAACGGCAAAGACAAGGTACGGACAAGGGAAAACGACATACCTCTGCGAGCATGCAATTTGCGCGTCGTCACAGGTCACAGGGCTGGGCTGGGCCTATGTTTGGCTGTCAAGGGAAAGAAGTGCCGATCGGGTAGTCAAGCGCGCAGCAGCCCGTCCGTCTGTAAGGCTTTCACAGGCGAGAGTATTGGCAAGGCTCCTAAATCGGCGAAACACCTGCTGCGGTACCTTAGTGAGGGGTCGCCGCTGTGGCCGTGGATAAGCTCGGAATGATGTGTTGGGTGTCAGACAGAGGCACTGATGGATTTGCGCCTCGCTCCCGCCTGCAAGCGCCGAGCCAGCCCATCCAGCCCAGCCCATCCAGTCCATCCAGCACCAACACGAACCGTCGAGAAGGCGTAGTAGCCACCGTCTTGACAACCCCCCTCCAACGCCGACGACCAGGAACATGCATTTAGCGACCGTTTCCACAACCACATGGGCTTCCGCCTCAGGCCTAGCCATGCTGCCCCCGTCTCCACGCAGTCGTCACGTGTGGCGCCAGTGACACCGTGTGGGTACTGGGTACACCTCAAGTACGGGTGCTAGCGCATGAACTTGCTTTGCACGCCACAACGTAATGCACTGGTGACTGCAGGTGCGCAGTGTCGAATAAAGCTTGTATTATTTTTGGGGGTGGGGGAAAGGAACCGCTCAGCAGCACAAGAAAAAGAAGAGGCAGAAGCGTCTAGTACTACACCTTTTGAGGAGCGCATCCCGACGCCCTCGTCTCCAGAGTCAATTTCCCAGCTGCATCAACGCTAAGAATGGAGAATGCCCTACACGTAAAAGCTCGCCGCTCCCGTCACGCTGCCGCCTACAGCCTCACCGGCTTATATGCGCCTGACGTACTAGCGGTATATGCCCCAAACGTCGAGCCTCGCTCTCATCTTGAGGCCTGCTTCCTGCAGCCCAGTGAAACCAACTCGTCTTGAACACATGGCCCGTGTCTAGAGCAGTGAGTCGAGCCGAGTAAACACACTCAAGCACGCGGCAACAACCTGTAAATTCAAAATCAACATCATGTCAATCACTACGCGGCACCGCAAACATCGACTTACCTCAAGCTGAAGCTCCTTGTCCTTGTTGTTGTTGACCTCGTCTGTGATCAGCTGGCCCAGATTAGCACCCACGCCCTGCGAGCCGCCCTGCCGCTTTGCAAACGGCCATTGCGAGTATTCTGCCAGCAGCTCATCCACCTGCGCAAAAGCTCGTTCCCGTGCCTCGTGGCCCAACGTGGTCAGCGCATTCTCCAGCACGTTTGCCGCGTAAGCAGCGCAGACCATGGTAATTGTCCGGAGCACCCTGAAGTCGAGCTCCTCGGGCAGGAACTGGCTGCCGGGGAGGACGACGGTGCGGTTCGTGAGCACATTCCGAACCCTGCGCCGAATCTCTTCCTTTGCGCCGCCGTCTGCAACGGGATGTGTAGCCATGTCGAACAGCAAAAAGTTCTTCTTCTCGGTGCGCAGGATGCCCTTGTCCACAAGGCCTTTGCATAGTCGTTCGCGTACTTGCTTCAGTTGGTAGCCAATCTTCATGAGGTTCCATGTCTCTCCTGTGCATACAGTCAGTGCCTACAAGCCAGCCAGCCAGCCTTGCCGCCGTGTGTGTTCGCAACCGTACCGCTCATGAGGTCGATCCACGAGTTGACGCTCATCTTCTCGCTCGACTTCATCATCTTCAGCGCCTCGTCCAGCAGCACCTCGCCCGTCAGGGTGTCGTCAATGACCTCGATGTTTCGGTCGGCAAGCGGGAACCGTCGTCGTGACGAGTCCTTCTGCATGCTCACACGGCCTCGAAAGGCCAATTCTATGACGATGCATCCTCGCAATGCGTACGAAATGTTGTCGTTCCAAAAGGACAGGTATCCCTATTCTCACGCATCAGCCTGGGAACACCGACCGCCAGCGTCACATGTTGGCGTACGCACCTGCTTGTCTTTTAAGCCCATGAGGATAATCTCCTCCATGAGCGTCAGCTTGGGCTGTTTGCTTCGCTCTGCATTCTCGCTAATGTCCCGCGGGTCGAATGCAATCTTGTGCCCGTTTTCGGAGCTCTCGTAGGAGGTTTCGGGGGTGCGGTCGTCGTTGCGCTTGGGTGCTGGCGAGCCCACCCGGCTGCTCTCGTCCTCGCCATTGCCCGCTGCGCCGCCGCCGCCTCCTCTCCGGCGCGTCAGACCAGAGCTCGAAGCCATCGGGTGTGGTGGTGGAACTGGTGGGGGTGTCTTGTTGGAATTATGGGTGATGCTCCTCAACGGGCGCAGGGATGGGGAACGCTTGGGCAGCGCATGCGCGGTCTCGGGATTTGTGGGACTTTCGGTGAAGGCGGTACGAAGGAGGAAGGCAGGGGATCACAGAGTAGGCGTAATGATAAAGGGGTTATCGCAAGGCGCGCGTACGTATTATAAGTCGTGGGTTGATTCTCGTGTCACACTTATCAGAGGGACAGGGTCATTGGTCTCGGAAGTTGCCAAGATTAGGTACCGCGTGGACGCCGCAGATGCTCAAGTGAGTAAGCCGACCACAACACGGCAGCCAAAGCAATTGTGAGGTGGATAGCGTCAATTCTAGAGGAAGTACACTGTGCCGACCCAGGCTACTGTTTTACAAGGAGGCATATATATAGCACGCCGGAAGGACCGACTAGCCCATCCACCACCATCATCTCCTACTTAGCAAGCGGCTATGCTTGTCATTTAGTGCGCTACATCCAAATTAGCATCGCGCACTGTGTTTGCCTCTTCGTTTTGCAACTCACCATCGGGCTGGGCCAGAATGTAGTCCACTGCCTGCTTGACTGTGATATCATCAGTATGCAACATGCGCAACACGCCATTACAAAACATACCGCTGTGGATAGCATCGGCCTCCTTGTCGGGGATCTCAATGCTGAATTCCTGCAATGCCGTTAGATTTGCTTCCCGTATTCCGCACAGATTGCGACTAACCTCCTCAATTGCCATGACCACTTCTACAGTATCCAGACTGTCAAGACCGAGATCGTTGTGGAAGTGCGACTCGGCGTTAAGCTGCAAATCATAAGCATTGGCCCCAGAAAATATTCACAAAAAACGGTCGGTAGCTACCTTGGAGGTATCCTGGACCTACTAGTGTGTTAGCCACTGCCCAAAAATTCCAATCGCATACCCATTACCTTGTCGAAGTTCTTCAAAAGGTCCATTATTCTACCAGTGACCTCATCCTGTGACAGACCAGCGCTCGCAGCGTAGCATCGTACGGCCTGGAAGTATACGGAGGGGGTGATTTGCCTTGGCTGGGCGAAAGCGCTTCGCGCAACGGGGCGAGCCATTGCGGCCTGGCATCGTGGTGCAGCGCGAACGGCTGACCTTGCGGATCTCAGAAGTGCTGTTCGGAACATGGCGAGCGATTTTGGAAGACGGCGGGGAGAGGCAAGAGGGTCGGTGGAGGTAGTGATGTTGATGCTCGACTAGAGTTTGGAACTTCAGACTAAAGTTACATTACGTTAGTCAGCCGTCAAGAAGCATACAACAGTGTGCCGCGAACACGCATACGTATGGTACCGAAAATAACTGCAACAACGGCCTACCTAGGGCGGGCGAAGGATCTGGAAAGACTATCTAGGGTTTTTTTGCACAGTTTCTCTGACGGCGGAGTTGCCTCCCACTGTCGTCGCCGTCATTGGGCCTCTTGGCCAATCGCAGCTTCCGCGTTACAAGCGACAGCCTCCAGTTTCGAGCTCGACGACGACGACGTCCACAACCTCCAACAACACCACAACAGCCGCCCGCGCCGTCACCACGCCCACAATGGCCAGCGCAAAGCCATTGACAATGTTGGCACGCAGCCGCCCAGCCGCGACGCTGCTCCGGTCACCACAGTTCGCGTCAGGACGCCTACCCTCGCCCGCCACCGTCGCCTTCTTCTCTACCACCCTCGCCCGCGCCGCCACTCCAGCAGGACCACCACCGCCAGGCTTCCGGTTACCGAAACCAAAGCAGTGGGATGAGGGAGAAGGTGCATTGGACCGGGCCGGCAAGTACTTCTTGCTCATGGAGATGTTCCGCGGCATGTATGTGTCGCTGGAGCAGTTTTTCCGACCACCGTAAGAAGCCCTCAGAACACAAGCGACTGGCTTGTTTCATGCAGAAAAGGCAAGACCCTGACGTTTCCAAAGATACACCATCTTCTACCCCTTCGAGAAGGGTCCCATCTCACCCCGCTTCCGAGGCGAGCACGCTCTTCGACGATACCCCACGGGTGAGGAGCGCTGCATTGCTTGCAAGCTCTGCGAGGCCATCTGCCCTGCCCAGGCCATCACAATCGAGGCTGAGGAGCGCATGGACGGCAGCAGGAGGACCACACGCTACGACATCGACATGACAAAGTGCATCTACTGCGGTCTCTGCCAGGAGAGCTGCCCCGTCGATGCGATTGTTGAGGGTATGGATTACATGACAAACAGTAGACAAGACATGCTAACCAAGAGTAGGACCCAACGCTGAGTACGCGACAGAGACACGAGAGGAGTTGCTGTACAACAAGGAGAAGCTGCTAGCGAACGGAGACAAGTGGGAGCCGGAAATTGCGGCGGCAGCTCGTGCGGATGCGCCATACAGATGATGGGGTTTGCAAAGCGGAACAACTGTATATAGCAAGACAGTGGTTACATCTGATAGGCCAAGTCATATTTCTTTTTTTAGATGCATCAGTAGCTGGATCTATGTGCTAATGTAGGCTCCGTCTACATGGGACTGATTCAATGCTACTGCCCGATTACTACATCCAGTATTTTAGTCGAGTTAGGTCAGATGTCCGGAGACAAAGTTGTGGCGAAAATCGGCAGAGAATCGATCAAGTCGAGCATTTCCACTATCAAGTACCAACCAAGACCAACGCTATTCGCCCTGCATCACGGTTCACATAAGTGACTCGCAGAAAAAGACATGTTGATATCCAATGTTACATATACTCCTAACGCTCATACGATGCCAGCCATGATATGGTATCAAACGCCAAATGCCCTCCTAGCTAGTAGACATGCCACCGTCCTTTTTTCATTCCCTATGGTTCCATTTTTATCTCGATTTGAAGGTGCCTTCAAACCCTGGCCGCTTGACCTTCTTGCCAGGCTTCTTAACCGCCTTCTTTTTGCCCTTTTGCCCCTTTTCTTCTTTCCGCTTCTTGAGATTCTCCTCTCGCTTCTTCTGCTTCGCTGCCTTTCCTTGGTCGACATTGGTGAGCCTTTCCTTCCACTCCTGCTTGCTCTTATCCTTTTGCTTCTGTTGACGCTTGAGGCTCTTCTTGAGGAGGTTTACATCGTCAAAGACCTTCTCGCCCTGGGCCCTCTTCTTGGCGGCGAGCCATAAGTCCTTTTCTTGGATGTCCTTGCGCTTGTCCTCGTCGAAAGCAGTGATACGAGCCTGCTTCTTCTGAGCAGCCTCAAGTGCCGTCTTCGCATCCGACTTGCCCTTCTTCTTCCTGTTTTCCAGGAAGCCAGAGAGATTGCTGTCGAGCTGCTGTCCGTCCCATGCAATCTTGCCGAAATTGAAATTACGCTCCGTCTCTGGTGATCTAGCAGGGAATATGGAAGGTGAGCCCGAACCGCCTCGTATCCGTGCGAGTTGCTCTTCTGCTTGCTGTCGTGCCTCGTCCTCTTTCGCCTCTTGACGTTGAGCCTTCTTTGCCGCTTTCCGCTCGGCTTCCTTCTTCCGCCGCGTCTCAATTAGCTCCGCCCGATTCCGTGCAGGCCGGCCGTCGGGCCCGTCGGCTTTCCGCGCTGCACGCATGGCTTCCAACTTGGCGTTTAGTCGGGCTCGAAAATTTTCATGGCTTTGCGGGTCGATTGTGTAGGGCTTCTTCGCCTTCTTTGATGGTACCTCTTCGCTGGATTGTGGCATTGATGACGTTGATGAGGCGGCAGACGCGACTGAAGCTGTAGAGGAATTGGAATTGGCAGTAGTAGAGGGAGCGGTAGACTGACCCTCTTCGACGAGACCGCTGACGTCCAAAGCTTGTATGCGATCGTCTGGGTGTTCGATGTCGTCGTCGTCGTCGTCGTCGCCTTCTTCTT
>Ga0265797_10005717_pt1 | contig 17994 bp, 11 predicted proteins | sample P2T30metagenome_FD_192433 | JGI IMG/M metagenome (GOLD analysis project Ga0265797, IMG submission 192433) | Plant litter microbial communities from East Loma Ridge, Irvine, California - P2 T30 | ecosystem: Environmental > Terrestrial > Plant litter > Unclassified | place: USA: California...
CCCAATGGTGCCTTCACACAACCCGCGAAGCTTATAGACTCGCCCTAGTCGCCCGTATCGGCGATTTAAAGTCTATTCTGCAACTCCCACCATCACCACCACCACCAACTCACCCCACCATGGCGCCCCCTCTATCCTCTCTCTACACCATCTCCTTCCTGATTGCAACCCTTGCCACCCTCCTCGTTGCAGCCAGCCTCCGCCTCCTCGCCATACTCCCAAATGGCGCGCGTTCGAAGAAAACACCAGTTCGCAAACGGCCCATTGCAACACGCGTCCTCATCGTACTCGGATCCGGAGGTCACACGCACGAAATGTTCTATCTACTCCGCGACCTCGACACGCGAAAATACACACATCGAACGTACATTGTGAGCAGCGGTGATGCGTTTTCCGCGCAGCGCGCTGCAAACTTTGAGCGCGAACTTGAGGACGCGGAAAATGCTCGGGTGAAGGAGCTTGAGAAGGAGGAGAAAGAGGAGAGAATACAAGTTGAAGAAGAAGAAGAAGAAGGAAGGGTTCTGGCACCAGGAATACAAATCACAGACGCAGAGGGCACCACACATGGTCTCGAATCAACGACAACAACTACAGCATCAGCAGACAGGCCGGCGTGTACAGGCCCAGACCACTATAACATCGCCATCCTCCCCCGCGCCCGCAAAATCCACCAACCACTCCTCACAACCCCCTTCACATGCCTGTACACCCTTCTATCCGCCTTCTCACCCTTACTCTCCTCGCCGCCGCTCCTCCCAAATCAAGCCCCTACGACCCCCTACGAAACCGCTGCCGCCGACCTCCCCGACCTCATCGTTACCAATGGCCCCGCCACCGCCGTCATCGTCATCCTAGCGAGCTTGTTACTGCGCTTCTTCAATGTCCGGGGCGCGAATAGTAGGGGCAAGTGCAGGACGGTGTATGTGGAGAGTTTTGCGCGGGTCAAGACGTTGAGTTTGAGTGGGAAGTTGTTGGTGAGGGTTGTGGATCGGTTTTTGGTGCAGTGGGAGGAGTTGGAGGGCGTTGGTGGGGGTAGGGCGGAGTATTGGGGTGTGTTAGTATGAAGAGCCGTTGGGAGGAAGGGGCGTTTGAAGGTATATTTTCTCGCGTTTATGATACCCCATTGTTTTTCATCACAGAAAAGTGGCGTGATGGAGTTGCTTGCTTCAGTTTCATGATATGTATACAATGGATATACTACAAGTATCCTCCCTCCACATCAGTGAAGCACATACGTCTACTCAGGAAGCACAGACTGTTCAGTCTAGCTCCTCCGGCTGCACAGGAAACGTCTTCTTACCCAGATATGGCTTCTTCTTACTATGCAACATATGCTTACCCAGCGCCTCCAACAAGCTCTCCTCCTGCACAAGCTGCTGCTGCTCCTGTGCCTTGACCTTCTTCTTATGCTCCAGCTCCCACCTCAACTGCATGGGTGTCTTCATCGCCTCTGCAGCTCTCTGTCGCCTCTGCACTGCTTCGCGCGCGAGCACGTCTTGCTCCGAGTATCTGCTGACCTTGATCTTGCGCGGTGCGTTTGCGTCCTTCTTGGCGTCCTTCTTAGCCTGGATAGAGAAGTCGTGGATGTGGGTGCGGAGTTCCTCGCCGAGGGTATCTGGGAAGGGGGGTGCGACGAGTGTGTAGGCAATGTCCTGTACGCCTTCGACAATGTTACGCTTCGTGTCTACATCCCAGCCCTCGGGGGCTTCGGGATCCTTGCTTGTAGGACGTTGAGTCAGGAACTTTTCCTGCCGTTCTTGCTCAATTTGTGAGAGTTCCTCGGTGATGGTACTTGCGCTCTTCTGAACGCTGTTTGTATTTTCTCTTTGGGCGCGGGCCTCCCGGTTCTTGCTTCGCCAGTTGGCCAGGCTACTGAATGGCTGTGTTACCCTGGATGTGGTCCTCTGCAACCATGTCTTGTTTTTGACGACTGGTTCATCTGCTAACTCTGCAGTTTCAAACTGTTCATGTTCCCAAGGCCACTCGATCCGCTGATTTGTGCCTGCGATGTAGCGGTGAAAGATGGGTAGGCCTGTGTGAGGGTCGTACTGGTGATCCTCTGGTATTGGTTCGTCGATGTACAGAGTGCCAGTGTAAGGGTCGATGCCAGTGGTATGTCGCTCCATGTGGATTCGCTCTACAATGACATCCTCATATTGCTTTACGCCATCACGAACAAGTTCTCCAGGTATTACCAGGCGAAGGTCATCTAGAGGCAGAGGCACTTCATTCTCCTGCTTCGGGCCCAGAGACCCAGCGCTGGCACCGAAGACGTCGGAGTCGTAGAATTGCTATGAGGGGTTAATCCCGGTTTCCCATACACATCAAAAGCACTACATACCATGTTCAGACCCTGGACAATGACCTCGTGAGTTCGGCTCAGAGTGTCCTTGACTACACCAATCTTGCCCGCATCTTTCCCCTTGAGGATGACAACGCGGTCGCCCTTTACAATGGGAAAGTACTTCTGCTTATCCACAACCAGCGGATACTCCAGCGGTAAGCCTTTCTTCTCCCTAACTTCATTCCTGTTCTGCTGCGTCTTGAGCGGTATCTCAGGCTTCTGTATCTGGGCTGGCGTAAGGGCTCCGTACTTGTCAGCGTTTGGTCCGATGGCACGATTTGGACGCAGAGGGCCGAGTTTCCAGTCTTCCTTTGCAGTAGCCAGAGCCTTCTTCCTAGCTCCCTTGATGTGTTCATTCTCCCACAATATGCGCTGCAAGACGGCTTGCTTGGATTCCCATTGTGCCTGTTTGAGCTCCTGTCGCTTCTTGCGCTCCCGCTCGTGCCATTGAATCGCATATTTGACTTTTCGTATCTCTTTTAGTTTCTTTGCCTGCCGGGCGGCGTTGCGGCCGGGCCTGGCGACCAATTGGTTCATGGTGGGCGGGATGGCGGCGACGGAGATGGAGATGAATGTGCGAGCGTCTGCGGACTACCGAGCCATCGGATGGCGGGCCAAGAAGGGCAGTAGTGGTGAATTGGCGAGGCGTATCGATATGGGTGAAGGGACGACAAGCTCTGGGCCCAGCACGTGCGTCCGCAATGCGCTGACAGCAGTCGTTTTGTCGGGATTAGCGACCAGCGTCGAGGTCGAGCCAAATTTCGCGCGGGCTGGACAGCGGTGCTCGGGCGGTAACTTTCTGCCTGAACCACCTAGCATCAGTACCCATGACATGGTCTACGCAACCGCATCCACCATCTCGACGTATCCCAAGACGGCTCTTCCACCATGACGCTGTTACGGCGCAGACTGCGCTGTCATTACTGCAATGTGCAGTCGCGCGATAGTGTGTCGCAGATTCCCAAGACATATCATTGCCCGCATTGCGACGCAGTGAATCACTTTGACCAGGTAATCTTCCCAGTATATAAAACTCCAACCAAGCAGGCCTTGCAGCTGACATATTTCCAGCGCGGAAACATTACCGATCCACCGATAGAAGAAATTGCAACTGCACCGGCGACTTCCTTCCAGTACATGCGCTCACGCTCTCCCACGCCCGCCATGCAAGCACCCGTCGATGACATCTTCTGCGACATGTGTCAGCGCAACCAGACGCTCTACACCAACCTCCTCGCCGAATTCATTCCCGAGGAAGACGACCCCGAGTATGAAAAGTATCTTGCTGCGTACGATGATTACAAGGTGGAGCTCGAGATCCGGTATCCGCAAGTCTGTCAGGCCTGTCTACCTCGGGTCCAGGACCAGATACGGAACGCGAACCACGTCGCGCGGGCAGATAATTTGGCGCGCATAATGGAGGCGAGTAAAGAGAAGCGGACCATTGTACAGACTGCGCGACAGGCTTGGACGCTGCGCGTCATTTCGCTGGCCAAGTACATGTACCTGCTGAGCACTGTGGTGGGAATGCTCTGGCACGCAGCAGCGCTTTTCATGGCGCCTGATGACGAGGGCATGCTTGCAAGTCAGACCTTCAGCTGGGACGTTTGCCTGAGCCAGGCAGTTTTTGTTCGCTCAGTGGATGAGGCTTGTGTACTATCGTCTTCCGTAGTCAAATGGTTGCAGTACGCCATTATAGCCGATCTTGTTACCATCTGGTGGAATCCAAAGTTGAAACTCAAGACCAACAGCCTCACAGGGCGGATGCATGGTCTCAAATCACTGTGGTCCATTCGTCTGGCCGTCGTCGTCCTCCGCTACGCAAGTCTCTACTACTGGAAACACACCGACATCAACACCGACATGTTCCAGACGTTCCAAAGAACACACATGGTCATGCTAGGCGTACTATCTCTTTCTACACTCCTCACCTGGAAGACCGTACGCATCGTCTACGGCGCTGCGCCCTCGTTCCCGAAAGCGACCCAGGAGACCATTCCCACCTCGCCCGGCAGCGCACAGAAAGCCAGACGAAACTCCTACCACCCTGTCCACCCACAAGCCGACATCTACGACAGCATGGCGCATTCTTTCGCCACGGGCATAGAAGGCTACCAAGACTCGTCCCCTTGTCCCCCTTCCCCCACCCTCACAGAGTCCTCCTACACAACCCACGCCACAGACGCCACCACCCCCTTTGCAAAGCGCAACGCATTCCTCGACGACTTCGACACCATGGACTGGACCCCTACAAAAGGCAGCGGTCGCGGCCGCTTCTCCCAACAACAAGGGGGACCCCCAGAAATCCTCCCCAACCAGTTTTCAAAGCCGCCCTCCGCCGCCGCCCAACTCTCACCACCCCAATTCAACAACAAGCCATCTCAACCACCACCACAACAACAACACTCCATCTTTGCCCAAAAAGACCCAAACCCCTTCCGCCACCGCGTCCCCGCCAAACCGCCAACTTCCCTCGCCTCTGCCCAAAAACTCCGAGCCAATCCCTGGAAACCCAGTGTCTGGGAGCCGCCTCTTGCAGTCAACAAAACAAACTTCTTCAAGGAAGAGGCAAAGGCAAGGACTAACGGTAGCTCCGGCAAAGGCGGCGGTGGTGGCGTGGGTGAGATACAGGGACTAGATGGACTGGGAGTACCTAAGAATGTAAAGAGGGATGCAGAGCTTTTTGCGAGTCCAAAACTCAAGTACGATTATTATGGTACTATGAAGGATACGGGCCTGGAGGATACGTTTAATGCCATGTTTTCGAAATGAGAATATGGCATTCTTCTTTTGTATTTTTATCTGTTACTTTCATTTGTTGTTTTCCTTTAGGAAGGGGATTGGTGTACATCGATGGTGGATCAAGGGATTGCATACATGGCGGCGTTTTATTTTGATATCGAGTTTCTTTTGGACTGAGATACCCAATGATACTTCTTGGGTGGGATGCCCTTTGGGTCGAGTACTGCATGTCCGCAGCATTCAGCTTTCAATAACCTTGATTGCTGTACACCATGGAACATGACATCATCAACATCACATCAACGACACCAGGCAAACCACTCTTGGGCGCTTGAACGAGTCAGATACTCTATCTAACCCTCCAGCATATCATGACTTTTCATATGCCGAGTAGAAGCACAGATTCCCAATGTAAAGACTCCGGTTTCCCTTCCCATTGATCCGCGGATTCCATCATTCGTTCATGGCGGGTTTCTGGTCCACGTTCGTTTCCTTCCCTTGACTCCCTTGCTTGACGGCTAATCTATGATCTGGGCTTCTCCTTCTTCTCCTTCCACAGCGCGGAAAGACCGACACCGGAAACCTTGACCACCTTGAAACGGACACCGGGAATATCACCCTTGGCCTTGCCCTTGCGACCGAAACCAGCGAGCAGGACCTCGTCGTTTTCGTCTACGAAGTTCAAGCAACCGTCGTTGGGGACTACCTTTGAATTAGCCCAGTTCCCTTTGTATCTGATTCTGAAAATTGCCACAGGCTCTCCATTCCTGTGTCGCAACTTCAACCTCTCCTGAATAGTGGTGACATACCGAAAGCGGTGACCTTCTTTCCGTTCTTGATCAATTGGACACGGACACACTTTCGGATAGCCGAGTTGGGCTGCTTGGCCTCAACACCGACCTTCTCGAGGACTATGCCCTTGGCGTGGGAAGATCCACCGAAGGGGGAGGACTTGAACGCGGTTCCGAGGAGACGCTTCTTGTAGTGGAGATCGGCCCATCGTCCCTCGCGGCGATGGTTGCGGAGCTTGCGGGCGGCGTTGAGACCTCTTGGCTTTCCTGATGATATTGTGAGCAACTACACAACATGTGAGGCTTGCTGGAGACGCCAGAGTATGCGTATTGATGCAGTTTTCGTGTGCTGGGTGTGTTTGCAGGGAGTATGTTGCGTACCTTTACCCATGATTGCGGTATTGACGACGGGTGTGCTGGGGAGTGGGTGGTTAGTATCGCGGACGTCGAAGATGATTTTGCAGGCGGCTGGAATCAGTGTGCGGCAGAGCCAAGCCCCACAGGCCTTAGTGTGTCGCTTGCCTGGAGGCGGTTAGCGGGTTTCGGTCATCTTATCTTATCGCACCAGCGTCATTCCATCGAACATGAGGACGTCTGGAGAACACCAACAATCAACGCCAGTAGATGGTTATTGTCTTCTAATAGATACCGAGAGCATCCGGCATTCGCGAGAATCCCCTGAACCATAGCTGGTGTTGAGACTTGAGCCATCACCAACAGCGCTTCTGGTACAGCACGCGGCGCATACTCACAATGGCTCAGAAAGACGACAGAAAGTTGACCAAAACGCAAACCAACCGTCTACCTGCACCTGCGCTATTTGTCGGTCCACCCTCACACAATGCCTCTAATACGTCGCTCCACGAGATGCGCAGTCCGACAAAGACACCCCTAGTGCGCCAGCGCTCCCTCCTCTCCCCAGACTCCAAGCGACCCCTTCCGCCAACAACGACCAACGATGGAGAACACCTTAGCCTCAGCTCTACGAATCCCTCCGCGCCCTTTCAGCGACGCCAACGACAACACAGCCAAGCAGCCGACGCCGAAGCCTCGTCCCGCGCCGAAGCAATATGGGCCGAGATGCAAAACACACTCGAAGAGGTGGAGCTAAGCGCCATCAAAGGCCCCGGCATGACAGTCTTCGGTTCTGAGCATTCGCGTGCACTAGATGAGCTAAGGAAAGCACAAATTGAACTCGCAAAAGCTTGGGCGCGCTCCGAGGAGGACGAGCAAACGCCCGAACAGCAGAAACAGGCTCAGGAGAGTAAAGCAACAGACTTGCAACCGCAGAGCCTTGCTAACCACCCACGCGACGGCGCTGGTGGGTCGACAAAGGGCGAGAAGCTGTTCGATAGGATCAAGCTGGAGGAAGAGACGGAAAAGGACATAGAACTGAGTCGGAAGCGGAGAGAGGAGAACGATAGGTATTTTGAAAAGGTGAACAGGGGAGTGCAAGAGGTGGTTGTGAGGCTGGAAGAGGTGGCCAAGGCAATGAGGGGGGTTGAGAGCGAGAGCACAGAGATTTGGGGGCACGGTAGTGATGAGAGTGTTGACACGGCAAGTGTTACGACGGCGCACAGTGTTACCTGAAAAGATGAGGACGTTTGTTCGAAGCCCATTGGACGACGTGTTTAGCATCATCAAGATCAAAATACAGCACAAAGAGGATACCTGAGCGGGTAGTACCTGGATCCGTAGACGCAATTATGCGGATTACTTCAACACGTCGAGGGAGTGTTTGACTTGGACCGAGGCCAAAACCTGACGCTAATACAGTGTGAACAGTGAAATATAGGCGACGTATAAATTGAGGGGAAACAAGGAAAACCGACGTGGACTGTATTTTCGTAGGGAGAAAAGTTGCCTCGGGTATGCACATCAAGCTACTCTTTATCGTATAGCATTGTGCTAAGAGCACATGGACTCCCAGTTCCTCACGCCCCAGCACTGGAGAAAAAGAACAATGTAGCGAATAGTATTCAGTGTATACATGACTTCATGTGTACTAGACTCTAGCATTCAGCCAGGCATGCCTCGGATAGATGTGCCCGAATCGATATCTTCCCCACATCCCTACTCGTCCTAGCAATCGCTACCTTCACATCTTAAAGCAAATACCTATACTCTGGATTCAAATCGCCCATTTCCGTCTTCTCATACTCCGTCAGCCCTACATCCCTCACGCTCTTATTCCTCTTCCGATTCGCCAGGCTGCACATGATAAAGTACAGCGCACAACTCAGTGCACTCAGGCAGACAAACGCAATACTAATCGAATAGCCTGGTGTATATTTCGGTGCGTCCTTTTTCAAGAACGAATATACGGCAATGATTCCACCAATATTACCTAAAGAAGATGTTTGGTCAGCAAGATCCCACGGAAACAAGGGGATATGTAAATAGGAGTAATATCTCACCGAATCCGACCTGCCACGCACTGCCTATGGCTCGCCTATGGTGTCCGCCTAAGTTCATGTTGAACCAGCATACGATGACTGGCATGGCAGTGTATGCGCCCATGGCAACGAGGAACAAGGCTGCGTATTGTAGGTCGTGGTTATCATGCACGGTGAGTAGGATGGCGAAGCCTGTGATGCAGACGCAGATGGGGAAGATGGCGAAGAGAAACCGGTGCTTGAGCCTGTCGGAAAAGTAGGCGACGAGCATACTGAAGCCAAATGCGGCGGCCCAGGGAGGTACGCTGTGAAGCTGAGTTTGGATGGCTGAGTAGCCGTAGCTTCGGATGATGGTGGGACTGAAGTAGGCGTATCCGTAGGCAGGTACGATGAGGCCAAAATACATGAAGCCGCCCACGATGATCTTGGGGTCTTTGAACACATTTGCTACGTCTCGTAGTCTGATGGGGCGTTCGGCTGCAGATCGGCCCTGGTCGATTTGGAGGCGCGCCTGGACAAAGGCGCGTTCAGGCTCCGATAGCCATTTTGCCTCCTCGGGAAAGTTTGGGAGCAGGAAGAAGAATGCAAAGGAGAACAAAATGGTCAGCAGCCCCTCCAAAATAAATATGTATCGCCAGCCCCGATAGCCCCGCATGTGATCCATCTTTCCTATCGCACTGGCAAGTAGACCACCAAACGCGCCGGCCAAGGTTGTGCTCGAGAAGAAGAACGAGTACCGCTTCTGCGCCTCGTGTCTGCGGTACCACATGCCAATCAAATAGAACGCACCCGGAAACATGCCGGCTTCGAATACTCCCAGAAAGAAGCGCGTAGTCAGAAGGCCAGAGTAGTTCTGGACAAAGCCCTGCAGCATTGTCACGAGCCCGAAACCAAACATGCAAATGCTGAGCCAGATGCGCGGCTTCATTTTCTTGAGCAGAATATTGGAAGGGATTTCGCAGAGAATATACGGGACAAAGAAGATGACCAAGGCTGTGTTGTAGCGGTTGTCTTGGAGCAGGTCGAGTTCCTCGCTTAGGCCAAAGACGTTTGCGTTTGCAATGTTGACGCGGTCCAAGAAGGCCAGAAGATACATGATGCACAAGAAGGGAAGGACATGCAAGTCGATTCTGGCTACGAGCTTGGATTCCGTGGTGTTTGGCGGGCACGTAGCCAGCTCGGGGGCGTCATGGTAGTCGCTGGTAGTATAGCCGGGCACATGTTCCTGTTTGTCCAGATCTGGAGATGCATCGGCTTCTGAGGACGATCAGTATACTGCAGTGGCACTCTGTGATGCCAATGTGACGAACATGGCAAAGTCGGAGGTTGTGGTAGCCCAGGTTTCCGCGGGAGCGACCGCAATGACTTGGCAGTGTAATAATGAACTCTGACTTACTCTCTTTCTTTCCAAACATGGTGGCAGTCAATGCGGCTACACAGTTACGTGCTGTCGAAGGGTGTTGGCGGCGTCGCACTTGATTACCTGGCCGGCCGACTAGGAGTACCGTGGTTGAACAAAGGCCAGACTCACGCTTGACGCACACTTGCAGCTTTAGGGAAGGAGAAGTAATTATATGCAAGGCTTTGGGCGACAGGCCGAGGTCGGACTCGCACAGCAAATGGATGTGCAAGCTGGATTTCAAACCCCGCATCTTTAGCCCTGGCCTTTGTCCCCATTGCGCACATGCAAGCGAAGTTGTGTGGATGCCCTTTTGCTTAGGCGTCAGGCGTTCCCCCAGCGCCAGTCACGGGAATCCAAGGCGGGGAGGACCGCGTGTATCCAGCGTCCAGTCCAGCGTCCAGTCCAGGCTCCTCTAAGCTCGCACCTCGCTCCATGGGGCGACTTAATAGGGCGACTTCTGCCGGGACCATGGCGCAGGAAAAGGCGTCTCGCGTGCGATGCTGATGCAACAATGTGATCAGCCGTGTGGCGTTTTCGCTTTAATTGGGAAAGAGGCAAGACATGGTCGGGACGCATCCGCACCGAGTTGCTCGAGGGCGCAGGGTTCCGCGCTGGGTTGGATGTGTCGTTGCATCGCTGTCTTGCTGTCTCGTTGTTCGTTGTCGTCGTTGTAGTTGTCGTCATTGTCGACGTCCTGCCGTGCAGCGCAGACGGTTCTCATCTTGTCAGGCTGGCGCCATACGTGCCCTGGTGCAGGGCCGTCGCAGGTACTAAGGGCAAGGTTTTGTATCCGAAGGGCCAACCTTGCCATCGGGCAAGTTTGAATCGGCAGCCGACCTCACTCAAGCCTGGGCACGCGAAAGTCTCAGCGTCGGCCACGCTCCTTTCCCTTCTCTCCTTCAGCCTCTCGACCGTCCACCCACATCCTGTACCCGCTGCGAGCTCCGTATGCAAGGCCCGACCCAACGCCCTGCGAGTGTGACTGCGTGCGATCCGACCCGAAACCCTAGAGCGGCTGGCCTGCGGACCCGAGAATGGTGAATGCCAAATATGTCGCCTTTACAGTCAACAAGCAGACGCCCTTTCTGCAGACGCCTGACCAGGCCTATGCCACCGTGATCAACTGTCGCCCGCCGACCGGGAAGCGGGCGGGGTATGCGCACGAGGTGCGCTCCCACAACGTGCCCTTGGCCAAGGTCGAAGGCAGTCTGAAGCGCAAGCGGGGCGAAGACGGCAAGAGGGACAACGAGCAAGCAACCAGCCTGGCCATCTCCTCCGCCAGCAGTGCGACGACTCCACATGCCACCGCCACCGCCCGCCCGCTCCTCAACCAGCAGTGGCAGCAGCGGAAGCCGACACGGCTACGCAGGGGCAAGGTGCTATCCAAGGGCGTCGACCTCGACTGCTGGTTCATCATCCTCTCCTACTCGGACCCTGCCCAGCTGCTGGAGATGCGCAGTAAAATCGCCTCCTGCTACCGCTTCCTGCGGGACAACCCCATGCTCTGGAAGCATAGCAGGGTATACTACTACGGAACCGACATGCCGGACCCACCTCCTGGACTTAGCGAATTTCAATTTGCACATCTACGCCATGGACACGGCTGTATGGACTGCGGTGCGCCGGTGAATAGCTCCCACAGACTGCTCGTGGTTTGAAACACGTGTTGACTTTGTTTAGAACACTCGCAAGACCTTCTGGGCCTTCCTACGCCGCATGTGCAAGGATTGCCTGACCAACCAGGTGATCAAGGAATACGAGGCCATGGCCCTGCTCAAGGGTCAAAACGGAGAAGACGTTGCCTTTATTCGCGCGGCTCTGCCCAGCGGCATCTTTGATTCTTGGGGTAACTTTGTCGGCGTCGGTCCAGCTAGCACACATGCGCTGAAAACAATCTACCTGCGGTCCGACGTCAACAAGATTGTTGCCGAGTACAACCGGGAGGCACAGCAACATGCTTCCGATGCTTCCACCGACCAGCAGCCGCCTGCGTGGTTGGCCGCGTGGATTGCCGCCAAGGCCAAGAAGGTCGAAGAACGTCAGGTGTTTGCCAAGAAAATGGAGCAGTGGGAGGAGATGCAGCGAACGGCGCGGACGTCAGACTACAGCGCAAAGAAGTCGCGACGCAAGATGTTCTTCAAGGAGAAGGCGTCGCAGCTCCTTCCGCCCATTGGCATCAAAGAGCTGGAGGCCTGCCCGTCGTACAAGCGTGCCATTACCATCCCCAAGGACCCTAACAACACATCGTGGGATCTCCTCAAACCCAAGATTGTGAAGGAGGCGGCAGAAAACGCAGCCAAGCGGACGGCCGACGACTCGCGCCCGCCTACAGCATCGACGTCTGGCATCTCGACACCCACAAGCAGCATGGACGGTTATCCGCACACGCATCCCTATCTCAGCATGATCATGGGCTTGCCTCCACAGGACGGCCGCATGTTCTGATAATTTCCTTTGTCCATGTGACGCCGGGACGACTAGTATACGAGGGATGTAATGTTTCGGGTAATGACTGCATTGATGGTTTTGGAGTTTGGGCACCGTCACTTCCCTTTTCCTCTTCATGAGCATGGACATGAGTATTCCCTTGCAAGGCGTTTGGGTCAAGACTTGGGGACCAGTATCTGGGGACAATGGGCTAGCAGGACTTTTTGTTTTGCTTTTCGACTTGCTTTTCGACTTGCTTTTCCTCTTTTTTTTCCTTTTCCTTTCTTGTTCATCACTAATTCGGGTGCCGCCTTTAAATCTAATAGATTTGTCCAAGCTTGACAAGTGACACGCTTTTGTGCACTGACTCCAAGACATGCAGGTACCTCTGCGTCCAGAAAACTACTGCTTTGGGCGAAGCACCCACTTTTGCTGTTCGCCGCTTTCGGAGGACGATATGTGGGCATCATCGTACGAGTCATTCTCGGCAGCTTAGTATAGCGGGGCCCCCCGTTGGTCGACATGTAGCACGCCGAACGGCACTCAGTGTCGGCACAACCGTATTAAGCCAACATGGAGCATGTGGGTGAATAACAGATGTGCTGAGGTGAAGATAGTTACAGCTGAGGCTGCATCTGCCGCAGAGCCTCACGCTGTTTACCCCTCTTTTCGCTGTCTGGCCTGCGTCGATCTACCTCGCCAACAGCCAATCACAGCAGCGGGAAGTCGGATTATGCATCAAGACAAAGCCCCAGCCCTGGGAAGCTACAAAAGCCAAGGTTTCCCCTGCCGAAACTGCCTCACGACGGCATCTCCTTCATCGCTTGCAGAGAGAGAAAAATTCCCTAGTCGGCACGAAAATGGCATCTCGGTCAGAGCTGTGTTACGAGGACGGCCGTCGCTATCGTAATCGCAAGGGCCCAGACGGCGATGCTCAGCAAAGCACTTGATTGGTGCAGGGGCTGTCAGAGTGGGTCTCTGCCGTTGTTTCCAGAATCAATCGATGAAAGATTATCGCCATCGTTTCCCCGAGGCACGTATCTGTGATATTAAAGCCCTTTTCCCGCACCTTCACTCCACGATCTACTGTGCTCGTACCTTCTTTGCGTTTCCCCGCCTCGCCTGGACAAAGTCTCCAATCAAGCTTTGCAGAGGCAAAAGAAGAAGCTCTGATACACTCATCTGCCACAACAAATATTTCTGTCAGTCGACCCGGGATACTACTACACTACGCCACACCGCCAATACAATGGCATCGGCATCACGAAACTTTTCTCGCGCCCTGCGCACCGCTGCGCCCTCGTTCCGCACCACGTCGACTCGCTCGTCTGCTCGCTTCGTTGTACCTGCACAGAATGCCTTCCGCAGCCAGCGACGCGGATATGCTTCCCAGGAGGATGGCCCTGACAAGCACGAAGGCAACCCCACTGGTCTAGCTTTTGGTGCTGGCGCTCTCCTCCTCGGTGTTGGTGTATACGGCCTGTACACATACAAGCCAGAGATGTTTGGTCAGACCAACACCAAGAAGATCTTTACGCCGAGGTTCGAGGACTACCAGAAGGTCTATGATCACATTGCAAAGCTGCTGCAAGATCACGATGAGTACGATGACGGTAGCTACGGACCGGTGTTGCTTCGGTTGGCATGGCACGCTTCTGGAACGTGAGTATAGCCTACTTACCCCTCTGTTCAGTCGATTTCAAGACTAACATACGACAGCTACGATAAAATGACCAACACTGGTGGTTCCAACGGTGCCACCATGCGCTTCGCCCCCGAAGGTGACCATGGCGCCAACGCTGGTCTCAAGGCGGCCCGCGACTTCCTCGAGCCCGTCAAGGAGTCCTTCCCCTGGATCACATACTCGGACCTGTGGATCCTCGCCGGTGTCTGCGCCATCCAAGAGATGCAAGGCCCCAAGATTCCCTACCGCGCCGGCCGCACCGACCGTGACGTATCCTTCTGCACGCCCGACGGCCGTCTCCCAGACGCGAGCAAGGACCGCAGCCACATCCGCGCCATCTTTGGCCGCATGGGCTTCGACGACCGCGCCATGGTCGCGCTGTCTGGCGCTCACGCCCTGGGCCGCTGCCACACTGACCGCTCTGGCTACGACGGTCCCTGGACCTTCTCTCCCACTACCCTGACCAACGATTACTTCAAGCTGCTGCTCGAGGAGAAGTGGCAATACAAGAAGTGGAATGGCCCCAAGCAGTTCGAGGACGTCAAGACCAAGAGCCTCATGATGCTGCCAACCGACATGGAGCTTGTCAAGGACAAGAGCTTCAAGAAGTACACTGATCTCTACGCCAAGGACAACGATGCTTTCTTCAAGGACTTTTCAGAATCCGTATGCACACTGTTCGAGCTCGGTGTACCGTTCCAGCAGCCCGAGGACCAGCGCTACGTCTTCAAGAGCTCTTTTGACTAAGTGGCTTGTATAGACGTTGGAGAGTGCGGGTGAGGTTAGAGGAGGTTTACTTTGAACCAGAGATATCCATCTAGATTTAGATTCTTGTTACCAATATGTGCGAGAGAGAGGTTGAGAAGTTGAAGAATACTTGTTTTTTTTTTGGTTCCAGGAGGGGATGTGATTTCTCTCCACTAGGCCGAAATTTGAGTTTTATAGACCAAACAGTAATAGAAAAAATCTTGGAAAGCGTCTTGCCACATGTTGATACTATGTTATTAATATCTTTTCCTGTCTATCTTGTTTTGTTTTGGTCTTCTTTGAGCACAACAGCGAGCTCTGGACCTTTCTTTTCCCTCTTGCAACATGCCTAGTAATTCTTCTCCACGTTGCGAAACGTCTTGAGCTCCTTCTGCTTCCCTAATTCCTTGATTGTCAACATTTATCTCAGCTTGGGGCGGTTATTTGGAAAATGTAAATGGTGAAGTAGCAAGTTGCTGGATAGAATACATGTGGCAAGTTTGGCCTTGACCCCAACAAGTGAAGGCGCAAAAAGAAGCACTCAAATGCACGGAATCGTCTGTTATACACAACCCTATAGCTTTTTTTTTCTGTTTTCAAATGCCGAGGAGCGGTTTTCTATAACGTTTATACATACACATGACAATCAGATTGGCATGCGGGGCACAACGTCTTTGTTCATCGTTGAATATACGTTCTTGTCATTACTTGGATAACAGTGATATAATACAAAAAAAAATTTGCGCTTGATAACATTTCGCTACAAGTTGCGTTTTTGCATGGGGTACAAGTCGTGTTTTTCTCAGCTTTCCTTAGGGAGGTGTTTGTTCAGCAGGAACGACGACACCCTTCTCTTCCAGCATCTTCGCAAGCGAACCGTCCTGGTGCATCGACATGAGGATATCGCAGCCGCCCACAAACTCCTTGTCCACGTACAACTGTGGTATCGTTGGCCATTCCGAGTATTCTTTAATACCTGTTTTTATCTTTTGTCAGCATTTCCCTATTTATTTATTTATTTTGGGGGGGAGGGGCTTCTCCTTGGGAAGTTATGGTTTTTGTAGCCATGGCCTCGGATACAACAAAACTTTCCTGGAAAGCAGTTCGTCATACGCCCAATTGGGCACTGCTCGTACAACAGCAACAAAACCAAAAGTTTCAGTAAAAGAAAATACGTACCCTGCCTCAGTTCCTGATCCTCCAATACATTGAAAGCGGTGAATTTCTCCGGATCTACACCCTGCATGCCCAAGATCTGAATGCTGGCTCTTGAGAAACCGCATTGTGGTGTCTCTGGTGTACCCTTCATGAACAAGACTACCGGCGCTGACGCAACGGCCTTGTCAATTGCCGACCGTACTTGATCGGATAGCAGACGTGCTTGCAAGGGCGTGAGGAAGCGTGCGCTGGGGGTGATGGGGTGAGGTGCGCTTGCGCGGGTAGCGGCTCGGAATGCCTGGGTATTGGGGTCAGCACATGAGTTTTTTTGCATGTAAAACATGTTCTGCTGGTTTTCTGTACCGAGGGGATTGCGCGTCTTGCAAACATTGTGCGAGGAGTTTGTTTTGGTGAGTGGCGATGGAGTGTTTAGTCGTCGGATCACCTCCGTTTGTTCGCCGCACAACCACCGAAATCTTGGATGAGGTCAGAATGCCAAGACCGCGGATATCACTAATCCCCGCTGCATGGCAAACCCCATCCAAGTCGGTTGCTGACTAGTAATGCCACCTTAGTACTGTAACATCATTAGGTACTCACTGGTAATCTTTGGAATTCCTTTTTGCAATCACTCATGCATATCTTGAAATTCCCACTCCGAATCTCTGATTGTAGAGTTACACCAGCTTCCTTATGTCGAGATATCAACTGGAGATGGTGTTGTTTAAGCATGTCACTGTATGTTGCACGGCAAGGAGATTAGATCGGTCCCTATGGTTTATGTGTTGAAAGGGTTAGGAGACGGTCTTGTAAATATTGCATTCGCTTCTGGATATAATAGGGGTGAGAAAGAATGATTATAGGCACTTACGCTACGTACATGTATATTCCTTTTATATCAGCCAAGATGGGCAACAGGCTTCGTCAATCCATCGTACTATTATACCATGTGCTGTCTGATATGAAGAAAATTTTGCTACTCACTAGCAAGATGGAAAATCCTAGGACCGCAAAAATCAACAATATGCAGAGATCAGAGTACAGGCGTTTTCTCAATATGTAGGTGGTACTTTACAGATCACAACAATCATGCGGATTCTAAATCACCGCCTTGGAACGCACTTTATCTGTTGCATGTCCCTTGAATAGACGTTGGAAAATTGTTTAATACAGCGCAGCCTGCGTTTTAGCCTTGACCTTGTCTAATCATTGTTCGATTTCTCACTTTCATATGCCAGGTAGTGGACGACAACTGCATAGATGCACTTTGAGAGAGCTCTGAACACGGAATTCTCTATTAAAAATCCAGTCATTCGACCATCTATCAGGTCTTATCTTCTACAAGGAGGAGGCAAGGGCAAGTATTAAAGTACGTTGTTGGACGAGAATAGACCTATTCCAATTCATCCAAAAAGATTCTGCAGCTTCCACTGAAGACAACACTCGGCGCCTTCGCTATGTGGCATCAGCGTCTCCATCCCACGAGCACAGACTTTGTATAACACACACCTTCCTTTCTTCTCTCCAACGCAAGACTAAAACACTTCTCTAAACATGTTTGGAAGACATGCAAAAGGAGGCCATAAGACTCTCGAAAGAAGGTGACCGCGCTCCTAGTGAAGATGCTGAACACTTGGACTTTGATCAACCTTTCCATATCATTGTACCACAATGCGTTAGCAATACTCCAAAGATTTCTACGCATTTTTGGAGCCCTAGACCGGGTTCAAATGGAAAGCGTCAAATGTCCGCTCTACATAGTCTCGAGCTACGTACGAGCTAGCAGTAAAGAGCATTCGTGACCCCTCCGGCATGCGTAGACTCACAATCATCCTTCTGATATAATTTCCATGTACTGCGAGCCCTGGCAGGAAGAGTATATCCCAACACCCTATCGGATGGTAATGATAGCCGCTGTGGAGTTTTGGTTGCACGCAACTTGTGGGCTGCGAGGGTATGCCACTGTCATTCTATGACGTTTACCATTACATGTAAATTGCTTGTAGGTAGATTTCTTACCAAACTGTGTGTGGCTAAAATCAGCGGATGCTGCCATGAAGCCAGTTATCTGATCATACTGAAAGTTCTCATAAACAGTCTTCGGAGAAAAAAAAAACGCTGCTGGAGACAGAGTTACAGTGTCTCAAAATACCTCGTTTCTATGGGAAAGCAACCAAGTGGAATCTTTGTGACGGTAGGTATCGCCCACGCCCAATTTTCCGCTCTTCTCGGAAGTTGATCTCTCCACTATGTTTTACTTTGGTGTAGAGAGAGATCGAGGTCATTACTATTGCATTAGTAAA
>Ga0265797_10005718_pt1 | contig 17994 bp, 15 predicted proteins | sample P2T30metagenome_FD_192433 | JGI IMG/M metagenome (GOLD analysis project Ga0265797, IMG submission 192433) | Plant litter microbial communities from East Loma Ridge, Irvine, California - P2 T30 | ecosystem: Environmental > Terrestrial > Plant litter > Unclassified | place: USA: California...
CAAGGCCCCCCAAAAGAAAAGACGGGGACGAGGGTAGAGATGAATGATGGTCAAGGAATGCAAAACATTCACATTTACATTCACATCATTCACCCCTCACCCCTTCCCCCGTCACTCACACACCCTTGCTTCACGCCTTGACCTCAGTCTCAGCCTCTGCCAGCGCCTCCCCAAGGGCATCAGCATCGTAGTCCTGCACGACAACCCTGGCGGGCGCATCAGGCACATCCTCGAAAACGCCCCAAATGGGGCCATTCTGATTCACGCCACTAGGCCTGACTTTGGCCTTGTCCTTGTTCTTCTTCGCCTTGTCCTCGCCATCTTTGGCATTTGCCGTCGTCGTAGTGCCAACGCTCGACTGCGTCTGCTGGCTAAGCACCGACGGCGGACGTGTGCTGGTAGGGGAGGTGGGGGGAGGAGGAGCAGGCGTAGCGCCCCATTTTCCAAAGACCCAGCCCCCGACTTTCTTTGTGAGGCCACCAGAGGAAGGCTGGGGCCCATCGCTTTTGCGAGGACCGCGCTTCTGGTTTGCAATGCTGGAGTAGAGGAGGGTGCGGCTTTGAATGCTGCTTTCGGAGGTCTTGTTGGAGAGGGTGCCGTGGGCGGTGGCGGTCCAAGGGGTGAGTTCTGGACCAACGGAGCCGGCATTGCCTGGTGTGGCGAAGCGGGCGGCGTTGTGGTAGAGGAGCTGCGAGGGGCGGGATTGGAGGGTATGGATGTCCATGCCGGAGACTGAGATGAGAGATTCGTGTGAGGCGTGGCGACGGAAGCCACGGCGCATTGCTGTCTTTGGTGAGAGAAGCTGGTCGGGCTCAAACTCGTCGGTTGGGCTCATCAGCGATGGCTCGGCTGTGGACAGCGATGAATCTTCGCTCTCCTCTGGGATCGCGGCTTGAGGCTCTGGCTGGAGGGCTGGTGAGAGCGAAAAGCTGTTGTCGGAGAAGGAGTTGGCAGGGCTGACAGCGGAGACAATGGCAGATGCAGGGCTACTCTTAGTGCTCATGGCAATCGGCGTGCTCGAACTACGCATGGCTGAAAGACTTGGTGGCATCAGACCGCGTGACTTGCGTCGCAGATGTCTTGAGCTGTGCTTTGCTGCTTCAAGTGTGCCTGAACCCCTTCGTAGCATAGGGGGAACAGGGTCTGCATCTGAACTGTAGTATTCATGTGACTTGACAGGACCAAACATGGGAGATTGGAGGTCGATGGAATCCGGAGGGCTCGTTGGTCGCGATGAGTCGTAGGCTTCGCTGAAGACGCGATCGTACATGGATCCTCGGTGAGAGTCGGACACGGGTGAGCTCGAAAACGAGCCCGGGCCAAGGGTCGACGCTTGAGACCACCTGTGCGAATTGGGTACACTGACGTTGGTCTGGTTCAAGATGGTAGCTGTAGATGAGCGGTCCAGCGTTGGAGGCGGGTCGAAGTGAGTTGGGGTCAGAGTAAAGCGCTTCTTCTTTGGTCGTCTTTGGGCTGGTGCTTTCGGAGTGTTTCTGGATGTCTTGGGGCCATGGTAGTGGTGGTGAATGTGTACTTCTTGATTCAGCAGTGATTCCTGTTCCATTTCCAGCTCTTTCTGCAGCGTTGGACTAGTGACGTCTTCAGAGGTTCCAGACATGGGTTGATGATCCTTGAGTTTTTCGCGAAGGCGCTCCACTTCTTCATTGGAGTTGCCTAGCATTTCCCGTAGTTCCATGATGCCATGCTGTAGGTTTGCGTTGTCGAGTAGAATGTCCTTGACGAAGTGCGAGACAACGTTGGGGCCGCCCTTGTCCTGCCCCGCCTTTGCCTTGAGTCGGTTCGCGGCGGTGTTGAGTTCGCCCTCGACAACCATCCTGCGCTCCATGCGAGCCACGACCTCAAAGTGTCGTTGGCGCTCAGCGCGGGATTCCTTTTCGATGCGGTCGATTTGGTCTTGGAGATCTCCTATCGTTCTCTCTGCCACCTTCCATCGCTGGATAGCTGTTCGCTCGTCGACGAGTTTTGCATCCAGGTTGCGTTGGAGCTGCGACTGCTCTCTTTCTAGGTCGATGAGCTGCTTCTCCAGCAGCTGTGTGCGGGCGGCGAGGGTGCTTAGGCGGTCAAGCTCCTCTTCGGTAGATCGAAGGGTGTCTTCGAGAGCTCGGATGTGGGCATCAGAATGGGCAACGGTGTCGTTCAGCTGCTCGAGCTGGTCCAGCAGATTGCGGTTCTCTTTGATGGTCTGCGCGTTCTTGGCCTCGAGGGCGATTTTGTCGTTTTCGAGTCCCTGGATGGTGGAAAGCATGTGTTTCCGTTCGCGCTCCGAGTCGGCAACATAGGCTTCGTGGCGTTCCAGCAGGGCCTTGAGAGCAAGAGTTAGCGAGGGTTGGGTGGAGTCGAGAATCGCAGTAGGCGTCATGCTTTCCGCACAACCACGACCAAAAGACGAGTTTGCTCAACGACGTACTTGACCCAGCTGTGCCGCCTTTGACACGTCTCGTTCCAGGCCCTCGAGCAGTCTTCCATTGTGGGCCAAAAAGACACAGTCCTGGCTTCCACAGCAACAGCGTGGCCTCGGAATGCCACCACCCATCCTGACCGAGTCCATGTGTACGACCCCTCCTTCAGGTAAACAAGGGCTGGACCGGACCGTCGGAGAGTGGGAAGAGCGGAAAATGGGGTGCGATGTCGTCGCTAACGGCGGTCATGCTCGGGGTGAGGGGGTTCAAATAAGGCGTTAGGGAGCTACATAGGAGGGCGGTGACGGCGGGGGAAAAGAAACTTGTATCTATAGGGAGTTTTGTCGTGTGGGTGCGGCGCGTCGACTTATTGTTCCTGAACTATGCCGACCGCTGGTCTCCACTCTCCCGCTAGTCAAGCCGTCCCTGCCAGCAAAGCATGCCCGCCAAGTGGCCAGCCACCGCCTTTTGCACACAGAGACTGCCGGCTTTTCCGTCGGTGCTTTGACTGCAACAAGCCAGGCTGCTATCACGCACACTACATTATGCGCGAGCACATGTTTTGCGTAGCTGTCACAACCACCCAAAACATGACGGGCTTGGGCAGCAGGGACCGACGTCAACGGCGCTTGGGCGCATCGTTGTCCCCATCCCTGCGTCAAACTTAAGATTAAAGATGCATCGATGCGAACGCTATCATCTCCTCACAATTCTAGGCCAGAAACAAACAATGATCATCTTGGCAGCCCCTCGTCAAAACAATTAGTAGCAACAACAACAACAACAACAACAACAACATCAAGACATTGACGAGATAAGCGTCAACAAAAAAAATGGCGAGGTAGGCGGATATAGAGAGCACGTTTGGTAGCAGAGCATCATCACCTCTCAACCAAACGCAATTTTACACCCTCATCAGATCGCCCGCCATTCTATTTTCGCGGCGCAAGAACCCCGGCGCAGTCATGGCTTCTCGCGTCTTGTCAAAGGCCGCAACCTTAACCATACAGAGCCCCTCACTATTGCGCGCACACCCATATCTACAGGGAATGCCGCCCAAGGTGCAGATCGGGAAGGCCCGATGTCTTCATTCCTCGGCAATACTGGCCAAAGACTCACCCACCGCGCTCGGACCCTCTTCCCCGAACTCACATGCACATGCACATGAACGCGCTGAGAATGGAGCCTCCTCTTTAGAGATTTCTAACTTTTTTCAACGGCTTTGGGAAGCGAGGCCTACGATACGCTGTATCGTGTATGCTGCCCTCGGCTTGATGGTGACGGTGGAGTCGACCTTTTGGTTTCATGTGCTGAGGGCCAAGCTCTTTCCACGCACAGAGGAAGAGGCGCAGCAGAGGGATGATGAGCTGGTGAGGCGCTTGAGTGAGGCTGTTGCAAACGTCAGACGTGTGTGGATGGCGAACTACAAGGGATACTACAGTGCATATGTGTGGGGAGTCGGCTATCGTGGACTCGAATGGGTCCACGAGGAGGAGGAGGAGGAGCTGTAAAACGCGTGGCACGTCATGGTCAGAATGTCATGTAGGCAGCGTCTCAGATTGATGTCAGTCCACATTGTTCCATCGACTAGCTCGGACGTGGCAGAGCACGATAGGGTGACATTGCCCCGCAGCCAGTTGTATTGCCTGCGATAACAACAAACTTAGCACTACCCCCTTTTTGAACCCGTTGGCCCTACCAAGTTGGACTGACCGGATGTTGAATCTTTGGTTGCCATCTGATTCTGGACTATATACACTTTCCGCTTTTGTGTTTGCACGTGAGCGCAACTACTCTTCCGGCTCAAGGTTCTCATCAACACCATACTCTTCGACGATCCACGCGCAGAACTTCTCCCATTTGCTGACCCATTCCTTGAGCCTCTGTGCCCGTATGCCCTTGCCAAACATGCCGTCCTTGATGTCTTGCGTCCAGTCTTTTGCACTGTAGTCGTCTAAACTGGCCCATCGGACACTGTTTTCTGCCAGCGAACCCAAACCCTCCAGGCCCAGATTCTCCCAGCCTTGCAGTGCCTGCCAAAAGTCATGCGACATGCCAGACACGCCTTGACCGAGAATGGTGGGGTCATCATTGCAGAGTGAGCAGGCTACGCCGCGAGCTAGTAGTGCTGGCAAGGGGTGAGACATGATGCTGCCACATAGTCGCAGCACTTCGTTGGACACTGGACAGCTTTCGACTAGAATCCTCTTCTCTTTGACCATGTCGATCAGTAATGGGTGCTTGTACAGACTGAAGCCGTGCCCTATCCTCCGCGTTCCGAGGATGATGGCGTCGAAGAGGTTTTCGTCCGTGGAATCGCCATCACCAAGCGTCTCGCCTGCATGGAAGAAGAAAGGGATGTCCACCCCCTCTTGCGCGCAAGCTTTACGGAACCAGAAAAGTTCGGGCGCAAGGTCCGAGAGTGGTCGGCCGAGGTCCTCTTGGCCGACCAAGTCGTAGCCAGCGATGATTTCGGGAAATTCGACCTTCATTTCTATGCACTGCTTCATGCCTGGACTGGGTTAGCAAATTCACACAAGTGGTGGAGACGTGCCAGCTTAGAGAATGCCAGCCTATGAGTAGCAAACAACACACTTTTAATGACCTCCTTCTTGCCAAACTGCCGAATGGTCGTCCAGATCATCCTCGCGCCCCAGAATTCCTTGCCCTCTTCACTCGCCTTGAACTTTTCAATCTCATCCGCCATATGCTCGAGCATGTAGAACCAGTCGTCGTCCCACTTTTCTTTCCCCGTGCTACGATACGGCGTGTAGAAGGCTGAACGCATGTCCACGTAGTACACGCCATCATCAAGCAGCTGCTTGCACATGTTGCGAATGAACTTTCTGAAGATAGGCTCATAGTAGATGAGCGAGCCGAGAATGGGGAAGCAGGACATGAATTTGCGCCATACTTCATTGGGCCCTTCGTGATGGGAGAGATGTTCAGCGGGTGTGATGGAAACACGCGAGCGGATCCACTCGATGAAAGCCTTTTTCCCCCCATCTGGGAAGCTATCTGCCGCGTGATTTACAGGTACAGGCGTGTTTGTAGTATAATCTTCACTCCAAATCGAGACGTCAGATTTCGCATCTTTGGAGTATGTAAAGGAGAATCCAGTCTTCCGCCTTGTCTTGTCATCCGTAATCGGACCGTCGGCAACCACACAGACGCCTTCAGTGTCAAAAGCTTCCTGGAGTGCCCAGTCAAGGTCTACCATTGCTTCTAGGTGACAGTGTAGCAGTGTGCCCTTGGGCATTTTCTTCACAATCTGCCATAATTTGCTCTTCTCCATACGGTCTTTTGCAAGCGAGAACATCATACCCGGGAACACGTCGACATGTTCAGTCAACAGGCTGTCCTCGTACTCCTTGGTCCACAGTGTTTGCTGCTCCTCGAACCTGATTTGAGAGACTATTGCACATGCTTCTTGTGCCATGGGCGAGAGGTTTTGGCGAAAGAGATAGTCTGATGACTGTCAGACACGTGTTCGTGCGTGTTTCGTACCGTGTGTGAGTGTTAACCAACCACTTCGCTGCCGCTTCTCTTGCTGTACCAGTGCATCCCTGCCTTGGAGATACTTTTGGATGAAGGGGTCGCTTAGACTCGGCACCCCTTCGGCCTGCGCCCACTCTTCGTCGTTGGTAGCGTCGCTGGACGTCATGATAGCCGTTTGAGAAGACGAACAAACAGTGTCAGGCTTGCAGAGATTTCGACCAGGCAACATCAAGTCAGGTTGTATCGGTGCCTGCCGACTTCCTTCCTGAACCGCACTAGTGGATGCTGACGTAATGCGGATTTCAGTCTTTGCCAAAAGTGGCGTAATGCCGGAGACCAGCAGGGCTGCAGGGCTGCAGCACAAGCACCAGCACCACAAAGTAAGACAGCAGCAATGAAGCTATCAACTTCCTTCTCAACTCCTAGATACGGGTCATTTTTCTCGCTGGGGCTCGTCACCGTCGTCACATTGCTGATCTTGCACGCGTTATCACGCGTTGGTTGCTTATCGATTACTAGTGCGTCCCTGAGGAGGCGTGCGCGGGGCCGCTGCGGATGATGGGAGCACATTGCACGGCCGCCTACGATCGCATAGCCCATCACCTGCATTCACACGCACCTGAAGCTACGCGCTAGAGCTCCAAACCTCGTCCTGTGACCCTTCCGACAACCGTTGACCACTCCGTCTCACGTCCCACGTCTGCATATTGCATACTCACTAATCCTCTTGTGCACGTTTGTACTGCTCTTCTAAAGTCCATACCTAGGTACCGATACTCGCACAACCGCGGTCGAGCAAGACTTGGCAGGCACGACTGTGCATATTCGTGTAGACAGAGTGAACTCACCTCCAAGCCACGGTCCGCCATCGTCACCAGGCCTACCAGACTGCACTGCCTACTACTTATGGAGCCCTTCCTCTCCCGGCGATAGGCGCTCGACTTGCCTATAGTCAACCGCTCCCGCATCTCAACCGCCACTGGCGCCCGCATCTGCCATGGCCTTTTTCTCGGGACTCTCGAGCTCTATCGGTAGACGGTTGCTCCTCTACGGTCTGCGCCATATCGACATACTCGACAAGGACCCCGCCGACTTTGTGAGCGTTGACGTTGGAAAGCGCACCACGCTTGAGGTTCGGGATGTCGGGCTGCACATCAAGGTATGCATAAAACTGGACACGACTGCTGTCTCTTTATACTAACGCAGATACCCAGAAACTTGTAGCCTTGCTGAATATCAAGGTGCCCCCCGAAATCCATCTATCCAAAGCGCGAGCCTCGTTACTCCGAGTTACCTTCGTCCTCGACTTCGGCGTACCCCAGATATCGATAGAAGTCCATGGCATACAAGTTCAGGCTAGATTGGTCGAAGATGTACAAGACGATCAACAGGCGACTCCATCCCGCTCATCGCCAACTCGACGGCCGACACCGCCCCTTTCTACTCGAGGCCACCAGAGCGACAATGACTCAGATGATGACGAACACGTACCGACAGTGGATGAGCTAGCCAAATCATTCATACGCGCGGAACCCGTCGAGGAAATCCGCGAGCTGCAGCAAGAGCTGGCGTCTCAGTCGGCATACATGCAAGATTCAGTCGCGTCCAGTGATGATGAAGATGAAGGCTCCGCAGGTACTGGCGCTCCACTGGCACTTCCAGCTTACTTCCGCAACATTTTAAATACCGCGCTTGATCGTCTCAGTATCACAGTCAATGACATCGACATCGAAGTGGAGGACCAATCACCGAAGGACGTAGATTCACCAAGGTTGGCCCAGAGCTTACCTGTGTCTCTCAACTTTCACGTTGAGCGCATAGCCATCGATTCAATCACCTCTAAAGACGTACGCCTCGAGGTTGGCTCAACGTCCTCGTCCGACACCACCAAGCTAGGTAAGCGGCGCATGCGCGTAGAAAACATCTGCGCACGCCTAGTGTCGGATTTCGAAAACTTGGTGTCATCATCAGCGCATTCACAGCCATCTTCTCCAGCCACAACTCGGTCCGAAGCGTCGATTAGCCAGAAAGCCCCAAGCGAACCGGCGAGGAGCCATATATCTAGCCAGCCCATGCCATCTAGTCAGTCCATACACTCCAGTCAGTCTATACGCTCTAGTCAGTCAATGCCCGAAGAAGAGGTAGGCCCTGAGGAACAGCCGGCAAATGACGACAAGCTATCCACCTCAATTGTCTCGTCCAGACAGGCATCTTATATGGTCAACCCACACGAAGAAACTGCTTCGCCACAGCGACCCGCGTCCCCAGAGCGCCTGCAACTGGACTCTTCTGTGCATACTGTAGACGATGACCGTTTTGCAGATGCTAACTCTGATGACGGATTGGATGAACGGCCTTTGGATGACTCTTACAGTCAATCTCATCAACCTCTGCCTGTGCGTGATTTGAGTGTGAGCAGTATACTATACGATGACGAGGGCTTGCTTGAATATGCAATGCAAAACGATATGCTCCACTCACACTTTGATGATGCGCCGCCGGCAATGGAAGAATCCGCAGAAGCCGCAAACAACTGGGGTCTAGACGGTGTCAGCTCAAGCCAACATACTCATCGTTCTGAACCTGCCAGCGATACGTCTCTGTCCAATCTACCGACTGTATCTGCCCTAGGACGATCTTTCAATCCTCCAGATCCTTATGACTCGCCCACCGAGTCGAGGCATTCCGAAGAGGTCCAGTCCTCCACTGACAACTTAGTGGCGGCACATGAATATACAAATCAAGAGATTCGGAGTCCTACTCACAGTACGCATCAACTTTCGGACTCAACACCGTCACCAAGCGAAGATTTGGCCGAGTCACGATTCTTTACCCATGACGAGGCGGAGAGTATGTATATGAGCGCGGTAAGTGCGGCGCAAACCAGTTCTGCACACGCACAGCACATTCCTGGAGGCTGGGAATCTTCTTCGGCCTCAAGCAAGGACTCTGTCTCAGACAAGTCAGAACCGATACCCGAGGAGATGGTTTCTGGTAGCATTCTAGCTACTGTGCCAGAAGTTGAAGATGGCTGCGAGACTCCTCGTCCAAGGAGCCGACAAAGTACCGCATCGTCTTCACCTCCTGAGCGTATGCAAACTCCTGTTCCTATCACCACCACAACCCAAAGGCAAACGAAACGATTTCTTACAATCGACGAAATTACTGTGTGGTTTCCTATGAGCTTAGACGCCGGGCAGAGTGATGAGGCAGCAGACGAAGACGTCAAAGACACTCCAGGCATAGAATTCAAGCCTTCAAACCTTGGAGAAGATTCCATATTTGCCGAGATGCCCGGGTCATTCTCCAACTACGCGTACTCTTCTTCTCCTAGACATAAGCCATCACTAGAAGCATCCACCCGAGGACGGTCGACGCTGAAGCCCCTGCAATCACCTAGTCCTGCGGAAGAGCCTAGGAAGACGCAGACGCCATCCATCTCCATCGATGTAGGCTCAGTCTCAGGGCATATGGACATCTCGACCGGCCGCATCATGTTCGGGATGTTCGGTCGAGCAATGCAAGCTCTTACTGGCGAGCCATCCTTGCACGAGGACATGGCGAAATCAATGGACGAGAACGAGGTCTCGAAAGGCGTTGGTATCGATATCGAGCTGTCTATCAGGCATATCTCACTGTCATGGTTGGAGAATGTTTCGACAGAATCCATTCGGGAGGGAGACCTGTCGAATTGGTTACTCGAATTCAACCCATTGGGAGCTATGTTGAGAGTCAGTCTCTCCAAGGTACACGTCAATCGACAAAGTCGCCTAAGAGCGTCACGATCTCAGGTTCATATTGGTAAATTTGTGCTTGCGTCGTTAGACCAGGACCTCATCTCTTTCCAGAGCTCGCGACCGAGAACGAGGCGATCTGTTAGCGATGTACGGGATCAACTCAAGCATGATATTGAGATAGACTATGATCAAGGAACAGACGACCGCATCACCGTCGTCACACGTCCAGTCAAGATCACGATTGATATCCAAAAGCTGGACGATGCGCTTGGCTCCTTTGGCGGCTTCAGTGGGATGCTCGAATTGAGCAATTCCATGAGCTCTGCTAGCGCGGTTCAAAGCCCTGTGATGTCTCCAGCGCGTTCTCGGCCTCGGGGCGTTCATTTCGGCGATGGTCTTCCCCCTCCTGTGAAAGTCCCTGCACCATCCGCACCCGCTCCAAAGATTCAGGTGCAGTTCGGCGAAGTTTCTTTTACATTGAAAGGGAAGACGTGTTCTGTGGAACTCCAGACGACAACAGTCCGCATTGCTGTACGACAAAGCAATGTACGTCTCAAGGTCTCAGAAATCCAACTTATGGGTCCATATACAAACATCAGTCAAAAGAGCGTGCCTTTGATTGTGGAGCTAAGGGGAACTACGCTTAACTTCCTATTTGCACCCGAGGAGACCGATTTGGCCAGGCTTATTTCCATGATTACGCCGTCCAAGGATCCATACGAGAACGATGACGATATTCTAATCGAGACGTTATTGCGTCAACGACGAAAAGGCTCTGTCCTCCGCGTTGAGGTCAGCGAGGTTGGCATCCGTATTCTCGACCTACAACAAATGAAGACATTCGAGGCTCTCGGCGCAGAATTGGCACGTTTGTCGAAAGTCGCAAAGTACCTCCCAGATGACGATCGGCCAGGCCTGCTCAGTCTCGCGTCTGTGAAAAAACTGGACGTCAGGGTTGCTGTAAGTGACACACTTGGTGATGTCTCAGTTGCCTTACAAGACGCGGCCGTAGCCCATGTAGGTGTTCCTGCTTTGCTGGCGACTGAAGTCGGAAAGGTGATTGTCTGTCGAGATGACGAGGTTCTCGTTCACGAAGTCGTCAAGCTGCGCCCATCAGAGCAATTGCCTGCTATCATGTTGCGAATGGTAGGAGACGAGATGGAACCGGTGGCGAAAGCAAAATTTTTCAACGTATGTGTCGAATATCGGGTTACCACTATCATGGCAGCGCTTGGTATATCCGAAGATGCGACGGGGGAGGAAATAGCTTTGGGTCTTGCGTCGAGCGTTGCGACCATTACAGGTGGCTCATCGCCTCAGACGCTCAGCCGACAGTCTTGGGAAGCCAGTTCGCCATCGCCCAGTACTGCTACTGTCAAGCCGCTCCAAATCGATGTTTTGCTCAGACGATGCGCCGTTGGTCTCAATCCCCGGAAGTCGGTATCTAAAGGTCTCTTCGTACTCACGGAAGCGCATATTGCGTGCAAACAGGCCAAAAGCGACTATACTGTCACTGTGGAGCTGCGGAAAGCCTCGATGCATGCTATCGATGACATAGCTCGGCTGGAAGACGAGCATGAACCGGTTCCACAGTCTATTACCACGAATCGCCATCTCCATGAACTCAGCAAGCTGGGGTACGTGTCACTCAGTACAATCTCAGCAGCTAAAGTCTTCGTCAATATATCAGGTGATGGAAAGGATCAGCCGCAACTGGTTGATGTAGAATTCAAGAACGAATTGTTCGTCATCGAGTCATGCGCAGACTCGACACAGACTCTTATCGCCATCTTGAATGGTCTTCAACCGCCTTCACCGCCAGTCACAGCAGACCAGTACCGAACTGTCGTACCTCTCCAGCAGATGATGGAATCGTTCACAGGCGATGCACTGGCGCAGGATGACTACGAGGAGGCTGATGACTTCATGAGTAATGCCGATCTCGTGGAAGATGACCTACCAACGAATCTTGAATTTGTTGGAAGCATCTACAACTCGCAGTCGTTGCCAACCGACGAGGAAATGGGCGATAGTCTTCTTGGCGAGGATGATCTCGGTGCTTTGGCTTCACCCCCAACCGTACGGCAACGCGGAGATCGAGCTCTACTAGAAAGCTTCCAGGAGAAATTTGAGATTACCAAAGGCGAAGAAGAATTCGACTTTGGCGAGCAATACTTCAAAGATTCTGACACAGAACAAAAGGGCAAAGCTCGCAAGTGGGACTCTACCAAGAACCAGTATCACCTCTCCAATGAGTTCAAAGCTCCGGATGCTCCTCTGAAGGTTCGGGTTCGCGACGTCAACGTCATCTGGAACCTCTACGATGGTTACGACTGGCCACGAACGCGAAACGTAATCAGCCAGGCCGTCGACGACGTCGAGGCACGCGCCGAGGAGCGACGACGCAAAGCAAGAGACGAAGATGAGGACGATGACTTTGTTGAAGAGGACTTTTTGTTCAACTCCGTCTGGATCGGTGTGCCAATCAAAGACGAGAAGGGTGCCCTGGCTCGACGTATCAACCACGACATCGATGATCTCGCTAGCGAGACCGGTAGTTACGCAACTTCAACAGCGACGCGCTCGACGGGAGCGACTACGAGACCACGTGGTGCGACTAAATCTAAACGTCGTCTGAAGCTGGAACGCAGCAAACATAAAAAGATTGCGTTTTCGTTGATGGGTGTCGCGGTTGACCTTATCGTATTCCCTCCTGACTCGGGGGAGACCATCAACTCCATCAACGTCCGCGTACAAGACCTAGAAGTATTTGACCACGTCCCAACTTCAACCTGGAAGAAGTTTGTCACATGTGCAATCAATCCAAGCATGCGAGAGCTCATCCGGCCGATGCTGAATCTTGAACTTGTTACAGTCAAGCCAGTCACCGATCTCGCTGCATCTGAGTTGGTAATTAAGGTCACTATACTTCCACTTCGGCTGCACGTCGATCAAGACGCGCTAGACTTCATCACGCGTTTCTTCGAGTTCAAAGATGACTCTGTGCCAGCTAGCCCTCCAGCTGCCGATCAGCCATTCATCCAACGTCTTGAAGTTATGGCGGTCAGCTTGAAGCTCGATTATAAGCCAAAGCGTGTGGATTACCGCGGTCTTCGTTCTGGCCACACCACTGAGTTCATGAATTTCCTGATCCTGGACGGGTCCGACATCATCCTCCGTCATGCGATCGTATACGGCATCACCTCTTTCGACAAGCTACATAAGACTCTCAACGACGTCTGGACGCCAGATGTCAGGGACAATCAACTACCGGGAGTCCTCTCTGGGTTGGCAGCTGTTCGACCACTCGTGAACGTTGGTTCTGGCATCAAGGACCTTGTCGTCGTGCCAATGCGCGAGTACAAGAAAGACGGTCGTATCGTCCGCAGTCTACAGAAGGGCGTGTACGCTTTTGCTAAGAACACAACATCAGAAGTTGCGCGCTTAGGTGCAAAGATGGCGATCGGTACTCAAACGCTGCTCGAAGGCGCAGAGGTGTTCCTGAACCCACAGACCCCATCATCGAGCCGTCGCTTATCGCAAGACTGGGATGGCGAAGACTCAGGCTCTGACAATGAAGAGCCACGCGCAGTTTCAAACTACGCCAATCAACCTATTGGTGTGCGCGCGGGTCTTCGCAGTGCCGCTCGACACCTTGAACGAGACTTGCTCACAGCACGCGACGCTGTGATAGCAATACCCGCAGAAGTCATGGAAGAGGGCAGCGGAACAGGTGTGGCAAGGGCGCTGGCCCGTCACGCACCTACTGTAATACTGCGACCTGCTCTTGGCGCTACGAAGGCACTGAGCAACGCATTGCTGGGCGTTGGAAACGCGCTTGACGAAGGATCCAGGCGCAAGATTGAAGATGTATGTGGTCAATGTTCAATTGCGTGGCATGAATACGATTACTAACACAAACGCAGAAATACAAGTCCTACTAGGCGATCTGTTTCAAGAGATTCCTTTACACGACTTACATAACCATTCTCCATACCCATTCTCTTTTTTGTTGGTCGGATTGGGCTTTGCATAGCGACGGATGGAGTTTTATAGGCGGGGGACAGGATGGGGGCGTTTGCATCCTCCGCTCCTTTTTCCGTTGTCATAGGATGAGATGATTTTTTCTTGTTACTTTCTACTTTTGCTTCCTTGTAAGACTGGAACTTGGGAATATAGAGATACACCCGTTGTAAGGCGCGCTATGTCACCGTGGTAGTGTTTACTAGACCTTGATGTTGGAATTATTGATCACATGTCTTTTTACAAATCCGGCATATTTGTTTGTTTGTTTCGGTCGGCGAGCAAGTGGATGAGAGTGCTATGATGGTGAAGGGATGGTGAACTATCCAGCTACCACTGCAGTGCTATTGGCCGCCAATTCATTCACTGTGATATACATGGCTTCTTGTATCGTTTGCTTTGATGTATGCTTCACAACCAATCTCATAGTGCGGACAGGAACAGATGTCGTATTTTTATAATGTAGCTTGAACCCAAACTAAGTTTGAAAGAGAAACACAAAAACAAGTAACTGCAGCTACTGTGACTTCCAGTCGTGTTTTTCGTACACTCACATGCATACATACACACATACACTCTCTCACCCCCTAATAATAGCGTTGTGTGAGGGCCGCGACTGCAGGGTGATTGACTTGTTGAACCGGGTTTTTATGCTTGAAGAGGGACTTGAGTTTTGTTGCAAACGAGCGTTTTGGAGCTTTTGCATAGTCTTGCTGGAGCGCAATGGTGTTTGCTGCGAAACTGGCTGCGGAGTTGGTTGCCATGTCCATGGCCAAGGTAGTAGTCCCGGCATCGTCGTCGATAGGCAGGGTAACCGTAGATGCAGCATCAGCCTGATCTCTAACCCACTTCTCTATCCTCTCCTTTTCTCGCTGTCGCGCGGCGGACCGTTGGCTAGTGGGTAGGTTTGCGATTCTGTCGTTTGCGAGGCCGCGACGCGTGCCCTCGTTGTAGAACTCGTCTTCGTCGATGAAGACTTCATCTTCGGTCAGTTTGTTGGCGGCATAACACTTTTGCGTTCGGTAGCGGTGTAGTATTGGCATTGGGTAGGTAGAGAGTGGGTGTGTGTTAATGGGGCACAACAGTTTTCATTTAGGAGACTCTTTTGCTCTTGTTTTTTTTTTCGTGTTTAAAATGCAAGGGGAGGTTTGGGGGATTCCAAATATATCAGGTATTCAGGCGGTGACACAGGTGACCGGTTACAGAGCGAATGCGGCTTAAGTTCCAAGGCTGTGCAGCCCACCAGCTGAGTTCAGCTGCCCTTGGCGTTTAGTCGTACAGCCCACGTCCAAGGACAGACTGGAAATAACCCACCCCACGACTTTCCTCGTTTTCTTGTTTTTTCTCCAACGGTGATAATTATGAAGTGGTAGAGTTCTGAAGTGTTTGCAAGCAAGTTTAGCGTTACTCCAGAGGCCACTCCCCCCCTCATTGGCAACAATGAAGTCGATTCAAATTCATCGCGACCCCGAGCTTGGCAGGCTGCGAGACGGATACCCTGCCCTATCTAGGTGGATATGCAAAGACCTCGACGAAGACCCGTTGGTGTTTCGTAAATTCGGGCGACTAGCTGCACGCAATATCTTGCATTTGCAATGTCGCCTGACCCAGCTCGAAGACGACATTGACACACTAGATCAAGCGATAAGAACTTCCACCGACATCGATACTGTGCTCTCGTTGCGGAGTTGGGATCTTTTAATGGAGCGAGCAAGTGTAGTCGATAGCCTTGAAAGCAAACTCGTCGCCAAACTTGCAGATCTGCAAAACCTACTGCAGGAATACTGTGAGTGGAAACAAGTCTGCTTTTTTTTTCTTTGTCTCCAAAGCTGAATTGATCGAAAACAAGATGAAACGCTCAGTCTACGCGCACAAGTATCTCAACTACACAAACCAAGCGACCGGTTTTTGCAAGTATACAAGGACTTCCTTGGTGGCTATGGCATCAAAGATCCAAAGAATAGCCCCATGGACCTTCTCTTTGGCCGCGCAAAACATTTTCTATCCGATCCTGAAGATCTGGTTGCTCTTCAGAAACCGCTACACGACGACTTCCTCTCACGTACCTTGCGGAACTACTGGTGCTTCAACAAGAAACACCCCAGTGACCAGCTTGACAGAACTTTACTGCACGAAGATAGGAACGTGGCGCGCTTTGTAGCAGTGTTGAGCATGTTGCTCGCTGCAACGCTGCTCGTTGGCGCAATCGTTAGTCTTTATTTTGTAGAGAGTGAAAAGGTCAAGTTGGGGCTGTTGGCTACTTATACAGCGCTCTTTGCAGCAAGTGTCAAGTCTTGTACGGATGCGAAGCGGGCAGAAGTTTTTGCCGCGACGGCAGCGTATGCGGCGGTGCTTGTTGGTGAGTTCCCCGGCTTTTGTGTGCTGAGAGCTTGGTGTATACTAACCACTCCGGCTGTAGTTTTTGTGAGTGGTGATTTAGGTGGCGGCAAAAGTGGGCAGTGTTTAGTGCAGCTCGAGGGTGGGATTTGGAAAACGGTGGGGTGTCCTGGGTGATTGATTGTGAGGGGAAGTCTCTTTGGGAATTAAGGAAATTAATTGGACAAGGGCGTGTTTCCAAAACGGTCATGGTCATGATGAAGTTGGGTAGACGCGTACCACACGTGTTTAGATGTGACACTTGTTATGACGTATGTAGAATGCTCCGATCTTGGCCTATGGTCTCTTAGCACAACGGCCTTATGCTGTGAAACCTTACGCATCGAAGCGGGATCACAATCACATGGCACGAACACATCTCAGTCATAAATGCTTCGGATCTTGCGTAGGTAAGCGATTGGATCATATCATCGCTACACATCAGGCACTATGAAGAGTTGTTACACGAGGCTGCATTTGAGACAATAGTCCAACTACATGCTTTCGTCCATCGCTCATAAACATCATTATTTGGCCCATTTCTAGCTTAATAAGTATACCTGAAGCCCTTTTGGTCTCCATCCTGTATATTGATCAGCATTATGCAGTGAGCCTCGGGGTTTGAGAGACTTACGTCGTTGTATTCTAACTCGATTTCACCGCGATCAGCGCGCTTGTTCAAGCTCCATGATCGTAGGGTGATTAGGCAAACGAGGATAATTGTGAGAAGGCAGCAGGCGATGCAGGCGTACAGTCCTGGCTCATATCCAGGCTTATCTTGGGTCCTGTGAAATGTTAGTATCAAAGCTAGAATTGTACGCGATATGCAAACGTACCTAAATACGAGTCCTCCGGCAATACCGCCGACTCCTCCCATTCCGACCAAGATGGCAGAGCAAAATGCGCGCTTCCACTGGCCTCTGATGTTGTTGGCTTGGTACGACATTGTCGCGGGAATGTTGCTGTTTGCACCAGCAGTCGTCAGGAAGACACCGAAGTACCGAACGCTTGCATCCTTGTGGAAACCCATGATAGGAAGCCCGATGAGGCATAGAACCATGTTGAAGATAATAATCGGCCCGCGAATATGGTACTTGTCGCCAGCCCAGCCTGTGGTGAACATGACGATAGCAGCAAGAGCGTAGGGTGGTGCAACAAGACATTGGGCTGCACCGACGTCGAAGCCCATGTTTTCTGTTAGGATGATTGGGAGGAAGTAAGCCAAAGCGTAGGTCACTGTAGTTGTGTTGAAGAAAATCTGGGCGACCATTAGTAAAACAAATCCTAGGTTATGCAAGAGTCCAGAAACTTACCATAGCAAAACCCCAGATTTTGATATCTGTTCCACCGTGCAAGAACTTTGCTAGAGACCATGGCTCCGGCTTCGCATCACCACGGTCCCTGTTTACACGGTCGATGATGAACATGGCTTCGCGCTCGGTCAAGAACTTCCAACTCTTGTGAGCCTTGTCCGGGAAGTCAACAAGAGCCCAGTAACCGAGGATTCCGAGAAAACACGTGAGAGCTCCTTCGATAATGAAAATCCCTGCAAAAAAACTCGTGTTAGCGTTTTCCAGTGCAATGTGCGAGTTGGCGAAGCTTACAGCGCCATCCGTTGAGACCCTCACGGCCCTTGAGTTGCATCAATCCGTAAGCGAGAATACCGGCGCAAGCAGAAGCCAGGCTTCCAAGGATGTAGAAGCATGAGTATCGCTTTCCAATGTCGAATCGAGTGTCTGAAAATGATGTTAGTATCGCACCAGCAATTCTCAAGAGCAGTGCACGTACACCACGTCGACAGCAGGTAGACACAGCTTGGGAAAAAGCCAGCCTCAAGCAAGCCAAGGACGACTCGCAGAGCGGCAATGGTACCATAACTGTCGGCAAAACCCATGCCAATCATGACACCGCCCCATAATACCACAATGGCAGAGAGGAAG
>Ga0265797_10005719_pt1 | contig 17994 bp, 20 predicted proteins | sample P2T30metagenome_FD_192433 | JGI IMG/M metagenome (GOLD analysis project Ga0265797, IMG submission 192433) | Plant litter microbial communities from East Loma Ridge, Irvine, California - P2 T30 | ecosystem: Environmental > Terrestrial > Plant litter > Unclassified | place: USA: California...
TGTTGTTCCTTCTCCAGCTTTCGTCCCCAGTGCTTACTACCGAGGAGAAGTTTTCTCCAGTCTCCGCAACCTCCACACCCCTTCTTCTCCCCAACACGCAGGCTGCCCCTCAAAGCCTTCACACCTACTCCACGACGTGGGAACTGCCGAGATTACGGCCTCACTTTCTCGTCCGATGCGGGTCGGACATGCCAAGGCAATGGAAGGTTCTTAGTGCCTTCCTTGAGCCTCATGTGGGCCGCTCTCGCACCAATCCGTCGCCGCAACCTGGCTTACGTTGCATCCAAACTGGGTCCCTCGCTTTACTTGACCGGAGAGAGACTGCAAGCGATCGGAGATTGCAGTCCAAAACAAGCACAGCGACAAAGCTTGTGCCGGTTCGCGCGGCAATTGTTCAAAGAGTCGGAGGGATGGTCGGAGCACAGGTGTTGAGGCTGCACAGGCCCGGATGGGGTCGTACGTATCTCCATCATCCCCACTGCCGAGAGCGTCTGTCGCATCTTGAAGTGAAGTATCTTCACCGACATGGCCCCGGCCGAAGAATACGCGTCGTCGAGTCGATATCCACAAGTCACGCGACCGTCACCAAGTTTCTGGCGCCCGGCTGTGCGGCACAACGGTCCCTGGAGCGCGTCGCTGAGTGCTTTGCGCCTGAATGCGGGGTGCGCATCAGAGGCGTTCACTTTGCACGTTAGGGATCTAGCAGGACGCCTTGTACAACGCCTACCGTCAGATGAGCATGTGAGAGCACGATCCGATCCATGTGTGCTCGAGGCCGTCTATCTCTTGGTGGGCTTCCCGGAACGTCGGGCGGATTTGGCTTGGCTATCGAATCGCGACCTGCTTCCCCACATACACGCCCCTTGTCCCCCAGCGGCTGCGTCGCATTGACAAGCCCACTACTGCAGTTTCAGACCCCCGGATCACTTTTGTTTGGCTGTGGAGGAGGTGAAGCCAAGCTGGTAAGGCCGCTCGCGCGCAATTTCGCGTGACGGCGTGGCGCGTATGACGTAGGAGCCCCGGAGTCGAACGCTCGGCGCGATGCTGGGCATTACCGCATTACGGGACACGGGACTGGAATTGGCATCGATACTTAAGATTCGTCGTGTGCCGAACAAGTAAATCCATCTTGTCTCGCACATCGGTCTTGTCGTGATCGAATCGTTACTACAACCATGGGTCTGGGCAAAGTGTACGTTTGACGCCGTTCGACTATGCATGAATGCTATATTGACTCTGAATAGTTCTGTCCGCGTTCGCGGTGCCGAGTGCGGTATCGAAGCCATCATTCTTGGTGTCATCACATCGATAGGTGGTTTCCTCTTCGGTTACGACACGGTATGCATCTGCCAATCTCTGCCTGTGAATGCGTGTGGCTCACGTAATGCAGGGTCAAATCAGTGGAATCCTCATCTTCAAGGACTTCATCCAGCGTTTTGGACAGGACCAGGGCAATGGCGAGAAAGCATTCGATCCCACGATTTCGTCCCTGCTTGTATCCCTCATGTCCATTGGTACTCTCATCGGCGCGCTCGCTGGTGCTTACACTGCCGACTGGTTTGGTCGTCGCCGCAATCTCTCCATCGGTGTGCTCATATTCGTCATTGGCAACATCATCCAGGTCACAGCGATGAACACCTGGGTCCACATGACTATTGGTCGTATCGTTGCTGGTCTTGGTGTCGGTATTCTCTCTATTGGTGTACCGATGTACCAGTCTGAGGTCTGCCCACGAGAGATTCGTGGTGCCGTCGTCGCATCTTACCAGCTTATGATCACTGTTGGCATCCTGAGTAGGTCTGGCCCATATGTGTGCTTACATAGTACTTACTATATGCAGTTTCCAACATTATCAACTTTGGTGTCCGTGACAATCCGGGCCAAGACAGCGATGCCGCCTGGAGAATCGTCATTGGCCTCGGAATCGGCTTCTCGCTCCCTCTTGGTTTCGGTGTACTCTTCACGCCAGAATCGCCCAGATGGTTGGCCGGTAAAGGCCGTTGGGAAGAAGCGCGCATGTCAATGGCTCGTCTCCGAGGCTTGGCACACGACCCCAACCACGAGTTGGTCAACTCGGACTTCAAGGAGATGGAGGATTCCATCAACGAGCAAAAGAGCGCCGGGCAAGGTACTTGGGTGGAATGCTTCACTGGCCAGCCATCCGGTATCCCGCGTCTTGCATACCGTACCCTCGTCGGATGTGCTATCCAATTCTTCCAGCAGTGGACTGGTGTCAACTACTTCTTCTACGTAAGTTCCCTCGAATAACGACCTCACATGCACGCCGCTAATCGTCACAGTATGGCGCGACTATCTTCCAATCCGCAGGCATTGATGATCCTCTCCAAGTTCAACTTATTCTTGGTGCTGTCAACGTGGCCATGACGATCCCCGGGTTGTACCTCATTGAGCGAGTCGGTCGCCGTGTGCCGCTCGTCATTGGCGGTCTCTGGCAAGCTACTTGGCTGCTCATCTTTGCCATCATCGGTGTTGCGCTCCCACCGCAAGACAACCCCACTGCCGGTATCGTTATGATCGTTGCTGCTTGCATGTTCATCGCAAGTTTCGCCGCCACCTGGGGTCCTTTCATTTGGGTAATCATCGGCGAAACTTTCCCGCTCAGGACTCGCGCGAAGCAAGCCTCTTTGGCTACAGCGTTCAACTGGCTCGGTAAGCAACATGCTTTCTTATGCCGACTTCGCTTACTAACGACCATTCTTAGGCAACTTCCTGATCGGTTTCCTCACACCTTACGCTGACGACGGCATCGGATACGCCTTCGGTTTCGTTTTCTTCGCCTGCAACTTCGTCGCCGCCGGTGTCGTTTACTTCTTCGTCTTCGAGACCAAATCGTTGTCTCTTGAGAACGTCGATATCATGTACTCAGACCCGAGCCTATCTGCCAGGACCAGTAAGAAGTGGGTCCCGGCTGGATACATCAGCCGTAACGAACGCGACGACTCATACTGGGAGCGACGCCACAGCGCTGTCGGCGCTACTGGTGCTGTTGGATCTGAGAAGTATGGCGACAAAGATGTCGATACTTCGCCCGAGAGGGGCATGTCAGTGCATCAGGAACACATTGACGAGGAGCGCCGAGGTTAGGGTTTCTCTCGATGCATACTCAGTTCATATCCTGGTATTTGGGACGAAGATGCATTCGCACAGCTCAGTGAACCGCTTCCTTTCAGCATGACGCCGCACTCTACCAAGCGGTATACATAATACACAGACTATCCCATTCAATACAATATCATCTACTGTTTCCAGTGTCCAAGTCTGCTTTGTCTCCTGTTCCGTGTACCTGATGACAAAATGCCGACACAGCCACATCCCTGCTAAATTTAGCGTGCTGCGTGGCGCATTCCACAAACAACGCGTCAGCTCCACGTCTTCTCTCCAGCCACTCTCCGCTTTCACTCACCAGAAAAACAAGAACAGCATCTTCATTCCTCTGTACTTTGGCTGCTCAGTACCCAGGCTTCCGCTCTGCCCACGCTCAAACACTTCATACCACAGAGACGTACAACTACACCGCCATGCCGCCAGCAGCGTCGCCTCGCAACACCAGCACGCTCGCCAAATTAGCGCGCCGGACCCTGGTCACAGCGGGGCCGGCTGTCGCCTCGCAGGCTTCGCATCACTTTGAGCGCCGCGGATTGAGTGTAAATCACACCCAAGGGGTTACGCTGGGTGTTATTGCTGCGTATGTTGTCGTTATTGCGTTGTTGTGGAACTTGCCGTATGTACGGTGGGTGTTGTGGCCGTTCAAGGTATGTAGGTAGCGTGGGACAATGGGAGATGTTGATAGCTGACGAAACCCACAGATGCTCGTCATAGCCTTTCATGAATTCTCTCATGCAATAACATCCTGCTGTACCGGCGGGCGAGTGGAGTCCATCTCCCTTGATCCCCATGAAGGCGGTGTAACGCATATGCGCGGCGGCAAGCAATTCATAACTCTGCCTGCTGGCTACTTGGGCTCCTCATTGATAGGTGCTCTGCTGACCTTCTGTGGCTTCAACATCGTGGCATCCAAAGTAGCGAGTATAGTGCTAGGCGTTTGCTTCTTGCTGACACTATGGTGGGCGAGAAAAGACTGGTTGACTATCGTCACAATTCTTCTCAGCGTAGGGCTACTGGTAGCCTTCTGGTTCATCGAACATGGCGAGGCGTTGAGGTTCATGGTCGTAGGTGTCTTTCCCTGTCCCCTCGAAACGTCCTTGCTAACGCCGCTCCAGCTTTTCATCGGCGTCATGTCTTCTCTCTACAGCGTCTGGGATATCTGTGACGACCTCATTCTCCGTAAGGTCAACTCGTCTGATGCCAGCGTCTTCGCTAAGCGGTATGGCGGTTCGTCGCAATGCTGGGGTGTCATTTGGTCGCTTGTCTCGTTGGTGTTTATGGTATGCGGGATCCTTGCGGGGTTGGCAGCCTTTAAACAGAGCTTCGAACAGCAAGAGAAGGATAGTCAAGACTTTATTCCTACGGTACGGATGATGATGAGGGTGTGATCTGTCGTCCAATAAAAGGCCTTTTCTGGATTGGCGTCTGTAGATTTGGCATGTGTAGTTGGTGATGCTTGATATATCCGTATAGCATAGAGCCTTGCAAAACTCAGATCGTTTATGACAGGGGGATGACATTGACACTCGTAGTTCAAGGGCAACGAGAGTGTTTTGCGGCAGTAATGGTTAGCCGAAAAAGTACCTTGGAGCGAATGGAGTTGGCAATCGTATCTGCGTTGGCATGGAAGAAGAAAGTTAAAGGTACAAGTTCCGGTCGCGCCATGCATGCAGCTCACGACCACCCGTCATGGTAAGAGTAAGGAAGTCGTTACCATCGAAAAGAAAAGGGGTCTCACACTTTTGGTCCGCGGCGTCACCAAATCCAATCTCCAACGTGCTCATTCCTACATGCGTCTCTACCACCGTCTCACTCGCCTCCAAAGAATCCACCAAACTCCTGTTCCAGAGCCCGCTTCATCCGCTCAAGTACAACCCTGTCCTCGCCATACTGTTCCTCGACTTGAACCAAAAGCATGTCGTGTACGGCGTGTCCCATTCCATGACTATTCTCGAGGCCTCGTCTTGTTGCGTTTCTTCTCCAAGGCTTAAGTTCGTACGGTGAGAGTCTGAGCAGTATGTTTGCTCTTCTTGGACGGGGGCTCGGACGTTGGCTCCTCAGCGGGCCGCTTGCTTGTTTTTGGATCTGTGATTGGTACCATTAGGCCGCGAGACCTAAGCAACGCAAGTCGTCGTTCGAGTTAGGCCATGTTGAGCCAGTTGAAACTTGGACTCGTTCGGTGGTGATGCTTTTGGTTCGTAGAGTAAAGTGGGGTCGGTGAGATGGAGACAAAGGCGCAGAGACGGCTTATGTATCCATGGACAGGAGCGGACTCTCTCATCCCCGGGTAACGGAGAGTTGTAGTGGGTTACATATTGATTAGGCTTTGCAAGATGAAGAGGAGATTGTGTTGGTGATTTGCAGGAGATGGACAAAGTTAAGGTGACGTCGGGAAGTCTAGATACCCACGCAAGTCTTGATCGAAGTGAAGGTGAGAAGAGGGTAAGTTCAGAACGGTTACACTATTCTGATACCAAGATGTCGCCGAACGGAGCTGCTGCTTATAAGTGCTCGTACATCGAAGAGTGTGTAGCGCTTACTGCGGTTGGTCACGGGAGGTGGCTGGCCAAAGGGAAGAGTGAGGCTAAAAAGAGGGTCGACACGTTCACATGTGATTAGATGAAGATCCATATGAATCGCAATATCTCCCCTAACGCAATCCCACCCCCTTCACACTTTCGAAAAGCGCCTCCTCTCTAACGAGCACGGCGCGATTCAAATCCTTCTTTTGCACGCTCGGGACGCCGCTCAAATGCAATGTCAACTCGAGCTCACCCACCAGACTCTTGAGCACATGCTCCACGCCTTTCTCTCCTCCAAGCGCCAGACCATACACATACGGCCTACCAATCAGCACGCAGTCGGCTCCTAGCGCCATGGCCTTGGCAATATCAGCACCCGATTGTATCCCGCTGTCGAAGAAAATGGTCAACCTATCCCCAACGGCATCAACGATATGTGGCAGCACGCCTAACGACGAATTCCCTCCATCGAGCTGCCTGCCTCCATGGTTACTCACAACGACGCCCTGCACGCCAATTTCCACCGCCTTCCTCGCATCAGCCAAGCTCTGAATGCCCTTGAGCACAATCGGCCCATGCCAGTGTTTCTGGAGAAACTCGACATCCTCCCAACTATGGCTCTCGCCCGGGAAAATCGTCCTCATCCATTCTGGCGCCGCAGTCTCCATCTTTCGTTCTACATCCACGCCATGTCTCGCTTTGAATTGTTTCCGGAACACAGGATCCGTCATGCCAAGTTCTACGCCTGTGCGGTCGGCGCGCATGAAGGGGTTGTACCCGTTGTCCATGTCTTCGGGTCTCCATCCGAGGATGTACGTATCTAGAGTTACAAACAGAGCTGTAAAGCCGGCGTTATTTGCACGTTCAAGTAGCGAAATGGTGATGTCGTCGTGTTCGCGTGACGGCCAGTAGAGTTGGTACCAGCGTTGACTGTTGGGGCCGTTCGCTGCGGCAGTATCTTCTATACTCGTACTACTTGCCGTACTTAGGATGTACGGGATGGCTTCTTTGGCTGCTGCTTTTGCAGCCGCGACCTCGCCTTCTGGGTTGAAGATTTTGAGTACACCGACGGGCGCCATGGCGATGGGTGCTACCATCTTCTCCCCAAAGATCTCGGTTGTCAGGTCGGGGAAGCCGTCGTACTTGACTAGGCGGTTGGGTACAATCGACCATCTTCTAAAGGCACTGCGGTTCTTGTCTGTGGTCTCCCGTACGCCGGCGGATCCGTATACGTAGCCTTTTGAGTCGGCTGACATGCGACTGCAGGCCAGCTCTTCCCATTTGTCAGCCTGGAAGGTGAGCGGTGGGCGTTCAAAGTCCAGTCCGCGCGTATATGTCTGCATTTCGTAGTCGACGGCATCTTGCTCTGGCTTGCGAGTTTGGAACTTGGGATGGTGTTGGGTCGCTGTAGGTTCGGACATGGTGGCTTTGGGTCTCTAACGGGTTGAAGTGAGGATTGAAGTGAAAAGTCGCGAAGAAACCTTCCGAGGGATGGCGTATGGCTAATGCACGTCACACCATGGCAGCTTCGCGGATACTTTCGGAAACGACGCAGTGACGTCACGCGCTGTCATGGCAAAGCACCTAGGTATGCCTAAGCATGCTGACAGATGGAGTACTTGCGGACACAGGTCCGTGTGGTGATGCATTTCTACCCGTCTAATAAAGTGCCTCTATGTGTCGGCTCCGTGATGACAGCCTGCGCAAAACATGCAGCCTCGGCCTGTGAAGAAAGGCGGGCATCCCAAACTCCATCCATGCAAATGACGACCATGGCAGTACAACAAGCAAGGCTACGTGGAACGTCTAGACAGCGACACAGCCGCCGTCAATCTTCAGGTGGCCGCCCGTCATGAACTTGCTGTCTTCGCTGACGAGGAAAGCGACGACGCTGGCCACGTCGTCGGGGCTGCTGAAGCGGTCGAGGGCAGTCTCCTCCTTGAGCTCGGCCAGCTTCTCCTTGCTCCAGCCGTCCTTGTAGCCGGGGGTCTGGATGATGCTGGTGTGGATGGTGTTGACGCGGATGTTGAGGGGGCCGAGCTCCTCGGCAGCGGTGAGGGCAATGCCGCGCAGGGCGAACTTGCTGGCGCTGTACGAGATGAGGTTGGGGAAGCCGCGCAGGCCGGCGATGGAGGAGCGGATGATGATGGAGCCGCCGGCGGCCGTCGTCTGCATGGCGGTGGCGGCGTACTTGACGCCGAGGAAAGCTGGCAGTGGTCAGCGGGTCACGTGGGGCCAGGTGGGGTCACGTGGGCGTACCAGACTTGGCGTTGATGGTCATGATGCGGTCAAAGTCGTCCTCGGTCACGTCGAAGATGCTCTTGGACTCGCCGCGGTGGCAGCAGTTGAGCAGGGCGGCGTCGAGCCTCTCGAAGCGCTGGACGACCTTCTTGGCGCAGGCCTCGACGTCGGGCTCCTTGGTGGCGTCGGCGACGATGGTCAGCAGGCGCGACTCGATGGGGATGCCCGTGGGGATGGCGGCCTTGAGCACGGGCACGGCCACCTCGAGGGCCGTCTGGTCGATGTCGATGAGGGCGACGTTGCAGCCCTCGATGAGCAGGCGGCCGGCCGACTCGACGCCCACCTTGCCGCCGCCGCCCGTGATCATGACGACCTTGCCCTCGAGGCGCTGGATGGGCAGCGGGCGCGTCAGGTTGGTCGACGTGGGCGCGCGCTCCATGCCCGGCCGCGGGGGCTTGTTGAGGTTGAGCGTCGAGATGGCGGCGCCGGGCGTGCGCAGGCTCTCGGTCGTGTTGGCGCGCTGCATCGTGTGTGTCGGCGTCGTCGGCGTCGTCGTCGGGCTGGGGAGCGTCCGCGATGCTATTTCTACGTGCGGTGCTCCCTCTCACCGGACCCTTCGTCTCCCTCAAGATGACGTAGCGCCGGGGTTCCCTAGGCGAAATCTTTTCTGCAGCCCGCGCTGATCAAACCCGTCCGTTGAGCCTCCTGCTGGCGGCCGGACCCACCGCCCCGCCCTGGCAGCCAATGCCGCCCGCCGACGCCATCACTTATCGCACCCCATGCGCACCGCGGTGGGTGCGGTGGGCAAGACACCTGTCGTGTAATCTGCGCCGTTCCACCACTCAGTGACGCCCGCCGCCGCCTCCCCCAGGTGTTCGAACAAGGCGGTCAAGCACTGCGCTATACTGCCAAAGCGGCAGGTAGTCCGGATCCATTCGTCAAGCTACTGCCCCGTTGCGCCCGGGTAACGCGGAACTTAGGTACATGGACACGTTGACATCCCCTTCCTCTCCCACAACCTCGCACTCACCAGTCCAGGAAGTAGTCGATGCCGTCCGCCAGAGCTGCCGCGCCTACTGCCGCGTGGTCACTGGACGGGTACTCGTGGATGCTGACATCCCTCAACGCCGGGCTGCCCTCCAGCCTGCTGTACAGCTTCTGGCTCAGATCCGTCATGCGCTGCGGCACGAGGATGCTCTGCCTGAACGCAAACTCCGCGTCCGTCTCCGTCCGTCGCTTCACCAGCTTCTGTTCGAGCGCGCCGTAGCTTATCTGGAAAGCAGGCTTGGTCGCGTTGGCCGTGTCGCTGGCCGAAGGCGACACCAGCGGTGCGAGGAAGTCCGTGTTGTTGAAGACGTAGTCGTCGTTGAAGAAGAGGGCCGGAGAAGCGCTGAGGAACGTATCGAAGAGATCAGGCCGTACCGTGAGCGCATACAGGACGAAGAGTCCGCCAAAGGAGTGGCCGTAGAGTGCGTCGCGGTCAAACTCAGCTTTCGGGAAAGCCGTCTCCTGAACCCATGGCCGGAGAGCGTTGTCGATGAACTCGATGAACTCATCCGCATTGGACTGCACGCCAGGCACCGCAGGTAAGGGGCAGCCATCGCAGACTGGAGGCTGGAAGTCGTAGCTCCGCTGCGTGCTGTATGGTGAATCTTCGATGGTCTCCGGGTAGCCTATGCTGACGACAATGCAGTCGGGCATGTTGAACTCGACGGGACGGCGGCGGCGGAAGGCTTCTGTGGCAGTCATACCCAGAGCATTGCCGTCCAGGACATACCTAGTAGCCGTGTCAGTCCGAAACCCCGTGGTGCCGCTGCCGCTGCCTGTGTCCTTACATTGTCTCCACAGTCGACGTCTCCTCCTGTGAGGTCCAGTTCAGCGGCCATGCCAGCTGAATCTGGTATTCCCAAGATCCGTTCTTCGCACTCCAAAACCCTAGGTTGGGCAACACATTGGTAGGAAACTCGGTCATGAGTGGCGTGAACTGCCAGGCACCCAGTGAACTCATCCTCGCGGTTGTAAAGACGGTCCGTTTCGCGTACTGTTCAAATGCAGGGCAGACTACCTTCCAGCCGGAAAGTCGTTGGTTTTAGTACCGCACAACTATCAGAGTAGTCGTCCTAGAAGTATAGACCCAAGGCGCGGGGTGCCAGCCCGTGTTCTATGCACACATCACGCCGCAATCGCAAGGGTCCCGCACTAACTTTGCTGTGGTGGGTTAGCATGGACGCGGCATGGCATTCTAGTCTCGGTACCTGTACTCTGACATCCCAGCGCCTTATTGGGACATGTATATATTGCCAAGACGGGGGATCATCCTTGTTGTCTCCCGTCTCTGCAGTCTGTTCGCCTTTCATGATGATATCAACGTGACTGGACATCTTGTGACACGGGTCGTCGTATAGGATCTAGGCGTCCGCTGCTACAGTCTCAAATTAGTGCGATGGAATTGCGAGTCAAGCAGCTATCCAAGTGGAGGAGGCGGGTCAGAAGAGTTCGTCTGCGTTCTGGCTCTTGAAGAACGGCGGTTGCATGCGCGCAGCCGACGAGCCTCAATCCTACTCGACGGAACTATCGAACGGCAAACCTGGCTACATCGCGTCAATGCAGAAGTCGTGATCAGGTCGCGATACGCGATGAATTCATTCGGGGGGATGTCTCCGGTGCAGCTAGGTGCGCTACATCCACGTGCTCCCTACCATCGCAGATGCAGCCGCTGTCACAATCACCTCGGCAGTCCAATCGAATGACCGGGATATCGATCTGATATAACCGTTGCGGTGGGTTATCCTTCGTCGGCGTTGTTACAAACAGTCGGTTGGCGCAGTCCTGGCTCACGACAAAGTTCGTTGGTTGGCGTCAGCGCATCGGGCCGTAACCATAAACGTTAACGCCATCCGGACGAGGCAGGTCCTGGGGACCCAAGTGCCGGGAACACAACCTCTTCTGACACAGACTCAACGCCGGGTTCAACGGCGAGTCATCCAAGATTTGGATTTGTGATCTTATGCGACCAATTACGAGAGGATGCAGCGATGCGAATCGCATGAACGCAGACGACGATAGTTAGAACAAAGCGATGACAAACGTCACAAAGGTGTTGCTGAATAACATGCTAGAAGGGTGTCTACTTGATACAAATGTAACCATCTTTCTTTAAAAAGCACCTCGTCCAGGCAGCGGATCGTTTTTCGCGGGGCAAGATGCGTCATAGATTGTCGGATTGACAAACTTGGGCATAGGGTCGTTGTTATAAGCCAGCTCGACGAGTGTAGCATTGCCTTTGCACGTGTTAGCGTAGAAACAGGCGTTCGGGTGTTCCCAGTGCTTACCCGAGTTATACATCGGCCATCCGTACTTGGTCAACCCCTCCTGCGAATCACGGGCAAACGCAGCCCAGGCGCCCTGGACATGCTTCATATACTGGTTCTCAGCAGGAGAATTGGGCAGGCCAGAGATGTCTTGAGCGGTACCGAAGACCAGGCCTAGGTCAGAGCCGTGGTAGGCCGCGCTTCCTCGAGGCCCGAGGCCTGCGCTGCCGTTGTAGAGGCGAAGGTTGTCCCAATCTCCGTGGTATCTGTATCGCCAGGTCGGTACGTCGTACTGCGCCCTGTATGCAGCGGACAAGGAGGATGGGCATGTGAAGCCACGCTGGGTGAACAGATCCCATTGCGCGTTGGTAAAGTTCAGCTTGGCCGCCCACCCTGAAATGCGATACCAGCCGTCTTCGTGGTCCGCATTGCCGACCAAAAGCGGAATCTTGGCGAAGGAACCGTCCGCTGAGAGTTGCTGATAATCCGCAAAAACCGTCATGTTGTCGACGGTTGGATGGAAGGTCGCTTGAGTCAGACCGACGCTGGGAAGACCAGGAACCTTTGCCGAGGCAGCCAGAAGAGCAGACATGTTTGCAGAACGTACGCAAGATACGACATCGGCAGAGTCATTGGCAGCACCCCCACAACCGATGGTCTGGGACACATTGTACCAGATAGACTGCGAGTACTCGACTGTGTTGGGAACGAAGCTCAGTGAGGTTCCAGACATGGGGATGAGACCCGACACAATTGGGTCGTCCTTCCAGGCGTATGCCCAGTAGTCGACAGCGGCGCCACCTGCACTTTGTCCAAAGATGACGATGCGCGAAGGGTCGCCTCCAAAGCCAGCGATATTATCGCGCACCCATTCGACAGCGCTACGGTGGTCGCGCAGGGCCGCGTTCTTCTCAACACCAGGAGCACCAGCGAAGCCGAAGATGCCCAATCGGTAACTGACCCAGTCAGTAGGTGTAGGGTCGACCACAGCGGGTGTCTTACTTGAATGTCACAACAACGACATCCTCAGCGTCGGCCAGATACTGCCCGTTGTAGAAGGGAGAGTGAGGGCCGGGGATCTGGAAACCTAGCGTGGCTGTTAGAAGTCATCCATGACAGCCGAAGGGACCACGTACGTCCTCCGTGAAGAAACACCAGCACTGGTTTCTTTGCATCGGTATCGCCAGCACTCGCCGTCCAGACATTGAGCTTCAAGCAGTCCTCGGACACCGAATTGTTGTTCTGAGCTGCGAAGTTCTTCCACACACGCAAGCCGGATGGCTGTGTGAAGTTGGGGAAAGCTGATACTGGCGGCTTAACAGCAGGGCAGTCACTGTAAAGTCATTAGACGTATCCTACATGTTCGAACTCTCAACATACGGAGACTACAGTCTGTCAGTGATTGAGCACTACCCAGTGATGTCGTGATTACTGACCCACTCGGATGCCTCGAAAACGGTTCCTTTGGGCGCGTCGAACTTCTTCGGCGCAGCAAATCTCAGTTCGCCGACTGGCGCTTCTGCATATCGAATGCCCAAGAATTCAGTCACACGTGTCTTGTTAGACGATGGGTGACCGATCAAGGTACCGCTCGACGTCTCGATGTTGGAGCCATTCTTCGGCGCTGCGACGGCCGAACCGAATAGCGAAGCTACAGCTGCAGCGGTAAGGAGGAGGTGTTGCATAATTTCAACTCGAAACAGCAACTACCATGCGCTCGACGGAATAACTTCAAACAGCTGGAGGGCGACCAGCTGACTTTATTGGAGCGAGATGTAAATCACGGCTCGGTGGCAAGCTGTTAGCTCCACGTTCCTGCGTTGCCAGCCGTCGTCGATGGGACAAACAGGGCTGCAACCAGACAAAGCTCCGACCAGACAAAGTCCCGAGGCAGATGGCAGTGTTGCGAAGGACTCATGCCGAGTGCGCGCGGTCTTACGCCGGCGTCAAAAGCTTCGACGTTGTCAGACAGGACGGGTACGCACGAGGCTTCATCTCGGCTGCAGCCCTAGCAAGGACAACACTAGTCCCAATGCGCTACCCGTCTCCCAGTCGCCCGGAACCTTTCGATCTGGCGGACCTCTCCATCGTCGTGACATACGAACCCGAACACTTGGGACTTTGATGCTGTTCATTCCGCTCAAGCCTTTGCTTTTTCAATACAACTCAAGACCCAAACCTGACGGGCGTAGGCGATGAGTGCGATTTGAGTACATCCGGCACAATTCCGGGCACCGCTGATCGCCATCTGATGTCACCCACCCATACCTGTTCAGTACACTGCACCGAGCCGATTGGCAGTCAGCCCTGGCATTCACGGCAAACGCCTGGACCGTAGCAGGGAAAACCCTGAGCGCGCACGGCATTGTAGAGATCGACATGTGTGGTCCCCGAAGATTGGTACACCAGATCCAATCGCGTCGGATACGAATGCAGAGAAATTCGCCGTCAAAGCATTCCCGTGATGCCCCCACGGAAGGGTCATCAGCCGCTGCACACCCTATACCCTGCATCGCCGTATCTTCAGGGCCGGGTACCTGGAAAGTCCCATGCTGCACGAGGCCCATTAATGATTATACCGTAGGCTCCCGCTGTTCGTGGGTCATCCACAGGACTTGCTCTCCAAAACTTGAGTGTACCCTCATGCGACATGGCTCCCAACGTCGGCCTTGGAACTCAAGGCTCAGTTGAGCGTGGATGGGGCCTCTGGCTCACCAGCGTCTTAGCCGTCATTGTCGCGGGTCTCTTTGTCGCCGGACGCCTTGCACAGCGATTGACCAAGCGAAGTGGTCTAGGAATGGACGACTACATGATCGTCGCTGCCTTGATATCATCGGTCGTGCTCTCTGTAACAGAGTGTCAAGGTTAGTGGACTCGCATCACCTCGAGGGACACTCGTTAAATTCGAACAGCGGTAGTCTATGGATACGGAAGACCATGGAAATCCTTACCCGCCGATTCCCGCATCATCGCTCGCCAATGGTTCTACGGAGCAAACAGTAAGTAGATTCTCAACGACCGTACAATCCTTCTGGACAGCATGGAGTGCTCTAGGAGCCCGGCCTGAATGGCTACGAAAGGACATTTAGTGGAGATGGTGCAAAGCGTCACTACGAAGCTTACTGACCGTTGCAGTCGTCTACAAAGTCGTTCTGATGTTCAACAAGATCTCTGTAGTTTGTCTTTACTACCGAATCTTCGCCATAACCACCAAGTCGTTCCGTATTGCTTGTCACATCATGAGTAAGTGCTCTGACATGACACCAGTTCATCGGCTGACTTTGATGTAGACGCTTGGATCATCATCACCGGCTTCGCATTCACTATCGCGACCGTGTTCCAATGCACACCAATCGCGGCCTTCTGGGACAGGACTATACCCGGTGCCCGGTGTTTTAAGAATGAACCCTGGTGGATCTCCTATGCGACGGTTCAAATCACGACCGACTTTATGCTGCTTGCGATGCCTTTTCGGCAGATATTGAGTCTTTCTATGGGACGGGCTGAGAAGTTGGGCGTGGCGCTTGTGTTTGGCACTGGAGGCTTGTATGTGTCTGAGAGTTCCGTCAAAGGCCCATTGCTAACTTGCTAGTGTCACTTTCGCGTCTATATATCGTGCCACCACAATCGCACGATCCGCAAACAACCCCGATCCAACCTGGGGTCCCGTACCCGCGACAATATGGTCGGTGATAGAAGCAAATGCGGGTATCGTGTGTGCTTGCCTTCCTATGCTGCGCGCTCCATTCGTTCGCTTTTTCGGGCCACTTTTCGGCTCGGGCATAGGCACCAAGAACACTACGAAGCGTCAATCGTATCCCATGGGCTGGAAGAGCAACCATGGGCCGGCTGGAACCGGCAACAAGAGCAACGTGTCTGGCAAAAGTGCCTCTGAGCGAGAAAGCGAAGATGATGCACTGCCAGCGAGTAGGCTGGGCGAGCTTGATCGCCGGGGCAGTGGTATATTTGTCACGAACGAGTTCAGTATTGAGCGCAACGAGCTACAAAAGCAAGAGACGGACACAAGGTCGTGCGACCAAGACGGCGATACGAATACGGCGGTGAGCGTCAATGAAGAGAAGCCGGGGGGGAAGAGCCCATTCTACCATGTTTGAGATGACCACGCTACTTGTTCGCGCCCAGCGCGGCCGTGTTAGAGCTGGCTCTTCATCAGATACTGCAAATGCCGTCAAACAGACAGGCTGAGCGTTTTCGCCGATGTGCGCAGCCTGATCGTCAGCTCTCCCAATGGAGACAACTTAGTGTGTGTGTTTTCGGTCCTATACTAGACGGCCGCTAGCGAAAGCGACGCGCGATTTTCAATGGCCAATTCAGCAACCGCTTGCCTACTGACAGCCGGTCTACTCACATGGCCTCTTGACGAAACATGGCGCGGATGCTGGTTTCCATGCGTCTTCCACGCACACGGTGGTGCAGATGGCTGCCGAGCGTCGCGATGATTTCCTACCGTCGGGGCGACAAAGGAGGATGAGGTCAGGTACGACTGGACAGCCCGCGCGGCCTTGGGCGATGTCGCGCAGACCGCCAACAGCTTCGGTAGTGTTACGACGTCTTCCTAGCCCTCCCAGAAACCTAGAGAGCTAGATAGCAGATGCAATGCAACGCACACTAGATCCCAGACACTTCGCGCGCCAGCAAGCAACAGTTTCCGCGTCGTGTTGCCGCAGAGAACCAGATAAGCACCGAAGATGGCTGCACGATCTAGATCGCGAGCCGCAGCAGAAGAGTGAAAATTTGGCAGCCGAATCTGCGGTCGCACGTTGACTCCCAACAAAGAGAGGCCGAGCAGTGCGGCATTTATCTAGCCCTGGCAACGTGTGGCGTCGAAGACACAAGAGTGCAGCAGGCAAAGGCGTGGCATGGACTGTTGCAATGCTTGGTTGCGGACAACGGGCGTGTTCGCAAATGAAGAGCGTGCAGCGAAAGCCAAGACAGGACAGAGGCTTGCCGATCGGTGCCCCGCTTCCTCTGCGCCACAGCTGGATATTGGTCTCTCCCCCAGACGTCATGCGCACATGCAGTGAATATCGACTTGACCGGATCCGTGATGTATCCTGATTTTCCTCCAGCTGGCGCGCGCGCTTCTGTGCTCTGCCATCGACATCTCTCGAGCTGAAGCCGCGACGAGCCCCGCCGACATGACGACCAAGAGTACCACCGACTTTGTCGAATCAACCGAGCCTGTCGGAGCCAAGACCAAGGCGCAGGTCCTCACCGACGTCTTCTCTCTCGCGACCCAGTTCAGCACTTGTGTTGAAGCTTTCAACCTCATCCATCCTTCCAAGGACCACGACCATGCGCAGAAGGTTGCGCTTGCCAAGCTCGGCCTTCAGCAGGGCAGGTTGCTGATCTTTGGCGATGCCGTGGGCATCTCTGCGCCGCCCGCGACGATTGCTCGACACATGATCCCCAGCCATCCGGGCATCACGAACCCGGATCCGCATCTGCCAGTCAACTTTGGCGTCCGAGACCCGAGGCTTGACGACGAGGTTATCAATGCAAAGGTGCGCAGGGCCCTGCATGAGATCGCCGGCCGCCCTAGCACTATGTCGCGCGATGAACTGATGAACGTATACGGCCTGAAGAGTCCAAAGACGTTCTCGCGCCTGGAATACCCAGCACTCGACACCAACCGACTAGAAGGCTTCCGCGAGAAGTTTGCCCTCCTCAAGGATCTCCTCGCACAGACGGGCGCGCGGGCGACTCTAAAGCGCAACCTGAGCATGACCACCTCGCATTGGACCGTCAAGGACACCACGCGCTTCAGCGAGTACGTCAAGGTTGTCCGCACCGAAGTCGATGCGCTCATTGATCTCATGGGCGTCAAGGAGCAGGTTGACCGGGGAATCCGATCCGATCTCAAGAGCATGGGCTGGCACCCTGACCTCACAGGACCAGCAGTGCGGCAAGACTGGGAGAAGCTGCGTCTGATCCGGGAAGCCTGCGTCGTCGATTATCCAGAGTACATCGATGTCATCGACAAAGCCATGTCGTACATCACCGAAGAAGTCAAGGAATCCAATCTCGCTCGAAACCGTGCTGTACTGGGTCTTTCAGAATCCAATGTGGATGCAGCAGGCGCGCGCCGCAAGTCAGACTACGATGTCCGCTCCATTCCGGCTCCTTCGCCAGCCCACGTCGCCGGACTCAAGCCCTCAAAGCCAGAAGCAAAATCCCACATCCAGCTGGCTGCCGAACGTGCCCTGAATCCAAACGCTGGCAAGGAAAAGCGCCCGGGTTGGCTCTCGGCTTTCAAATTCAAGTCGTGGTCCAAGAGCAGCAAAACCGCACACGACAAGCAGCGCTCGAACAGCGTTCCACATACTCCGACCGTTGACCCTCAGCGCTCCCTCTCAGCAGGCGAGGCACCAAATCGCGCCTCGGAAGACTCCAACACCCTCCAAGCCGTGCGCTCCAAGTCCCTTAGCGCAATCCCCAGCGACAGCACACCACAGCCTCCGCCTTCAAATCTAGACTCTCGCGTCCGCAAGCTCAGTCTAGATCACGGAGACATGGCGGGTATCCCGCCCATCCAGGAGAATGGCGGCGAAGTGACTAGTTTCCCAGCAAGAAGCGGGCTAGCTGAGTTCGACGACGATATGGACAAGAACGCGCTGGTGCAGGTGGACACGGCCAAGAGTGAGGGGAGCAAAGATGAACTGGAGAATGTCAAGACCGTGAATAGTTACATTGATCGGCATGATATGTATCCAGCTATAGGTCGCATTGAAACCAAGGATATCAGGAATGTTGCGCATACGCCGGGTCTTTAA
>Ga0265797_10005720_pt1 | contig 17993 bp, 19 predicted proteins | sample P2T30metagenome_FD_192433 | JGI IMG/M metagenome (GOLD analysis project Ga0265797, IMG submission 192433) | Plant litter microbial communities from East Loma Ridge, Irvine, California - P2 T30 | ecosystem: Environmental > Terrestrial > Plant litter > Unclassified | place: USA: California...
TCACGTACATCATCGAGTTGCCGCCCAGTTCATTGGTGAAGAAGTGGGTGTCGAACAGACGGTCCAGGCCCAGCATGGCCAGGACGGCGGTCAGGACCGGGAAGGCCATGACGATCAGGATGTTGGTGCACAGTGCGGTCCAGGTGAAGACCGGCATCTTCATCAGGTCCATGCCCGGGGCACGCATCTTGATGATGGTGACGACCAGGTTCACGCCCGACAGCAAGGTACCGACACCGGCGATCTGCAATGACCAGATGTAGTAGTCGACGCCGACATCGGGACTGGCCAGGATGCCGGACAGCGGCGGGTAGGCCAGCCAGCCGGTACGGGCGAATTCACCGACGAACAGCGACGCCATCACCAGGATGGCACCGGCGGTGGTCATCCAGAAGGAGAAGTTGTTCAGGAACGGGAAGGCCACGTCGCGCGCGCCGATCTGCAGCGGCACCACGTAGTTCATGAAGCCCGTCACCAGCGGCATCGCCACGAAGAAGATCATGATCACGCCGTGGGCGGTGAAGACCTGGTCGTAGTGGTGCGGCGGCAGGAAGCCGTGGGAATCCCCGAACGAGAACGCCTGCTGTGCGCGCATCATCAGCGCGTCGGCAAAGCCGCGCAGGAACATGATCAGACCCAGCACCATGTACATGATGCCGATCTTCTTGTGGTCGATACTGGTGAACCACTCTTTCCAGAGATAGCCCCACAGCTTGAACTTGGTAATGGCGCCGAGGACGACGAGGCCGCCCAGGATCACCGCGATAAAGGTACCGATCAGGATCGGCTCGTGGTAGGGAATCGCTTCCCAGCTGAGCCGACCGAAGATCAACTTCGTCAAGTCAAATTGCTCGTGCATGATTACTTCTTCTTCACAGATTCATCGGGCGTGGTGCAGACTTCGCCGTTGGCCTGGGCCAGGCGGGTCGCTGCCGCGTGTTGGGGCATCCGGTTCAGGGCCATTTCGCGCGACTTGCGTGCGTCTTCCATCATCATCTTGTCCATGCAGACGACGCCGTCGGCGACGCAGCGGTTCAGGACGCGATAGAACAGGTCGCTGTCGACACCGGAGAAGCGGCGCACCGGATCCTTGATGCTCGGCTTTTCCAGGGTCAGGTAGTTCGCACGGTCGAGGGTGCCGCCGGCGGCCTTCACGGACTGGACCCAGCCGTCGAAGTCGGCCTGGGCCACGCCGCGGTAGCCGAAGCGCATGTCCGAGTAGCCCGCGCCGCTGTAGTTGGCGGAGAGGCCGAAGGACTGCACCGGCTTGTTCTGCACCGCGTTCAGCGTGGTTTCCATCGACGGCATCGCATAGATCATGCCGGCCAGTTCGGGCACGTAGAACGCATTCATGACCGAGGTCGCGGTGATCTTGAAGCGCACCGGCACGTCGACCGGCACCACCAGCTCGTTCACGGTCGCGATGCCCTGCTCCGGATAGATGAACAGCCATTTCCAGTCCATCGCCACGGCCTGCACGATCAGCGGCTTGGCGGAGGCGGGAATCGGGCGGTTCGCGTCGAGGCGCTCGAGCGGACGGTAGGGGTCCAGCTTGTGCGTGTAGATCCAGGTCACCAGGCCCAGCACGATCACGATCAGGAGCGGTGCGCCCCAGATGACGAGTTCGAGCTTGGTCGAGTGGTCCCAGTCCGGTTCGTAGGCCGCCTCGGTATTGCTCGCGCGGTACTTGCGGGCGAACCAGACGATCAGCAGGAGCACAGGAACGATAATCAGCAGCATCAGGATCACCGAGACGATGATCAGATGTGCCTGTTGCTTGGCGATGTCACCGGACGGATTCATGACCACCGTGTTGCAGCCGGCAAGCAGCGACAACAAGGGGGCACTGATCAGTCCTCGACGGAGGGTCTTAGGAATCATGCTTGTGTTTTACGTTACATGGGAAAGATAACATGCTAATGTAACGCCAACGGTGCACGTTTGGCGATTGGACGTTTTGTCCCACCCTTTCGAAAAAATGTAGTCTTGGTTGTTTGCTTGGTTGAACAGGAGACGAAATATGCAGAGCACGAACACCACGTACGGCGACGCAGGCGCCGCTCCCATCAGCGCCCCGCACAGCGGCGCCCGCAACATCAATGCCCGCGACGGCCACATCGCGCCGGGCGACATCGCGGTCGGTGTCGTCATCGGCCGCGCCTCGGAATACTTCGACTTCTTCGTGTACGCGATCGCCTCGGTGCTGGTCTTCCCCGCGGTGTTCTTCCCGTTCGCGGATCGCCTCGAAGGGACCCTGTATTCGTTTGCCATCTTCGCCCTCGCCTATGTCGCGCGTCCGATCGGCACGCTGGTGTTCATGTGGATCCAGCGCCACTTCTCGCGCGAGATCAAGCTGACGATCGCCCTCTTCATGCTCGGCACCGCGACCGTCTCCATCGCCGGCCTGCCCACCTACTCGCGCTGGGGCGACTGGGCGATCATCTCGCTGGCGGTGCTGCGGCTCGGCCAGGGCGCCGCGCTGGGCGGCACCTGGGACGGGCTGCCCTCGCTGCTGGCATTGAACGCCCCCGAGAACAAGCGCGGATGGTACGCGATGCTCGGACAACTTGGCGCACCGGTAGGATTCATCATCGCCGCCGGCATCTTTGCCTACCTGCTGATGGAAGTGTCGCAGGATGACTTCCTGGTCTGGGGCTGGCGTTTCCCGTTCTTCGTGGCCTTCGCCATCAACGTGGTCGCCCTGTTCGCGCGCCTGCGCCTCGTCTCCACCCACGAATACGCGCACCTGCTCGACGAGCACCAGCTCGATCCGGAGCCGGCCCGTGAAGTCATCGGCAAGCAGGGCACGACCATCGTGCTGGGCGCCCTCGCCGCCCTGGCCAGCTACGCGCTGTTCCACCTGGTGACCGTGTTCCCGCTGTCCTGGATCCAGCTGTACGACACCCGCTCGATGGCCGACTTCCTGGTGGTGCAGATGTGCGGCGCCGGCCTGGCCATTGTCGGCGTGCTGGCCTCGGGCCTCATCGCCGACAAGTTCGGACGCCGCAACACGCTCGGCACGCTGGCCGCGCTGATCGCGCTGTTCTCGGGCTTCGTGCCGACGCTGATGGATGGCGGCGTGGCGGGCCAGAACACCTTCATCCTGGTCGGCTTCCTGCTGCTCGGCATGTCGTACGGCCAGGCCGCCGGCGCCGTCACCTCGAACTTCCTGCCGCAGTATCGCTACACCGGCGCCGCGCTGACGTCGGACGTCGCCTGGCTGGTCGGCGCCGCGTTCGCCCCGCTGGTGGCCCTGGGCCTGGCGGCGAACTACGGCCTCGGCTACGTCAGCCTCTACCTGCTGTCGGGTGCACTCGCCACGCTGGCGGCGCTGAGCCTGAACCGTGCGCTGGAAATCCGGAACTGAACACTATATATAGCAGAGCTTGAGCCCCGGCCGATGCCGGGGCTTTTTTTATTCGTGATGCGTCACGAATAAGGCAGCCGTGCGCCCTCCTGCCGGGGCGCCGCGGATAATCGGCCCATCCATTCCCGTTCATTCCGTTGGGGAGGCATCATGCAGCGTCGCCATGTCCTGCTCATGCTGGCTGCCGGCACCGTTCCGGCGTTTGCCGCCCCGGCAATTCCCGCCGATGAGGCCGAACTGTGGCAGCGCCTGCGCGGCGGCGGTCTCGTCCTGCTGGTCCGCCACGCCGCCACCGATCCCGGCATCGGCGATCCACCCGGCTTCCGGCTCGGCCAGTGCGCCACCCAGCGCAACCTGTCCGAGGCCGGCCGGCTCGATGCGCGCGCACTCGGCGCCGCGGTACAGGACCAGGGCGTGCCGATCGGTGCCGTCTGGTCGAGCCGCTGGTGCCGTTGCCTGGACACCGCGCGCCTGGCCTTCGGCCGGGTGGAACCGCTACCACTGCTCGATTCCGCCTTCCAGGTCGACCAGGCCGCATCGAGCGCCCGGCTGGCCGGACTGCGCACGCGCCTGGCGGGCCTGCGCACGGCCGGCAACCTGGTCATGGTCACGCATGACGTGAATATCCGCGCCCTCGTGAACGAATCGGTCGCGCAGGGCGAAGTGGTGGTCGCGCGCATCGCCGGCGGCGGCCGGCTGGAAGCGCTCGGCAGGCTGCGCATCCGATCCTGAAACGACTAACGGAGGTATCCATGAAACGCCTGTTGCTGCTGTCCGCCCTGGTGGCAAGCACCGCCTGGGCCCATCACGGCTGGAGCGAGTACAACACCGACAAGCCGCTCACCCTGACCGGCACCATCGAAGCATCCGGTTATGAACAGCCGCACGGCTTCGTGGAACTCAAGACGCCGGACAAGCGTTGGCACGTCGTGCTGGCCCCGCCCGGCCGCATGGACAACCGCGGCCTGCAGAAAGCCATGCTGGCCAAGGGGAATACGGCCACGGTGGTCGGCTATGCCCACCGCAGCAAGCTTGAAGAGATGCGCGCCGAGCGCATCACGATCGCCGGCAAGACCACCGAACTGCGCTAGGTGGACGCGCCGCTGGCCGAGCTTGCGGCCGGGTTGGCAGATTGGGTTGCGGCCACGGCCCAGGCGCGCGCGATGCGCGAGAACGCCTGGCTTTACCCGGTGGTCGAGACCGCGCACATCCTCGGCTTCGTGCTGCTGGTGGGCGCGGTGGCCATGTTCGACCTGCGCCTGTTCGGCTTCGGGCACTGGCTGCCGCCGCGCGCGCTGGCACGCCACCTGCTGCCATGGTCGGCGGGCGGCTTGCTGCTGGCGGCACCGAGCGGATTGCTGCTGTTCTCCGCCCAGCCGGCGGACATGCTGGCCAACCCGGTGTTCCTGCTCAAGATGGGACTGGTCGTGGCGGCCGGACTGAATGCGGCCGCCTTCCACGCCAGCCGCTGGTGGCGCACGGCCGGGGCGGCGGATGCCCCGCCGCCCGCGGTGCGCCTGCATGGCGCGCTGTCGCTGCTGTTCTGGGTTGCCGTCATCGCCTGCGGGCGGATGCTGGCGTATGTGTGAACCTCAGCCCAGCGCCGTATCGAGCACCGTCATCAGCACGAAACCGAACACCAGGGCCGCGCTGGCCCAGGTGGCGTTCCCGCTTTCCTGGGACTCGGGGATCACGTCGTGCACGATCACGAACAGCATCGCGCCCGCCGCCGCGGCCAATGCGAAGGGCAGCAAGCCCGATGCCAGCCCGATCAGCGCCACGCCGGCAACCGCAGCCACCGGCTCGATCGCGCCGGACAGCATGCCGAGACCGGCCGAGAGCACGCGCCCGTAGCCGACCGTGCGCAGCGCCAGTGCGACGACCAGGCCTTCCGGCACGTCCTGGATCGAGATCCCCGTCGCCAGCGAATTGGCCTTGACCACGTCGATGCCGCCATAGGCCACGCCGATCGCCAGGCCTTCCGGCAGGTTGTGCAGCGCGACGGCCCAGACGAACAGCCAGGCGCGGCGCATCGAGTGCGTCATGCGCGCATCTTCCGTATCGAGGATGCCGTCGGTGCTGACCACGCGCCCGAGCAGCAGCAGGAGCGCCGCGCCGGCCATCACGCCGCCGCCGACCGTCAGGCTCGCGCCCCAGTTGCCGGCGCCGGCGGCCTTGGAGGCGGCCAGCGCAGGGATCACCAGCGAAAACGCGGTCGCGCCCAGCATCACGCCGGCGCCGAAGCCGAGGAAGCAATCGTAGGTCCGTTTCGAAAAATTCTGTGATAGCAGGATCGGCAGCGTGCCGAGCGCGGTCGCGGCCGCGGCGGTGCCGCCGCCCAGCAATGCGCCGCGCAAATTCGGTGAGGCATGCGTCAACTGGTGATAGAGGCCGGTCAGCAGCAGCATGCACCCGAGCACGCAGATCGACAGGCCGATCGCCCGCCGCGTCGGCGATGTGCGTGCGATGCCGCCCGGCGGCCTGACTTTGTGCGCATGCGTTTCCATAGTGTTTACGTCCTAACTGAATATACAAAAAGCACCGCACGGATCAACCGCGCGGTGCTCGTGTCAGCCGATGGCTGGCATCAGCCTTTCGGCGCGCCCGGGCTTGGGATTGCGCCCGGCTTGACGGTCAGGCCGTCGGCGGTGGTCTGGTTGCCCATGCCCATCTCGGCGCCGGTCCTGGGGTCGACAGACGGGTCCGACTTGGTGCGTTCGGCCATGGCTTTCAGCACGTCGATGTCCTTGGCCGGCAGCTTGACCTCGGCTTCGCCGCTGCCGCCGTCGACGGCCATCTGCTTCTCGCGGTCCGAGATGAATTCCCACTGCTCGCCCTGGTTCCACGAACCGCGCATTTCGCCCGGACCCTGGGACATGTTGAAGTAGGTGTTGGCGAAGCGCGGATCGACCGGCATTTTCCCTGGTGGGAAGTTCGGCGAGATCGCATACAAGGCTTTCTCGAAGGACTTCTGGTGCGCCACTTCGCGCGTCATCAGGAAGGTCAGCGCTTCTTTCACGCCCGGGTCTTCGGTCAGCGCGATCAGGCGCTCGTAGACGATCTTGGCGCGCGACTCGGCGGCGATGTTGGAACGCAGGTCGGCGGTCGGTTCGCCGATGGTGTCGATGTAGGCAGCGGTCCAGGGCACGCCGGCCGAGTTGATCAGCGGGGTGCCGGCGCCGTACAGCACCTGGGTCACGTGGCTGTCGTTACCTGCGCCGTTGAGCTTGCGATACAGCTCGGCTTCCGAATCGATGGCCTCGGCCAGCTGGCCCTTGGCGCCCTTGTTCAGCATGGCGATGATGTGGCCGATGATCTCCAGGTGGCTCAGCTCTTCGGTCGCGATATCGTAGAGCATGTCCTTGCGGCCCGGATCGTCTTCGCTGACGGCCTGGGTGAAGTAACGCATGGCAGCGGCGAGTTCGCCCTGCGGTCCGCCGAATTGTTCGAGCATCAGGTTCGCCAGGCCCGGGTTCGGTTCGCTGACGCGCACCGTATATTGCAAACGCTTGTTATGTGCAAACATTCGAAGTCCTCCGATAGTTATATTCCGACAGGAAAAAATCCGGTCGGTGGCTTGATCACATCCCGTATGTGACCGCCCATGTACCCATCATCGCAGGCTGACGAGATGTCGTAATCGGAGGCTTCGCCGTGTCTGTGTAGGACTATTGACGACAATCTGTTGAGCTAAACCCATAGCAATGTTCTAGTGCAACTTCTATAGATCATAGTTTTTCTATATTGGATTGATAGTGTTTTGCCGTGAGCGGATTTTATCATGGATAGGAAATCGCTATTGATTCAATAGCTTTTTGGCATGGAACCTGCCCTATTACTAGGCATTTCGCGCCGGTGGTTTGGCCTAACGATCTCTACAGGCAATAAGCGACAGCTTGAGTGCCAGACTGACAAGGCCCTGCGTAGAATTCCTACGTGCGTGCTCAAGCGACGGGCGTAGCATGGTTCCATCGACAAAACGCCAGGAGAACACGATGTTTTCTCTGAATAAACTCAGCCCGTCCATCACCGACATGATTCGTTTCGACCATTCCCACGTGATGGTCACCTTCCACCAGTACACCCGCGACAAGCGTCCGAGTGTCAAGAAGGCGCTGGCCGAAACCATCTGCGACGCGCTGGAAATCCACGCCACGCTGGAAGAGGAAATCTTTTATCCGGTCATGCGTCCGCGTGCCCACGACCAGAAGGTCATGGAAAAGAGCGAGCCGGAGCATGACGAGATGCGCGCCGTGATCGCCGAGCTGCGCCGCACCGACCCGAAATCGCCGCGCCACGACGAACTGGTGTTCGAACTGATGCGTGACGTCGTGCACCACGTGGCCGACGAGGAAACCGTGCTGCTGCCGGAAGCCGAACAGACCCTGACCCGCGACCGCCTGTCCGAGCTCGGCGCCCAGATGACCAAGCGCCGCATGGAGCTGGTCACGCCGAAGGCCGGCAAGCTGGCGATGAGCCACGCCGTCGGCTTCTCGGGCAGCACCGCCGCCATCGTGGTCGGCCTGGCCAGCGCCCTGTTCGCGGCCAAGGCATTCAGCCGCAAGTCGGCCTGATCCTTAACGCTTTTTCGCTTACGCAGCGGCGCAAGCCGCCTGCGCTCCCCTGGCAGTCAGCGCATGGCTGCCACCCTCGCCCGCAACCGCGTCCGCGCGTGGTTGTGGGCGAACTTTTTATGCCCCCATCCACTGCATCAGATGCGGCACCAGCCACGGCGTGAGCAGCGCGGTCAGCACACCATTCATCCCCATTCCCAACCCTGCATACGCCCCCATCTCCGGGCTCACCTGGAAGGCCCGCGCGGTCCCGATGCCATGCGAGGCCACGCCCAGCGCCAAGCCGCGCGCGGCATGCGAACGCACCCGCAAGCCATTCATCACGAAGCGCCCGACCACGGCCCCAAAAATGCCGGTGCAGATCACCAGCACCGCCGTCAGCGCCGGAATCCCGCCCAGGTGCTCCGACACCGCCATCGCGATCGGCGTGGTGGCCGACTTCGGCGCGATCGATGCCGCCAGTTCCGGCGAGGCACCCAGCAGTACGGCGACACCGACCGCGGTGACGATCGCCGTCACGCAGCCGGCCAGCAGCGCGCAGGCCAGAGGCAGCAGGCTGCGGCGCAGGCGCGGCACCTGGCGCGCGAGCGGTACGGCGAGTGCGACCGTCGCCGGGCCGAGCAGGAAGTGGACGAACTGGGCGCCGGCGAAATAGCGCTGGTAGGACATGCCGCTGGCGGTAAGGACCAGGCTGATGAGGGCGACGGCGATAGCGACCGGATTGGCCAGCGGTGAAAAGCCGCAGCGCGCGTACACCCATTGCGCGAACAGGTAGGCGCACAGCGTGAGCGTCAGGCCCAGCAGCGGGGAGGCGGACAGGTAGACCCAGAAGTGGCTGAGTTCTTCGAAGTTAAACATTGCCGTTCCCCTTGTCGTCCGTATCGGTCCCGGTGCCCATGGCCTGCAGCACCAGCGCGGTCACGACCAGGGTCGCCAGCGTGCTGGTGACGACGGCGGCGGCGATCGCCAGCCAGTGGCCGCTGCCGCTCGCCGCGGCGGCAATGATGCCGACGCCGGCCGGCAGGAACAGCAGGGACAGGTGGCGCAGGAGTTCGTTGGCGCCGGCTTCGACGACCTCGTGCAGGCGCGGCCAGGCGACCAGCGCCGCCAGCAAGGCGAGCATGCCCGCAACCGGTCCCGGTATCGGCAAGCCCAACAGGAAGACCAGGCCCTCTCCCAGGCACTGGAAGGCCAACAAGACAGCGAATGCCTGCAGCAAGATTGAACTCCTCGATCGATGGCGGCCCCGACGCGGGCCGCTCAGACCGAAGGATAGCATTCCGACAGCATTCGGGCGGGAGCGGCCTGCGCCGCGGTGGGTCAGAAGCTGCGGCTGAGCTTCATCACGAGCGCGCCGCTCCGGCTCCTGTTGCCGGCAAGCGGACGCAGGTCGGTGCGCGGCATGGCGCTCGCGTAGCGTTCGAAGGCCGAGTTGCCCGTGGCGCCCAGGGTCCGGCTATAAGTGCCCGACAGCGACCAGCCCTTGCCGAGCTTCTGGCTGAGGCCGGCCTTGACGTCGCGCCAGTCCATGCCGGCGTTCGTCTTGCCGGCCACGCTGCCGTCGCCGGCATGCAGGTTGAGGGTCGTGGTGTCGCCGATCGGCTGGCGGATGCCGACGTCCAGGTAGCCGGTCCCCCGCGCATCGGCGACGCCGAAGAAATCGCGGGTATAGGTGTGGTAGTACCTGGCGTAGACGGACTTGTAGTTGAGGCCGGCGGCGAATTCGCCGTAATCGTAGCTGCGGCCGCTGCCCCCGACGCGGGCGCCCGGGTACATGTAATAGTAGACCATGGCGCTGTAGCCGAGGCCGCCGGCCTTGCCGCTGTAGCCGCCGTACACGTCCCACTCGAGCCAGCCCTTGTCGACGGCGCGATCGCCGATACTCGAGGCCCAGGTGCCGGCCGACCAGCCGCTGGCATGGCGGTAATCCAGGTTCATCTGCCCGGCCGGACGGCCGTCGGACTTGCGGAAACCGCGCCATACGTACTGCGAGGCCAGCGATGCGGTCGCCGTCATGGTGCTGGCCTTGACGGAATATTCACTGGTGCCGGCGCCGCCAGCGTATGCGGGATGCATGAGAAGGGCCAGCAGCGTGGCCGCGAGCGGCAAAAGCCGTTGAGCGGTGGTCATGTGTTCTCTGGGATCGTCGTAAAAGGTCGGCGGAATCGTGTTCCGGCCGGAAATTTTAGGACGAAACCGCCACTTCTGGTTACTTTCCTTGTGGAAAATAAACATACACCCGTGTAGGGCGGCGCGAATACAACAGAGGGGGGAAGATGTGCTGGCAGGCTGTCAACGACCCGGTTGATGCTCCGACAAGAGTCGTTGACAGCTGAACAAAGAGTGACTAACGGTATTACGACAGCGACAAGATCATGCTGCCGTCTTGAGCGCGCCGCGGCGCAACTGGTCGCGCTCCATCGATTCGAACAGGGCCTTGAAATTGCCTTCGCCGAAGCCGTCGTCCCCCTTGCGCTGGATGAATTCGAAGAATACCGGGCCCAGCTGGTTTTCCGAGAAGATCTGGACCAGAAGGCGCCGGGTCTGCTGGTCGCCCTCGCCTTCCACCTTGCCGTCGACCAGCAGGCCTCTGGCCTGCAGTTCGCCGACGTCTTCGCCGTGACCCGGGATACGGTCCGCCAGCATCTCGTAATAGGTGGCGGGCGGCGCCGACATCAAGGGCACGCCGGCGGCGCGCAGGCCATCGACCGTCGCGAAGATGTCGTCGGTCAGCAGCGCAATGTGCTGGATGCCTTCGCCGTTGAATTTCAACAGGAATTCCTCGATCTGGCCGCCGCCGGCCTGGCTCTCCTCGTTCAGCGGAATGCGGATGCGGCCGTCCGGCGCCGTCATCGCCTTCGAGGTCAGGCCGGTGTATTCGCCCTGGATGTCGAAGTAGCGGATCTCCCGGAAATTGAAGAGTTTTTCGTAGAAGCCGGCCCAGTAAGTCATGCGGCCGCGGTAGACGTTGTGGGTCAGGTGGTCGATGATCTGCATGCCGAAGCCCTTCGGCTTGCGCTCGACGCCGTCGATCCACTCGAAGTCGATGTCATAGATCGATTTGCCGTCCTCGAAGCGGTCGATCAGGTACAGCGGCGCGCCGCCGATGCCCTTGATCGCCGGCAGCCGGAGTTCCATCGGGCCGGTCGGGATCTCCATCGGGATCGCGCCCAGTTCCAGCGCGCGCGCGTAGGCCTTGTGCGCATCCTTGACGCGGAAGGCCATGCCGCAGGCCGAGGGGCCGTGCTCGGCCGCGAAGTAGGCGGCGTAGCTCTTCGGCTCGTTATTGATGATGAAATTGATCTCGCCCTGGCGGTACAGCGCGACATCCTTCGAGCGGTGCACGGCCACCTTGGTGAAGCCCAGCGCCTCGAACACGGGTTCCAGCACGCCCGGGGTTGGGGACGCGAATTCGACGAACTCGAAACCCATCAGGCCCATCGGATTCTCAAACAGGTCAGCCATTGTCTTGTTCCTCATTCATAGTTGTCATTGTCATCTCCTCCCGCGTTCGGGGCTATTCCGCGAACACGTCGGCAATCAGCCCGCGCAGCCACTGGATGCCGGGGTCGTGGTTGAAGCGCCGGTGCCAGAAGACATTCGTCTGCAAGGTCGGCAACTGCAGCGGCGGTTCGATCCACTTCAATCCAAAAGGTGCCGCGGCGCTCTCGGCGAGCTTCTGCGGCACCGTCACCACGAGATCGCTCGTACTGACGATGTAGGGCACCGCGGTGAAATGCGGCACCCGGAACCGGGCGTTCGCCATCGCCCCGGCCTTTTCGAGCAGCGCATTGATGCGGTCGTAGGGGCTGTGCGCCGCCTCGACGATCAGGTGCGATGCCTGCGTGAAGCGCGCCAGGTCCACCGTCCCCTGCGCCAGCGGATGCCCCTTGCGGAACATGCTGACGAACGCCTGCCGGAACAGCTGACGCTGGAACAGCGCTTCCGACATGTCCTCGAAGGCGCCGATGGCCAGGTCGACGCGGCCGGTCTCCATGTCTTCCTTCAGGGTGGGCGCGTTGGCCCGCCTCGATGCGATCTCCACATGCGGTGCCGCCGCGCGGCAGCGCTCCACCAGTACCGGCATGAAATACACCTCGCCGACGTCGGTCATGGCCAATGTGAAGCGCCGGTTGCTCGTGGCCGCATCAAACCGGCTGCGCTGGCTCAGGGCCAGCGCGACCTGGGCCATCGCCGCGCCGATCGGCTCGGCCATCTGCTGGGCCAGCGGCGTCGGCTGCATGCCGTGCGCGGTGCGCACGAACAGCTCGTCGCCGAAGGTCCGGCGCAGGCGCGCGAGCGCATTGCTGACCGCCGACTGCGTCAGGCCCAGGCGCCGCGCCGCGCCCGAGATCTGGCGTTCGCGGTACACCTCCTGGAACACGGACAACAAATTCAGGTCGATGCTAGTGGGTTCGATCATGCGCTCGATAGTGTTATTGATGTGCTGAATAGTCTACATTTTTATATTCACCTCGTAAAATCCACTGCGCTCCTCTACAGTGAGGCGAAACCAGGAGACCCGCAATGCATGCTCAAGAAGGCTATATGTCCGGCTTCGGCAACGAGTTCGCCACCGAAGCCCTGCCCGGCGCCCTGCCCGCGCACCGCAACTCGCCGCAGCGCGCAGCCTACGGGTTGTACGCCGAGCAAATCTCGGGCACGGCCTTCACCGCGCCGCGCGGCCAGAACCGGCGCTCCTGGCTGTACCGCATCCGCCCCGCGGCCCAGCACGGCAACTTCACGCGGCTCGACAATGGCCGCATCGCCGCCGGTTTCGAGGGCCAGGCGCCGTCGCCGAACCAGATGCGCTGGAGCCCGCTGCCAATCCCGGATGCGCCCACCGACTTCATCGACGGCTGGGTCACCATGGCCGGCAACGGGTCGCCGGCCGCCATGAGCGGTTGCGCGATCCATCTGTACGCGGCCAACCGGCCGATGCGTGGCCGGTACTTCTATTCCGGCGATGGCGAACTGCTGGTCGTGCCCCAGCAGGGCCGGCTGTCGATCGCCACCGAACTCGGTCTGCTGGAGGTCGAGCCGCAGCAGATCGCCGTGATCCCGCGCGGCATCCGCTTCAGCGTCGACCTGCCGGACGGCAGCGCCCGCGGCTACATCTGCGAGAACTTCGGTCCCCTGCTGCGCCTGCCCGACCTGGGCCCGATCGGGTCCAACGGCCTGGCCAATCCGCGCGATTTCCTGACGCCGGTAGCCCGTTACGAGGAGCTGGAAGACGATTTCGAGCTGGTGGCCAAATTCGGCGGCAACCTGTGGCGTGCGCCGATCCGCCATTCGCCGCTGGACGTGGTCGCCTGGCACGGCAACTACGCGCCCTACCTGTACGACCTGCGCCACTTCAATACGATCGGCTCGATCAGCTACGACCACCCGGACCCGTCGATCTTCCTGGTCCTGCATTCGCCCTCGGACACGCCGGGCGTCGACTGCCTCGATTTCGTGATCTTCCCGCCGCGCTGGCTGGCCGGCGAAGACACCTTCCGTCCGCCCTGGTTCCACCGCAACGTGGCCAGCGAATTCATGGGCCTGATCCACGGCGCCTACGACGCCAAGGCCGAGGGGTTCAATCCGGGCGGCGCCAGCCTGCACAACTGCATGAGCGGCCACGGCCCGGACGCGGCCACCTTCGACAAGGCGAGCAACGCCGACACCAGCCGCCCGCACAAGGTGACGGACACCATGGCCTTCATGTTCGAGACCCACAAACCCATCGTGGCGACCGGGTACGCGCTTGCCTCGCCCCAATTGCAGGGCAATTACCAGGACTGTTGGGCCGGCATCCAGAAGCATTTCAGTGCCGCCAAGCCCTGAGCGGCAGGGATTGTCCCGTGCGCCGGTTGGCGCACGATTGCCGTCATGCGATGATCAAGGTGACAAGAAAGCGCACAGCGCGGTTTGATTTCACATTGGAAACGCATGACCGACATCATCATCATCCTCGTCCTCATCCTGCTCAACGGCGTCTTTTCGATGTCCGAACTTGCCGTGGTCTCCGCCAAGCGGCTGCGCCTGGAAAAGATGGCCGGCGACGGCAGCCACGGCGCCGCCGCCGCGATCAACCTGGCCGAGGACCCGAGCCGCTTCCTCTCCACCGTGCAAGTCGGCATCACCCTGATCGGCATCTTCAACGGCGCCTTCGGCGAAGCCTCGCTCACCGCGCGCTTGACCCCTGCCCTGGTCCAGTACGGCGTGCCGGAAGACTGGGCACGCCCTTCCGCGCTGGCCGTGGTCGTCGTCGCCATCACCTTCCTGTCCATCGTGCTCGGCGAACTGGTACCGAAACGCATCGCCATCCTGTATCCGGAATTCATGGCGACGGTGGTCTCGCGCCCGATGCATCAACTCTCGCGGCTGATGCACCCCTTCGTGCGCCTGCTGTCGCTGACCACGGACGCGATCATGCGCCTGCTCGGCATGCGCCAGCGCAAGGATGAAACCCCGACCGAGGAAGAAGTCACCGGCATGATCCGCGAAAGCACGGATGCCGGTGTGTTCGAGCGTACCGAGTACGATATCGCCGCGCGTGCCCTGCGCCTGGACGACTGGCACCTGCGCGCCTTGATGACACCGCGCATCGACCTGGAATTCCTCGATCTCGACCAGCCGCTCGAGCGCAACCTGGAACGGCTCGCAGAATCGCCATACAGCCGCTTCCCGGTCTATCGCGGCGACCGTTCCCAGGTGATTGGCGTGGTTCGTGCCCGCAACCTGTTCGAACAGGCGATCCGCGCCCAGTCGCTGCAGGCCATCGACGTGGCAAAGGCGATCGAACCGCTGCTCTACGTGCCGGAATCGGTCAGCGCGATCGACCTGCTCGAACAATTGCGCAACCACCGCGCCGAACTGGCCATGATCGTCGATGAATATGGCGACATCCAGGGCATGGTGACACTGACCGACGTGATGGGCGCCCTGGTCGGCGAGGTGCCGACCGGCGAAGACCACGAGGAAGGCGACGGCGTGCGCCGCGACGACGGCAGCTGGCTGATGGACGGCGGCATGATACTCGACCGTTTCCGCTACCTGACCGGTGCCGACCTCGCCTTCCCGGACGAGGACGATGCCGCCTATCACACGCTGGCCGGCTTCGTGCTCTACCAGCTCGGCTACATCCCGAAGACCGGTGAAGCGCTGGAATGGGAAGGCTGGCGTTTCGAAGTGGTCGACATGGATGGCAATCGTATCGACCGCTTGCTGGTCGTGCCGCCCTCGCCGGCCGCTGCGGATGCGCAGGCAAGCGGGATGGATGCCCGCGGCCGGTCCGAGTGAGGCCTTTCTGCTTGCTTGACTGGTATTCTGGATCGGCCGCCGTAGTTGGTTTGTTGGCTGGTTTTTGTTTGGGTTTTGCGTATTGTCGGTTAGTTGCAAATTATCCGATGCAGAGAGCTCTCAACACAAAATGAAATTGTTCGTTCCGGTCCCTATTGCTAAAATTATCAATTCGGGCCGGCTGGATGCGGAATAAACGATGTGCTCGCCATGATGCCGAACGCATGCATCCCTTCTGCCCAACCGTTCGGACATGGAGGCCGAGATGACGATTGACTGGATCCACTTCACCCCGCTTGCGTCCCTCGGGGGCGGCATCCTGATCGGCCTGGCCGCGGCCCTGCTGCTGCTCGCTAATGGCCGCATCGCCGGGATCAGCGGCATTGCGGGCGGCCTGCTGCGGCCGGCCCACGGCGACACCGGCTGGCGCCTCGCCTTCCTGCTGGGCCTGGTCAGCGCACCATTGGCCTGGCTCGCATTCGGCGCCATGCCGCCGGCCCAGATCGACAACTCGCCCGCCCTGCTCACCGTCTCCGGACTGCTGGTCGGCATCGGCACCCGCTTCGGTTCCGGCTGCACCAGCGGCCACGGCGTCTGCGGCATCGCACTCCTGTCGCCGCGCTCGCTGGCCGCGACCGCCTGTTTCATCGGCGCCGGCTTCCTCACGGTTTTCGTGATGCGTCACGTTATTGGAGGCTGAATCATGCCGCTCCTTACTGCCTTCATCGCCGGCATCCTGTTCGGCACCGGCCTGATCCTTTCGGGGATGACCAACCCGGCCAAGGTGCTGGCCTTCCTCGACCTCGGCGGCCGTTGGGATCCCTCGCTTGCCTTTGTCATGGTGGGCGCGATCCTGGTCGCCGCGCTCGGCTACCGCATTGCCGTCGCGCGCGGGCGGCCGCTGCTGGCCGGCAAGCTGCACCTGCCGGGCGCCATCGGCATCGGCCGCCGCCTGCTGCTGGGCAGCCTGACCTTCGGCGTGGGCTGGGGGCTGGTCGGCTATTGCCCGGGCCCGGCACTGGCGGCCTTGTCGGTGGGCGGGCGCCCGACCCTGATGTTCGTCGCCGCCATGATCGCCGGCATGGCCGGTTTCGAAGTCGTCGAACGGCTCGCATCAAGCCGCGCAACACGCATGCAGCCGCCCGCCCACGCTGGAGAATAGCCCGAATGCATGATCACCCGATCCAGTTGCTCGACAGCGCCTCGTCGACCTTTACCTATATCCTCCCCGACGCCGCCGGCGTCGAAGCCGCGCTCATCGACCCGGTGGCCGCGCACTGGCAGCGCGACCTGGCCCATGTCGAACGCCTCGGCCTGCGCCTGAGCCTGATCCTCGAAACCCACGCCCATGCCGACCACGTGACATCGGCCGGACACCTGCGCAAGCTGACCGGTGCGCGCACGGCCGTGCCCAGCGGCTGCGGCATCGCGCCGGCCGAGCTGCAGTTGATCGAGGGCTGCGGCCGGACCGACTTCCAGGGCGGCAGCGCCGCCGACCTGTACGACAGCATCATGCAAAAGCTGTTCACCTTGCCGGACGCGACCCGGGTCTGGCCCGGTCACGACTACAAGGGCCAGTCGGTATCGACGATCGGCTGGGAAAAACACCAAAATGCACGCCTGGCCGGCCGTACGCGCGACGGCTTCATCGCACTGATGGACGGACTGGACTTGCCGCACCCCAAGCTGATCGACCTTGCCGTGCCCGCCAACCGCAAGCTCGGCCTCTTGTCCTGAACGGCGCGCCGCGCGCCGCTGCCGGACTATACTCGAACGCACGCGGCGGCCGTGGTGGCCACGGCTGCGCCATGTCGACGAGAAAGGGGCTGGCCATGAAAGCATCACCGTGGATCGTCTGGAGCGGCACGCTCGGCTTCGGCCTGGGCGGTTTCTTCGACGGCGTCCTGCTGCACCAGATCCTGCAATGGCACCACCTGTTGAGCCTGGTTCCGGGCCTGGATGACCTGCGCGTGCAGGTGCTGTGGGACGGCTACTTCCATGCGCTGATGTACCTGGTCGTGGTGGCCGGCCTGTGGGGACTGTGGCGGGCCCGCCGGCGCGCGCTTGCGGCACCGGGCAACCTGCGCCTGCTTGGCGCCGCGCTGCTCGGCTTCGGCGCCTGGCACCTGATCGACGCCGTGCTCTCGCACTGGCTGCTCGGCATCCACCGCATCAAGCTCGACAGCCCGCAACCGCTGCTGTGGGATGTCACTTGGCTGGCGATCTTCGGCCTGGTGCCGCTGTTCGCCGGCCGCCTGCTGCTGCGCACCAGCGCGGCGCGCCCGGGCAGCCCGGCGGCGGCACTGTGCGTGCTGGCCATGCTGAGCGGCCTGCTGGGCGGCTGGGCGCTGCGCGAACCGCCGGGCCAGCGCTTCACGACCGTCGTGTTCGCGCCCGGCGTCACGCCGGCGGGCATGTTCGGCGCGCTGGACGCGGCCGGGGCACGGCTGGTGTGGAGCGACCGCGCCATGGGTGTGGTCGTGGTGGACGTGGACAAGGCGCAGCGCTGGCGCTTCTACCGCCATGGCGCGCTGCTGGTGGGCGGGACCGCGCTGGCGGCGGGTTGCGTCAGCGCGAGCGGAGCCTGAACCCGGTCACATCCCCGGTCCGCCACCGCCGCCCGGACCGCCACCGAAGCCGCCGCCCGGGCCAGCGGGACCGCCGGGCGGCGGACCACCGTGCCAGCCTTCGCCATCCGGCGGCCCCTGGCGCCGGCCCTGCTGCACGCCGCCGAAACGCCAGGACAGGCCGATATAGGCGATGCG
>Ga0265797_10005721_pt1 | contig 17991 bp, 7 predicted proteins | sample P2T30metagenome_FD_192433 | JGI IMG/M metagenome (GOLD analysis project Ga0265797, IMG submission 192433) | Plant litter microbial communities from East Loma Ridge, Irvine, California - P2 T30 | ecosystem: Environmental > Terrestrial > Plant litter > Unclassified | place: USA: California...
TGGCGTCCTGCCTAAACGCCCCATCGGTCGTGACCGTGACCTCCGGTAGGGGGGATGATAGGGATCCTCGCACTTGACGATCGAACCGACAGCTATCTTCATAAGCAATCGACGCAGCAGCCTCAGTTCCCTGACCAAGCCAACAAGAATTGTCAGTTACTATGCCGAGTGTATTAGAGATACTCTTCGAACTCGCAGAGTCTATCGACCCACCGCGACAGGCGGCTAGATAATTGAGCAAGGCAACGCTGATCAAGACTTTGATCGAAGCCGATGTGCGAACGCCCATTCCCCATCCCCTGTATACGACCAGAGTATTGTTGCATATTGGCCATGAATTTCGTCGACAACTCAAAATTTCTACAATTTCGCATAGCCTTGGATGATGCAATGGTGTTGACAAGCACGTCAAAGAGCGATTCGCACCGACCACCCTTCTCGGGCATCGCGGCGAACGGATTCGCCTCTCACGTTCGGTGCTTTATGGGTTGACTGCAGAATGCACTGTAGTCAGCCAACCAAGCCACAGAATTTGTCAAATATTGGGTTCTCGCACCTTATGGGCATACCCCCCCGCGGGACAATCGGTGAGACATCAAACTCCACCCCGGGTGATTATTTTATTGCCAAAGCATTGAGCGTCACATGTTCAACGTGCCGCCTGCTTGCATCATGGCCGTCGATCAGGCCAAGGGTGTCGCCGGTCAGTTTGCCTTCCGAGGTACGGCTGTGATCGCGGATCTGGAGAAGCCCTAGGTGCACCTTCGGTGCCTCACCCGAATGGTGCCAATCAGCCGCTCTCTCGCTGCTCCGTGCCATCCAAAGCGATCGTTTCGGGGGCGAGGCCATCTTTTCTTCGGCCATCAAGCGCAATGTCCGGGGGCGGCGGCGGGGAGGTTCAGGGCAAAGACTCGCCGTCGATCGCGCGGCCCGGACTGGCCGAGCCATGTTGCGCTCGGGGTCCACTATGAAGGGTCGGGGGCGACCTTCTGGTGGTTGCCGTGGAATGGCGGCTCCAACGGCCTCCAAAACATCGCCTCTACCGAAGACGTCACCGTCAGGGGGTGGCGGCCGCCAAGTCCGGATGGGGGCCCACGTCCGTACGGAGACAGGCACTATATCGGCACCGATGGTACGTATAAACTGATCAACCATGTTCCGAAGCTCGGTGACGCTGCTCCGGCGCATATGCTTTTTCCCGACTCAGGGGGTTCCGGGGATGTTGCGTTTCGCAATAGGCAATTCTTCGATCTTGTGGGGTGCCGGAAGGACGGCATGTAACCCGCGCTGCTGCCGGATCCGCGCGCGAAAACGGCCGCTCCGCATTCCTGCCTGAGCGGCGGGGCGTCACCCGGCGGTGCCTCAGCCCAAATGATCCACCGCAGTGCTGATATGATAGAGTGTGCTCGCGGGAATGAACGCGACCAGAGGATCGCCTCCGGGATCTACATGGTCGATCCAGCCGCCCGGATGCGCGGGCGCGAAGAAGATGCGCCATGCCGTGCCGAGCACCAGATCGCGCGCGGGACCCGTCAGCACCTTCGCCGCTTCAAGGGCGGGCCAAAGTCGGCAGCTTGCCGCGATCGCGCCGTCCGGGCCCATGACGTCGACGACGCGGCCATCGGCAGTCATGCCGCGCAGCGCTTGCCGGCGCAGCCGGGATACGCGGTCGCCGACCGCTATGCCGGTCAGGGCCGCGGTGCGTTCGAGCAGCCATATCCATTCGAAATGATGTCCCGGTTCAAAGGCACAGTCGGGGTTCACGGGCGTCCAGTCGGCTGCATAAAGTTCCGCCAACACGTCGTCGCCGGCGGGCAGGAAGCGCGTGTCGAACAGGGCGATCAGCGCGGCGATGCGGGGGGTGAGATCGCCGCACGCCCCGGTTTCGTGCAACGTCAGCAGCGATTCGAGCAGATGCATGTGCGGGTTCTGTCGCCGCGGCAGAACCGCGCGCGGCCATGCCTCGACATAGCCGCCCGCGGGATGCGCCAGCGCCTGATCGAGAAAGGCGAGCGTCTGGTGGACCAGCGCGACGGTGCGCGGTGCGGGGTCGAGCCGGATCAGTGCGGCCAGTGCCAGAAGGACGAACGCATGCGCGTAGAGGTCGCGACGGAGATCGGCGACTGCGCCGCGTCGGGTGCAGGAAAACGCCCAGCCTGGCTGCGCGTCGGCCTGCCAATAGCGGGTGATCATCGTGTCGCCGGCCCGCAGGGCGAGATCGGCGGCGCCCGGGTACCAGCCACGCCGTGCTGCGATCGCGAACGCATGGATCTGCCGCGCCTGCACCATCAACCGGCGCGGCACGTCCGGTTGCGGCGTGCCGTCCGGCGCGAGACGTTCGACGAACCCGTGCTCGTCATGGCCTGCATCGCTCCACAGCGGCAGCGCCTGGCGGCACAGCCAGTCGGTCCAGAAGGCGGGCTCTGCCGGGGTCACGCGCCGCGCAGAAGCCCGACGACGAACCGGTCGAGATCGCCGCCGGGGAACAGGAAGCCGTCAATTCCCGCGGCCGCCGCCGCCGCGAGGTCGCTCGCCCGGTCGCCGATCAGGAAGCTGCCCGCCCGATCGATCCGGTGCCGCGCGATCAGGCTGTTCAGCATGCCGGGCGCCGGCTTGCGGCAATCGCAGGCGATCGCATAGCGCGCCACGCTGCCACCGGGATGGTGCGGGCAATAGGCGAAGTCGTCGATCCGCGCCGCATCGGGCAGCGCGGCCTGCATCGCGGCATGGATGCTCTCGACCGCGCCCTCGTCGAAATATCCGCGCGCCACCCCCGACTGGTTGGTCACGACAAACCGCCGGTATCCAAGCGCGGCAAGTCGTATCAGGGCGTACTGCGCCCCATCGATCCAGTGTATTTCTTCGGGCTTCGACGGATAGCCCGTATCGACGATCAGTACCCCGTCCCGATCGAAGAATACCGCGGGCATCGGAGCGTAATCCTGCTGCACTGCATCATGAACTGGGGAATTCGCCATTTCTAAATCTACCCAGGAACAACCAGTTGAATAGATAATGTAGTAACTGTTAGACTAGCGTATCAAACTATAAAATGTAGTGATAAAAGGGCGGGAGTCGATGGACGAGTACGTGCCGGTTACGTATTAATGCGTAGAGTAAAAACACTTTTCATTGCTCTCGCAATTACTTGCACTGATGCCGCCGTTGCGCGGGTTTCCGCTGTGGCGCTGGCGCGCGAGGCGGGATGGCAATCGGCAGTAATCCCGGCCGGCGATTTCGATCTGACGGTGGCGCAGCGTCCCGGCCGCGGCAGCTCGAACGTCCTCACCGTGTATGTCGAAGGCGACGGTCTGGCCTATGTCGCCCCCGGCCGCCGGGCGATGGATCCCACCCCGACCGATCCGCTCGCGCTGCGGCTGGCCCTGCAGCATCCGGGGAGCGGGCCGGTCGCCTGGCTCGCGCGGCCCTGCCAATACGGTCCCCGAGCCCGAAATTGCCGCAGCGACTATTGGAGCATCGCCCGCTTTGCCCCCGCGGTGATCGACAGCGCCGGTGCCGCACTGGACCGGCTCAAGGCCGATGCCGGCGGCGCATCCCGGGTCATTCTCGTCGGATATTCGGGCGGTGGCGCGTTGGCAGCACTGTTGGCGGAGCGACGCGATGACGTCGCCGCGCTGGTGACGATTGCCGCCAACCTCGATCTGGGTGCATGGACCGCCGCCCATCGCCTGACGCCGCTGTCGGGCTCGGTTGATCCGGCGATCGACGCGGCGCGGCTGTCACGGCTGCCGCAGGTGCATTTCGTTGGCGGTGACGATCGCACCGTCTCGCCGGCAATCGCGCGCGCCTTTGTGGCGCATATGGCAGCCGATGCGCCGGCGACGATCGTGATCGTTCCCGGACAGGACCATCATTGCTGCTGGGCTGCGCGCTGGCCCAGGCTCGCGATGCACGGCGATCTGACGCATATTCCGGGCTGGGGACCGGGGGCGCGATGACCCGGCGCGCCGCCTCCCGGCTAGGATGCCCCCATGTGCTGGTGGTCGGTGATGCTATGGTCGATCGCTACATCATCGGCGAGACGCACCGCATCTCACCGGAAGCGCCGGTACCGGTGGTGTGTGCCGGTCGCGAGGAGATGCGCGCGGGGGGTGCCGCGAACGTGGCGGCCAACGTCGCCGGGCTGGGGACGCGGTGCAGCCTGCTGACGATCCGTGGCGATGACGACGCGGGTGCGGAGCTCGTCCGGCTGATGGCAGAGCACGACGTCACGCTCGATGCCGTGGTGGAGATCGGCGAGCGCACGACGCAGAAGACGCGGCTGATCTCCGGTGTCCAGCAGATCGCGCGGATCGACCAGGACGGCACCACGGGCGCCGCGGCGCGAGCGGAGCTGGCGAAGCGGTTCGAGCGCCGTCTGGAGGGCGTCCAGGCAGTGATCTTCTCCGATTACGACAAGGGTACGCTCGCCGATCTGCCAGCGCTGATCGCCGTCGCGCGCCGCCACGGCGTGCCCAGCTATGTCGATCCCAAGGCGCCCGATGCCGCGCGTTATGCCGGTGCCACGCTGCTCAAGCCCAATGCGCGCGAGTTCCACGCGCTGTTCGGGCCTTGTGCGGAGGAGCGGATCGCCGAGCGTGCGGTGCAGGCGCTGGCCGAGCTGGATCTCGACTGTCTCGTCGTCACGCGCGGTGCGAAGGGGATCCTGATGGTGTCGCGCACGGGTGAGGTGGTCGAGCACCCCACCGAGGCGCTGGAGGTGTTCGACGTGACCGGCGCCGGCGACACGATCATCGCCGCGCTGGTCGCGGGCATCGTCGAAGGACTGACGATCGCAGCCGCGATCGATCGGGCGAACGTTGCCGCCAGCATCGCCGTATCGCGCCCGGGCACCTATGTCGTCACGCGCGCCGATCTGGACGAGCGGCTGCATCGGCGCACCCATGGCGCGAGCAAGCTGGTATCACTGTCGCTGCTCACCGCGCGGCTGCGCCAGGCGCGGGCCGGTGGTGCGCGGATCGTGTTCACCAATGGCTGTTTCGACATACTCCATGCGGGCCATGTCCGCCTGCTCGATATGGCACGGCGCAGGGGCGACATGCTCGTCGTCGGGTTGAATTCGGATGCGTCGGTGCGGCGGCTGAAGGGGTGCGCGCGTCCCGTGAACGGACTTGCCGACCGCGCGGAGGTTCTCAGTGCGCTCGCGGCGGTCGACCATGTCGTGGCGTTCGACGACGATGCGCCGCTCGACCTGATCCGGGCGATCGCGCCCGACATCCTGGTCAAGGGCGGCGATTATAGCGCCGAGACCATCGTGGGTGCCGATGTCGTCCGCGATGCCGGCGGCGAAGTGGTCATTACCCCGCTGCTGGCGGGGCGATCGACGACCGGGATCGTCGCGGCGATGACCTCGTGATCCCCCGCGCCGCGACGGCCATGCCGCGTCCAAGCTGGCCGCACCCCCTCCATAGAGCGAGCCAGCCGCAGCTATGACCACGTCACCGCAGACTCTGACCGTCGATCAGGCCCTCGCCCAAGCCAACGCGCATTGGAATGCCGGACAGGCCGATCAGGCCGAACGGTTGTGCCAGCAGGTGCTCGCGCTCTGGCCCGGGCAATCGGACGCGCTGCACCTGATGGGGCTGATGGCGCATGCCTATGGCAATCTCGACGTCGCGATCGAGCATCTGCGGCGCGCCTGCCAGGCGCCGCGCGCGCCCGCCATCTATCAGAGCAACCTGGCCGAGATGTGCCGCCAGAGCGGCCAGCTCGTCGACGCCGAGCAGGCCGGTCGCCGAGCGGTGGCGCTGGACGCCGGCCTGGTCGCCGGGTGGAACAATCTCGGCATCGTCCTCCAGGAAGCGGGCAAGCTGGACGAGAGCCGGACATGCCTGGAACGGGTCCTGGCGCTCGAGCCGGGCTATGCCGAGGCGCAAAACAATCTGGGCAACACACTGAAGCGGCTCGGCCTGCTGGAAGAGGCGCGCGCGCGGTACCAGCAGGCGCTCGACCTCGTCCCGACCTATGCCGAAGCACTGAGCAACCTGTCCAACCTGCTCAACGATCTGGGATTGCACGACGAGGCGCTCGCCTATGCACGTCGCGCGATCGAGGCCAATCCGTGCCTGTCCGACGCCTATATCAACGCCGCCGCGGTGGAAGTGGCGCGCGATCGGTATGAGGACGCGCTGCGCTGGGTCAGTTCGCTGATGATCGCGGTGCCGATGCATGCCGGCGCGCTGGGGGTGCGGGCGACGATCCTGCGCCGGCTGGGGCGGCTGGACGAGGCGTTGGCCGACGCCCGCAGCGCGGTGGCGGCGGCGCCGGCGCCGGGCAACGGGGAGGCGCTCAACATCCTGGGCGAGGTGCTGCAGGCGCAGGACAAGATCGACGAGGCGATGGCCGCGTACGACAGTGCCGCGCAGCTGCCGGGCTTCGGCCGTGAAAAGGCGCTGATCAACCGCGGCGTGGTACTGATGGAGCAGGGCGATCGCGCCGCAGCGCAGACGGCGTTCGAGGGGGTGCTGGCACACTATCCACGGTCCGCGTCGGCGTGGTTCAACCTGGCGGATCTGCACGACTTCGAGCCCGGCGACCCGGCTATTCCGGCGATGGAGGCGCTGCTCGGCCCCGGCGGCGTGCAGGTGCAGGCGGATCGCACCGCGCTGCATTTCGCGATCGGCAAGGCATGGATGGACGTCGGCGACCCCGAGCGCGCCTTCACCCATCTCGATGCAGGCAACCGGCAGAAGCGGGCGACCTTCGCCTATGATGCCGACGCGATCGACAGCTGGTTTGCGGCCATCGTCGCTGCGTTTCCCGCAGAAACCTTCATCCGCCCGCGCGCGGCAATCAACGGCAGCGAGCGGGCCGTGTTCGTCGTCGGCATGCCGCGATCGGGTACGACGCTGATCGAGCAGATCCTCGCCTCGCATCCTGCCGTGGCCGGGGCAGGGGAGCTGGCGACGCTGCAGACCATCGTCCAGCAGGGCGGCGGCTATCCGGCGATCGCCCAGCAGCTCTCGGCGGAGACCGAAGTCGCGCTGGGGCAGCGATATCTGGACGCGATCGCGCCGCTGGGCGGTAACCGCCGCCGGCTGGTGGACAAGATGCCGTCGAATTTCCTGTTCGCCGGCCTGATCCACCGTATCCTGCCCGATGCGCGGATCGTGCATGTGCGGCGCGATCCCGCGGACACCTGCCTGTCCTGCTACACCAAGCTGTTCACGCGCGAGCAGCTGTTCAGCTACGACCAGATTGAACTGGCGCGCTTCTATCTCGAATATGAACGGCTGATGGCGCACTGGCGCGCGGTGCTGCCGGCGGACCGGTTTCTTGAGGTGCGCTACGAGGATGTCGTCGCGGATATCGAGCCGGAAGCGCGTCGGCTCGTCGAATTCTGCGGGCTCGACTGGGATCCCGGCTGTCTTGACTTCCACACCACCGTCCGCACGATCCGCACTGCCAGCCTTAACCAGGTCCGGCGTCCGTTGTACCGCAGCAGCATCGGCCGCTGGCGGGCCTATGCAGATCACCTCGGACCGTTGCTCGAGACGCTTGGCATCGATCCTGCTGCGGCGCCGGCGGTCGCGCCCGTCGCGGCGACGCGCGCGACCAAGGCTGCGGCCAAACGCGCGCAAAAGCCCGTGGCGGGGCATTGAGCGGCGCGGTGACGGATCTCGGGGCATTGGAGGCACAAGCGAAGCTGCTGCTGGCAGCAGGGCGCGGTGCCGAGGTGGAGGCGATGCTGCGGCCGATCCTCGCGGGCGGCAGCTGACCCGTGGGGCTGTGGGCGATGCTGGCGCAGGCGTATCGCGTGCAGGGGCGCGTGGCGGAGGCGCGGCCGATCCAGGAAATGCTGGTCGATGCGCTGCCGGGCCATCTGCCCACCCGGTTCGACCTGTCGGAAACGCTGTTGCTGCTCGGCGATTTCGCGCGCGGCTGGCGCGAGTATAGCTATCGCTACAGCCTGGCGCACACGACACGCATCGAGCGCAAGGTGCAGCGACCGCGCTGGGACGGGGGTCCGATGCCGGGCCAGACGCTGCTGATCCATGACGAGCAGGGCTATGGCGACACGTTCCAGTTCCTGCGCATGGTCGCCTGGGCGAAGCAGCGCAGCGGGGCGCATGTGGTGCTCGAGATCAACCATGAGATGGCGAGCATCGCGCGCCGCATGCCGGGCTTCGATGCGGTCACGCTGCGCGGCGAACTGCCGCCTGCGTTCCACGCGCATTGCGAGATGATGAGCCTGCCCATGGCGATGGGCCTCACGCTCGACGACCTGCCCGGCGATCCGATGCCCTATATCTCCGCGCTGCCGGATCGGCGTGCGGCGTGGCGGGCGCGCCTCGCACCGTATCCGGGGCTGAAGGTCGCGTGCCTGTGGGCGGGGCGGCCGACGCACATGAACGATGCCAACCGGTCGATGTCGCTCGCGATGCTGGCGCCGCTGGGACAGGAGGGCGTCACCTTCTTCTCGATCCAGAAGGGGCCCAGCGAAGACGATGCGCTGCGACCGCCGCCGGGCATGTCCCTGGTCAGCCTCAGTCCGGAGATCCGCGACTTCGAGGATACGGCGGCGATCCTTTCGGAGGTCGATCTGCTGATCTCGATCGACAGTTCGCCGGTCCATCTCGCGGGTGCGCTGGGCCGCCGGGCCTGGGTGATGCTGCCCCTGCTGCCCGACTGGCGCTGGCTGCAGGGGCGCGATGACACACCCTGGTATCCCACGGTAACCCTGTTCCGGCAGACCGAATGGGGCCGATGGGATCAGGTCATTGCGCGCGTCGCTGCGGCATTGGCCCGCTCCAAGCGCCCGGAACCGCCTGATGCAACCGGTGTGGTTCAATAAAAGCCCATGACTGAACACTATGGGATAGTTGACGAAGCATCACCACAAGTCCAGAAAGACGTGTCGAGTGGTCTATAAAGAAAACAAGTTCGACAGGTGGGTATTTCACAATTGGCTTTCCGGCAGGAAAATATTGAGGCTATTTCCGTTATTTAGAATAGCGTAACCGACCCGTAAAATCATCGCCTCGATTGCTGATTGATAGTGTTGGAATTCCGTCTAGCGAAGCAGTTAGGGGCAGGAATCAATGCGTTCGAATCGCAACCGGGCAGTCCTGAGCGGAGCGTCGCTTCTTACCGTTGCACTTGTCGCGCTTCAGCCCGCATCCGCGCAGGACGGGACTGTCAGCAGCACCTTCCCGGTCGGCATCGATTGGGACGCCACGGTATATCCCGGGACCAACCTGACCATCACGTCGACGGGGACCATCGTCTCCTCCGATCCCTATGCCCTGACCATCATCGGCACGGCGGGGTCGACGCTCGGTTCGCTGATCAACAGCGGCGCGGTCCTGAGCACCGCCGTCACGGGCAGCGCGATCGATATCGGCACCGTCAGCCTGGCCGGCATCTTCAACAATGCCACCGGCACGATCTCGGCGGTGCGGACGGGGCTTCTGCTCCGCACCGGCAGCAGTAGCGTCGGCGTGCTGACCAACGCCGGGCGAATCAGCGGTCGGACCGGCATCTCCAATTTCGGATCGATCGGATCGCTCAGCAATACCGGGCTGATTTCGGGCACGGCCCGCGGTATCATCAACAACAACGGCGGCACGATCGGCACGGTCAGCAATGCGGGCACGATCACCGTTGCCGCCGGGGCCGCAGGCGTCGCGGGCGGCGTCGCCAATAACGGCGGCGCGATGCTGGCGCTGATCAATACCGGCACGATCGTCAGCAGTTCCAGTAGCGGTGTGGGCAACAACCAGACCAATGCGTCGATCGGGCAGATCACCAATAGCGGCCTGATCAGCGGCGCAACCGGTGGACTGTGGAATTCGGGGACGATAACGCGGGTCACCAATACCGGTCGGATCATCGGCACCCAGGCCGGCATGCTCATGGCAAGCGGTACGATCGACACGATCGACAATAGCGGCACGATGAGCGGCGGCACCTTTGGTGTTTCGATCGGGAGCGGCGGCCTGAATTCGCTGGTCAACAGCGGAACGCTGAGCGCTCCCATCGCGGTGCAGCTCAGCGCGGGCGTGTCCGCGCTCAACATTACCAACAGTGGCGTGATCGCCGGCAATATCGTCAACAGGAGCGCCAACGCGCTGACGATCAGTGGCGGCACCGGCGCCACGTTCGGCACGTTGACCGGCAACACGCTGACCAACAAGGGCACCATCACCAGCACGCTGGCGAACGTGGTGTTCGCCTCGGGCAACCTGGTCCTGAACCATGATATCACCGCCACCGGTCGCACCGTCAGCAACACCGGCGCAACCCTGCTGCTTAACAGCGCCTTGAACATCACAGGCGCCTATACGCAGACCGCCGGCACGCTGGACGTGAACCCGCTCGGCGGCGTGACCGCCACAGGCGTGGCGACGGTCAGCGGCGGAACGATCCAGTCGAACTTCATCAGCACCGGCAATTACCTGGCGGGCGCCTATACGCTGCTCGGCGGGTCCAGCCTGAACATCTCCGGCGCGACGGTGACGATCGGCACTCTCACCGGTTTGGACCGGTCGTCGAGCACGAGCGGCACGGCACTGCAGTTGACGATCATCAACGACTATATCGGCGGCACGCTGGCTTCCGCGATCAATTCTGCGGCACTCACCAGCTCCAATACGGGCCTGTATGTCGCGACGACGGGCAGTGTAGGCACCTTCTCCAACACCGGCACGCTGGGCGGTGGGCAGTTCGGCGTCAACAACCGCGGCACGATCGGCACGCTGAGCAATGCCGGGCGCATCACCAACAACAACTTCACCGCGCTGTGGAACCAGGGCAACATCGGCCAGCTGGTCAATACCGGCACGATCACCAACAGCAGCTGGGCGATCCTGAACACCGGCACGATCGGCACGCTGACCAATAGCGGCGTCATCGCGGGTGCAGGCAACGCGGTCCAGAACAACGGGGTCATGACGCTGATCGACAACAGCGGCACGATGTCGGGCGGGAGCAGCGGAAACGCCGTTGCGGGCATTTTCGGCACGATCCGCAACAGCGGCGTCTTCTTGGGCAACGTCAACGGAAATGGTGGCACGATCGGCACCATCATCGGCGGGTCAGGCGGCACCGTCGGCACCTTTACCGGCTTCAACGGCGTCGCGCAGGGAACGTTAGGCGTCGACGCGAACCTCAACTTTGCGTCGGGCGCGCTGCTGCTGAACGACACGATCACCGTGAAGAACGTCGCCGCGAGCGGCGTGACCGTCAGCAACACCGGCGCCGACATCACCCTTTCGACGCTCGTCAACGTCAACGCCAATTTCGGGCAGAGCGCCGGCTCGCTCAACCTTGGCAGTGCGGGCAAGCTGGCCGTAACGCAGGCGGCGACGTTCACCGGCGGCACGATCATCACGGGCGCCAACGGCTTTTCCGCCGCCGCCACCTATCTGAAGGGGGCGACCGGCGGCACGCTGGTGAGCGGTGGGGTTGGCTCGAGCTATACGGTCGTCGGCATCGCGACGAGCGGCGGCTTCACCGGTCTGGCCTTCGGCAGTACGACCAGCGGCAACAACCTGTTGCTCACCGCCAACAACATCTATGTCGGCGACGCACAGGTCTCGATCGACAATACCGGCTTGATCAGTGGCGAGACCTATCCGTTCTACGTCGCGAACACCGGTGCGATTGGCACCTTCACCAACAGCGGAACGCTGATGGGTCTGGCCGACGGGGCCAACAACAACGGCAGCATCGGCAGTCTCTCGAACAGCGGCCTCATCAGCGGCGGGCAGAAGGGGCTCGGCAACCAGAGCACGATCACCAATCTGGTCAATACCGCCACCGGCACGATCCTGGGCGGCACTGCGGCGGGTCTGCAGAACGATACGTCGATGGGGACGCTCACCAATGCCGGCCTGATTTCCTCGGGCTCGGCCGGCGTCGCCAATTACGGCACGCTAGGATTGCTGAGCAACAGCGGCAGCATCAATGGCGGGCCGCAGGGCATCTATCTCGACGGTAACAGCAACACGGGCTCGATCACCAACAGCGGCACGATCACGTCGGGGCAGACCGCCATCCAGGCCGGCGGTACGACGGGGGCGCTGGTCAACAGCGGCTATATCGGCAACGCCACCAACGCGGTGAACGTCAGCGGCTCGCTCACCACGCTGATCAACGCCAATGGCGGCACGATCAGCGGCAACAACGTGATCTACATCTCGGGCAGCTTGGGCGGGCTTTCCAACAGCGGCGTGATCATGGGCCGGATCGACAACCAGACGGCCAACAACCTGACGATCACCGGCGGCGCGGCGGGCACGATCGGCACGCTGACCGGCACGTCGGGCATCGGCACGATCAACAATACGCTGAGCAACCTGGTGTTCGCGTCGGGCAACCTGCTGTTGAACGACCGGATCATCGCGACCGGCCGGACCGTCAGCAACACCGGCGCCAGCCTGTCGCTGACCAGCAACATCAGCATTACCGGCGCCTACAGCCAGTCGGCCGGCATGCTGAGCCTGACGCCGGGCACCAGCAGCCTGATCGTCAGCGGAGCGGCGAACCTGAGCGGCGGTACCGTCTTGGCCAACCTGTCCAGCACCGGGAATTACGTGCCGGGCAGCTATACGCTGGTCAGCGGTGGCGCCAGTTCGTCATACTCCGGCGCGACCATTTCAACCGGCACCATCACCGGTCTGTCCCGGTCGACGGGCGTCACCGGGAACACCCTGCTGCTGACCGTCGCCAACAACTATGTCGGCGGATCGCTTGCAACGCTGACCAACGCGGCATCGCTGACCAGCGCCTCTACTGGACTGTACGTGGCGACCACGGGTAGCCTCGGTACGATGTCGAACACCGGCACGCTGGGCGGCGTGCAGTTCGGCGTCAACAATCGCGGCACGATCGGCACGCTGAGCAATGCCGGGCGCATCACCAACAACAATTTCACTGCGCTGTGGAATCAGGGCAGCATCGGCCAACTGGTCAACACCGGCACGATCACCAACAGCAGCTGGGCGATCCTGAACAGCGGCACGATCGGCACCGTGACCAACAGCGGCGTGATTACCGGCGCCGGGGTCGGGATCCAGAACAACGCCGTCATCGCCGTCGTCAACAACAGCGGCACGCTGTCGGGCCAGAGCGCGCTCAACGGTACCTTCGGCACGCTCATCAACAGCGGCCTGATCCGCGGCAACATCAACCCGTCCGGCGGCGTGATCGGGACGATCATCGGCGGCACGGGCGGCACCGTCGGCACCTTCACGGGCGCCTCCGGCAGCCTGCAGGGCACGATCGGCGTGAGCGGTAACCTCACCTTCGCGTCGGGCGCGCTGCTGCTCAACGATGCGATCAACGGAGGATCCAGCGCCAATCTGGTGACGATCGCAAACACTGGCGCCGATATAACCCTGTCGACGATCGTCAACGTCAATGCCAATTTCAGCCAGAGCGCCGGCACGCTCAACCTGGGCACCACCGGCCGACTGGTCGTCAGCCAGGCGGCGAACATCACCGGAGGCACGATCGCTGCGGGCGGCTTCTCCGCCACGGGCAATTATCTCGCCGGCAGCAATGCCGGAACGCTCGTATCCGGCGGCGTGGGCTCGAACTATGCCGGTGTCAGCATCAGCATGGGCGGGGCGACGGGCCTGGCGGCCGGCCCAGTCACCAGCGGCACCAACCTCGTGGTGGCCGTCGCCAATGATTATGTCGGCGGCACGCTCGGCTCGATCAACAATAGCGGCAGCATTGGTGGGGTCGCGCAGGCAGTGTATATCGCCTCGACGGGCGACTTGGGAACGCTCGACAACAGCGGTACGCTGTCCGGCACCAGCAACGGCGTGTACAATGCCGGATTGGTGGGGCTGTTGAGCAACGCCGGCCTGATCGAGGGCGGCAATCCGGGCCTGTACAATGCGAGCACCGGCGGCATTACCGCGCTGGTTAATACCGGCACGATCAAGACGACCAACGACGCATTCGGCACCGGCCTGCAGAATGCCGGCAGCATCGGGACGCTGACGAACAGCGGGCTGATCGGCAACAATATCGGCATCTTCAACGCCGGCGGCACGATCGCTTCGCTGGACAACCAGGGCACGATTGCGGGCGCGACCGCGCTGTTCATGACCGGCAATGTCGGTGCGCTCAGCAACAGCGGGACGATCACCAACACTGGACATGGCATCTACATCACCGGCGCGACGCTCGGCACGCTGGTCAATTCCGGAGCGATCAGCGGCGATGCGGGCGCGATCTATATCGCGGCCAGTGGCAGCCTGGGCGGCATCGCGAATAGCGGTGTCATCCGGGGCGACATCGTCAACAACTCCGCGCAGAATCTGACGATCACGGGCGGCAGCGGTGCGACCATCGGCACGTTGACCGGCGTTTCCGGCCAGGGCCTCATAAGCAACACCGCGAGCGACCTGGTTTTCAGCGGCGGCATGCTGGTGCTGAACAGTTCAATCGATGTGACGGGGCATAGCGTCGTCAACAGCGGCGCGATGCTGGGATTGTTCGGCACCACCAGCATTACCGGCAACTATACCCAGTCCGCGGGTGCCCTGGTGCTGAACCCGGGCTTGGGCACCATGGTGGTCAGCGGCATCGCCAACGTCAGCGGCGGCACCATCCTCACGTCGGTGTCCGGCACCGGCAACTATCTGGCGGGCGATTCCTTCACGCTGATCCAGGGCGGGGCGGGATCGTCCTACAGCGGCGGCATCGTCAGCGGCGGAAGCGTTACCGGGCTGGATGCGGCCGGATCGGTCGCCACCATCGGCGGCAACACCAACCTGCTGCTGTCGGTGAACAACGATTATGTCGGCGGCACGCTCGGCTCGATCGTCAACAGCGGAACGTTGAGCGCCGCCACGGCGGTGTATGTCGCCAGCACTGGCACGCTGGGCACGCTGGTCAACACCGGCACCGTGATGGGCAATGTGGTCAATCAGTCCGCGGGCAACCTGACCATCGTCGGTGGCAGCGCCAGCAACGGCGTGTTCACCGGGCAGAGCGGCGCGCAGGGCATGATTTCCAGCGCGAATGGCGATGTCGTCCTGGCATCTGGCAAGATCCTGCTGGACGATAGCGTCGTGGTCTCCGGCCACACGCTGGTCAACAGCGGGGCATCGGTGCAGCTGGATCGCGCGGTCAACGTCACCGGCAACTTCAGCCAGTCCGGCGGTACGCTGGGCGTGGTCGCCAGCGGCGGCCTGATCGTCAGCGGTACGGCCAATCTCACAGGCGGGACGATTGCGGTCAGCGGGCTTTCGTCGACGGGCAATTATCTTGCGGGCGATACGGCCGGCACCATCGTCCAGGGCGGCGTGGGTTCGGCCTATACGGGGCTGGCCTATACCGCCAATGTCGGCGGGCTGGAGATCGCAGGCGCGACGCAGGGCACCAACCTGCTGGCGAGCGTGACCAATGACTATGTCGGTGGTTCGCTGGGCACGCTGAACAACACCAGCAGCCTGAGCGGCAACACCGCCATCTACGTCGCCAGCACCGGATCGATCGGTGCGCTTCTCAACAGCGCTATGATCACCGCGAATGTCGGTCTGGCCAACCAGGGGACGATCGGCGGCATCGCCAATAGCGCCGTGTTCGACGTCGGCGGCACCGCGATCACCAACACTGGCAGCATTGGTCAACTCGACAACACCGGCAGCATCGTCGCCGCAGGATCGGCCGGCATCTATAATGGCGGCACGATCGCCGCCATCAACAACAGCGGCGCGCTGATCAACAGTCAGGCCTCGGCCGGATCGGGTCAGGTCGGTGCGATCGTCAACGTTGCAGCGCTGGGTGCGCTCACCAACAGCGGTACCATCGCCGGCCCGGTCGCGCTGTTCAATTCGGGATCGCTCGGTACGATCGCCAACACCGGCACGATCGCCGGCAATATCGAAAATGTGGCGGCACAGGATCTCGTGTTCATCGGCGGAACTGGCGGAACGTTCGGCACACTGACCGGCTATGGCGCCGGCAGCCAGGGCATGATCACCAATCTCGTCGGCAATGTCGTGATGGGGTCGGGCGGCATCGTGCTGAACGACGCGGTGAATGTCGGCACGGGCACGCTGATCAATGCCGGCGCGACCCTCCAGTTGACCAGCATCGTCGCGGTGACGGGCAATTACGCCCAGGCATCGGGCATATTGGCGCTGGGCCAGTCCTCGCTGCTGGTCAGCGGCATTGCCAATATCAGCGGCGGCCTGATCACCACGACGCAGTTCGACGCGACCGGCAACTACATCGCCGGCAGCAATGGCGGCACGCTGGTGCAGGGCGGCACGGGCTCCAGCTATCTGGGCGTCGGTGTGGCGTCGGGCATCAACGGCCTGTCGATCGCGACGAGCGTCGGTACGATCGGCAGCGCCGTCAATCTGCTGCTGACGTTGCAGAACGACTATGTCGGCGGCACGCTCGCCAATCTCGACAACACCGGTGCAATCTCGGGCGTATCGACCGCGATCGTCGTCGCGACATCGGGCAACATCGGCACGCTTTCCAACAGCGGCATGCTTGCTGGCACCAGCTTCGGGCTCAACAATAGCGGCGCCATCGGGGTGATCGCGAACAGCGGGACGATGAGCGGCACCGTCGGTGTGTTCAACGGCGGTACGATCGGGACGATCCTGAATACCGGCAGCATGATCGACACGCCGGCCATCCTGGCCGCGGGGCTGAACAATGCCGGCGTGATCGGCGCGGTCATCAATCAGGGGACGATCAGCGGTGAAGCGCGCGGCCTGTACAATGACGGCCAGATCGACAGCGTGACGAACAGCGGCACGATCGCCGGCCAACTCGCGCTCTACAATGGCGGCAGCATCGGCACGTTGAACAACAGCGGTGTCCTGCTCGACTCCGCGGCGCCCACCAGTGCGGCGCTGAACAACGCGGGTACGCTGACTGTCGCCATCAACAGTGGAACGATCACCGGTACCACCTATGGCATCCTGAACAGCGGCACGCTGGGGCAGCTGGGCAATAGCGGCACGATCCAGGCGGTAACGGCGATCTACAATGCCGGCATGCTGGGGCCGATCGCCAATAGCGGCGTGATTGCGGGCGACATCCAGAACGTGTCGGCGCAGGATCTGATCTTCACCGGTGCCAGCGGCACCGACATGGGCACGCTGACCGGCCAAGGCAGAGCGCGCGGGACGATCAGCAACACCGAGGGCAACGTGGTGTTCGCCTCGGGCAATTTGCTGCTCAACGACGATGTCGCGGCGACCGGCGTGGCGAACAGCGGCGCGGTGCTGACGCTGCAGAACAGCGCGGCGATTACCGGCGACTATAGCCAGACGGCAGGCGCGCTGGTGCTGGCCACCGGCCAGCTACTCAATGTCAGCGGCGTAGCCAGCATGACCGGCGGTAGCGTGGCGACCAGCTTGCCGAACGCCGCGAATTATCTGGCAGGCACAACGGCGGCCACGCTGGTCACCGGCGGCACCGGCTCGACCTATGCCGGCGTGTCGGTGACCACCGGCCCGATCACCGGGCTGGCGCTCACGGCGGGCACAAGCGGCAACGCCCTCGTGGTGACGGCCGACAACAATTATATCGGCGCGAGCCTCGCCAGCCTGACTAACAACAGCAGCCTGACGGCCGATTACCCGGTCTATGTGGCAGCCGGCGGCAGCCTGGGGGCGCTCGCCAATAGCGGTACGCTGAGCGGATCGGTGGCGGCGATCTACAATGCCGGCACGCTGGGGCCGATCGCCAACACGGGCGTGATCGCGGGCAACATCGAGAACGTGTCGGCGCAGGATCTGACCTTCACCGGTGCCGGCGGCACCGACATGGGCACGCTGACCGGCCAGGGCACATGGCGCGGGACGATCAGCAACACGGGCGGCAACGTGGTGTTCGCTGCGGGCAATCTGTTGCTCGATGACGATGTCGTGGCGACCGGCGTGGCGAACAGCGGCGCGGTGCTGACGCTGCAGAACAGCGCGGCGATCACCGGGAACTTCAGCCAGACGGCAGGCGCGTTGATGCTGGCCACCGGCCAGCAACTCA
>Ga0265797_10005723_pt1 | contig 17988 bp, 21 predicted proteins | sample P2T30metagenome_FD_192433 | JGI IMG/M metagenome (GOLD analysis project Ga0265797, IMG submission 192433) | Plant litter microbial communities from East Loma Ridge, Irvine, California - P2 T30 | ecosystem: Environmental > Terrestrial > Plant litter > Unclassified | place: USA: California...
GTACGAAGGCATGATCATCGGTATCCACTCGCGCGACAACGACCTGGTCGTCAACCCGATCAAGGGCAAGCAGCTGACCAACGTGCGTTCGTCGGGTACCGACGAAGCCGTGCGCCTGGTGCCGCCGATCCAGATGTCGCTGGAATACGCCGTCGAGTTCATCGAGGACGACGAGCTGGTCGAGATCACCCCGAAATCGATCCGCCTGCGCAAGCGTCACCTGAAAGAGCACGAGCGCAAGAAGGCCAGCCGCGAAAACGCGTAAGCGGTCTTGTTGGTTCGTAGGATGTGAAAAACCCGCTGCTTGCAGCGGGTTTTTTGTTTTTGTCAGCGCGGTGCGGACGCTACCAGCATCCAGGCGCCCGGTTTCATGCCCGGCCGCGCCAGCTGCCAGCTGTCGCCGAGGTCGGTGGCGGCGGGCAGCGCGCAATCCCAGCTGGCACTGCCGGGCGCCAGGTAGCAGATCGACAGCCCGGCGGTCGAGGCGAATTGCGTCTTGCCGACCGTGAAGAAGGCCTGGCCGCTGCCCGGCGTGAAATTGCCGACGAATTCGAAGCCGTCCACCGCGTAGCCGCTCAGTCGGTCCAGCGGCAGCGCCTTGTCCCAATAACTCTTCCAGCCCAGCGTGTAGGTGGTGATGTTCCCCACCAGGCCGCCCGGCTCGATGACGGGCTGCATGTTGCGCGCCATCTTGCTCAGCTGGGTGGTGCAGGCCACCGCGTGCCTGGGCAGCACGGTCGGGATCGACGCGCCCATGCTCCAGCGGCTCACGGTGCCCCTCGGTATCAGGTTGCCCGATACGCCGCGGTAATCGGACAACGCCACCTTCATCACGATCGGGGTATCCCAGGCAGTCGAGCTGCCGTCCGCCGAGACGATGGTGGCGGCATTGTTCAGGTTATCGTTGAGGTAGGGCGAGCTCGAGATCCAGCCGTCGCGTACCGGTGCCGACGGGTTCGGCTGCTCCGCGCCGCAGTACGAGGCGATGGCGTCGTAGTCGCCTGCATTTGCGGTGGGGATGTCCTCCTCGCCGGCACCGCCGCCGCAGCCGGAGAGGGCGGTGGCCAGCAGGGTGGCGATGGCGAGTGGCTGGCAGAGAGCGGTCATGGTGGTTTTCACTGCGTTTTCCTTTCCTGATGAGATGCCTCCATGGTGCGGGAAAGGGCGCCGCAAAGAACGCGACCAGTCGGGTGCGGATTTGTCGAATACTCGACAGCTATTTTCCGGACCGGTAAAGAAAAAGCCGCCCGAAGGCGGCTTCTGCATTCCTGCAAGGCCGAACAGCGTTCAGCGCTCAGCGCAAACCCAGCAGTGCCAGTACGCGCTCGCGGCTGACGCCGACCAGCGCCGAGCTGAGCGCCACCAGCGAATCGTAATTGGTGCTGGCCGCGGCACTGGTGAAATCCTCGCTCGCCATCTCGACTTCCGGGGGCGGCGTGCTGGCGGCACTGACCTGCACGCTGGCGCTCGACAGGGCGCTGCTGGCCGCGCTCTGCGAGCTGCGCACGCGTTCCAGCGCCTGCACCACTTCACGCAGGCTCTGCCGCAGCGCATCGGATTCGGCGCCGGCCGGCCACTGCTGCGGCGCCAGTTGCGGCGCCACTTCCTCGGTGGCCACGCGGCCGCGGCCGCTGACGGCGATGCTGTCGCGCACCGCCGGCCACTCGGCTTCGCCGGTCGAGAATACCAGGCTGCCGTTATCCAGGCCGGCGCGCACGCCGAGCGGGGCGACGGCGCGGTCGACGGCGCGCGCGATCTCTTCGCTCGACTGGTCGCCGGTGATATTGGCCGCCAGTTGCGGGCCGCCGGCGCCGCCGATCGAAAAGGCAACCGTGGTCGGCGCGCTCTGCTGCAGGGTCTCGATGTCGAGGTTGCGGATGCGGAAGCGCTGCTGCGCCGGCTGGCCGTTGAAGTTCAGGTTGGCGTCGATGCCGCCGCCGCCGCTGCTCTTGCGCGCGGCCAGGGTGGCGGCCAGCTGGCGTGCCGCGCTGTCGATGTGCTGGCTGCTGCTTTGTGTGCTGCGGGCGCTGCTGCGCTGGCTGTTGGCGCTGCTGGCAAGCTTGGCGCTGATCTCGCCTTTCAGGCTTTCCAGCTGGCCGGCCACGCGCTCGAGGTAGTCGAGCGCCTGCTGGGCGCGCGCCACCGAGTCCTGCAGCGTGCTGCTGACGGCGGCGCTGCTGCTGCTGCGCAGCCGGGCCGGTGCGGCATCGGCGGTGGCCGCGGCGGCGTCGCGCGGATTATCGACGCTGGCGACGCTGGCGACGCTGTCGACATTGCGTGCCGGTACCAGGCGCGCCTGGGTGGAGGCGCCGGTGCCGCTGGCGGCACCGGTCGGGGAACGGAGTACGGTGTCGATAGCCATCACAGCGCCGCGAACAGGGAAAGTGTGCCGATCTTGCTGTAGGCCTTGTAGCTGGCCTGCAGCGCCGTCGAGTAGCCGTTCAGTTCGATCGCGGCGGCGCCGACGTCGAGCTGGCCGATGTCGTTGATCGCCATCTGGTTCGAGAGACTGACATTCTGGTGGTTGGAATCGATCGTCTTGAGGATGTTTTGCTGGCCGCCCAGCACCGCGATCTTGCCGGACAAGAGGTCCATGGCATCGTCGAAGCCGTCCAGGTTGGCCGTGATGGTCGCCCGCACATCGGGATCGTTGGCGTCGCTGCTGGTGTTGGACAGGGTGTCGATGGTCTGGTCGAGCTGGTTCAGCAGCTTTTCCAGGCCGCTCACGTTCTGGTTGGCGGTCTGGGTGATGCCGTTGCCGACCACCACGGTCTGCTTGTTGGTGTTGCCGGCATAGCTGTAGCGCGAACCCACGGGCTGGCTGGCGTCGTAAGCGATCGGGGCGCTGCCGGTGACGGTGCCGGAAAACACGTGACGGCCTTCCTGGTCGACCGTGTTGGCGGTGTACAGCAGGCTGTCGCGCAGTGAGCTGAGCGAGGTGACCATGGCCTTCAGGTCGGCGTTCGTGTTGCTGCCGTCCGCGGCCCAGACCAGCTGGTCGCGGCCCGCATTCATGTCGTTGACCATGTTCTGCAGATAGCCTTCGTCCTTCGACATGCGCTGCTGGACCGCGGCGATGTTGTCGCGGTACTGCTTGATCCCGGTTTCTTCGCGCTTCAGGCGCGACAGGCGCACGCTGTCGACCGGATCGTCCGACGGCAGCTGGATGCGGTTGCCGTTGGCCATCTGCTGGGTGACGTAGGTGATGCGCTCCTGGTTCTTCTGGAGCGACTGGTTCATCATCGACTGGTATTGGCTGGTTGCGATGCGCATGCGAACGTTCCTCTTTCTTAGCCCATCATGGCGAGGGTGGCGTCGAACAGGGCGTTCGCCACCGACATCACCTTCATGTTGGCCTGGTACATGTTCTGGTATTCGACCAGGTTGACCGCTTCTTCGTCCTGGTTGACGCCGCTGGTGGCCTGCCAGTCGGCGTCGGCCTGGTCGCGCATCGACTGCGCCGTGGACAGCGAGGCCTGGTTCTGCTGGCTTTCCACGGCCAGCTTGCCGACCAGCTGGGTGTCGGCGTCGCCGATCTTGACCTTGCCGAGCAGGTCGAGGTCGAAGGTCCCGTTGGCGATGCCGACCAGCTGTTGCAGGTTGCCGGTGTCGCCCGCGGTGCCGTCGCCCGAGAACGCCAGGTCGGCGGTCTGGAAGCCGTCCACCACCTGCAGCATGTTCGAGCCGTTGCCAGGGGTGTAGACGAACATGTCCTTGCCTTTAACGCCGTCCATTGTGTAGCCATCCCCGAGCTTGTCGTTGATCTGCTTGGCCAGCTGCTGCGCCATCTGGGCCACGCTCTGCTGCAGCGGCACCAGCGTATTCTGCTCGTAGGCGGAAAGACCGCCGAGCTGGCCGCCTGCCTTGGCCGTGTCGAGCGTGAAGGTGGTGCCGGCAAAGGCCAGCTTGAAGACCTGTGACTCGCCGCCTTCCGCACTCAGCTTGCCGGCGACGCTGCCCAGCACCAGCGATTGGCCGGTCTTGAGCGAGACGTTGCGTGTGCCGTCCGGCTGGTCGCTGACTTCGAGCGCCATCTTGTTGGCAAGGCCGTCGATGGCCTGGTCGCGCGCATCGATCAGGTTCGAGGCATTGGTGCCGGTCGCCTGGGCTTTGGCAATCTGGCCGTTCAGCGAGGCGATGCTGGCGATGGCGCTGTTGGCCGAGTCGACGATGGCGCTGCGCTGCTGGTGCACCGATTGCAGCTGGGCGTTGAACACGTTGTTCAGGCTGTTGAAGCGCTGGGCCAGCAGGCCGCCGGTGGTGACCACCTGCTGGCGCAGCGGCGTCGAGGTCGGGTCGACGCCGGCCACCGCGTTGAGCGCGGCGAAGAAGCTGTCGATGCCGCTCGACAGGTTCGATTCGTCGTCGCCCATCACCTGTTCGAGCTGGGTCAGGTAGGGCTGGGTCTGGGTGCGTTCGCCGAGTTCGGAATTGGTGCGCCACAGCTGCTGGGACTTGTAGCTGTCGGAGAAGCGCAGCAGCGAGCTGACGCTGACGCCGTTGCCGGCGCCGTGCGAGCCGGCAGAGGGCGCATTCGCGGTCAGCAGGGCCGACTGGCGCGTATAGCCTTTGGTCTGCAGGTTGGCAATGTTCTGGCTGCTGGCGGACAGGGCCAGCTGCGAAGCAAGCGCGCCGGACAAGGCGTTGTTCAGGATGCTCATTATGCGGGTCTTAGTATAAGCGGATTAACTGAGCAGGATCAAAAAGCGGACTCAGTAAACACAGGCGACCGTTCACCCACCTTTATTAAGTCCTTGCGGCAACAATTGCTTCAAAATTGCATCGGCGACGCCGAAGGCGCGCTGATTGGCCATGTTCCCGGCCAGCATGTTGTCGACCATGTCGGTCATGTCCTGGTTGACCTTGTTCCTGGTGGGGCTGTCTTCGGGCGCGATGGTGCGCTGGCTCTCGCGCATCTGGTGCAGCATGTGCGAGATGAAGAAGCTTTCGAACTCGACCGCGGCCTTGGTGGCTTTTGCCACATAGGTCGCGTCGGCAGCCGGCACATTGGCAGCCGGCGCGACGGCGTCCTTGCCGTCGCCCTGGTCGGAGTGCAGCGGATGCAGTGGCGTGACGTTATTCAGCATCAGATCACCACCAGTTCGCCTTCGATCGCGCCGGCCTGGTCGAGCGCCTGCAGGATCGCCATGATGTCGTCGGCCGAGGCGCCCAGGCTGTTGACCACGTCGATGATGGTCTGCAGGCGGGCGCCGGCCGGCCAGTGGAACATCTGGCCCGAACCCTGGTCGACGGATACTTTGGATTGCGGCGTCACCTGGGTCTGGCCGTTGGACAGCGGGCCGGGCTGGCTGACCGCCGAGCTTTCCGAGATCACGACCTTGAGCGCACCGTGGGTGACGGCGGCCGATTTCACGCGCAGGCCGTCCGAAATCACCACGGTGCCGGTGCGCGAATTGAACACGACTTTCGGCGTTTCCAGGCCGGCTTCGACCACCATGTTTTCCAGCTTGGCGACAAAGGCCACGCGCTCGGTCGGGTTGGTCGGCGCGACCACTTCGACGCTGGTGCCGTCGGCGGTGGTGGCAACCTGGCCGTAGCGCTTGTTGATGGCCTCGACCACGTTGGTGGCGGTGTCGAAATTCGGATGGCGCAGGCGCAGCAGCACGACGGGGCGGGTGGCGAAGTCGGTCGGGATCTCGCGTTCGATCTGGGCGCCGTTCGGGATGCGGCCGCCGGTCGGCGTGTTCACCGTCACCGAGGAGCCGCTCTTGCCGGACGCCGACAGACCGCCGACCACCACGTTGCCCTGGGCCAGCGCATAGACTTCATTGTCGGCTGCGCGCAGTTGCGTGAGCAGCAGGGTGCCGCCGCGCAGGCTTTTGGCGTCGCCCAGCGAGGACACCGTGATGTCGATCGCCTGGCCGCGCCGGTAGCCGGGCGGGAACACGGCGGACACCATCACCGCCGCCACGTTCTTGTTCTTGGCATCTTCGCCGTCCGGCATCTTGACACCGAACTGCTTGAGCATATTGGTGACCGACTGGCTCGCATACTTGACCTGGGTCGAGTCGCCGCTGCCGTTCAGGCCGACCACCAGGCCGTAGCCTACCAGCGGGTTTTCGCGCACGCCTTCGACGCTGACCAGGTTGCGCAGCGGCTGGGTGCGCGGCATCGCGGCTTGCGTCTGCAGTGCGGACGCGGCCGACGGCTTGACGGCGGCGCCACTGCCGGCAGCGCCGGCGGACAAGGTCAAACCGGCCAGCGCGGCGCAGGAAATGAGTCGAATGAGCGAAGCGGATCGTGCAAATTGAATCATCTCGTCCTCAGAACGGCATCAGGGGGCCGGTAAAGAAGCGGGTCAGCCAGCCGGCGGTATTGGCGTCGGCCAGCGTGCCCTGGCCGGAATAGGCGATGCGGGCATTCGCCACGCGCAGCGACGACACCTGGTTGTCGGAATCGATGTCGGCGGCGCGCAGATAACCCTTCACGCGCAGGAATTCCTCGCCCTGGTTCAGCTGCAGGCGCTTTTCGCCGGCCACGCGCAGCAGGCCGTTGGGCAGCACTTCCTGCACGATCACGGTGACCGCGCCGGTCAGCGCGTTCTGCTGGGTGCTGGTGGCGTCCCCCTGGAAGCTGCGGTCGGCACTGGCGCTGATCGCGGTGCGGCCGAAGGTCTTGCCGAGGGCCCCCAGCGGGTCGACCGAGGCCGACGAACCCTTGCTGAAGCTGGTGCCGGCCTTTTTGCTGGCCTGGGTGGTTTCCTGCAGCAGCACGGTGACGATGTCGCCGACGCGGAAGGCGCGCGCGTCCGAGGTCAGCGACACGGTATCGGCCGAGAACACGCCGCCGGAGACGCCGCCGCGCGAGGCGCTGGCCTTCGGCAGCGCCAGGGCATCGTCGACCGGGGCCGGGGTGTGCAGCGGTACGTTCGAGGCGCAGCCGGTCAGCAGGACAAGGGCCGCAGCGGCGGCGCTGGAAAAGCGGATCATGATCAGCGCGACGCCTGCGACAGGTACTGCAGCATATTGTCGGCCGCCGACAGCACCTTGGTGTTCATCTCGTAGGTGCGCTGGGCCGCGATCATGTCGACCATCTCTTCGACCACCTGCACGTTCGAGCCTTCCAGCGCGCCCTGTTTCAGGGTGCCGATGCCGGCGGTGCCGGGCTGGCCTTCGTTCGGGTTGCCGCTGGCGGCGGTTTCCTGGAACAGGTTCTCGCCCATCGCCTGCAGGCCGGCCGGGTTGACGAAGGTGGTCAGCGTCAGCTGGCCCAGGTCGGTCGGGGCGGCGTTGCCCGGGGTGGTGACGCTGACCATGCCGTTGGCGCCGATGGTCAGCGACAGCGCATTGTTTGGCACCGTGATCTGCGGCACCAGCGGCAAGCCCTGGGAATTGACGAGCACGCCGTTGGCGTCGACCTGCAGCTGGCCGGCGCGGGTATAGGCGGCGGTGCCGTCCGGGCGGCGCACCTGCAGGAAGCCGTGGCCGGAAATGGCGACGTCGAGCGGCTGGCTGGTGGTCTGCACGCTGCCGTCGGTGAAAATCTTCTGGGTGCCGACCACGTGCACACCGTTGCCGAGCTGGACGCCGTTGGTGACGGTGTTGTCCGCGGTCTGGGCGCCCGGCTGCTTGTCGATCTGGTAGAACAGGTCTTCGAAGACCACGCGGTCGCGCTTGAAGCCGACCGTGTTGACGTTGGCCAGGTTGTTGGCGATGGCCTGCAGCTTCGCATCCTGGGCCTGCACGCCGGTCTTGCTGATCAACATTGCTGGATTCATGGAGTTCTCTCTTTAAGGTAGGGTGGGCACCCTGTGCCCACGCGTAACGTTCGCGTAATACCGGCTTTTGCGTGGGCACGGAGTGCCCACCCTACGGAATTCATTTTCAGCCGGCGATCAGCTTGTTGCCGGCTTCATTCATCTTGTCGCTGGCCTGGAACAGCTTCATCTGGATCTCGAAGCTGCGGTTCAGGCTCATGGTGGCGACCATTTCCTCGACCGCCGAGACATTGCTGCCCTCGAGCGCGCGCGGGCGCAGGTTGACGGCCGGGTCGGCGGCCAGGTCGCCGCCGGCGCGCGTGACCAGCAGGCCGGCTTCGTTCTTGGTCAGCTCGGTGCCTTCGGCGTTCACCAGGCGCAGCTTGTCGACCACCTGCATCTGGGTCGCGCCTTCGGTCAGCACCGAGATGGTGCCGTCGGTGCCGATCTCGACCGCGGTGTGCGGCGGCAGCACGATGGCGCCGCCTTCGCCCATCAGCGGGTGGCCGTGGATGGCCAGCGCGCCGTCCGGGCCGAGTTCGATCTCGCCCGAGCGGGTATAGGCTTCGCCGCCGTCGTACTGCACCGCGAGGTAACCCTGGCCGCCGATCGCCACGTCGAGCGGGCGGCCGGTCTCGCGCACCGCGCCGGCGCGGGTCGAGATGGTGTCGGCCTGCTGGTTCGCCATGTGCACGTCGTCGTAGCCGTAGCCGCCGCCCGGTTTGGACTGGCCGGCCACTTCCATGCCGGCGCGGAAGCCGGCGGTATCGAGGTTGGCCAGGTTGTTGGCGTGGACCTGCTGGGCGCGCATCAGGCGGTCGGCGCCCGAGGCCGCGGTGAAGATCAGCTTGTCCATTACAGGGCCTGCATCAGCGCCTGCATCATGGCGCTTTCGGTGGTCAGGACCTTGGAGTTGGCCTGGTAGTTGCGCTGCGAGGTCATCAGGCCCACCAGTTCCGAGGTGATGTCGACGTTCGAGCCTTCCAGCGCGCCGGTATTCAGCTTGCCGGCCAGGCCGACGCCGGGCACGTTGAACAGCGCGGTGCCGGAATTGGCGTTGGCCTGCCAGCTGGTGTCGCTGATCGCCTGCAGGCCGTCTTCGTTGGCGAAGTTGGCGATGGCGATGGTGCCGACCACCTGCGACTGGTCGTTGCTGTACTTGGCCACCAGCGAGCCGTCGGCCGCCATCTCGACGCCGACGAAGGCGCCCGAGGCGTAGCCGTCGCTGCGGTTGGTGGTGGTGGTGGCGTCGCCGGCGAACTGGGTGGTGCCGGTGTAGTCGACCGTGAAGTCGACCTGGGCAGCGCCGGCGCCGGCGGCAAGGCTGAGGTTTTTGGTGATGCCGTTCGGCGTATCCGCGGTCGCTTTGACCAGCTGGCCGTCGGTGCCGAACGTGAGGGTATTCGTATTGGCGGCCGTGACGGCCACGGCATCTGCGGTGTCGTCGGTACCGGTCGGACCGGTCGTGATGCGGGTGCCATCCATCGAGTAGTACACGTTTACCGCGTTGTCGCCGGTCTTGACGAAATATTGCGACATCGTGTGCTGGTTGCCGAGCGAATCGTAGACGATCGATTGCTTGACCATGTTGTAGCTGCCCGACTTGCTCGAGTCGAACGGCGTCGTGGCCGGCGCCTTCCAGTCGGCCGAGACGTTGCCGACGTAGGCGATGCCGGTGGTGGCGACGGCCGGGATCTGGCCGGTCGGGACCTTGATGTCGCCCATCGCGCCCAGCGTGCCGCCGACGGCCGGGCCGTAGCCCTGCACCATCTTGCCGTTGCTGTCGACCAGGTAGCCCTTGGTGTCGGTCGAGAAGATGCCGACGCGGCTATAGGTCATGCCGCCCTGCGGGTCGCGCCCGACGAAGAAACCCTTGCCGTCGATCGAGGCGTCCAGCGCGCGGCCGGTGGTGGTGGTGGCGCCGTTCTGGCTGATGTTCTGGGTCACCGAGCCGATTTCCACGCCGTTGGCCTTGGTGCCCGCCATCACGGTGGCGAAGTTGGCGCGGCCGGCCTTGAAGCCGTAAGTGGCGGCGTTGGCGATGTTGTGCGAAACGGTTTCCAGCTGCTCGTTGATGGCCTGGATGCCGGAGAGTGCGATGTCGAAGCTCATGTCGATGTCCTGTACTGTGTTGGAATGGGCCTCAAGTGCCCGTCTTGCCGTTGAAACCGGTGATGGCCGAAGGATCGACCTCGCCCAGGCCCGCGACCTGCAGCACCACGCCGGCGCCCGTGACGCGCACGCTGTTCAGGCGCGCCGCCACTTCGATCTGGGGGGCGCTGCCGTCGGCCGGCTTGGCCTGGATCGCGTAGGTGCCCGGCGCCAGGCCGAGCGCGTCCGGATCGATCGTGAACGACTGTTCGCCGGAGCCGTGGGCGCCCAGCGACACCGTGTGCTGGCGGCCGTCGGTACCGGTCAGGATCAGATCCGTGTTGCTGCTGGCGCCGAGCAGGGTGATGCTGCCGTTGATTTTTTCGCCATCCAGCTTGACGCTGCTGGTGGCGACCGTGACTTCGGAACCGACCTGGCCGCCCATCGCCAGCGTCTGCAGGCTTTGCAGCAGGCTGGCGTTGGTGGTGGTCATGCTCGACAAATTCTGCAGCGCCTCGGTCTGCGACAGCTGCGACAGCTGGTTGACGTAGGTGGCCGGGTCCTGCGGCTCGAGCGGATCCTGGTTCTGGATCTGCGCCACCAGCAGCTTGGTGAACATGTCGCGGTTTTCGCCGGTCGCGGCCTGGGTCGCGACCGCGGCGGTGCCGGTATTGCCCGCCAGGCTGGCGGCGTTCGAGGAGGTGGAATTGGTGGTGACCATGGAGATTAACTTTCGCCCAGTTTCAGCAGCGACTGCTGCATCGATTTGATCCGGCCCAGCACCTCGACGTTGGTCTCGAAGGCGCGCGAGGCGGACATCATGTCGGCCATTTCGGCGACTTCGTTGACGTTGGTGTAATACACCATGCCGTCGGCGTCGGCCTTGGGATTGTCCGGCTCGTGTGCGCGGCGCAGCGGTTCGCTGCTTTCGACCACGTCGAGCACGCGCACGCTGCCGCCGGCCTGGCCTTCGACCAGCGAGGCGAACACCGGCTTGCGCGCGCGATAGGCTTCGGCTTCGGAGCCGGCCGCGGCGTTGGCGTTGGCCAGGTTGCTGGCGATCGTGTTCAGGCGCACCGATTGCGCCGCCATCGCCGAACCGGCGATCTGGGAGATATCCTTGAAGCCCATGTTTATTGACCCGCCTTATTGACCATTGATTGCCTTGGCCAGACCGCGCAGCTGCATGTTCACGAACGTGAGGCTGGTCTGGAAGTCGGACGCGTTCTGCGAGAACGCCGCCTGCTCGACGCCGATCTCGACGGTGTTGCCGTCGGCGCTGGGGTGGAAGGGCACGCGGTACAGCGGATCGCCGTCACTCAAGCTGAGCTCGCCAGCTTCGCCGGCGGCGCGTTCCTGCATCATGGCGCCGAAGTCGACATCGCGCGCCGTGAAGCCGGGCGTGCTCTCGTTGGCGATGTTTGCCGCCAGCACCCGGGTGCGTTCGGCGCGCACTTCCAGCGCATCCGCATGCACGCCGAGTGCATCCTTGAAATTAAACGTCATGGTCCAGACCTCGATGGTGTGTGATTCGTTAGAATCGGTTTTCTTCTACTGCCGCTATTCTCTAATGATTGCTTTCTGTAAGGCAACCCTTGTCGTTTCAACATTTGCGCTAGTTCCGGCCCTCGCGCACGCCGCTCCCCAGCCGCTACCGATGCAAATCGAACAAGCCGCGCGCGCCGAACTCGAAGGCCGGATGGCGGCGTCCGGCCTCACCGAACCGCAGATCGACGTCAGCGTCGTCACCACGCGCGCGGCGCCGCCCTGTGCCGGGAATATCGCCATCGAGCCCGTGGATACGCGCTCTCCACAGCGGATGCGCTTCCTGGCGCGTTGCAGCGACACCCCCGGCTGGCGCTACGAGTACGTGGTCCGGGCCCGCCTGTCGGCCATGGTGGCGGTCGCGGCCGGCCCGGTCGCCCCCAACGAAGCCTTGACGGATGCACAAGTCATGCTCGACCGGCGTGATATTTCGAACATTGCCGATCCGATCACAAGACCTGAAGATGCTGTCGGACAAATGTCACGACGCATGTTGCGTGCGGGAGACATTTTGCGCGGCGGCCAGCTCGCCAGTCCGGTGATGGTCAAGCGCGGCGATGCCGTGACCATGCAGGCGCGGCGTGACGGGATCGAGGTCAGCACCGCCGGTGAAGCGCTGGATGCCGGCGCGCGCGGCGCCATGGTCCGTGTGCGCAACGCCAACAGCGGGCAGGTGGTGCGCATGCGCGTTGCAGGACCGGGTTTGGTTGAGCCGGTCGGTAATTGATACTTGGCCTGATTAATACTCAGCCGCCCTGCAGTTTCGAGGCAAGGCGCTGCAATTTGTTCGCATACGACGGATCGGTGGCGTAGCCGCCCTTGGCGAGGCCGGACGCAAAGGCATGGGCATCGCTGCCGGTGCCGAGCGCGCCGCGGAAGCGCGGGTTATCGCTCAGCATCCGGGCGTAGTCGCGGAAGGCGCTGGCCTGGTCCGGATAGGCGCGGAAGCGGGCACTGGTCTTCACCGCCGCGCCACCCACGTATTCGGTGGTGCCGGCATTTGCCACGTCGCCCTGCCAGTTGCTGCCGGCCTTGATGCCGAACAAATTGTGGGTCGAGCTGCCATCGCTGTTCTTCAGCGGGCGCTGGCCCCAGCCGGATTCCAGCGCGGCATGGGCGGATACCAGCTCCGGTGCCACGCCCAGCTTGTCGGCGGCTTCGCGCGCCCACGGGGCGATGCTTTGCAAAAAGGCTTGCTGGTCAGGCGAGGCGTGGCTGTCGCCGTCGCCGACGTCGTCGCCGATGACCGCATGCGCGTTGATGCCGGCCGCTTCGCTGCTGCGCGCGGCCCAGACGCGCCCTTCGGCGCTGAGCGTGGCGCTGCTGGTCCAGCCGCCGCCGCCATTCTGGATGAAGTCGGCGACGTCACCCTGCACTTCATTGAACACGCCGCCGAAGCCGCTTCCGCCGCTGTTGCCGATGGCGGCGGTCGGGCGGGTCGAGGCGGTCGGCGCCAGTGCCGGGATCGCCGTGGTGAACTCAGCGTGGCGCATAGGTCTGGTCCTCGCCGTGCAGCAGGCGCTGCATGGTCGAATGCTGCTCCGCCATCAGGCTGGCGTTGCGGGTGGTGGCGCTCTTGCAGTCGCGTACCAGCGTTTCCAGCTGTTCCCAGGCCGCGGCCGCGGCGTCGCGCTGGGCGGGAGCCAGGCCGGCGAACAACTGGTCCATGCCGGCCTGCTGGCCGAACAGGGCGCGCACCAGCTGCACGCGCTGCTGGCGCCGGCCTTCCATCTCGTCCAGCTGCGGCATCAGGGCCTCGGCCAGGGTGGTGAGTTCGGCGCCGCGGTGGCGCAGCGCGGCCTGGAATTGCCGTTCCAGCAGGTCGCGGATGGTGGCGCAGCTGGTGACGTCGTCCTGGATGCCGTCCAGCAGGCGGGCGACGGCCTGGTCGCGGGTCATGCGGCTCATCTGTTACCCCTGGCTGCCGTGGAAGCGCTGGATCAGGCCGGCGAGGCGGCCGGCGTCGAAGGGCAGCTCGCCTTTCGCCAGCGCGTCGCGCAGTTCGGCCACGCGGGCGGCGTCGAAGTCGGGCAGGGCGCGCAGCGCGCTTTGCGCCGGCTGCAGCACTGCGGATTCGAGTGGTTCATTCGAAGCGGAAGCGGGTGCGGCCACCGGCGTGGCGGCAGCAGCAGCACCGCCGGCTTGCGGTGTGATTTGAATGGACGGAGTCGAGACGCCGGTAATCTTCATGCGTTGTCCTCTGGATTTCGATTGGATCGTCATGGTTTCTTCGCCATCTGGCTGCGCAGCTCCTGCAGCGCTTCTTCGCCCGGTTTGCTGACCGTGACGTCCTGGGTCAGTGTTTCGGTCGGCCCCGGCGTGCCGAACATCGCCTTTACGCTGGCGGCCTGGCCGCTGGTCAGGATCAGGAGTTCGATGCGGCGGTTCGCGGACGCTTCCGGCTTGCTGCTGTCGAGCGGGGCGCGGTCGGCCATGCCCACCACTTGCAGCACGCTGTCGCCGCGCATGCCGCCACTCAGCAGTTCGCCGCGCGCAGCCAGGGCGCGGTTGACCGACAGGCTGGTGTTGGAATACCCGGTCGGCCCTTTGTAAGTGTACTGCAAGGAATCAGTATGTCCCACAATCAACATCTGATTTTCCATTTTTTCGAACAAAGGCGCCATCGCACGCAACAGTTTTGCGAATTTGTCGGTCGGCAGCGGGCTGCCGCGCACGAACATGCCCTGGCGGTCGGTATCGTGCAACATCACGCGCAAGCCGTTCGGCGTGACCACATTGGCAAGATTCGACGACAGGCCGGCGTCGGCGCTCATCTTTTCCAGCGCATGGGCCAGCGCCGCCAGTTCGGAGGCGGATTCGTATTTGGTGCGGACGGTGTCCTTCTTGCCGGCATTCGGACCTTCGCTGCCGCCATTGCTCTTTGGCATCTCGAAGCGCTCGATCAGGCTGCCGGCGGCGTTGCCTTCGAGCTGGGGCTTGTGGCCGCTGCCTTCGATCATGCCGCTGGCCATGTTGTCGCGCACGATTTTCTTGGCCTGCGAGGCGTCGCGCGAAGCGATCAGCCACAGCACCAGGAACAGCGCCATCAGCGCCATGCAGAAGTCGGCGAAGGCCACTTTCCAGGCGCCGCCGTGCTCGTCGTCGTGGTGCTTGCCGCCGCCGCGCTTGACGATGGTCTCGCCGTGATGGTCGCCACCGCCTTTTTTATTCGCTTGCACTCAATACTCCGTCAGCTTGGTTAATCACGCCTTGCGTTTGGCGCCGGCGTCTTCGCCTTCGGCCATGGCGTTCAGCCAGGCTTCCAGCTGGGCGAAGCTGGGCTTGGTGTTCAACTGGATCAGGCGGCGCCCGGCGTCGATCGCCAGCAGCGGCGGCTTGCCGGCCACGTGGGTCACCAGCACCACTTTCACCGTTTCCATGGTCGAAGCTTCGGAATTGACCAGCTGCTTCATCATCCCGGAAATCGGATCCAGCACGCCGTAGCAAAAGAAAATGCCGATGAAGGTACCGACCATGGCGGCACCGATGTGTTCCGCGATCTCGGCCGTGTCGGCGCCTTCGCCGACCGAGTTCATGGTGATCACGATGCCCAGCACCGCGGCCAGGATGCCGAAGCCCGGCATGCCTTCGGCCACCTTGTGCAGCGACTTGGCCGGCTGGGTCAATTCTTCGTGGATGGCTTCCAGTTCCTGCTCGAGCACGCCTTCCAGTTCGTGGGCGTTGATCTTGCCCATCGCCATCAGGCGGAAGTTGTCGACGATGAAGGCCAGCAGCTTCGGTTCCTGCAGGATCAGCGGGTAGCGCTGGAACATCGGGCTTTCCTTGGGCGCCTCGACGTGGGCGTCGAGCGCCTTCAGGCCGCCGGCGGCGGTCTGCAGCAGTTCGTACATCAGCAGCAGCAGCTGGCGCTGGAATTCCGAGTCGTGCTTGTTCTTGCCCGCGACTTTCTTCAGCTGCCCCATCATCTCGACCAGCACGTGTTTCGGGTTGGCCAGCACCAGCGCGCCGAGGGCGGCGCCGCAGATGACGATCAGTTCGTTGGGCTGCCAGATGGCCAGCGCCGTACCGCCCATCATCATGTAGCCGCCGAATACGGCGCCCAGCACGATGAGAATGCCTAAGATTTGCATGGTGTTGTTACCTTTATTGTTAGTGCGGCTTTCATCTTGGCCAGCGCGCTCTTGTTGAGCTGGCAGACGCGGGCGTCGGACAGGTCGAGCACGGCGGCGATTTCCTTGTAGCTGAGCTCGAACTCGTAAATCATCTGGATCACCCGCTGCTCGCGCTCGTTGAGGGCGCCCAGCGCCTGCTCCAGGCTGCGCCGCACCAGGAATTGTTCTTCCGGTCCGGGGCTGCTTTCGGCGCGTTCGGTGCTCTCCTGCAGCATGTCGTCGAAGCTGAGCAGCTCCTCGGCGCAATCGTCGAGCAGGAACTGGCGCCACGCGTCCTGGTCGATGCCGAGTGCCTCGGCCGCTTCCTGGTCGTTCGGCTCGCGGCCGAGCTTGCGGGTGAGGGCGCGCACGGCGTCGCGCATTTTATGGCTGTCCTGGCGCACGCTGCGCGGACGCCAGTCCTGGCGGCGCAGCTCGTCGAGGATGGCGCCGCGCACCCGCAGCGAGGCGTAGCTGGCGAAGCCGGCGTCGGGCGTGCCGTAGCGGCGCAGCGCTTCGAGCAGGCCCATCAGCCCGATCTGTTCCATGTCCTCGCGTCCCATCGCGCCCGAGACCTGCGAGTTCAGCTGGCGTGCGATGCGCTTGACCAGCGGCGCATAGGCGACCAGATGGCGTCCCTCGTCCTTGGCGCTCATCGCCGCGTGGATGGCGGCGTCGGCGTATTCGGAAGCGGCGTAGCTGTCGGCGTAGTCGGTCATGTAACCCACGGTATCCCTGCTGTTGTCAATGCATCATTCGATGATCAGCTTGCCGATCATGACTTCGGCAAACGGCTTTTCCGCGTGCTCGTGCTCGTAGCTGGCATCGAAGGCGTGGTTCAGCTGTTCGGCGTATTTGTCGACCGTCATGGAGGACGCTTCGGCCATGGTGTAGCCCGACAGCGTGCGCACCGCCAGGCTGCGCAGCAGCGGCAGGTTTTCCTTGGTTTCCTTTTCCTTGGCCGGCTCGGTGGCCAGCACCAGGTCGGTCGACAGGTAGTGGGTATCGGCCTCGTCCGGCCCGCGGCGCAGCATCACGATCACCTTGTCCAGGGTGACGTACTTCATCGGCTTGGCTTCCTTCGGCTTTTCGGCTTTCTTTTCCTCGCCGGCGGCGGCCGCCGGCTTGGGCATGAACCACCAGACCGCACCACCGGCGGCGCCCGCACTGAGAATCACGGCGCCGACGATGGCAAATAATGTTTTCTTGTTCATTCTGCTGTTCTTCGTGTGTGCTTATCCAGGTCTGCCGGGCTCAAGCCTCGCGTCCGCCGAGGGAGAAGGCGGAGGTGCCGGTACTCGCTTCGGCCAGTGCGCGACCGGGTGCATTTGGTTCATCTTGCTCACGGCCTTGCCCGCGGCCGCGGCCCTGTTGCTGCTGGTTGGGGTCGCCGAACGGCGCCGCGCTGCCGCTCTTCGGCGCCGGGGTCACCGACACCGCGACGTCGGCGTACTGGCGCTGGGCCAGGTCGTTGCGCAGGTTGTCGCCGACCGCCTGCAGCTGGCGCAGCACCTCGCCGTGGGTGGCCGAGATGTTCACTTCCAGCGTGCCGTTGCTGTGGCGGATCGCGATGTCGATGCGGCCCAGCTGCGGCGGATCGAGGCGGATCACGGCCTGTTCGACGTTCTTGCCGACCTGGACGTGGAGGCGGTCGCCCAGCGCTTCCTGCAGGCTCTGGCGCCAGGCGGCCGGCGGGCCGGCCAGCTTGACGCTGTCGGCGCCCGGCTGGGCGGCGGCCGCAGCGTTGGCGATGGTGAGCGCCGGCGTGGCCGGGGTGGTGTTTTGCGTGGCGGCGTTGCCGTCCTGGCTGGCGGCATCGGCTGCTGCGGCGCTGGTGGCGCCGCCATTCGTGGCTGCCGTTTGCACCGCCAGGCGCACGCCGGCGTCGTCCTGACGCAGCGGCTGGCCGGTGGCGGCCACTGGAGCCGGCTGGGTCGCCGGAGCCGGCTGCTTGGCCAACTGGGGCAGGGCGATGTCGGCACGGCGGGCGCCATCCTGGCCGGCAGTCGGCACGCCGATCGCGGCCAGGCCGGACTGGGCGGCTGCCGCGGTCCGGCCATCGGCGCTGGCAGCGCCGCCTGCGCTGCCCGCTGCATTCATGCCGCCCTGGGCGATCTGCACCGCCTGCGCGATCTGCATCGGGGTCAGCGGCATCAGCGGCATGGCCATCGCGGCCAGCAGCGTGTTGTCGTGCGTGGCGTCCGTGCCGTTGTCCTTGTCCTGGTCGGCGGCGCCGGCTGGTGTGCCGTCGGCGGCAGCAGGGGCCGTTGCGGGTGCAGCGGTGCCGGCTTGTGCCGTGGCGGCGGTCGGCAGCGCAGCCGTGAAGGCGGCCGGCAGACCTGCCGTCGGCGGCAGCTGTTGCGACAATTGAGGCGGAAATTGCGGTTGCGGTTGCGCAGCGTCGGCGGTGCTGTCGGCCTGCTGGCCCAGCCACTGGGCAAATGGCGCCGGCGCGGCGGTCGCTGCGGACGATGCCGCGGTGGACGATGCCGCGGCGCTCGATACCCCGGCGCTCGATGCGGC
>Ga0265797_10005724_pt1 | contig 17987 bp, 11 predicted proteins | sample P2T30metagenome_FD_192433 | JGI IMG/M metagenome (GOLD analysis project Ga0265797, IMG submission 192433) | Plant litter microbial communities from East Loma Ridge, Irvine, California - P2 T30 | ecosystem: Environmental > Terrestrial > Plant litter > Unclassified | place: USA: California...
ACAAAATGCCAACTCCTGCTCCAGTGGCCCTACCAGCCGGATTGGCTCGGCCGAGCCGACCCAACAGACTGCCCCAACACCAAGATCGGGCAGAGAACTTTGCTAAAACACCTCTCCGAATCCTGGGCCGAGCCCTTCCGCTCATTCATCCAAAACCTGCCTCGCGACGCGGACATCCACCCCGTCGATCTCCCCGGCAGGTACGCGGGATACTCGCCCACCCTCGGTGGCAGAGTCACACTTGCGGGCAGAGCGGCGAACCCGGTGTACACACAGACCGGCGATGGAGCGGAGTCGGCGAGCTCAGATGTGCAACGGCTGCTCCATTGGCTCGAGCAGATGCACGGCGGCGCTGAGGGAGAGTTTGATTGGGAGGTTTATGAGGATACATTGCGGAAGATGGTGGGTGTCGCGACTGAGGAGCATGCGCCGGCGTGAAATGATCGAGAGGGCCTGCTGCTCTTGATACCGAGTAATACAACGTTGTAGCTACTGTAGGTCTTTACAGGCGAGGAGACGAGACGATGGAAGGCATGTTGGCCTACATGCCTTGCAAGTCCAAATCTGACAACCTCACGACTCCCATATCTCGCCCTTCTTTCTCCCTTGCTGTGTGTTCTTTTTGATCGTTTCTACAAACGACGGCCGGTTTTCGTTGGTTATTAAGGGTTGGGGTTGGGGTTACCCGTAGATCTTAGGATATCATCTACCTGACCTACACCAACAATTGATCCGTATTCGAGCTCATAAGTAAGGCTCAATGATCCGATGGAATAATTCAATTGGTCACGCTAAGCCGCAGCTGCTCGTATGCGTGTTTTGTAGCTTGCATGACAGATCTGTCTTCACGTCTGTGGAATCCGCAAAGGCTGGAGGGCGGTGTTCTAGGCCGAGTTGATTTGGCTGTTTGATTTCTTCGTGTTATTCGACTTTCTCAGATACGGACCGCAGCTTCTGCTCGACGAAGAAACAAGCAGGATGAATGTCCGGCGGCTGAATGTGTCTGTGTCGGAGCTTGCAGTCCACCATGTGTCCATGTTGCGTAAAGGTTCACTCTAGATGCAAAGACAATGGCAAAGAACATTACTGATGAGGGCAGAGGCCGTCATCTCAAAATACGAACAGAACAGGAGATACACATCGAAGACAATCAAGGTGAGTATTACTTTCATTCCCATAGACCCCTATCGGTCTGATTTCGCGTATCGAAACATAACAGTGAAATCCCCGCCGGAAGCTCCGTCGGCGAGTGCATACAAGGGCAGCACGTCGCAGAAGCCGGGGAATTTCCAAGAAAAACGGGACAGAAGTTACTGAAACAGTCTATCCTTCCTCCATCTCAGACTCGCGTCCATGCAGAAACAGTGTTTAGACTAGCCATGTCGTTGACCGAACAAGACAACGACACTTCGTAGACGATGTATGGGTTCGTTTAGTCGTAAAGGTCCTCCTCGCCAGCGCCTGGGGAATGAATGTTAGTACATTGTAATGTCATAGTTGGAGATTCAGTATAACTCACCATTTTGTTGCTGCTCAGCAGCACCGTCGGCACCACCCTCGGGGAAGCGGAAGAAAGCGCTGCCACCGCCAGAGCTCTTCATGCTCTGTGCGAAGGCCTCGTAACGCCTAATCTCAGTGTCGGTGACGGAACGACGAGCCATGCTCATGGCCTCCTCGAAGTGAGCCTTGGTGAGCTCGGGCACAGGGTCCTCCTCCTCGACGTCCTCGTCCATAGCGTCGCCACCCTCAGCCTCCCTGGCCTTCTCCTTCTCGATGGCCAAGTCAATCGACTGCTTGATGGCGAGCTTGACGGCACGCTGAGTGATGAAGCCAAGATCGGCACCGGAGAAGCCGTGAGTCTTGGAGGCAATGAAGCCAATGTCGATGTCCGAGGCGACAGGAGTCTTGCGGAGCTGAGCCTTGAGAATGCTCTCACGGCCCTCCTGGTCGGGCAGGGGAACGTAGACAAGAGTGTCGAGACGACCAGGACGGCACAGGGCGTTGTCGAGCTGCTCGGGCCTGTTGGTGGCGCCGATAACGAAAACGTTCTTCTTGCTGGTCATGCCGTCCATCTCGGTGAGAAGCTGGTTGACGACACGGTCGGAAGCACCGCCAGCATCACCCTGAGAACCGCCACGAGACTTGGCGATGGAGTCGAGCTCATCGAGGAAGACAACGCAAGGAGCGGCAGCGCGGGCCTTGTCAAAGATGTCACGAATGTTGCTCTCAGACTCACCGAACCACATGGAGAGCAGCTCAGGACCCTTGACGGAGATGAAGTTGGCAGCGCACTCGTTGGCGACGGCCTTGGCAAGAAGAGTCTTACCAGTACCCGGAGGGCCATAGAAAAGCACACCCTTGGAGGGAGACATGCCGAACTTGAGGAACTTCTCGGGGTGGTCGACGGGGTATTGCACGCTCTCGATGAGCTCCCTCTTGACTTCCTCGAGACCTCCAATGTCCTCCCACCTGACGTTGGGAACCTCGACAACGGCAACCTCGCGAAGGGCGGACGGGTTGCTGACGCCAAGGGCGAACTGGAAGTTCTCTTGAGTGACTCCGAGGCTGTCAAGAACCTCAGCGTCGATGGTGTCCTCATCCAGATCGATCAGGTCCATCTTCTCACGAATCTGCTGCATGGCGGCCTCGGAGCAGAGGGACGCAATATCAGATCCGACGTAACCGTGAGTCTCGGCGGCGATGGACTCGAGGTCGACGTCCTCGGCAAGCTTCATGTTCTTGGTGTGAATCTGGAGAACCTCCAGGCGACCGGTGGGGTCGGGGATACCAATGTCGACCTCGCGATCGAAGCGACCGAAACGACGAAGGGCAGGGTCGATGGAGTTGGGGCGGTTGGTGGCGGCCATGACAACGATGTTGGAGCGAGCCTTCATACCGTCCATGAGGGTGAGCAGCTGGGAGACGACACGCCTCTCGACCTCACCGTTGGTCTTGTCACGCTTGGGCGCGATCGAGTCGATCTCGTCGATGAAAATGATCGCAGGGCTGTTCTTCTCGGCCTCCTCGAAGGCCTTGCGCAGGTTCGACTCGGACTCTCCAGCCATCTTGGACATGATCTCGGGGCCGTTGATGAGGAAGAAGAACGCACCAGTCTCGTTGGCGACAGCGCGCGCCATGAGAGTCTTACCGGTACCAGGAGGACCGTACATGAGGATACCACGCGGAGGCTTGATACCGATGGACTTGAAAAGCTGAGGGTGCCTGAGCGGCAGCTCGACGAGCTCTCGGACTTGGGCCATCTGCTTCCTGCAGCCTCCAATGTCATCGTATCCGACCTCGTTGAGGTTGCCCTCCTCGTCTTCGCGCTGGATGGGCTCGCCCTCGCAGTGGATAACTGTGTCCTGTGCAACAATGCCGTACTCTGGCGGGTCGACCTCGACGACCTTGAACTCGACCGTCCTCATGGCAGCCCTGCAGGTGAAAGTATCGCCTTGGCGGAGAGGCCTGTATGCCTCGCGGAAGTAGGGCGCAAGGAAAACGTCGAATAGCGAGCCAGTGAGGCCCTCGATGGTGTCGGCCATGGGGAGGACGGCCACGCGCTTGGCGTACTTGATGTCGGGACAAGGGTTGACGGTGACGACGTCACCAAGCTTTACGCGGAGGTTGTGCCTGACCACACGGTTCATGCGGACGGAGCCATCGTCGAGGTCATCGTCGGCGAGGACGATGAGCACGGTATCCTTTCTCTTCTTGCCCTTGACGAGTACAGTGTCGCCACGGAACAGCTGGAGGGTCTCCATGGTGTTGTTGGAGAGGGCGAGGATGGAGTTGTCATCGGTGGTGGCATCGGTGACAATCAAGCTGTTGGGCTTCTTCTTCTTCTTGAGGATGGCGGTGGCGACCTCATCGTCGTGGTGCTCCTTGCCGCTCGGGTCACTGTGATGATGTTAGCGCCGTGTAAAGGCAGAGATGGCGCTGGCAGACGTGGCGACAGCGCGATAAGGCGCATCGTCGACGGCGCGCTGCTCGTGGCGTGGAATACTCACTGGCTGAGGTTGACCTTCTTCTTGGTCTGGCTGTGATCCGGCTCAGCAGACATGATGGCGGATGTGTGGTGGTCGGTGTGTTAAAGCGATGTATGGACTCGCGTGGAGTGCGAGGTGATAAGGAAGCGCGGCGGTTAACCGGCGGTGGTGCTGCGCAGAGTGTAGAGCGCGCGGGTTGATGGAGGAAGGATTGGTGGTGTTGCAATGTGGATGGGGTGGTAGAGGGTGTTGGAGAGGAAGAGGTTGTGGTGTAAAGGTAAGGTCTGGTTGGTCTCAAGTTACGAGAGCTGGTACCTACGACATCATGTTTGGTCTGCCTGAGGCATCAATCCGTCGCCACTACCACTACTTCGTGATTGCTGACGTTTACTGTTTTTGCCTGTCTGGAAGACTATCGAAGACCACGGAATACCTCTAATAGGTAGTCTATTGTTGCACGACTAATCACTTGCAGCAACTCTAATTTCCAATATCTTGATACATACACGTATCGTCGCCGCCTACCTTCATTCCTCACGCGCTATCACGTGCCTGCCTCTGCTCGAAGACCTACATACTGTATGCTTGCGACTCGATTCTCTCTCGTCGTCCGATTTCTTCTGTCGCACAAGCCTGGCTTGTGATGAACACGTGCAGGCACGTGAAGGGAACGACTTTCACAATCAATGCGGTCTGGTGATCGTGACTGGACCGGAAAGGATCTTCAATCACTGGACAGTGGTCTCCTGTCATCACTCTGGATACTCTCTTGGCCTACACTGGTTTCCTTGCATGCAAGAAGTTTGGTCCTTGGGTCAATCACTGGTCGATGGGGAACTACTCACCAGGGGGTGATCTAGCCAAACGCAATCAGACTGTAACTACCTTACCGTATCGTCCATAGCAAGACGCGATCAAGACTCGACCAGTGACTGCATGTAGAGGCTACCTGCTGCAACACAATGTCCATTCTTTTGTGAATCTAAGACATTTCAGCTCGACGGCATGCATGAAGAAGTCCTTCCGCGAGACAGGCACGTAATCAACAAAAAACCGACTCAGATTGTCTGAAAAGCACGGAAAGGCAGTATCATCAGTAGCCTGTAGAACAAGTGATTCTCGGCATTGAGAAGTAGGTTCCTGCTCACAAATCGGTGCGTATAGATCATCACACGGATTGTTAATGCTCATACATCCACATACAAGTATCGCTGGCACATGTGGCTCATACGCTACTTTGTTTGTTATTTGCCCGCAGATATCATCTTTCAACGCAGTGTTGTCCCAATCCACTAGCAACATTGTCTTCCTCGCCATCTTCGATTATCACCGCAATACTTCGATAACAACAGGGTTCTATTCAACCATGTCGTCCTTGCCGATCCGAAAACCGCAGAATGCTTCCAGCACCAGCGAGTCGAGCAGTGTAGCCCTTACATCGTCGGATCACAGTACAGAACACCAAGACCATTTCAACCACCACGGCCCAACATGTCTCAGTCCATCGATTAGTGCTCAGCAAGATGACAACAACGAAGCAACCGACGTTCATTACGAATCTCCTTCCGACCGTCCCGACCACGTCTCAGAGACAGCCGGCAGTGAACATATGGATTGGTCGCCTACATCACCTCTGGTCTCAGCCGCAGGCCATTCCGGGTCCAGCAGCAGCGACGATGTTGATGCCAATGCCGAATCCGACGCCAAAATCACACCAGAAATCTCAGAGAACCTCCCAGACCCCACCTCCCTTCTCCCACTCCCCGAATCCTCCCCAGGCCTCCTCACCCACGCCCACCAACAAGCAATGGCCAACCGCATCATGCACGACCAGATCCTCCCAGGCGCGGGTTTCGACCCAGCGGTTTACACGCCCGTATTCTTGCACGACACGCTCATGCTCCCGGGCTCGCTCGCGACAGTCATAGGCAAGGTATCGCTTTCCATTATCCATCGCTATCCACCGATTCCCCAATTGACCCTCGCAGGAAACTCAAATGGATATCCTCGAACGTCTAACACCAGCCCGCCTCCCTTCACATACCATCATCTGCGACCCCGCCGATCCGCAAAACCCGTGCCTGGTGCGGTCGACTCTTGCTTCTTCGCCCACAGCCACAGGTCTTTTGCTCCTAGGCACAGGCCGGGATTCTCGCAGAGAGATCAAAGCACATTACCGGCTTGTCGCGAAGCGGAAGCGCCTCAAAGTCGTCGTCGAAGTGAGAGTCTCGATTCCGCGGTCGCAGGTACCGAAAGACTATGAGGGCGACGATGGAGGCGCTGATGAGGCTGAGCATGAGGCTGAGCATGAGGGAGAGGACGGAAACGGTGGCGGCGACTACGAGACGAGGAACTGGCGTTTGGAAGCGAGGTGGATAGAGGCACAGGTATTCATGTGGAGGGGTGCTGTTGACGGGAATGAGCAAAGCTGGGAATTGGGTGAGGCCATTCAGGGATCTTATGACGGTGGAGATAGGGAGGTCAAGCTAGAAGACATGAGTGTGGAGGTGAAAGATGAGGTTGAGGAGAAGGTTGAGTTGGGGGACCTTGTCTTAAAAGGGGACAGTGAGTGGGCTCAGCCGGTGCTGTTTGGGGGTGGTGATGTTGTCGACCCATTCGCAGTTGAGTGGTGAGGCTTGACGGCTGGCTGAAAGATCGGGTCATGTGGGATTCTTGTCATCATTCTGGCATACTGTCTCTCTATCTTCTCTCGACTGTCACTCCTGCGGCTTTGGAGTCGATTGTCGTTCATCTCATCATCATTATGTTAAAGTTTGGCGCCACCACCAACCTCCCACGCCTTCGGAATCCACGCTTCGACATCCTCGAGGAGCTCCTGTGGCTTCTCGAAAGCCTGTGGAAAGTGTCAGTTCCACATTCCCTCGACGAATAGATACATTTCGAACTTACCGCGAAGTGACCACCTCTGTCATGGCGCTTGTAGTGAACCAAGTTCGCCACAGTTCCCGCCCAGCTACCAGGCACGGGGAACAGCTCTTTCGGGAAGAAAGAGTATCCGAGAGGCTTGTTGAGGAAGGGTGCGGGAGGTCTAGTAGATGCCCACTGTGGCTCATTGATGCGTTAGCGCATGCCAATGTAAGAGGAATGGTTCGACTCACTGCTGAGATGTTGGCCCGGCGTGGGCGTTCATCGGGGGAGGAACCTTGCTATTGAGTCGTTTGTCAGTATGGGCTTCAACGACCGAGTCGAGATTTGGATGGACGTACGCCTCTGTATGGGTAGATACAGCGAGGGAAGGTGTCGGTCAGATAGTAGAGGGAGACGCTGGTCAAGATTTCCTGTAATTTGTTAGTGAAGGAAGGGGTATGCTGCTCATGGAAATCGTCCTACCTCTACGGATGGGTCTTCGTCAGTCCACTCGAGGAACTTCTCGCCGATCCTGCTACTTGTCAGTCTCGTTCTTAAACCCTTTGGCATTGCAACACCACCCACCAACTCAGCATGGCAATCGGACTAGCGGCAAGAGCAAGGCCGATCGTAGCAGTGCGGGTACCGTGCTCCAGCGCATACGAGCTGCCGTGAGACCTGAACTCTTGCCCACGGGGCATAGCCGCCGCCTCCACCTCGTCGATCTTCAACTCAGCCTGGTTCTCAGGTGGACCCATGGCAAGCATGTTGAGATGCAACCCAACACAGGCATCCGAGGCCGAGGCCTGGATTCTGCTGACGAAGGATCCAAGGTCGCCACCCTGGGCCAGGTATTTACTGAAACCCAAACCACGCATGAGCTTGTCCAGGCACATCGCCGCCTGCTCCATGCTGTAGTCCTGGTCGACTGGAGGACCAGATGAGAAGGCGTAGCCGGGAAGCGAAGGCACTATAACGTGGTACGGCAGCTCTTCCGGAGAGGGGTACTTCTTCTTCAACAAGTCCAGCAAGCTTAGGAACTCGAGGATACTGCCAGGCCAGCCGTGGTAGAAGGCGATTGGGATGGCATCCTTCTTCTTGGAGAATAGGGCGAGAAACTGGATGTCGGTCTCGATGCCTTGGTCATCCTTGATGGACACGATGAAGTTGGGGAATGAGTTGATGCGGTCTTCCTGCTTACGCCAGTCGAAGCTCGTGGTCCATTCTTCTTTGGCCTTGATGAGCCACTCGCGCTCCATGCCAAAGTGGCGGCCGGCATTGGTGTTTTCGAAGGTAGGTGCAGCGATGGGTGAGATCTTGACAAGGTCCTTGAGGAGCTGGAGCTTCTCTTCGGGGACATGGGCCTTGTAGGGCTTGGGTGTGAGTGTGCCGCCTGACGGCAAAGTAGAGTAGTCTGCCATTGTGGTGGTTGGGTTGTGTGTCGAGGGATGGAGGTTGATTCGGTATTGCAACAGCTAACTACTGTACAGTATCGTGCACTATGTACACATGTTTTATACTGGAGGTCGTTACCTTACTGTAGCCCCACTTTCCACTGATGACATTGGGGAAAGCTACGAGGCAGCCATCGTGCATCCTCCTCCCACCTCGGTTGGAAGGCGCATCCTTGCTCCGTTGCACAGAATAATGCATAGGGCGTCACGTAGATTTATCTTCGACCATTCAGGCCACCGTCTGCGGAGTTGTATAGGTTATTCACAAACCAACATCTGGCCCAGACGAAAGAGGATCACCGACGTCTTCCATTACAAAGCACCAAGAGATCTACCGTCATGACGTGTACTTGGCTGTAATCATCGACTCTTCAGACTTCAATAGAGACGTTCGAGAACACAGGATGCATAGGGCATCGCCATATCAACACCTTGGCCTCTACAAACGAATGCGAGACCTAAGTCGCGTGTAGCAAAGTGTGGACAAACCCTGCCCGATACGATGATGCATACTCCTCTGATTATTGACATCAACACCGGCCCTTGCCTTCATACCTATACAAAGGTATACACAGCGACCGAACTCCGAAAATAGGACCACTCCGTTCGCTCACCGCCGATCCCATCATCGGACCACTGCACATCCTCTCAATTACTAATCAACCAATTCTGGCACTGATTCTTCCCATAAATCTTCTCATACGAGCCGCGTTTATTTCCCCTCCAACACATGTAGTAAAGCTGCTTGAAGCAGTAGTACTGCGGCACCCACTGAGGCGGCGAGCATTCGCCGGAGATCTTGACGAAAGCAGACATGCCCTTGGGACCGCCGTTAGCACCTTGGCCTGCGATGGAGCCTGGAACAACCTGGCGATTGTCTAGTTAGTATGGTTACTTGAATGCGAGTGGCTTGTGTTTCGAGGTTGGCTCATACGATGTTGGTGTTCTTGCAGAACTTCTCTATGGCTGCAACGACGTTTTTGCCGTCACGCTTGTCGAGGCATGCTTTTCGCGTGTCGGCTGGTGGTATCCCCGACTGATATCCGTGAGCTACGGTCGATAGCAGGGTGAGGAGGAAGAGGGTGAGGAGGAAGGTGATGGATTTCATTTTTGCGGATGTCTTCGCTGCAGGAAGAGGCTCGGGAATGTGACAGTGCGTGGGACCTTTGCGTTCCGCACTGAGCTCCCAGGTGCTCTGCTTTGAGGTCAAGGGATCGACAAACAAAGATGTCAATAAGAACAAACAATGCTGCTTGCGGCAACTAAAGTCCGACCAAGATGGGCCGCTCTTGCATGCAATGGTTCTGTGTGAAGGTAACGTTCGTTGTATTGGTGATTCGTCTACGAGCATGTGCATATTTGTCGATGTAATCATTCCGTCTAGGTCAAATGCCGGTCTGGTCCCAAGCAGCCACGCCACTCGAACAAAGGTATGCGAAATTTTCGAAGCATGCCCCAGACATACTTTAAGCCAGGCGCACAGTACACGATACAGTACACGCATCCATGATCAGACAGAGTATCATGCGCAGAGGGCATGATGGCGATCAATGTTGGCTTATGAGTATCACCTTGGAAAGAGGCTAGACTTTGTTCTGTCTATGCAGAACGCCAGCGGAGGATTACAACTCCGGTCAGCTCAAGCATCGCGGCGGCGCTTAGTCGAGATTGATCAGGGAGGCTGCGAATCTTGACAAGTCAGCAAATGGTCTTCGATGAGTTGCGGCACATTTTGAAGTCATTGTGATGTTTCAGTTTTTTGCGTATAATAAGATTTCTCGTCAACCCGCGTTTCACGGCGGGGATACGACAGCTCCAATATTTTAAGACTCATCAGGCGAAAGAGGGGGCAATATAAGTAAGACGCGACGTACCTTGTCTGGGATGTGGCATGTGTGACGCTGGTTTGAGTGTGCATGTGTCGCCCAGGGCTAGCCAGCTTCTCAAGGCTGGCACAATGTGAAAGCGACTCTCGGCCCCAACAAGGACTGATGAGGGCCATGAGTGTTCAAGGCAAGTGTTCGCTTCAAGCATCTTCATCCTTCATCGTCGTCAAAGGCAAGCTTGATAGGCTTCGCCTTCTTCTTAGCCTTCTTGGGGCCTTTCTGAGCGGTGCCTTTGTCTACACCACCAGTCTGGGGACCGTCTTCGTCATCTTCACCGACAACCTTGGCCATCTTCCTCTTCTTCATTGCAGTGCCATCAGTGAGCTTCTGTTCGACACGCGGCCCAGGCAGGGCACCCGAGGCTTCTGGCTTGCCGTCCCCTTTCAGCTCGCCGGTGACATTGCCAGCGTCTTCCTCACCTTCGGCATCACCTCTCAGCTGCTTTTCATAATCCTCTTTGGTGACAGTCTCGCCAGATTCGTCCACGAAAGTAGGGCCGTCGTCATCATCCGGGTTCTTAGCTTTCTTTGGCCGAGCAAGAGGTCGCTCGTGACGATCCGGGTCGCCGTCATCACCGTAGCCTGTATTTTGCGCCCGTAGACGCTGCAGGAACGGCGGTAGGCTGGAGTCATATGACAAGTCCTTAGACTTGATCTTGCCTCCCGACATGGCGGTGAGGCTGATTGTATGCTTGGAGATGACGGATTCATACGCTGGAAGTGAAAAGAATCCTAAGTCAAAAGTGTGAAGCCGCACGGACTGAACCGCGTTCAGCAAACAGGCGCCCCCCACTAAGAACCACTCACATCGGCCGCTGGAGGGGTGGCTTGATGATTTTGTAACAAACACAAAACAACCCTTTAAACCGAACCCTCTCACCACACTCACCAACCCACAAATCTTTCACAAATCTCCGTCAAAATGGCTGAGGAAATCAAGAACACCGAGAGCGCCGCCGCTCCGGCCGAGGAGAAGAAGACCGTCACCGAGGCCGCCGCTGAGACGGCCACTGCGGCCAAGGAGAACGTGTTCTCCATGTTCGGTGGTGGTGCCAAGAAGGAGGCTAAGAAGGACGACGATGACGAGGAGAACGACCGCTCGGGTTCCGCAAAGGCACAGAAGGAGAAGGCCGCTGAGGGTGCTGAGGATGACGACAAGGCAGAGGAGGAGGAGGCCGACGTTCACTTCGAGCCTGTTGTGCACCTTACCGAGAAGGTCGACACCAAGACCAACGAGGAGGCCGAGGAGCAGACCTTCAAGATGAGGGCCAAGCTGTTCAAATTCGACAGCGAGAGCCGTGAGTGGAAGGAGAGGGGAACTGGCGATGTCAGACTCCTTAAGCACAAGGAGAACGGCAAGACTCGCCTTGTCATGAGGAGAGACAAGACCCTCAAGGTCTGCGCCAACCACTACAGTAAGTTGAACGACAGAATACATGGGGATGGCAAACACTAACATTTCACAGTCGTTCCCGACATGAAGCTCTCTCCCAACGTTGGCAGCGACCGCAGCTGGGTTTGGAACGCCGCCGCCGATGTATCTGAGGGTGAGCCCGAGGCCGCTACTCTCGCCATCCGTTTCGGCAACTCCGAGAACGCCAACCTTTTCAAGGAGGGCTTCATCAAGGCTCAGCAGGAGAACGAGGCCCTCTTCAGCAAGGACTCGTGAGCAACGACAGTCAAACTTTTGGCACCCGGTACTTGAAGACAACGAGCGGCGACAAAAGCCGCTATGTGCCTTGAGCATCTCGTACTACACGACGGGAAAGAAGCGTGGCATCAGTTTACCAGCATCACTGGTAGTTGAAGCACACCCCTGACAGCTAGATTTTGGGCGTTCCGCACTGCATCACATCAACATACCCCTCTTCAACATCACATCACATCACACCCCAATGCCGCGACGAATGAAAAAAGCATGACTGGCGTTTGAAGGAACGAACCCAGCATTGCGTGCATCGATCGCATGGCGCCAGATACATTATGTAGGAACGAAATCCGCTTCTAAAACCAGTTTTGGGTCTTCATTATCTGATGTCTTTCACATGTTAATTGAAGATGCTTGTCATGACAATGCCTTCGGTGGCAACGTAATTGTGTTTGTTCATACTGTTTCTTTTCACATACGAAGTACTCTCATGTATGGGCTGCGCTCTCTGTCAACCCCACCACCACTTCGGCTTCAGCTTCAACTTCAACTTCGACGCGTGAACGACACACTTTCAAACCCAATCCATACCATACCATTTCCACGACACACCGCTGCCCTGCGAACCGAGTCATTCTCTCGACGTATAAACACGCTAATTCTCAAACCAACACAGCCCTTTGCGCCGCAATAGTCGGCGCGCCCAGAAAGCAGCATGCCGGACGTATGTGCCCAGCCTCACTGCGCGACTACGCGACCACGCGCCATACCTACCGATCATGTCGCTAACATATGCCTCCAGGTCAAGCGAACCGTCAAGCTCGTCACCGAGCAGCGCGTCATGTACACCACCACCAAGCTCGCCATTCTGTTACTCGGAGCGCACAACTAACACCTTCCCAGCGACGACCCAGCCGAAGTCGAGGGCTTCCCTATGCGCGGATGGAACATCAGTATCTACCTCCTCAGTCCCGAGGGCGAAGAGCTCCCAGCAACGTGCTTCGAGAAAGCGACCTACATACTACACGACTCCTTCGGTCCCAAGCGCATGCGCCAAACCATCCGTCGCCCGCCCTTCACTATCCACGAGAAAGGATGGGGAGAGTTCGACATGCAGATCCAGCTCACGCCCATTGGCGCAGCGAAATCGGGCGAGCAAACTCTCGCGCACGACTTGAACTTCCAGCAAGAGCGTTATGAGAGCACACACAACGTCACCTTCCGGAATCCCAAGGGCGCGCTCTTGGATGCACTGCGCGAGAGCGGCGACGTAGGAGACCCTGCGCCCAAGCCGAACGGCGTCACCAGCACTCCGGCGCCCGGACAGGCGAAGGAGAAGAAGGTCCGCAAGAACCAGAACAGGAACGTGGACATGGAGAAGTTGGCCGAGGCATTGCCTCAGCTTGGCGAGGAGGACCTGTTGCAAGTTGTGCAGATGGTGCACGACAACAAGACGGACGACACATACACCAAGAATGATGTCGATAGTGAGTTGCTCTTTTATTGCATGAGAACGAGTATGCGTACTAACGATGTTGTTTCCCGCAGACGGCGAATTCCACGTCGACCTCTACACCCTCCCAGACCAGCTGATCAAGATGCTCTGGGACTTCACGTCCAACCGTGTCGACATGAACACGTTGGCATAGAAAGTCTTCTTGACCACGGGCCATATGGCTCCTCAAGCTCAGATTGAAGAGCAATCATATCCAAAAATCTGCAAGCCAGGGCATGATGCCGCCCGAATCAAAGGCCGACGCGCGAAACAAAGGCCTCGACGTCAAACCAAGCCCAAACTCCCACGACAAATCAAGAGATCGGCGTCGAGCTTAAGGGCGAATTTGCCATAAGCACCCTGGGCTACGGCTCAAAAAGCCACGCTTTCTCTCTCGTTCATTCTCTTTTACTATGATGATTTCAGCAGCGTGGCGGTGTCTGAGCTTTCGGGAGGAAAACCAGTATGCCAGTGGGGGCTCTTTTGTGATGCGGAAAGGGAGCAACGGCGTTTTAATGGCGTAGAGGACAGAATTTGCTCAAAGCTGCTCCATGTTTGAAGAGAGAGAATCATAATGTTGAATTGCAAAGCGATGCAACCGGATTTTTCGAAACATCACTCCATTCACTTCGTATTGCTTGAGGAGTTGCTGAAATTCTCCGGTCGCCCCTGCCTGTTCACAGAAGACAAATGAACATGGATGTTGCTAACCCTCAAAGTGTTCCATTATCATCGACCTTACGACAGTCCCTACAATCTTTGGAGTCGCCATAGATTCGGGTACCTAAGGTAGGCCGTGTCGACCTCCCCATATCATCTGTAATCAATGCAGCCCACTCAACTCGACAAAGAAAATAAGAAACCGTACCAAACCATACGACCGCTTAGCACGGCAAAAAAAAAATCAAAAAAAATCGAATGATGATGCGGCTCGAGTGATCCGACCACCGAACCGGCGATCTCATTTTTCATTTACATGTAGGAAGGAGGAGCACACGGCCGATGGTGCAATCGTCTTCTTTCTTTCCAACTAATATCGATCAGCAAGTAGAAGAAGAGTAAGAGAGAATCCGGCTTTCCCATGTATCACTACGAGATCAGCCCGAAGACTCTGACTCTGGGTGTTCAGAGCGAAGATCAATGCCTAAGGCCAGGAAGAAGGCTTTTGTGTGACCTGCTTACTTGTAATGTATTTTTTCTTATTGAGATCGCTTATGTGTTGAAAAGGAAGGAGAGGGTGCAGAAGTGTTGGGCGAAAAAAGACAAAAGCGTAGACATTTCGGATATGTTATATATACCCCATTCTTTTCTCTACCACCACCGCCAGCACTTACGTTCCTTGGTCTTTCAAGAAAGCAGAGAGAGAAATTTGGCCAGGAGTCGTGATGTCCACTTCTCTGACCTTCGTCGTTTTGAGGGAAGAACGATCTTGCGGGTGTGACAATTTTTCCCTTCAGAATCTCTCACTTATCCGGTGACAGGAGGAAGGAAAGATCGGGACCCCTCAAAGCCACCTCTCAATACTTCTTCAACTCTTTTCAGAAGCTTGCTGGCGGTATATTTCTTCCAACCACCCTCACAGATCAAGCCGGCGTCACAAACCCACCAGCGATATCCACCCACTCGGGAATACAACTGCCCTCTTTACCCTCGACATCCACAATATCAGTGTCACACCTACACCTGCAACCCACGCCGTTCTCCTTCTCGGTGTCCCACTTGGCCCAGTAGTCATCGTCCTCTTCCAGGAATTTCTGGTACTCTCTGTCGGTGGAGGCGCGCTTCTGTTCGAAATCAGTACCAAGGTAGGGCTCGCGGGGCAGTTGGCGGGCGGGAGCGTTGGCAGGGCAGTGCTGGATTGTGGTGTGTCGGTAGCCGAAATCGCGGAAGTAGTGGATGTCCTTGGGCGAGAGGAGAGCGCCGGCTGCGAGGGAGTGGATGGGTGCGTCGCCCCACTGTGAGTGTCACTGTTAGTATGTGCTGTCATGGATACATGGCTTTGACGGCTCAAAACTTACTCTTTCCATCCAGAAGCCACCGCTACGGTCCATCATCTGGAAGAAGTCTTCATACGCCTTGCTGCGGAAGAAGTCCAGGCGGGCGATCTCGAAGTTACTCCAGAAGTGGCACATGTTGTATTTCTCGCCTTCCATCGCTTCAGGGTCGATTTCGGGAAGAGTAGCCTCGCCGGGCTCTGTGCGGAGGATGTCTTCGGGCAGAGGCTTCTCCTTGTCGTATTTAGGGTCGCCCTTGGGCAGGTCTTCAGGCTTGACCTCCTCCTCTGGCTTAGGCTCGACGAACATCTCCCACAAACCTTGAGAAGTGAGGTTGTTGACGCGCTTGTAGGCGGAGGCATAGCGGAAAATGTTGGGAACAGTTTCCTTCAGCTCCTTGACAGCAATCGTGAAACCGTAGGTCTTGTTGTTGCGGGCCATGTGAACGAAAGGATCGTAGGTGATGTCGCAAAAGTACTTGATATCGGGCTCAACGCGCCAGTACCAGTCGTACTTCTGCAGAAGTTCATGCTTGTAGAAGAATCCCGAATAGAAGCGGCACATGTGGTGGTAGGATTCCATACCTCCGTACATGATCGCCTGGTCACCCTGCTTCGCGATACCCTCCTTGGCGACTCGCGCATCCGTCCATTCCGGGAAACCCCAGTGCTCAGAATCAATCTTGCCAAACTCAACAGTCGAAGAGGTGTAGTTTGCAATGGTCTCCTTGAAAGTGCTGTTGAACTCGTCGTTGTTGAGGAAGACATAAGGGTAGTGGAACCAGCGGTTGAAATGGCGCTCGAAGCTTTTGAGACTGTCGAGGACGCCGGGTAGCTCCTTGTTCCGCGCCAGGATGACAATCGCGGCGTTCTCCCTGGGTCCATCTGCGTTGACGTGCGGCTCGGAGCAGCCGCTGACAAAGACCTTGTCGTGCTTCTCACTAATCTTGCGAATACTGGGCGGCGCACCACTTGGGATGAGGCGTGCTGCCGGGCTGTCCGGATGGCGCACGAAGAGCACCAGAATCAGGATGAGCACCAGCGCTGGGAAGAGCAGGACCAGATATAAGGGTACGCTGATCTTGCTGTTTCCGCGTATTCTTACCCGTCTTTTAAAGAACCCCAGCCGAGGCGATAGCTTTTCCGAAGCGTCTTTGAGGTTTAGGCTCTTCAGGGTGGGCATGTTCTCCGCCGAGGGCATACGTTTCCGGAGGAAGTCCATGGTCGCGGTGGTGAGAGGTCTTGCACTCTCGTGTGTGGTTCGCAGCGGCTAGGCCGCCTATTGATTTTGTAGCGCTCAGCTACTGCGCGGGTATGGTATAGTCGAGTTGTATGTGTCTTGCGAGGTCTGCCGGTTGTGGTGTCGGCGGAGTTTGTGGAGTCGGGTGGAGGAGGAGAAGGGGACGGGAGAGCGAAGTTGCGGAGGGAGAGATTCGTCTGGAGGATGGCGGTGATAAAGGTGATGGTCGTGGGTGAGGCAGTAGGCAGGCAGTACTTTGTTCGGTATTATTTTGAGAGTTGACGTGGCAGTCTGGACTAGCCCTAAACATCTCGATAGGAGAGATACCTTCAAGGATTCAATGCAAGAGACCCTTTGACTCCACCTGGTTTCGCTCACGACAAATGATGCCAATGACGAAAGGTCAAGTATCGATTCTTCGTGCAAACATCGTATATACATATAGCTGGGACATCTAAGCAGTGATCCTTTCGCATATCTAATTTTCGACGGTATTTACAGTCATGTTACCTCGATTTCAAGTAAAACGTACGGAGCTAGGCATCAATCAATCAAGATGGTCCTCAATTGATCAATCAATATCGCCGGTCTTCCCTTCTAGCGCCTAAGTCGTCGTGAACACATGGAGTGGTGTTCGCTCGGTACGAAAACAGGCAAAGACCATATACATCTTCGTCTTGACTACTGTAGGGGCAAGTATCATTAATCTTGCGACTCGTGCCGTTTCGCATGAGCCGTCCGGTAGGAAGAAGACCCTTATGAGCGCCGTTTCACACCAGTGTCGGATCGGGACTCTGCCTCCTCCTGGTACCGTACCTCGTACCTAGCCTCCACGGTTATTCTTAGCCACCGTCACGCGCCTCCAGTCCGACCATAGTTTGACCATACTCGTAGTCTTGCGGCTCTCAACTAGTCGCCCGCTATTCACGCTCATTTACTCTATACTTAATACCCCGATCAGATCTCCTCACGAGGTGCCGACGCTCGCGTGCCTCCTTGCTTATGCGACCCATGAATGTATTCTACCACGGCAGGTCCTGATACTACGACGACACAAATATGGCTCCCAAGGACTGGGATAACGAGACCGAGGAGCGCAAACCTGATCCTCATGATTCGGCTCTGAGCGTGGGAAGTCGCGGCCTGGACGACACAGCGAAAGTGAGGGAACTCGAAGATGAGCTCGAAGATATGAGCGAGAAGGTCGCGAGTGCTTGTACGTTGCGCTGTTACTCTACCCGTCTGCCTGTTGACCGCATACTGACATAATACCTAGCGCAACGCTTCGCCGACTACGAAAACGACATCCGCACCCTCACCGCAGAACTGAGACTCGCGAAGAAGCGCAACGACTCCCTCGACAGCACCGCCACAATCGAGAGCGCAAAGGCAGCAGGGACACCAACAGCACCCGTCGG
>Ga0265797_10005726_pt1 | contig 17985 bp, 15 predicted proteins | sample P2T30metagenome_FD_192433 | JGI IMG/M metagenome (GOLD analysis project Ga0265797, IMG submission 192433) | Plant litter microbial communities from East Loma Ridge, Irvine, California - P2 T30 | ecosystem: Environmental > Terrestrial > Plant litter > Unclassified | place: USA: California...
CGACCACCCGGACGTCCCACGGCCCGAGCTCGAGCACGACATCCGCGTCGAGTGCCGTGCCCTCGAACAGGTCCTCCGCGGCGACCGGCACCGCGTACGTGCTCGGTTCCCACGACCAGTTGTGGATGACGTGCACCGTCTCGCCACGACCGTTGACAGAGCTCGCGACTGATTGTGTGTCGGCCTGCGGCTGCCAGCTCGGCGACCCGCTGCCCTGCGCGACCGCCCACTCCGTGATCGCCGCGGCGAGCGCCGGATCCGGGACGGTCCCGACGTAGGTGACCCGACCGGCTCCGTGCGACCGGGTGGTCACCGCCGCGAACCGACCGTGGTGCGGGTGGTCGTACCCGACGAGCACATCGGCGTCGTCGACGAGCAGGCCGTCCGCCCACCGGGTGGCCGTCGCCCCGGCCGGCACGGTGAACCCGTGCTCAGCGGCAGCGGCTCCGGCCGACACCGGGATGCGTCGGCCGAGGTTGCTGAACTCGTCGTAGTGCACGCCCGCGGGCACGTCGAGGAACGCGGGCTTCCGTTCGAGCCGCGCACGGGCCTCTTCGTCCTCGTACCCGGTGCGGATGCCGACGACGAGGTGTCCACCCGCCTCGGCGTAGGCGGCGAGCCACTGCAGCTGGGCGTCGCTCGCGATGGTGAACGCGGCAGCGACGAGCACCGGACGCTCCGCGGCGAAGGACGCCGGCTCACGGTCGAAGACCTGCGACGGATGCACGGTGTTCGCCTGCAGTCCGGCATCGAAGACGCCTCGGGCGTAGGCGTCGTAGATCGTCTGCCACGAGCGCCGGTCGGGCTCCATGCCGTCGCCGAGCGCCGGGTGCTCGTTCAGCGCCCACTTCGACTCGTTCGAGAACAGCAGGGCGACGTCGGCGTGCGGGCGGAGGCCGGCGACCCGGTCCCCGGCGTGGGCGAACTCGGCGCCGATGCGGGCGATCTCCTCGTAGGTGCGACCGGGCTGCTGCGAGTGCGGCAGGACGCCGCCCCAGTACGTCTCGACGCCGTAGTGCAGCGTGTGCCAGTGCCAGTACTCGATCATCGACGCGCCTCGGGACACGAGCGCCCAGGCGGCCTGGCGCCACTGCCCTTCGTAGGCGGGTTCGTTCATCCACGAGAACCCGATGGCCTGCGCGTTGGTCTCGGTGACCAGGAACGGTGCCTGTTTCGACCCGTACATGCGGTCGCCCGAGGCGAAGATCGACCAGGCACCGGACGAGGTCCAGAACTGTGCGGGTTCCTCGGCACTCGGCAGCTCGAGGGCGTCCTGCATCCGGTAGTACGGGTTGCCGGCGGTGACGTCGAGCGTCCGGGTGAGCACCTCGTCCTCGACGGTCGGCCGCTCGTAGGCGATGCACGTGGTCACGAACTGGTCCGGACGCGAGTACTCCCGCACGACCGATGCCTGCCAGGCGATGAAGTCCGTCGTGATCGAGGCCTGGAACCGGCGCCAGGCAAGGTCGTACTGCGGCTGCGCGTTGCCGTCCGGCGTCCACAGGTCCGCCCAGGTGGACAGCCGGTGGGACCAGTAGGTCAGGCCCCACTCCTCGTTCAGCCGCTCGACGCTGCCGTAGGTGTGGCGCAGGTGGTCGACGAAACGTTGGAACACCTCGGGGTTCGCGATGAGCTCGTTGCCCGGCTCGTTGTCGACCTGGTAGCCGATCACGGCGGGGTGCTCGGCGTAGCGGGCGACGATCTTCCGGATGACCCGCTCGGCGTGGAACAGGAACGCCGGGTGGGCGTAGTCGATCTCCTGCCGGGCACCCCAGCCCATCGCCTCGCCGTCGGTGCGGCGGCGGACGTTGATCTCCGGCACGATGCGGGCGAGCCACATCGGCACGGCGTACGTGGGTGTACCGAGGATCACCCGGATGCCGTGTTCGTGGGCGGCGTCGAGCACCGGTGCGAGCCACTCCAGGTCGAAGCGGCCGTTCTCCGGCTCCCAGGTGCTCCAGACGGACTCACCGACGCGGATGACCGAGAAGCCGGCCTCCTGCATCAGGCGCATGTCCTCGTCGAGCCGAGGGGTCGGCTGGTACTCGTGGTAGTAGGCGGCGCCGAAGAGGACGCGGTCGTGCTGCATGGTGCTGGGTGCTCCGTTCGAGAAGGATCGGTGGTGGGTGCGGGTGTCGGTCATCCCTTGACCGCCCCCGCGGTCAGCCCGTCGAGCAGCTGCTTGCGGAGGAGCAGGAACACGAGGATCGTCGGCACGCTCGCCAGCACGGCCCCGGCGAGCACCAGGTCGTACGACCGGTTCTCCGACGCGAAGATCGCGTTGAGGCCGAGGGGCAACGTGTACTGGCTCGAGTCGGACAGCAGGACCAACGGCCACTGGAACGAGTTGTAGCTCTGCAGGAAGCTCCACACCGCCAGGGCGCCGAGCGACGGTCGGAGCAGCGGGAGCACGACCCGGCGGAACGTGCCGAACTCGGAGTTGCCGTCGATGCGGGCCGCCTCGATGAGTTCGTCGGGGATCGCCTGCACGATGAACTGCTGCATCATGAAGATGCCGAACGCCGGCGCCACCCACGGGACGACGAGCGAGAACCAGGGGTTCGTCAGCCCGGACTTCACCACCAGGATGAAGAGCGGCACGAGGATCACCGCGAACGGCACCGAGAGCGACGAGAACATCACGGCGAACAGGATCCGCTTGCCCCGGAACCGGAACTTCGCGAAGCCGTACCCGGCCATCGCGCAGACGAACACGGACACGACGGTCGCGATCAGGGCGGTGCCGACACTGATGCCGAACCAGGCCCAGAACGGCTGGGTGGCGAGCAGGTTCGTGTAGTTCTCCCCCGTCGCCGGGCTCGGGATGAGCGTGGGCGGTGTCGCGAAGATGTCGCCACGCTGCTTGAACGAGCCGGAAAGCGCCCAGAGCAGCGGGAACACGAAGACCAGCAGCAACGCCACGAGTGTGGCGTAGAGCAGGCCGCGGCGAGCGATCCAGCCCCTGGTGCGGGGCGGCCCGGACCGGGGCGCCCGGCTTCCGGCGGTCGTGACGGCCCGGGTGTCCGGGCGGTCGGTGGTGGCGGTCATGCGTCCCTCCCGATGGCGAGTGCGCGGTTGAGGATCTGACTGACGCCGAACACGACGACGAACAGCACGACACCGGCGGCTGCCGCGTACCCGAACTGCTGCCGTTCGAAGGCGGCGCGGTAGATGAACATGGCGACGGAGAGCGTTGCTTCGCCCGGGCCGCCCTTGGTGAGCAGGTAGGGCTCGTCGAACAGCTGCGCGGCACTGATGAAGCTCGTCACCACGACGAACGCCGTGACCGGTCGGATCGCCGGGAGCGTCACGTTGGTGAACTTCCGGAAGGTGCCTGCCCCGTCGAGCGACGCGGCCTCGTACTGCTCGGGCGACACGTTCTGCAGTGCTGCCAGGAAGAAGATCGTCAGGTACCCGACCGTGCGCCACAGGAGCACGAAGCCGATGGCGACCTTCGCGAGGGTCGGGTCGCCGAGCCAGTCGGTGTTCGGCAGTCCGAACAACGCCTTGAGCGTGGCGTTGAGCAGTCCGTAGTTCGTGTCGAACACCAGGCTGTAGATGAGCGCGATGACGATCGGCGACAGCACCATCGGGATGAAGAACGTCACCCGGAACAGGTCTCGGGCGCGGAGTCCCTTGGCGTTGAGCGCCTGCGCGACCAGGAGCGAGCACGGCACGATGACGAACACGGCGATGAGTGTGTAGATCAACGAGTTGACCAGGGCTGTGCCGAAGCTGGTGTCCCGGAACAGGTTCGCGTAGTTGGACAGGCCGATCCAGTTCGGCGTGCCGAGGCCGACCCACTCGGTGAGTGACAGGTACACGGCGGCGAGCACCGGCACGATCATGAACAGGCCGTACAGCACGTAGAACGGCGCGATGAAGAGGTACGGCGCGCTGCCACCGTTCGTGTTCAGGCGGCGGCGACGGCGATCGGGTGGATCGGTGGTGGTCGTGGTGGCGGACACCGGGATTCCGGTGGCGGTTGATGTGGACAACGTCGTCCTCCTCAGGCGCGGGTCTGGCCGCGGAAGTCGGCCGCAGCGGCGTCGAGCGCCTGCTTCGGGGAGATCTGGCCCTTGTAGGCCTTGATGAGGTAGCCGCTCAGGACGGTCTGCAGGATCGAGGCATCGGCGCTCTGGTGCTGCGAGGGCACGTCGTCGACGACCGACTTGTAGACGCCGAACAGCTGCTGCCCGCCGAAGTACGGGTCGCTCAGCGCCGCGAGCCGCGGGTCGTCGTAGACCGAGCGGAGCGTCGGCAGGTAACCGAGGTCCTGGTAGCGCTTCACCTGCTGGTCCGGGTCGAGGTACGCGGCGAGCACCAGGTCGATCCCGGCCTTCGTGAGCGGCTTGTCGCGGAGCACCGAGAACCCGGTGCCGCCGCCGACGCTCGTCGTGCTGCCACCACCCGCGAACCGGGGCAGGTTCCGCACCTTCCACTTGCCCTTCTGCTCGGGCACGTTCGGCTTGATGCCGTAGCTGGCGTACCAGGAGGGCATGTCGACGGCCAGGATCGTGCCGCCCTTCAGCCCGGACTGCAGGCTCGGTCCGTACATGTCAGCGACCGTCGCGATGGCCCCGGACTGCACACCGTCGACCAGGAACTGCAGGGTGCGTTCGGCCTCCGGCGTCTGGATGGCGATGCCGCCGTCCTCGTCGTACAGGTCGCCGCCCCGCTGGAGCAGCAGGATCTGGTAGCTCTGCAGCGTGCCGCCCGGATCGGTGACCGCCACGGCGTGCAGCGAGACGCCCTTGCTCTTGTTGAGCTTCGCGCCGACGTCCATGTACTCCTCCCACGTCGTCAGGTCGTCGGGGATGCCGAGGGCCTCGAACTGGTCGGCTCGGTGGTAGTAGACGCACAACGGGGTGTCCGAATCGAGCGCGTAGAGGTGCCCGTCCTTCGAGAACGGCGTGAGTCGTGCAGCGATCAGGTCGTCCTTGCGCGACGCCACCGACGGCGAGAGGTCGCTCAGCAGTTCGGCAGCGATGTCCCCGCGGAGCATCCGGCAGAACGCCCCGATCTCGAGCCCGGCGACGTCCGGCGTCCCCGTGCCGGCGACGGCCTGCGCGATGAGCTTGGTCGGGATGTCCGCCGCCGCGATCGTGGTGATGTCGAGCGCGAAGTCGAAGTCCGACTTCCGGTCGGCGACCGGCAACGCCTCGGTGAAGAACTTCTCGTAGCCGGGGTCGTGGGTCCAGAAGGACAGGTCGGCGCGTCCGGAACGGACGGCGGCCGTCGACTGCGGGGAGCAGCCGGCGAGCAGCGCGCCGAGGGCGATGCTGCCGCCAGCGGCGGCGCCCCACCGGAGCAGGTCGCGTCGGCTCGGCCCACGGCCTGGAGGCACGGGTGGCGCAGGTGGGGAAAGTCGCCTGGGTACTGGGGTCACGGAGGTCTCCTGACGTCGTCGTCGAGGTGCGTGCGGAAGTGGCGGTGAGCGCGCGTGAGCGCTCACTCACGGGACGGACGCGGGCCGCGCCTCCCGTCCGGGGGTTCAGTCGGCGGGGCGGAGGTGACGCCGCTCAGCGGACGGCGGCGCGCTGGTGGCGCGCGTGATCAGCTGGCCGGGCAGCATCCGGTGGCGCTCGGCGGGCGGGTGGCCGTCGAGGGTGCGGAAGAGGCGGTGCATCGCGAGGCGGGTGGCCTCGTCGAAGTCCTGACGGATGGTCGTGAGCGGCGTCGGCAGGTACGCCGAGATCGGCATGTCGTCGAAGCCGACGATGCTGACGTCACCCGGCACGGACAACCCGTGCTGCTGGATGGCGGACATCGCGCCGATCGCCATCTGGTCGTTCGCGACGAAGACCGCTGTCAGGTCCGGACGGCCGAGCAACGAGCGCATGGCCTCGTAGCCGCTCTGCGGCGACCAGTCCCCCTCGACCGGCGCGTGCTCGGCGACGCCGGCGTCCTGCAGCGCCGCCCGCCACCCCGCCAGCCGGCGCGAACTCGAGGTCCAGTCCGCCGGACCCGCGATGTGCCACACGGTCTCGTGCCCGAGGGCCAGCAGGTGATCGGTGGCCGCGAACGCAGCGCCGCTCTCGTCCAGACCGACCGCCAGGGTGTTCTCGCGGTCGGCGACGTCCGGCGGCCCGAGCGTCAGCACCGTCACGCCCTGGGGCAGGCGGAGCTGGTCCATCTGGTTCTCGACCGGCTCGGAGAAGACGATCGCCTCGACGTCCTGGCCGACGAGCGAGTCGACCGCCGGCTGGAGCTCGGATGCGGTCGCGGCGACGGTCCGGACGATGGCCAGGCTGTACCCGTTCGTGCGGCACGCCTGCTCGACGCCGGTGAGCATGGCGGTCGGGCCGTACAGGTTCGTGCCGATGGTGATGAGACCGATCCGGCGGGAGCGCTGCGACTTGAGGGAGCGGGCGGCTGCGTTCGGACGGAAGCCCAGTTCGTCGATCGCCTTGAGGACCCGGGCGCGGACCGCCTCGGTGACGTGCGGTTCGTCGTTCACCACGCGGGAGACGGTCTTCTGGGAGACGCCGGCCAGGGTCGCGACGTCGGTCATGGAGGCCGGCCGGAGGCGATGAACCGATGCGTTGCCGCTCATCGTCAGCTCCTCCGCTGCTCCGTGGGACCGGCCGGGACCGGGTGTGGGAGCAAGACAACCATGGGATTGTCTACGTAGTCAAGAGCGATTCCGCGGTGGTCATCGCAGCTGCAAGGTTGTGTCTCGTATTGATGTGCAGCATTCTGGATCGGTTGGCCGTGCCGAGGCGCGAACCGAGAGGAAGAACATGAAGCAGATCCGGGTCGCATGCCACGCGGGCGGAGACAGGCGGTGAGGGCGTCAGGCACCTGGCCCTCTGTGCGCAGAGCTGCCGCCGCCGCCTTGATGGTCGCCACCACCGGCGCCTCGCTGCTGGCGGTCGACAACCTGCTCGGCTTCATCGGAACGCATCTGATCGCAGGAGGGCCGGTGTTGATGGTCGCTGCGATCTCGGTCTCAGCAGGAGTCGTGGCCGCTGCCGGTGCTGCGCTCGCTCGCGACGCCGTGCACCTCGTCATCGCGGCCGCCACCGTCGTCTTCGTGACCACCCTGTCGCCGGCGACCAGCAGCCAGCTGTGGCTCCCCATCGCGGTCGTCCTGCAGGCGCTCGTCCCGTTGACCTTCGCTGCCGGCGGGCTGCTGGTCCTTCGCGGTCCACAGAACTTCGCCGCCGTGCGGGTCCTCGCGGTGATGCTCGTGGGGTTCGCCGCCGCTTGGATCGTCACCGCGTTCATCCCGGTGGCGCTCGTGGCGTTCCTCCTCGCGCAGGCCGGCACGCTGGTCGTCGGGGCTGCCCTCAGCCTGCAGCCGGTTCTTCGCCGCGCCCGGAGTCTTGTGCGTGCGCTGTGGGCGAGTGCGGAGGTCCGCTGAGGAGCCCCTCTGCACGTCGCTGGGCGATGTGCGTTCGACGCGGTGCGGATACGATCGTGCGCGCATCCTGACTCAACGAGGGCAACGGGGTGTTCGAGGGGGAGAACGTCGTGGTGCGTCAACAGGGGCACGTGGGTCCCGGATCGTCTGCCAGACGCGCGCTCGCGGTCGGCCTGGCGATCGCCCTGTCGGCCGCAGCTCTGGTCGGCATCCGTGCAACGGCAGGATCAGCGGACACCGCAGCCTCGGCGGTGACGGTCACGAAGGTCACCGCGACGACGACCGTCACCTCGACCGGCACCGCCGTTCGCACCACGCTCAAGGTCAAGAACACCGCCTCGGTGCGGAAGCCGGCCTCCTCCGCGTGGCTGTACCTGTCCGCCGGCACGAAGAAGTACACGCTCGGCCGGGTCGCGGTGAAAGCACTCGCCGCTGGGTCGAGCACCTCGGTCACCGCAGTTCGCGGGACACCTTCCCGTGCCGAAGCCGGCAAGTACTCCGTCCTCGCCTGCGTGGGTGCGTACTCCGCGAAGCAGTGCCGCACGTCTTCTGCGACCGTCACCACCAAGCCCACGAAGCGCGCGCGTCCGGAGACGGGCGTGATGCTCGACGTCGCTCGCGCCTACTACCCCGTGGCGTTGCTCAAGCGGTACATCGACCTCCTGGCCGACGACGGCGGGCGCTTCCTGCACCTGCACCTCACCGATGACCAGAACGTCGGGATCGAGAGCACGGTCCTCGGCCAGACCCCCGCGAACGCTGATCTCGACGACGGCGTCTACACGAGCCGCGTGACCCATCGCCCGTTCCTGAGCGTCGCGCAGGCACGCGGGATCTCCGACTACGCGGCGAAGCGGAGTGTCGCGATCGTGCCCGAGATCGATACTCCTGGACACATGGCTGCGGCATTCGACCTGCTCGAGGCGCAGCACGGCACGAAGTGGGTCGACCGCATCCGTTCGGGCGAGAACGAGCTCGACACGTCGGCGCCCGCGAGTCTCGCGCTGGCGAAGAAGCTGTACGCAGAGGTGCAGCAGACCTTCCCCTCCAGCCGAACCGTGCACATCGGCGGGGATGAATGGGGCGACGACGTCACCGCCGCCCAACGCGTCGCCTGGATGAACGCGATGGCGGCCACGGTCGGCAACCGCGAAGTCTGGGCGTGGAACGACGGGATCGATCGGGTCGCGGTCGGGCGGCTGGACCCGCGCATCCACGTCACGTACTGGAGCTTCGACGGCGACACCGAGGACGCAGCCGAGCGGCGCGAACGGCGAGCACGGCGGGCGAGTGCGGTCGACCTGCAGCAGGCCGGGGTCGACCTGCTCAACTACAACTCGTACTACCTCTACGAGGTGCCGACGGACCTCGACCCGGCCGACAGCGAGTACACCGTCGCCGACCTCCGCGAGAACTGGTCACTCCGGACGTGGGACGGCGACTCCGGTTCGCTGCTCGCGGCTCCGATGTCGGGCGCCGCCGTCGCGATCTGGGGTGAGGACCTCGAGGACCCGCCATCTGACGCGCTCCTGCGGTGGAGCGCGCCGCACGTGACGGCGATGCTCGAGACCGCAGCCTCCTGACGGACGCGTGTCGGGCCTCCAGGCCGATCGCTGGAACCGCCGGACCGACGCCTGCCTACCCGAGCGGCTCCACGCCGTAGCTGGTGACCACCGCACGCAACTCGTCCAGGTAGGCCTGCGCCTGCACGGTGAGGGGAACCGACGCGTGCGCGATCCAGCCGATCTCGATGCGCTCGTCGACGTCGAGCGGGATGGCGACGATCTCGGGGTCGAGGTCGTCGCTGATCAGCCCGGTCGAGATCGTGTACCCGCCCAGGCCGATCATGAGGTTGAAGATCGTCGCCCGGTCCGAGACACGGATCTCCCGCTTGCTCGACATCGTCGACAGGATCTCCTCGGCCAGGTAGAAGGAGTTGTTCGCACCCTGGTCGAAGGTGAGCCGAGGCAGGTCGGCGAGGTCCTCGAGGGTCGCACGCTCCCGTGATGCGAGCGGGTTCCGCTTGGCCACGAAGATGTGCGGCTGCGCGACGAACAGCGGTGTGAACACGACGCCGGCGTCCCGCAGCAGCTTGCCGAGCACCTGCTTGTTGAAGTCGTTGCGGTAGAGGATGCCCACCTCGCTGCGCAGGGTGCGGACGTCCTCGATGATGTCCCAGGTGCGCGTCTCGCGGAGTGAGAACTCGTACTCGTCCGCAGCCGCCGCCTCGACCATGCGGACGAAGGCCTCCACCGCGAACGAGTAGTGCTGGGCGGACACCCCGAGCAGCCGACGCGACCGCTGGCCGCCGACGTAGCGCTGCTCGAGCAGGGAGACCTGCTCGACGACCTGCCGGGCGTACCCGAGGAACTCGACGCCGTCGACGGTGAGCACGACTCCTCGGGCCGATCGGGTGAAGAGCGGGCGCCCGATCCGCGTCTCGAGGTCCTTCATCGCCGCGGACATCGTCGGCTGCGACACGTAGAGCAGGTCCGCCGCTGCGCTGATCGACCCCTCCGTCGCGACCTCGATGAAGTACCGGAGCTGCTGCAGGGTGATGTCGTTCGAGACTCGGGCCATAGGCCGAAGCTATACCAGTGCATAGCGTCTCGGTATTACCTGATGGCTCGCCATTCCCGTCATGATCGACGTATCCCCTTCCCCAGCGCCCGCGGGCGCTCGACGAACAGATTGCCGACCATGGCGAACGACCTCACCTTCAGCATCACCCGGACCCGGTTCGACGAGGACTACTCCCCCGCCGACAGCTCCCGGCTGACCACGAACTTCGCCAACCTGGCGCGCGGCGAGCGCCGTCAGCAGAACCTCCGTGCTGCGCTGGCGATGATCGACGGGCGAGCGAACGAGCTGGCCGCGGCGGCGCACGACCGCTACCGTCTGCAGCTCGACATCGTCTCGGTGGCGCTGGAGTTCTCAGACGGCGGTTCGGACGCCGAGTTCCCGTTGCTCGAGATGCTCGACGTCACGATCGTCGACCAGCACACCGGCGAGCACCACCAGGGGATCCTCGGCAACAACTTCTCGTCGTACCTGCGCGACTACGACTTCTCGGTGCTGCTGCCGTCGTCGCCGTCGCTGCCGTCCGACTTCGGCCAGCTGCACGGGGCGCTCTTCCAGCGCTTCCTGGAGTCAGACGTGTTCGGGTCGCAGTTCGGTGCCGAGCCCGTCGTCTGCATCAGCGTCTCGACGAGCCAGACCTACCGCCGGAACGGGTACGTCCACCCGGTGCTCGGCGCCGAGTACGAGCACGAGCGCTCCTCGCTCACCGACGACTACTTCGGCCGGATGGGCATGCGGGTCCGGTACTTCCAGCCCGCCGGAGCGGCTGCCCCGCTCGCGTTCTACACGCGCGGCGACCTGACCGGCGACTACACGGACCTCCAGCTCATCGGCACGATCGCCACCATGGAGACGTTCCAGAAGATCTACCGCCCGGAGGTCTACGCAGCGAACACCCCGGCCGGCAGCACCTACCGCCCCACCCTCGACCACACCGACTTCACGCCCACCCCGGTGACCTACGACCGTGAGGAACGCAGCCGCCTCGGGATCACGCAGGGCCGGTGGACCGAGGAGCACCTGGTGCGGCCGCACCACGCACTCCTCGCCCGGTGGGCTGACCCCGCCCTCGCGCGCTGACTTCCTCTGCCCTTCGACTGACTGGACCGTCACACCCATGCGTTCTCTCCTCCCCACCTCGATCGTCGGCAGCCTGCCGAAGCCGTCCTGGCTCGCCGAGCCCGAGCGGCTCTGGTCCCCCTGGGAGCTGCAAGGAGCAGCACTGACCGAGGGCAAGCAGGACGCCCTGCGCTCCGCCGTGCACGAGCAGGAGCGCCGCGGCATCGACATCGTCAGCGACGGCGAGCAGACCCGCCAGCACTTCGTCACGACGTTCATCGAGCACCTGGACGGCGTCGACCTCGAGCGCAAGGAGACCGTCCGCATCCGCGACCGCTACGACGCGGCCGTCCCGACCGTCGTCGGTGCCGTCAGCCGTCGGGCGCCCGTGTTCGTGGACGACGCCCGCTTCCTGCGCGCGCAGACGGACCGGCCGATCAAGTGGGCGCTCCCCGGCCCGATGACCATGATCGACACCCTCTCCGACCAGCACTACAAGAGCCGCGAGAAGCTGGCGTGGGAGTTCGCCACGATCCTCAACCAAGAGGCACGCGAACTGCAGGACGCCGGCGTCGACATCATCCAGTTCGACGAGCCCGCCTTCACGGTCTTCCACGACGAGGTGCAGGACTGGGGCGTGGCCGCGCTCGAGCGTGCAGCCGAGGGCCTGCACGCTGAGACAGCCGTGCACATCTGTTACGGCTACGGCATCGAAGCGAACAACAAGTGGAAGGAGACGCTCGGCGCCGAGTGGCGGCAGTACGAGCAGTCCTTCCCGCTCCTGCAGCAGTCCTCGATCGACATCGTGTCACTCGAGTGCATCCACTCGCACGTTCCCCTCGAGCTCGTCGAGCTGATCCGCGGCAAGAAGGTCATGCTCGGGGCGATCGACGTCGCGACCGAGACCGTGGAGACCCCGGAAGCGGTCGCGGAGGTGCTACGTAGGGCGCTTGAGTTCGTCGATGCCGACAAGCTCATCCCGAGTTCCAACTGCGGGATGGCTCCCCTGGCGCGGGGTGCGGCGCTGGACAAGCTCGGCGCACTGTCGGCTGGTGCGGACATCGTGCGGGCCGAGCTCGTCGGCACGGCGGTCCCGTCGGCCCACTGATCACCGCGAGACGGCGGCTCTCCTCCGGAAGGAGGAGGGCCGCCGTTCCCGTTGCGTCCGCCGCGTGCGCGGCTCTCGTTCCGGCCTGGAGGCGCGGCTTCCGCCCGGTCGACAGGGCGCGTTGGTACTGGTGTCGCGACCAGAACCCGAACCCGAACCCGAACAGCGTTAGCGGGGTTCTGCGAGCGCCGCATTTCCAATCGGTCGATATGTTGCGGTTCAAACTTCACATCATGTACGTTCATACCCGTGCGCGGAGGGGCCGCGCGAGAAGGGGGCTTCGATGTCGAAGTTCATGATTACGGCTGCGGCCGTGATGGTCACCGTTTCCGCTGCAGCCACAGTGCCGGCGCTACCGGCCCAAGCAACGTCACCGACAACGCAGCATCAGGTCGCTGCCGAGCGGGCTGCGCTCTCTGACCGCAACGTGATCGAGCTGTTCACCGGCCAGGGACGGATCATCGCCGAGCACCCGGAGCTTGCAAAGTACGTACCAAGCGGCGAGCAGAAGCTGACAGTTGCGCAGATCTCCGCCGTGACTGCGGAGTATCAGAACGCCTACCCGCAGTTTCACGAGAACATCACCGTCCCACTGCAGAGCGGCGACCCGTACCGAGTTCTCGACGCGCTGCACGCATTCGAAACCGCAACCGAACGCATCGCAACCTCGGAATCCGCCACCATCACCGGCGACGGCAAGTGCGCCCTGCTGGTCGCCGTTGCTGTCGCTGCAACGCTGTGGTTGGGCGTCCTTGTCTGGGTCGCGGGCCGATCCGGCTCCGCCCTGACCGAGGAACAGTTCGCGGCCGAGCTGACGGCTGCTTTGCCGTCGAGCAACTGACAAGAACCTCGAGAGGAAAAACCTTCGATGTCGAAGATCATGATCGCGGCTGCGGCCGTGATGGTCACCGTTTCCGCTGCAATCACGGTGCCGGCGCTGCCTGCCCAGGCAGCAACACCGACGACGCATCACCTCGCCGCCGAGCGAGCCCCGCTCTCCGATCGGAACGTGATCGAGCTGTTCACCGGGCAGGGGCGGGTCATCGCTGAGCACCCAGAGCTTGTCAAGTACGTACCGAGCGGCGAGCAGAAGCTGACAGCTGCGCAGATCTCCGCCGTAACCACGGAGTACCAGAACGCCTACCCGCAGTTTCACGACAACATCACCGTCCCGCTGCAGAGCGGCGACCCGTACCGGGTGCTCGATGCGCTGCACGCATTTGAAACCGCGACCAACCTCATCGCCACCTCGGACTCTGCCACCATTACCGGCGACGGCAAGTGCCTCGTCGTCGTCGCAGTCGGCGTCCTGGTCTGGGCGGCTGTTTCCGTGAAGGTGAAGTTGTGGCCGAAGTCAGGAAACCGCGATTCGAGTGCTGCCTTTGCCTCGGAGCTAACTCTCGCCCTGCGGTGATGAGTTCGGAACGAGTGCTCTGGCCGTTCGCCACGACGGTCGTGGTGCTGATGAGTTGGACGGCGCTCACCATCGTGCAGTCGCTGTCCCCACACGCGTTGTCGAGTCGTGAACCTGTCGCCGTGGCGGTCCGAGATGCTGTGCTGACGATAGCGCCACAGCGCTGGGAGTTCTTCACTGCGTCGTCAAAGGGCCGGCAGTACGTCGCCTACCACACGCAGACAAGCGAATCGGCGCTTTCGCTGCCGCAAGGCAAAGAAGCGAACATGTTCGGCGTCTCGCGCGCGCAGCGTGCGCAGGGTCCTGAGCTAGCAGCGCTGCATCAGCAGGTGGCGAACTGGAAGAAGTGCGTGGACAAGTCTGCGTCTCAGAAGTGCATCCGGCAGGCAGCCGAAGAGCGACCGCAGGCTCTGAGGAATGGGGCGAAGCGGAAGACTCTCTGCGGAGATCTCCTCCTCGCTCAGGAGAAGGCGACTCCGTTCGAGTTCCGTAGCTTCGATCTCCCGAATTTCCGGGTGCTGCAGGCTGCACGTGTGGAGGTGTCGTGCAACTGATCTTCGCTGAGGTGAGCGCTCCCCGACTGCGGCGCACTCTCCGCGGGTTGGACCTTCAGACGCTCCGCTTCAGCGGCTTTCGCGGGACGCTCGTGCTGGCTCAACTCACGATCCTCGTGGCAACGCCGTACGACGCGTTGATGCAGACTCTGGTGGGAAGCGGAGCCGGACCGGTTTGTGATGGGCTTCGAAACGCTTCGACATACTGCCTTGGACGATCCTTGCCCGATGCGCTCGTCACATCCGCCATGGTCATGATCCTCATCGGGGTTGCGGCTGGGGTTGCGCCGACCGTGATGGCGATCCTGCACGCGTGGGTTGCGTTCTCGATCGCTGGGTCGATCTCGCTCCCCGACGGGGGCGACCAAGCGGCCGCGGTGTGCACCCTGCTCCTCGTCGCCGTCAGTTTCGCCGACCGACGTCGCTGGCTGCTCGGTCCGCCGCATACCGTCGCGAACTGGCGCCGACAAGTGGCGCTCGCAGGTCTCATGGTCATGCGAGTGCAGGTCACTGCGATCTACTTCAACGCCGCGATCGCCAAGCTGTTCGCGCCCGAATGGGTCAACGGCACAGCCGAGTACTACGTCCTTCGGGACCCGTTCTTCGGGGCGAGCGGACCGCTTGCTCCTGTCCTACAAGCTGCAACAACGCTGCCCGCTGTGACGGTGGGCGTGACCTGGGGTGCGGTGATAGCGGAGATCGCGATCGGTGTGCTGATTCTGTGTGGCCCGCGAAGTCGTTCGATTGCCTTGGTCCTGTGCGTGGTGCTGCACGGGGCGATCATCATCACGATGGGGCTCTGGAGCTTCGGGCTGATCATGATTGCGATCGTCGGCATCGCCGCGACGCCGTACACGCCGCATGAGCAGACGCACCAGTTCTGGTCCCGCCTCGGCAGAAGGCAGCACGGTACCGTGCACAGCCCTAGCGTGAATGGCGCTGGGGTCCGGTGAGCGCGCAGCACGTGCGTAGCGCGTCTCTTGGCTCCCTCGCCGCGGCCGTCCCCGTCTTCATCGAGATCGCAGTCACGAGTGTGTGGTGGAACCGACTCCCCGATCGGATCGCTACGACCTTCGGTCCTGACGGCAGCCCAGGCGGATACGGGACCCCGTTGGGGACGGTGAGCCTTCTCGCTGCCGTGCAGACCCTCTTTCTCGTCGCTGCGGTCGGATCTGCCTTCGCTCGAGAGCGGCGGAAAGGTCGGATCGCCTGCGCGGTCACCGCTGGATTCATCGCCGCTGTGGCGATCAGTTGGCTGATCATCGCGGGAGTCGCGGCCTCGACCGTGGCACCAGAAGCTTGGTGGGCAATCCTGGCGGGCCCGGCGTGGGCAGTCGTTCCGTACTGGCTGCTACGACTCGACAAGGAGGCACCATGAGCGAGATCAGGGCGCGAAAGAACGAGAGCGAGACCGCAGCTGGGAGGTCGCGGGGCACTCGGTGGGGTGCGGTCAGCGTGTTCATGTGCCTGGCCTACGGTGCGGCGTGGGTGTTGCTCTGGCCAGCAATTCAGGCGAGCGCGGACCTCTCGGACCCCGTCGGGAACCCTGGTGCGTACATCGCGACCGTGGCGATGATGTTCACACCGGGCCTCGCAGCGCTGCTGGTCGCGGTCACGCTCGAACGTCGCCGCGGGAAAGCGATCCTGGTTGCGCTCGGGCTGGCTGGCTTCTTCACGCGTCGAGGCTGGCGCTTCGCTCTCGCAGGCATCGCCGGAGCTGCTGTGCTGATCTCCGGCAGCTGGGGCCTCGGGATGCTGTTCGGGTGGGTGCAGCTCGACCCCGAACACTCCATGGCGAAAGAACTCATCGTTCGAGTCACGGGCGAGCAACCGCCGATGCCGATGGCGCTCCTGGCGCTGCTGCAACTGCTGAACCTCCCGATCGGGATTGCCATCACCGCGATCGCTGCGGCCGGCGAAGAAGTCGGTTGGCGCGGCTGGCTCCTCCCGAAACTGCTGCCGCTCGGCACTGGATGGGCGCTGTGCGTGAGCGGCGCGATCTGGGGTCTCTGGCACGCTCCCGCGATCCTGCTCGGCCTGAACTACGAGGAACGCAATCCCCTCGGGATCATCATGATGATGATCGGCTGTGTCGGCGCGGGCGTGCTGATCGGCTGGCTTCGGCTTGCGAGTGGATCGCTTCTGCCCTGCGTGCTCGCCCATGCGGCACTCAACAGCTTCGCCTCGTACCAGTCCATGCTCTTCCCGCCTTTCGACGAACGCCTTGTCGGGCCGCTCGCCATCACCGGATGGGTCGTCATGGCGCTCTTGATCGCGGCGTGCGTGTTGCGGGCAACTCGACTTCGCCAGCGACACGGCTCGCAACTGGGCAGGCCCGAGGTCCGCAACACCGAACTGTTCCAGTCGCCGGGCGAACGCCTGAGGGACTGAACGGACCACCGCAGCCTCGGACCCGGAGGGTCGGGTCCCTCCGGCCTGAAGGTCGGCGTCTGCGAGGCGTCAGACTCGAGGGCGTTGACTACGGTCATGATCACCAAGGGCGTCATCCACCAGGTCGAGAGTGCGACTGTCCGCGATCGCAACGGCGTATCAGTGGGCAAGGTCGTGCAGGTGTTCCCCTCCGACGAGGACGGTAGTGCGGCCTACGTCTGTGTCGCGACGGGACTGCTCGGGCGTCACCAGGCGCTCGTCCCCGCCGACGACGCCACGTTCGACGGCACGGACGTGCACGTCGGGTACACGAAGGACGCGATCAAGGACGCGCCGTCCCTCGGAGCCGCACGCACCTTGTCCCCCGCCGAGGCGAACGCCGTCCGCAAACACTTCGGGCTGTCCCGCGCCGGCGCTGCAACCGGGGACATGGGTGACCCCCACGAGAACCTCGATCAGGCCGGGACAGGTCTTGCGGGCGCGGACGACACCGAAGGCGCAGGGACGACCCCGCCGGCCTGAACGCCACTGGGGTGAACGGCGCCGAGACCACGGCTATCGCCCACACCCAGCCAGGCAGTGGCCGGTCCTCTGGCGGGTGCGTGCTCCCTCATTGACGCGCGCTTCTGTAAGCGCGGCATACGCGGGCTTCTCGGAAGAGCATGCCTCTCGTCGTCGGACCGGCTCCGCGGCCGTCGCAGCACCGCGAAGGCGCTGCTGCGCACGCCCACGGGGCCGCAACGTGGTCACGTGTCATGGGAAGTCACCCTCCGACACAGATCGACACAACCCTTCTCGCGGGCGTTCGGCGATGCCACAGTCTCGCGATGGCGCACATCTGGTCGGGCTGTCCGCCACACCGGACGAATCGACACCACACGGCGCCACACCACGCGACAGGTAGCAACCCAGACCCCGAAGGAGTCCTCGTGACCATCAGCAACCAGACCGCCGACCGCACGATCGACGAGACCGCCGACGACGAGCTCCTCGCCCGCTTCCGCCCGATCTTCGACCGCATCGCTGCCGGCGCCTCCGAGCGCGAACGCGACCACCGCCTCCCGTTCGAGGAGATCCGCGAACTCGCCGCCGCAGGGTTCGGCGCCGTCCGCGTCCCCGTCGCCCACGGCGGAGCCGGGGCGACCCTGGCCCAGCTGTTCCGCCTGCTGACCGAACTCGCTGCCGCTGACAGCAACCTCCCCCAGGCCCTCCGCGGCCACTTCGCACTCGTGGAGGACCGGCTGGTTGCCCGGACCGGGGAACGCGACGGGTGGCTGGACCGCTTCAGCCGCGGTGAGATCGCCGGCAACTCGTGGACCGAGGTCGGGTCAGTGCAGGTCGGCGATGTGATCACGAAGGTGACCCCGCAGCCGGACGGGACGTTCCGGATCACCGGGCAGAAGTACTACTCGACCGGCAGCATCTTCGCCGACTGGATCGACACCTACGCCGAGCGCACGGACACCGGCGAGCGGGTCATCGCGATCGTCGACGCGCACCAGCCCGGGGTCAC
>Ga0265797_10005727_pt1 | contig 17981 bp, 15 predicted proteins | sample P2T30metagenome_FD_192433 | JGI IMG/M metagenome (GOLD analysis project Ga0265797, IMG submission 192433) | Plant litter microbial communities from East Loma Ridge, Irvine, California - P2 T30 | ecosystem: Environmental > Terrestrial > Plant litter > Unclassified | place: USA: California...
TAGAAGGAAACGGGGAGTACACCTACCAGCTGGATAACGGCCCAATGCAGGAATCTCCGGTATTCACCAATGTATCCCCGGGCTACCACAGCGTAACGGTATGGGATGAGAAAACAGGTTTCCCATGCCAGGAGCTGGTCTTAAATGGAGTAAGCATCGTAGACTACCCGAATTTCTTTACCCCTAACGGCGATGGTTTCCATGACACGTGGAACATCATAGGGTTGAGTGGTACAGGATCGGTGATCTATATCTTTGACCGCTATGGCAAGCTTATCAAACAGATAAGCCCGGACCTTGAGAGCAGCGGATGGGACGGAACGCTAAACGGTACCCCGGTCCCTGCAACGGACTACTGGTTCACGGTGACCTACCCTGAGTTTGACGGCAGCACAACGGTAACCAAAGAATTTAAATCGCATTTCTCACTGAAGAGATAAAACAAAGAGAAAACCACAATAACCAAACCCCCGGACAGCGAAAGCTGCCCGGGGTTTGTTTTTTTAAATGTGAAAATATCATGATTTAAAAGGATGATAAATGGTTTAAGATTATATATAAATTGTATTTTTTTAGAATTTAGTGCCTTTCATATGTTTTAAGTTTTTGATAATAAGAAATTTAGTTCTAATGTTTCGATGACGGAGTGTTATTGTCGCAGATTAAAAATCTCATAATATATGTGAATTTCAATCAAATTTATTATAAGTAAAATCCTAAAGTTACTAAATTATTAAATGAGATAAAGCTTAAATTATGGGAGCAGCTTTCGACTAATTTTACCATATCTTTTTCCAACTAATATGGATATGAAAACTAATTTGATAATAAAGTTGCGTGAGGGAGATGATTCGTGTTTTAAAGAAATCTACGAACTCTATCATTTTAAGGTCTACCTTTTTGTAAATAGCTACACTGACCAGCCTGCAGATACGGAGGACATAGTGCAAAACGTTTTTATCCACCTTTGGAAGTACCGTAAAAAAATAGATGCTCTGGTTGAACTCGACGCTGTTTTGTTTAAGAGTTCAAGGCAAGAAATTTCCAGATGGTACAAAAAGCAAAATAATTTTCCTTCTCTGGAAGAAAAATTGAGGGAAGATATTGATATTATCCCTGAATGGGAAGAGGATATCAGTATCAAACTTAGGAAGATCAAGATCCTGTTAAACCAAATACCGGAAAAACGAAGAAAAATATTTACTCTCCATAAATTTGAAGAAAGGAGCTATAAAGAAATAGCAGTGGAAATGGAAATGACTCCCAGTGCCGTTGCCAATCAGATATCAAAAACCATTCAGTACCTTAAAGAAAATTTAGTAGAAGACCATTGTTTGTTTTGGTTTGCGTTTATATTTTATTTCAGTTAACGGTATTAAGGTTTTTATTTACCCTTATTGCTAATGCAGTTTACATTATATTAAAATACAAATATTTTAGAAAGTAGTTTATAATTTTTATCGTTATAAATAAAATTTAAATATTTATTTATCAGTTAGTTGTGATTTTGTAACGTCCTGTTTTCTTTTTTGTCCGTTAAGAAATTATTAACACTTATTCTTACCCGTGACATTCAACCTACTGAAAGTCTATTATAGTTAGAGATGCATATTCTATTGTTTTGGATGCACTCGTAAAATTAATTATTGTTTTATGGGGAACAAAGAAATACAGAAAGAATGGGATGAAATTCCACATAATGGAATACTTCCTAATGAAGTTAAGTCACGTATGTGGATGAAGATTCGCAGCGAGACTCTTGATAGGAGAAAACGCAATTATAAGTGGATTGCAGCAGCATGCGCCATACTATTTATATCTCTTATAGGTTACCACTCTTTTACAAATTCAGGTTTTGAAAAGGTAGAGGTAATAGCAACAAATACCTATCCGGATGATGTCAGGTTGTTGCGTCTTCCAGATGGAACCAGAGTTTGGGTTAACCAAAATACGCACATTGAATATGCAAAGGAATTTATAGGTAATGAAAGAAAAGTTACACTAAACGGTGAAGCATTTTTTGAAGTAGCTAAAGATCCTTCAAAGCCTTTTGTAATCACTTCAGGAGATGTTACCACAACTGTTCTAGGTACATCTTTTAATGTAAAAGCTTATTTAGGTAAGCCGGCAGAGATTAGGGTAAGAACAGGTAAAGTAAAAGTAGAAGGTAACCAAAATACTGTTTTCTTAGAAAAAGGTTACGCCGCCATAGCACTTGCTGACAATAAAATAATGCAGAAACAAAAAATTTTGGTATTAGAACCGGAATGGAAAAAATCATTACTTGATATAGATGGTCTCACCTTAGAGCAAGTAATAGATAGACTTAGTTTGGACCACACTTTATCTGTGGAATATAATAGTGAAGACCTCAAAGGCTTAAAAATTAAAGGTACCCTAGATACCAGGCAGGGAGTTGGTGATATGCTAGAAACCATTGCATTTGCATTAAATCTTACAATTAGCACGAAAAGTGGAAATACTTATGCTATAAGCAGATAATTCCTATTTACATATTTAATAAGGAACTACGCCTAACTAATTATAGCGTACAGGAACTTCTATGTTGTAGAATTAGCAAATTTAATAGGACTAAACTTTTGAATATAAGTTTTTATATGTTTTACTATGCTCAATATTATAAAATAACAATTACAATCGAATTATTATAGACAATAATTACAAATTATCTAATTATGAACAATGCTTTTTCAAAGCCATTTCCTTTAGCTTACTGGATTTTGCTTTTCGGATTATTACTCTCTTCAAATTTCCTGCGTGCGCAATCCGGTACTGTATCGGTAGATTTTAAAAATGCTTCCCCAAAAGAAATTATTGAGAATCTGGAGTCAAGGACTCCTTATAAATTTGTATACCAGAATGATACTGATCTTGACACACCACGAGTTACATTGAAAAAAGATAATGTATCTATAGATGATGTATTAAAAGAATTGCAGGCAATAACAAGTCTTAATTTCAGAAGAAATGAGAATAATATTGCTGTTAATAAAAAATCTGCTCCTAAAAAGATGGGAAAGATTATAGGAAAGGCGGTTGATAATACTGGTCTTTCCTTACCTGGAGCGACTATTAGGCTTATTGAAACCGGCCTGGCTACCATCTCAGATAACGAAGGTAATTATTCGCTTGCTGTTGAATCAGGTACCTACACTGTGGAGGCAAGTTACATGTCGTTTCAGACACAGCGGATTACAGGTGTAAAGGTATCGGGAAATGATGCTACAACATTAAATATTGCGCTTAAGGAAGATGCACAGGCCCTTGATGAAGTTGTAATTACTCAAACTTTCCAAAAAGCAACGGCTTCGGTTGAAGGCATGCTATCACAGCAAAGAAAGGCAGCTCAATTCTCTGACGGTATATCTGCCGAGCAGATTGCCAAGACACCGGATAACGAAGTTGGAAGTACGTTAAAAAGAATTACGGGTGTAACCACAGTAGACGATAAATATGTCGTGGTTCGTTCTATGGGAGAGCGTTGGAACCAGGCAGTAATGGATGGTATTAATCTACCTAGTACAGATGCATACCAACAACACTTTTCATTTGATATAATTCCAACAGCTTTAGTAGAAAGTGTTGTGGTAAGTAAAACAGCGACTCCCGATATGAATGCTAATTTTGCAGGTGGTTATATTGAGGTAAAAACCAAAGACATTCCTCGTGAAGATTTTACTAATTTCACAGTATCAACGTCTTATAATAGTCGAAGTACCTTTAAAGACCAGATTACCAAACAGAGAGGGAAAAATGACTATTTTGGGTTTGATGATGGTACAAGGGATTTTCCAAAAGGTTTAAAGGCTTTGGACGTGCCGAATACAGAAGCTGAGTCCGTGCCTTTTCTCGAACAGTCGAAAGCTTTTACAGAGGACAACTTTACCAACCACCGCACTTATACTCCTATGAATTCTGCTTATCAGTTTGCGATGGGCCGTGCATTCGATTTAAAAGACAACAGTCGTTGGGGTTTTGTTGCTGCCCTCAACCTGAGAAATACTCAAAGTACCCAGGAAATAGATCACACAGAAAGAGGTACAAATATGCGTAATACGTTATTTTTTCCTGCTGGTACCAATTATCAGGATGGTGGAGGAGGAACTTATCAGTATAACGATTTTAGGCAGTATGGTTTTAAAAATTCAGGTGCTCAGTATACTTACAATACTACTCTTGGAGGAATGTTTAATGCCGGTATACAATTAGGAAGTAATCACAGGTTAAGCCTTCGAAATACCTATCTGCATATTTATGAAAATCAACTTACACAGGTTACAGGCTGGAATTATTACAACAATTCAGTCTCGGAAATTTTAAATGGGCAAGTACCTCCCCAAACACAAACTACCAATTACCCTGTTTTTCAGGATTTTAACCAGAACAAAATTGAAGGCAACCATCGTTTTGGTACTATTGCTATCAATTGGTTTGGAGCCTATTCGCATACTTCAAAAGATACTAAGGATGCCACGTTCATGAATGCATCCAGAACTAGGCTTGGTGAAGACGAACTACTTTATTATGCAATCTCTAATAGTGCCAATGATATCCGAAGAGAAAACTATTGGAATAAAGAAGATGACTTAAACTGGGGTGCTAATTTCAACTGGAATTTTAATGTGGGGATAGTAAAAAATGATATTAAAGCTGGCTATTTTGGTAGTATAAAGAAAGCTGAGAACATGCAAGAAAGAGCGGCATTAAGAATTGTAGGTGAAAATGGCGGTAGTGGTGGCACCGCTAATGTTTTCACACCAATTTCAGAAATAGTAAATGGCTCTAATTATCGTTGGGGTGGATTTGGATGGGAGAAGTTCGCATTTTATGGTAATAAGTATGAAGGAAAAGTAGATATGCATGCTCCTTTTCTAATGTTTGATCATAAATTTGGAAGTGTCGTTCGTTTTGTTTGGGGATTAAGGGCAGAAAGTTATGTCTATAAACAATTGTCATCTCAGGCGCAGGATTTAGGAGCCATTGAAACTAAAGAGTTGGATGATAAAAAATGGCAATATATGCCATCTGCAAGTCTTACCATAAGCCCTGTCTCCGATTTGAACATTCGTTTTGGATATAATAAGTCGGTCATGCGTCCCCAATTTTCAGAGCGGCTTGATATCCCATATTTTGATCCGGTACGAAGTGGAGTTGTCTTAGCCAACTGGTCAGGCGTTGTTTCATCTGTTTCTAATAATTACGATTTTAAAGTAGAGTGGTTTCCTACTGCGGGCGAATTACTGTCTGTTGGTGTATATCATAAAGACATGGATAAACCTATTGAAGCTATCAATCAAATATCGGGTGATGGTGGTTCCAGGTTTATATACAATATGAATTCGCACAACGCAAATTTGTCCGGATTGGAATTTGAGATTCGCAAGAATCTTACTTTTTTAGGTGAGGGTAAAGCGTTGGAAAATATCTACCTGTCTGGTAATGCAACATTTAATGATACTAAGGTAACATCATATGTTAATGCTGATGGAACAGGAGGTACATATAAAGCAGACAGACCGCTTTATGGACAAACTAATTATGCATATAATTTAGGAATTGACTACACAGGTGATCGTTTTGGTTTTAGTACACGACATAATGCTTCGGGAGACCAGTATCTCCTTGTAGGTTTTGATTATGATGCAGAAGAGATCCGTATGCCATTTTCTACTACTGATGCACAGGTAAACTGGAAGTTTTTTAAAGATAAAAACCTTGATATTAAATTCAGTGTTAGAAATATTTTCGATAGTGTGTATGAAACCTATAATAATGCTAATAGCTATCGTGGTGAATTGAAAGAAGGTTACCAGTATGGAGATAATCCGAGGGACAGGTATACACTTACTCCGGGTGCAGGCAAAAAATATGATGAGCGTATAGACAGAGTAATGTTTAGATCTTGGGTGGGAAGAACAATGATGCTTTCAATCAACTACTCTTTTTAAAGCTACTGAAAGCATTAACGAGGTAACTCAAATCATCTTCAAAATAAGTTAAATGTAAAGTTTATTTACATAAAACAGGACTAAAATGAAGAAACAGTTAAGCCTTGTCGTAAAGCGTGATTTTTTAAACAAAAGAAATCTAATACATATAGTAAACGTTGTGAACCGCTTTAGTAAAAGCAAATCACGACAGATTTGGTTCTTTGGAAATTGCAGCAATAATTAATGTAACCGGAGTACGGAATCCTCACCAACCAACTACCATCGTAAAAAACGAAAAGGTAAAACGGGATTCATCACGTCCTGAAACATTGACTTTCCTATTGTTGCAGTTATTAAAAGTAACTCTTTCACATAAAATCTCTAAAAGTGAAAGTAGTAGGTTAGGGATAGGCCTCTGGTGGTAAAATGGAGTAGCTTATTAAAAAAATTTACCAAAAAGCGAAAAGACCTCAGGGAAGATATTTGCTGCTCTCCCCTTAAGGCCTCAATAAAATAATAGTAGCAAAGGTAATTAAATTTTAACTAATATGAAAAAATTTTTTGCATTCGCAATGGCTGCCCTTGTGTTGACTTCTTGCGATAAAGAGGAAGCTACAGCAGATTCTTCTTTCGCGATGAAAGCTACAGCTGCAGATTATTCATCAGCTTGTACTTTACCTGTAACAACTGTAACAGGAGAAATTACTGCTAATACAACATGGGATAATGACCATGTATGGGTAATAAGCGGAATAGTTCGTGTAAAAAGTGGTGCGACACTTACAATCGAAGCCGGTACTTACATTAAAGCGGATCTTAGCCATGCTGCTCCAACCGGAGTATTGGTAATTACAAAAACAGGAAAAATAAATGCTATTGGTACTGCTGCAAACCCAATCGTGTTTACAAGTGCTGCATTATTAGATTGCGATGCTGCAACTACTCCTAAACCTGGTGATTTTGGTGGAGTGGTATTTTTAGGTGATGCACCTGTAAACACAGGTAGTGTAACTAACGTTATTGAAGGTTTAGGTGACCAGTCACCAGCTGCTGACTTTCAGTATGGTGGTACTAATTCAACTCATGATGTTGGTAGCTTCCAATATGTTCGTATAGAATATGCGGGACGTAAACTTACTGAAAACGTTGAGATCAACGGTTTAACACTTGGTGGTGTTGGTGATGCTGGTCTAAGCGCAGCTAGCACAAAAATACATCACGTACAGGTTACTTACGGACTTGATGACGCTTTCGAATTTTTCGGAGGTAATGCTGACGCCCGTTATTTAGTGGCTTTTGGACAAGATGACGATGCTTTTGACTTTGACCTTGGTTATACAGGTACAGTTAACTATGCAGTTGCTTTAGCAGACAAAAATTCTACTCATAGTTTAAGTGGAACTAATCCGGATTCTAATGGGATTGAATTAGACAACGATGCTACAGGTTCTACTAATACTCCATTTACACGACCTATTGTTAACCACCTATCTATCATAGGAGTTTCATCTTCGACGGATGCTGCTAGATATGAAAACGGTATACATGTCAGAAGAAATGGACGTATAACATTACAAAACTCTACAGTTGCGGGTTACGGTGTTAATGCGAATACAACAACTACTCCTGCTACTCCAGATTCTTGGGCTATTCGTTTCGAATCGCCATCTTTAAATACAGATAGTGGATTCTCGAATGTACAGGTAAATGCTTTCAGAACATCTCCATTCACTACTCCGGGTTCTATTTCTGCAAATGTTACAGAAGTGTCATCTAATAATTTCGGAATGACACAGCCATTCTTTAACAACGGTACAATCAACTTTGCAGGTGCTACAAACGGTGCATTTGTTGACGGTGCTACATGGATTGACAACTGGACTAAATTCAGTAATTTCTAAAAAATTAATTTGACTTAGGCAGGCTTTTCCTGCCTAAGTTTTTAAACATTTTAAACATGAAAAAAATTATCATTTTTGTTTTTATTCTTTTTTCTATCTATTCTCAGGCGCAATTGGAAGTTGCTGCTTACGACTTTAAAAATGGAGATACTCTTGAAGGATGGACAATTATAGACAATAATTCCTCAGCGGCGTCAACATGGAGTATAACAAACGATGCTTATTCTGAATTGATGGGAACAGATGCTATTAAGGTTTTAAGCCTTAAATCTTTAGGAGGGGCTTCGTCCGGTGATGAGTGGGCAATTTTGCCTGTTCAGGATCTATCATTTTATGAAGGAATTCATTTAGACCTTACGTATTTGAAAGGCTTGTTTGAACTTGAAACAGATGCTAAAATTTTATTGTATGCCTATGTATCTGAAGAGGTACCAACTATAGAAAATTTTATGACTACTGAGCCTGTGGCAACTATAGTGCTGCCAGGAATGGATAACGACCCATCGGAAGAAGTACCGGTAGTTACAGATATCCCGGAATTATATAATGTTGAAAATGTACATTTTGCAATTGTTTACCGTAGAACAGTAGGCGAGGAGGCTCCGGGAAATGCAATCGAATTTACAAAAGTCGCTATTACAGCAGATGAGCTAGTCGTTGGTATGGATGATTTTGCACGACACACATCTACTATAATAATGCAAAATCCAGTAGCGGAAATGCTGCAATTTAAATTAGGAAATTCTGTAACTGCAGATACACTACAGTTACAAATATATAATCTAAATGGTACTTTGGTTAAAAATATCAAATACAATGAAAATGGTATTTCAGTGAGTGATCTATCAGGTGGTATATACTTTGTACTACTGAATGATGGTAAAGCTCAGGAACAATTGAAGTTCATTAAAAAATAATTCATTTCGGGTAATTACTCCATAAAAAACACTGTTTATACTTATGTATGAACAGTGTTTTTAGCCTTTTTTGTTCGAAAGAGCCCCAAAGAATACTGCAGATGTGTTTAAAGTGCAAACGCGGTGATCAATATTTATATTATAAGTTTTAATCTACATGAAAAATATACTAAAAAAACTACTTCTTTGTTTATTATTTGCAGTATTTTTTACAGCCTGTACTAATGAAAATATGGCATTGCAGTATCCCGAAGGTATAGAGGGTAAGGTGGTAATAAGAAGTTACAATGCTATGCAGGATTCCCTTCAGATCAATGCCGGAGGAAAATTTCTTCAGATTAATAAAAAAGACGCCTTTAAAGGTAAAATAGTTACAGATTATCAATTCGTTTTTTACGATAATGCAGAGAGACATATAAATATCGTAAACAAAGCTACCGGTGATATTTTACAATCGTATACGTTTACTACCAAAAAGCCTATTGATACATTATCCTTCTACGGTAAGGAAAATATTTGGGTAGAAAATGTTATGTCTAATCCACCCGGAGCGCTCAGTTCAACAGGTCAGACAGGTTATCGTTTTACTTTTCCAACGCTTAATCGCTTTTCTAATAGTGGCTATTATGGGCCATTGGATGCTATTATTAAAAAAGTAAACGGGCAGGTACTAGGTATAGCCGAAAATATTACTAAAGACTCCTTTGGTACTTTTGTAGAATTCCCTTATGGATCTCCACCTATTTTAAATATAGAACTGGTAAAGCATGGCACTACAGAATCTTATGTAAACGGACAAAAAATTCTGATCCAGATAGTGATGCAAAATAATAAGTCAAGGCTAATTGTATTGGATGAAAAAGCTAATGAAAACGGAATTTTTACAGGCGTTGAAGGCACTCTTAACCTTGTTGACTTCTTTGATTTTTAGCCTTAAATAAATTTTTAAAATTTATGGAAGGAATAGAAAGAACCAAGCAGATACTTGTGGTAAAAGTTTGTTATTGTACCGACATTAAAAATTTCAATATATATATACTATATAATAAAATGAAATATTATATAAAAATAGCACCGTTATTTTTACTATTATCTGCCTTTTCATGCCAGATTGACGATGCCCCAAAGGCTCATGAGCCGGGTAGTAATGAATATACTAACCAGTGGATGTACGAACAGATGAAAAAATATTACTATTGGAATGAGGGAATTGGAGAACAGGGTGATTTAGCACTTATGCCAAAGAATTATTTTAAAAGCCTTTTAAATCCATCAGACCGTTTTTCTTATGCATATAATTCTACTATGGCGGAAACACTTTCTAAAAGCATACGAAGCAAATTTGGATTTGATATATCTTTTGTGAACCATGAGGAAAAGGTGTATGGGGTAATTTTATATGTATTAAAAGATTCTCCCGCGCAGCGGTCGAAACTGCACCGGGGGCAATTGATAGCAGCTATAGGAGGTGTAGTTATCGATCAAAACAATTACGAAAATCTTTATAAGAGCTTTGCAATTGCAGATAATGTACAGTTACAACTAACTGAATATTCAGAAAATATTGGTTTTTTTAATTCGCTAGCGGTCACACTATCAGACGGGTTTACTTTTTTACAGCCAGTTAATCACAAAATTATTACACAGCAAAATCATATGGTAGGGTATGTCGAGATACCTCATTTTGATGTAGGACTGACACAATCACTTTTAAATGTTTTTCATGATTTTAAAAATAAATCGGTTACCGATGTGATAGTTGATTTGAGATATAATGGCGGCGGGGACGTTTCGTCTGCCGCAGCCTTGAGTATTCTCTTAGCCCCTAATATTCAGGCTACCGATCAGTTTATTCTGTTTAAAGGAAATAAAAATGGAGGGAAGATAAAACAGACTTTTAAAGAAGCACTTGAAATGAATGAGGCTCAGGTAAGTTACGACGCGTTGAGGGCTGCTCATCCTTTAATTCAGAGAGTTTATATCCTTTGCGGGAACCGTACAGCTTCAGCATCGGAAATCATGATTAATAACCTAAATCCGTTTATGCAAGTTGTTACAATTGGAGATCAGACCTTAGGCAAAGATGTTGCAGGTTTTGCCATTGAAGATGAAAGGGAAGCCGAACCGTCAGAGTGGGTATTATATCCTGCAATATATAAAATTTACAATTCCAACAAGGAAGGTGATTATTTCGGTGGCCTTACCCCGGTTATCCAGTCTGATGAGCTTAAAAAACTAGAGGTTTATCCATTAGGAGACACGCGTGAAGTATTGCTTAAGCAGGCATTAAACTCTATTTTGGGAGGTAAGTTGAATACTGAAAATAATGCGAGTAATGCTATATTGTCTTTGCCAATAAAAAATGCTTATTTAGAGTCTGAACCTGTAGTAATAAAGCGAAGTCAATCCGTTTATAACTAAATCCGTTTAAAATTTATAACGTAATACGCCAATGCAGGGAATTAGTGCAAAAGAACATGAAGGCATGTTAGATGGGTTTCGAAAATTTGAAGATCTCTCTCTGAAGATCAAAAATAAAGATGTTACTAAGGAAGATATATTAACACGCGATGGTATGTCTGAACTAACTGAAACCTATAATCGTTTCAAGGTACTCTTATCTGAACTCGAAAAATGCACTAAGGAATATTCTAAGCAAAGAAAATTTATACAAAGTGTAATGTATAAAAGAATTCGTAAGATGAACTCGGAAGTTAATAAGGGAAGCCGGAAGTAGAATATGATGTTGTTTATAAGGCATATATTAAATAAAATGCGAACCATATGGCCCGCATTTTATTTATTGTAAAGATTATTTTTTCTTTCCTTTAGCTTTAGCTTTCTTCTTAGCTTTGGCTTTTTTCTTTGCCTTTTCTTTCTTTTTAGCCTTAGCTTTATCTTTTGCCTTTTGTTTTTTAGCTTTTTCTTTCTTTTTAGCTTTAGCTTTTTTGGCTTTTTCCTTTTCTTTCAGTGCTTTCACTTTATCTTTCTTTTTGGCTTTTTCTTTATCGCTCATCTTTTTGCTTTTCTTTTTTTTGGTTTTTAATTTCGTAATGCTGGTCGCAGCCTCAGTATGTAAATCATTATTTTCTGTTTCTGCTGCAGCTACGGCTGTTTCAGTCTTATCGTTTACCACTTCTACCACCGATTGCACTACAGCGTTGGTAACAGCGTTGGAATTTTTTCTCGGTACTTTAACCTGCTTAGGTTCTACATCATTATTCCCCTCGGAATTAACCTTAGTTTCCTGAGGCGTATTAGCATCTGCATCGTTAGTAAGACCGGGATCAGCGGCTTGTGGCTCCTCTTTATTAGGTTGTATCATTTGAAATTGTTTAAATTGGAATATCTCGACTCTTTTACTTTAGCGTTTCTTAATTGTAAGTTTAAGGTTAGTAAATTTAATCTATTTTACCATTGCCCAATGTTAAGTTTTACTGGTGATACTAGTCCTGATTACTTTAGACAAGTAGAATTTGGCTCTGTTGCATTTATAAATAACATTTATCTTTAGTCTTAAAATTTCTTTATTTCATTAATGCTAAAGTTCGTTGCGTTCCTAAATATATCATTCTTCAGGCAGTACATTTTAAACTTAGGTTTACATTGAGCTATAGGGATGTCGAAGAGATAATGAATATGCGTGTCGTTTAGGTTGACCATGCTACGATTCAGCGTTGGACGTATAAATTGACACCATCTACAGAGTTGCAAATGAAAACGAGAAAGCTCGTAATTGGGAAGAGTTGCAGGATGGATGAAACATATATTAAAGTGAAAAGGCGTTTGGTGTTATCTGTATAGGGCAGTTGACAAATCAGGTAATGCGGTTGATTTTCTGTTGACTAGAAGAAGGCAAAGGATGAGTGACCAGTCTTTTCTAATCAAAGCGATTACTAATAATTGTAAACCAATAGTCATTACTATTGACAAAGTGTTTCCGATACTGGGGCTATCAAGGTTTACAATAAACGTTTGTTATCTAAAATTAAGATTAGACAATGTAAATATTTAAATAATATTGTAGAGTAGGATCATCTATGTATTAAATGGAGAATATAAAACAGTTTATTCTTTAAAAGTTTTGAATGCTAAACGAACATTGAGTGGAATAGAAATTGTGCATATGTTGAGGAAGAATCAGATGATTAATCCTAGGATAACTATGTTCAAATCATTTTGTAAACTGGCAGCATAATTTAGAAATGCTTGAATTTCTTGGACTTCAATGAACAGATGCGACAGAACCGATAAAATGGCTAAAAATGAAAACCCAGTTAAAATGCTATTTTATAATATTTTAACTGGGTTTCTTTGTTTTATCTTGCGTTGTTTTGTGCTGCTATTTCCCGATGCAGAAATTAGCAATCGCTATATTGCTGAATTTCAGCATTGTGAGGTACAAATAGGGTACAGATTTTATCGAAATATCGATAAACATCGCAAACAAACCAGTAGTTTGTATATCAGAGATGTATAGGAACTTTGGGACGGTTTATACAGCAAATATAAAATATTTTTTAAAAAAAAGAGTCGATTTTGCGACTTTCTGAAGGCGTTTTAATTTGGCCTATTAAACTGAGGTACAAACAGATTTTTTTATAACAGTGAGATGTTATCCCCTGATAACAGCCTCTGAAATATCTTCTTTAATGAGCTCCCAGTAATAACCACGGAGGCAGATAGGTTCAAAGTCCCCATCAGCGTCCACAAAATTGGTAAAGTTAGTTTTTATCAGAGTTTCATCATGGGAATACTTGTAACGTCTTTCGTGGAGCGCTATCATGTTGGCTATGCTGTAACGGGGCAATACCTCATAAATGTCCCAGAAATCTTTCTTACGCCCAATGCGTTGAATCACATCAATCTTCATGGCTATAATTTCTTCCAATGAAGCCATCCTGACTTCTTCGGTTACAATGGGTGGATCCATAAATGGGTCGGTAGTATAATACAGGTCAAGCTTAATGCTATTGTCCTGGTCTGTTCCTATAAGATAAGACTTGCCCATTCCGGTGATAGTACCAAAGTCCTTATCAACATAGTTAAAATTAACAGCAAGGAATTCCTCTATTATATCAAAATCTATAGAACCATACTCAGCGTCTGTGAAGAGGTCTATATCAACCGATATCCTGTGGCCTAACTGAAGGCTAAGCGCTGTTCCCCCCACCAGTCGAAATTTGTCGAATTCCTTGGACTTCATTAATAGCAGTAAGGTTTCCCGGAGTAACCCGTTTACGGTTTTCCAATGTATCATCAGGCTTTACGGGGTTTACCTGGCAATCCTCGGGTAAGTTTTGCCGTAGTTGAAGGCTTCTTTATTATGTTACGTATCCGGGAAGAACCATAGAACCGTAGTATTTCCTTTTTCTCACTAATATTCCCTCTTTCAAATATCCGCTCAATTACAGCTTTTGATTGTTTGTCCCAATCAATAGAATTGATATCTGTATCCCAAAACAGGTTTTTGCGTAAGCGTGTTAAATTGGGTCTCCAATTAGTCTCCTTATTTTTTTCAACCTTGATATCATAATAAGTTTGCAGTAGAGCTAAAGCGCCCTCTTCAAGGTCAAGCGCTCTCTCTATTTTAAGTGCAGCAGATAGGGGCAAGGGTCTTTTAGCCTTTATGATTTGGTTTAATGACTGGGGAGCAATCCCAATAGATAAAGCAAAAGAGCGTTGCGCGAGATCTCTTTTTTTTAGTTCCCGTTCGAGTATGGCTCCTGGATGGATGCCCCTATATTTCTCAAATCCAGTATTCATAATTCAAATGTAAGCATTTTTGCTTATATATGCAAGTGCTATGGTAAATTACTGTGCAGAGATTGTGGCTACGGTTTTGGATTGTGACCAAAGATGCAAAAGAGCTATAACCAATTTTTGATTGACGACAAGATACTTGGCTAGTAGATTCTTAATTTAGGGGTCAGTTTGCTGATCGAATAGTAAACCGATCGCTTGTTTGGATATTGTATCAAAAATGAACGGCATCTTGGATTGTATAAAGCAGCCTAATGGAATTAGAAAAGGCATTATGCTATTCCTTAAAGATAGAAAAATAGCATATAATCCGCAATAGTTTCCCTGTACACCCAGGATGTTAAGATAATTTTAATACAAAAGATTCCCTGAATCCCAAATGTTTCTCTGACATAAGCTTCCGAAGCACATTCACTTCATTACAAATCCATTCTGCAGAATAGGTCAGATTGTCTAAGTAAGGCCTAAGCCTGTCAAATGTTTCATGCGGGATTTTTTTCGCCAGGCTTATATGAGGTGATTTTGAAGGTGACTTTACCAGTGTCATTAGGTCATTGATAGGTTCCGGGTTTTCAATTTTGAGATATATAGTTACGCTGTGCCCATGATCAAAAACATTCCAGCCTTTTACTTTAATTGTAAAAGGATTTACAGTAGTCACCAGACCTGAAATTGTTTCAGCAAAATCAGTATCGTCAGTAAGCTTATCAGTAAGCGTGACATGTGCTATGGAATGAAGATTCCTTTCAGTTATATCTGCAATCTCATTAAGTTCTTCTTTGATCCTGGCTATTTCTGCTTTAACTTTTTCAGGAGGGGAAAGCACAACGAGGTAGGCATAAAGCGGCCCAAATAATGCTGTCTGATTATATATGCGTCTTTTCATGGTCATAGCGAATTTCGGATTCATTCCTGAACATAAAGTTAACCATCCCGAAAAGCCATTTTTTTGAAATTAACGCATCATTAACGCCGTCATAATTATTCCCTTATAGTTTAACGCAACCTTACCACTAATTAACAAAACGCTATAAAATGCTTAAGAACAGCCTGTTTAACTTTACAATATTTCGAAGAAATGTAATCAATAAAATTAAGTTATGTCAATTATTCAAAACTATAATTCAGAAGGGCCTGTTGCAAAGGCAGACAATACCGTTACCTACAAAGAAACGAATTTGTATACTGCTGAAGAAAGCAGGTATGAAGTTCTTATGTCAGGAACTACGCTTGTCACCCGTGGCTTTATGAACAAAACCCAGAAAGTTATGAATACCATTATGCCCGACAGCGCCATTGCTGCCAATATGCATAAGCAGATGGAATCAGGCATGAAGGAAGACGGCCGCCTGAAAAGCTCCCATCCTGCATCACAGCGTGAGAGAAGCAGCATCAATTCCGAAAAAGAGGGCATGAACGGATACTATTAATCTAAAACAAAGGCTATGAGTAATGATTCTATTGATGATAAGATAACCAGCGGCAGCCATCATTCCTATTGGAATGATTCGACAGCCCCATTGGAATATAAAACGCTTGAAAGCGATACGATTGCCGATGTACTAATCGTAGGCGGAGGTATCGCCGGGCTAACTACGGCTTATTGCCTTAGTAAATCGGGCAGAAAGGTAATCCTTCTTGAAGATGGTTACCTGGGAAGCGGCGAGACAGGCAGGACAACTGCACAGATCACCTATGCACTGGATGACCGCTATTACGACCTTGAAAAATTCTTTGGCGAAGAAAAAGCAAAGTTGGCTGCACAAAGCCATAAACAGGCCATAGAATGGATTAACAGTGTTGTGACCCTTGAAGATATAGACTGTAACTTTAAGCGTGTTGACGGCTATCTGTTTACAGATCCATCTGACAGGGAAGAAAATCTGGACAAAGAGATTGATGCCTCAATAAGGGCGGGACTTCCGGTAGAAATGGTATCGCTAATACCGGGGCTTCCTCAAGGTAAAAAACTCAGGGCAATAAAGTTCCCCAATCAGGGTCAATTTCACATCCTGAAATACCTTAAAGGACTGGCAGACGCCATCATTACAATGGGGGGTGAGATATATACCAATACCCACGCTGATAGCATTGATAAGACTGGCGCAAATGCCAACGGCTACACTGTCAGGGCAAACCATATTGTTGTGGCAACCAATACGCCGGTCAATGATATCATTACAATGCATACCAAGCAGTTTGCCTATCGCACCTATGTGATTGCCGCAAAAGTGCCAAAGGGAGTATTGCCTTATGCAATGTGGTGGGATACTGGTAATCAAAACTCTAAATGGGTAGCTAAGCCCTATCACTACGTTAGGCTCGAGCCGCTCGATGATAATTTTGACCTGTTGATATCCGGTGGCGAGGATCACAAAACAGGGCAGGCAGATCAGGAGCAAATTACTGAGAACCAGCGATACGATAACCTTCTTTCCTGGACTAAGCAGCATTTTCCTTATTTCTCAAAAATTGAATACAAATGGTCAGGCCAGGTGATGGAGCCTGTAGACTCCTTAGCCTTCATTGGCAAAAATCCCGGAGATGAGAATGTGTATATTATTACCGGTGACTCTGGTAATGGAATGACACACGGAACTTTAGGAGGACTTATCATCAACGATATTATTACAGGCAAACCAAATCCTTATGTTGATTTGTATGATCCCTCCAGGATTACGCTCAGGGCAGGGATTGATTATCTCAAGGAAGTAGGTAACATGGCCTATACAATGGCCAAAGACTGGCTGGCCCCAAATACGTATATTGACATCTCCAAACTTGAACCTTCCAAAGGGGCTGTCATCAGTAACGGTTTGGATAAGATGGCAGTTTACAAGGATAGTGATGGTACGGTTCATTCCTGTAGCGGCATCTGTCCACATCTGGGCGGTGTGCTGCAGTGGAACGACGACGAGAAATCATTTGATTGCCCACTGCACGGTTCAAGATTTACCGCTTATGGAACGGTAATTAATGGGCCTGCGATTTGTGATCTCAAGAAAACAGTTTAACACCCTGGCATTTCGCCAGATTAAATAATGTATTATGAATAAGCGTAAAACAATCGGTCTAATTGCTCTTGTAGCTTTAGGTTCACTGATCTATTCCTGTAAGGATAAATCATCAACCAATGAAGAGTCTTACGGGCCTACAGAAACTTCAAGAGATGCAACGCCGACAGAAAATGATGAAGCAACTAATGACACCTCTGCCCACGAGACAGGGCCAGGTTCTGCAACAGTAGGCGATACATTACATAAGGCAGACAACTGAAAAATAATAGTATAAAACCAACTCATTATGAAAGCAGCAGTTGTAAATGGTCCGGGTAAAATAACCTGTGACACTATTGACTATCCAACTTGAGGGTAGCTACTTTTTCAAATCGACCGTGATTGCTGACTGAAACATCACGGTGTATAGTTGTATTGTTATCATACAGATAC
>Ga0265797_10005728_pt1 | contig 17981 bp, 13 predicted proteins | sample P2T30metagenome_FD_192433 | JGI IMG/M metagenome (GOLD analysis project Ga0265797, IMG submission 192433) | Plant litter microbial communities from East Loma Ridge, Irvine, California - P2 T30 | ecosystem: Environmental > Terrestrial > Plant litter > Unclassified | place: USA: California...
GTCGTCAAGCCACAAGCTAATATCGTAGCGACTCTCCTCGCCACCAGGACACTCAGAAAGATACCCCGGATCCTCAAGGTGCGCGCCGCGGTAGCAGCGGACATCACACTCCGGCACGCCATCAGCGTCCGCAGTAGTGTAGACATCAAGGCCCGAAGTGTCGCCTTGGAGCAGGTTCTTGTCTTTGACAGCGTAGCCGACTACTTTGACATCAGCTTCGGTGAGCGGGAAGCCTTCGAAGCCGACCAGCGTCTGGACCCATTTGTTGAGCGAGCGGTTCAGAGCGGCTTCGGTCTTGGTGCGGTTGGCGGCGGTGGAGGTGTAGGCTGTGTTCCAGCGGACGCAGTAGTTGATGCTGCCGTTGTTGGAGATCAGCTGGTCGGTGATCCAGTTCTTGTCTTTGAGGCCATCGGGGTTTTCGGACATGGTGTGCTCCCAGACCTTTAATGGATTGTTAGCGAGATGCTAGGCATGCGAGACGTCTTTGGGAACTTACCTGGTCGAGAGCCTTCACCATGCCAGAAGGAGGATCCCATGTAGTGGCGGCTGGAATAGAAGCAGAAGAAGTCGCTGCCGCGCGACCGATGATGTTGCGGTGAACGCTGGGCTGCGCCAGCGCGCCCATTGCGAAGGCCGAGATGGCCAGAAGAGAGTTGGAAGCAACCATAATGAAGAATGAAATGAGTGACTAAGGCTACAACGAGCCAATGAAAAGGAAGTAAGAGAATGTGTGCTAATGCAAAGAAGTGAAACCAACAGCGCCGAATGGGAAAGTTAGCATCCTCATATACCAAACCTTCGCCCAGGGTGTGTCAAGATACATGTATTCGCATTTAGGGCTACTTCTCAAGCAACATGAGATTGATGGTTACAAGACGCGTTCTAGCCTGAAGATGTGGGTCATGCCGGTAGTCGCTTGTCGGGACGAAGTAGGGCCTGGCATCGTATGTGCAAAAGAGGAAATTCACGTGACGTGGGAGCATGTTTCGCAAGTCGCTACGAATATTCGCAAGTAGTCCAGAGTGCCACGAGCATGGGCTCGAGACAGGCCCTATTAATGCGTTATAGCTCGAACAGGAGGCAGGTGCTAGCGTATCATTTTACGTTGTTGACCTAGGGCTCAGAATTTGAACGTCATTTCGACCATGAGATGGAGTGCGTTCAGCGTATGAAGAAATGTATCGTTGATAATGATTGCAAGAATAGTAACTCATGAGCCTGAAGAATCGAAATGCGGAACAAGCAAACGCTGAAAGCAAATGCCGGTTCATCGAGATGATATACCGATCAATCCGGTCCGGTCCAAAAGCCTTGTCGACCTCATCCAGTATATAATGTATGTCCAGCCGTAAGATAAAGTATGCTGGTACTCCGAGACCCAAAACCAAATGCCCTAAAGTGAGAACGGAAAAGACAGAATCCGCTATTGCGAGCAAAGAAACATTCAGACCATCCCTTTCACAGCCTCAAGTCGCCACTTGACGTCCTTCAGCACCTTGCTGGTAGGCTTCCACTCCTCAAATTCGGCCACTAGCTCTCTGACTTCGTCCATCATTTCCTGCTTGACCAAATCCTCTTCCAACATTCCGCGCACAGCCCAAGGTAGGTAGAACGGATTTGCGTTGCTGGCATTAGGGGGTGGCTCATACGGTGCAATCACAGCACCGATTCCAGGAAGAGTTTGCGATTCGCTCATGGTGCCACGGCGCATGCTGTTGGCTGCAGCAGTGGAGGTAGGGTAGCTGGTGGTGCTGGAGCGGCGGTCAAATGCTTTCGGTCTTGTTGGGTCCGCTGAATGAGAGGAGCTGGGAACTACGGCAGCACTGCTCTCTAAAGCAAAGTCGATAGCGAGTCTATAGACGGCTGGATCGTCGTAGACTCTGCTGTGACCTTCGCCACCGACCAAGCTGCCTGCGAGCGGAGCAGACAGCTCGCGAATGAGGCCGTGATCCGACAGACCACGGTTGCGAAGTTTGATGGCGAAAATGACAAGGTGTGTAAGGAAATTTGGGGCATGCAGTCGACCGTCGACGAACAGACCGCGGTTGACATAGGGATGTGACAGAGGGGTGTGTAGGCTGCTTTCAAGGCTGACGAGTTGGTCATCGAGGCTGCCCACGTATGTTATACGGACCTCGTGTCGGAGACAGATGTCCAGCGACTCTGCGTAGGATCGAGAGACTTTACTCTTGTTGTCGCAGAAGTCGAAGAGCTCAAGGGCGCTGCCACCGAAGAGGCGTGATCGATAGTCTAGGAACGGGCCAAGGTTTATGCCAGCCATGGCACAGATGCCAATCCGTGCATTTGCGTTCAGACAGCCGAGCTGAATGAGCTTAGCCATGAGTGAGACGGCGACAGGCACGCCTTGACTATGGCAAGCCACCAAAATAAAGTTTGCTTGTCGTAGATGGCTGAGCCAGTTGAGCATGAGTTTCCAGAGCGTATCGACTCGGTCTGAGACAAGTCCCTCACCCTCCAAAGCGACCTTTTCGATTTCGACGTCCTTGATCTCTGGCTGGTTGGCTTCACACCAAGCTTTGATTGATGAGGCGCCATAGTTGGCAAATCGTATTGATGTTCCTGTGGGTTGACCAAGGACTTTCTGGATGAGTGGCGCTGGGAAGAAGCCGTGTACACCTAACGAGATAGCCTTCTTGATCTTGGGTTTAGCCGACGTCCGGTACACGTGGCGTGGAGTAGCCTTCGGGTCAACGATCCTCAGCGTTTCTGCCACATATTGCGAGGCTCGTTCCAGGACCGATGGCATCGGTGCTGTGGGATATGTCGACGCAAAAGAAGGGAGTATCAGGTTAGGTCTCGTCTGAGTGGGTGCCTTTCCTCGCTGCACCGGCTTGATCTCCCAGTCGTCGTTGGCTGGCAGACCTCCCACGGGTGTGCTCGATCTCGGTGTAGGAGCCGGAGTTGCAGATGAAGACTCTCCTGATTGCTCAGGCTTGTCGACAGCTCCTCGTTTCCGGCCCAGTAGCGAGCCTGCTCTCTTTGGTTTTGTTTTCGGAACCTCGCGCTGCTCATTGAACTGTGCAGCTTCGGGGTGGCTTTGACTAGGAGTATCGGCCACTGCGAGCTCACCAATCTGTTTTTGTGTTCCGCCGGGCGTGCCGATCGGAGTCTTCGATTTGTCTGTTGACCAGAATGCCCATCCAGAAGAGGTATGCTGCTCGGGATCGATCTTGCCATCAGGCTTGGGTATTGGTTTGTCGTCCATGATGGATTCTGGGGTTCCGTCTGCTGAGACTGTGATTTCTGGGGGCAACCGCTCTTCGGGCTCTTTTTGAGCCTGCTCGTCAACCGCGGCCTGTTCATTTTGTGCGCTGCTCCATAGTCCGAACCAAGATCGCGCAGAACCTGTCTTTATGCTCATCTCTGGCTGCAAACCAGGAGCAGCATCGGTGGCCTGGTTTGCTGACTCGGGTTCCTGCGGTTGTTCCGGTGTAGTTGTCTCGTTGTTTGGTGTCCCAGGAAGAGGTGTGCTCGTTGCTTCGTCAAGTTGCTTATCGCTGTCTGGCTTCGGCATTTCGCTCATGTATCCGTCTGGTCTCGACCACCATCCGAACCAAGATCCCGACTGTGGCCGCTGGCTGCTAGCTACGCTCTTTGCGTCGTCCGTTGCCGTGCTCTCAAGCGTGGGCTCAGGCGGCAAAGGTGCCTCTTCGACAGGCGGTTTGCGCTCGATGGCCACAGCGGGCTGCTTCAACTTGCTCTCTTCCACCCCGTCGAACCCTTTCAGCTTCTCTTGAGACCCCTGCCTAGGACGGCTCTTATCGCCAGTGTCGCTTGTCACATGTGTCTTTGTCGTTTCAGCGAGCAATGGTATGCTCTTCCGACTAGCCCTCATACCCTTTGAGACGTACTGACCGGGTCGCTTGGATGCCTCTGCGATCTGCTTGCCGCTTTCTGCCAGTGCTTCCGAGGTGACGCCTTGTGCGACCGATATCGATTCCCGTGCAGTCTCGGTGAGGGGCGAGGCTTTCAATCGCCACGAACCGCCATACCAGCTGCTCCTGGCTGAAGATTTTCCGGATCTGTCGTTGGACTGCGATGCACTGCTTGTAGACGGAGTACTGGAGTCGATAGGATCAGGTGTCTGTGCTGTCTCGTCCTGTAGGTCTCGCTTCTGCGTGTCCGGTATTGATTGGCTGGAGACGCTGGGCTGCGCGTCAGGCAGCTGCGTGTTCTGTCGCGACTTCTTGCGCGCAGGAGCCATGTGCGCGAAGATGTCACGCAGAGCGTCACGGCTCCGCTATATGTGGTGTCAGTGTTGTTCTGGGCGTGTGGACATGGAACGGGTCACGGTTGTTGTTGACCGCCGACGACAGCCCTATACCTTTGCCATCCTCGCGCCAAAGCTTGGTCGAGCGTCGTGCCTGTCCTCCCCACGTCATTGTGAGATAAGTCTGCCATCTAAGCTCGGCGCTAATGGGAAGGCCCGGCCCAGTCTGCAGCGGCAGCGGGAGTGGGGTGACCAATCGTCTCGGTATCGCTGAGATGGCGCTAAGACAGGCGCAAGTTGAAGTTTTTGGCCGACCCTTGGACTTTCCAGCGCTGGCCAGGCGTTGACCATCCTCTGTCCCTCACCACATACCGCTGGCTAAGTCCTCGGTCACTCCACCGCCATGGCTATCGACAAGAAGGTGCGTTCTCCTATGAAGAAGATGACTATGCGCACATCATACTAACATCTCACGCAGAACGCGAAAGCGCGTTTGGACAAGTACTACCATCTCGCCAAAGAGAAGGGCTACCGTGCTCGTGCTGCCTTCAAGTTGGTCCAGCTGAACAAGAAATATGGCTTCCTCCAGCAGTCGAGATGTCTCATCGATTTGTGTGCCGCGCCCGGTTCGTGGATGCAGGTCGCCGCCGAGACCATGCCCGTCAAGAGTTTGATCGTTGGTGTGGATCTCGACCCCATCAAGCCCATTCCCAAGACAATTTCTTTCCAAGGCGACATTACCACCGAAAAGTGCCGTGCCACTCTCCGTGGCCACCTCAAAACCTGGAAGGCTGACACTGTCATTCATGACGGTGCGCCCAACGTCGGTACCGCCTGGGTTCAGGATGCTTTCTCCCAGAACGAGCTGGTGCTCGCCTCGCTCAAGCTCGCTACCGAGTTCCTCGCGCCCAACGGTTGCTTCGTCACCAAGGTTTTCCGTTCCAAGGACAGTCAGAAACTTGAGTGGGTCTTCAAGCAGCTTTTCGAGAAGGTCGAGCAGACCAAACCTCCGTCATCCCGTAACGTCTCCGCCGAAACTTTCTACGTCTGCCGTGGTTACAAGGCGCCCAAGAACCTCGATCCCCGATTCCTGGATGCCAACTATGCCTTTGCTGAAGTCAAGGAGAAGGCTCCCAATATGGAGGCCAAGGTGTTCAACCCTGAGAAGAAAAAGAGGAAGCGTGACGGTTACGAGGAGGGTGATTGGACACAATTCCACGAAGTCTCCGTGACTGAGTTCATTGAGAGCGAAGACCCCATTCAGCTACTTGGAAGTCTGAACAGACTGCACTTCAGAGAGGAGAACAACAAAGACGACGTCTTGAAGATTGTGGATAGCTTGCCAGAGACTACCGAGGAAGTCAAGCTCTGTACTCAAGATCTCAAGGTTTTGGGCAGGAAGGAATTCAAGATGCTCTTGAGGTGGCGTCTGAAGGCTCGTCGTGTCATGGGCCTGAGCGTAAAGAAGGCACCGCTTGTGTCCGAGGCTTCTTCATCGAAGGCTGATGACGCGGATGCCACGGAGGGCGTGACAGTCGAGTCTATGGATGACGAATTGAGACTGCAGCAAGAGATCGCACAGATGAAGGAGATGGCCGACAAGACAAAGAGGAAGGAGCGCAGGAGAGAAAACGAGCGCAAGCAAAAAGAGATCACACGCCTGCAGATGCACATGATTACTCCAACCGACATTGGTATCGAAGCTGCGGACAACGGCGACAACACCTTTAAGCTGAGAGATGTGGACAAGTCTGGCATTGCACGAGAGTTGAGCCGCGCGAGGATGCACACAACTGTCGAGCCCGACAAGCACCACGAGTTTGAAGAGGAAGAAGAAGATGAGGACGAGGACGGAGATCGCCTCGAAGCAGAGCTTGACCAGATGTACCAGCAATACACCGAGAAGAGAGAAGACAGGAGTGCCAAGGTGAAGGCCAAGCGTGCACGTATGAAGGCCAGAGGTGGCAGCGATGACGAGTTTGAAGGCTTTGGCTCAGACAACAACGACGAGGGCTCAGACAGCGACGACGGTCTCCGGATGGAGGATGATGATGATGCATCATCGGACGAAGAGGAGGATGAGAACGGCGACAAGCTCATGACTGACCTTCAAAACAAGCCTGCGCCTCGCAAAGACGGCCTCACAAACCGTGCTGCAAACTTCTTCGAGCAGGACATCTTCAAGGACATTGGTGGCGTGGACGACGACATGGAAGAGGATGATGAGGACGAAGTTGACCCAGACAGTGGCGTCGATGTCAACTCTGCATCACCCGAGCCCAACGAGGTGGCCAAAGCCAAGGTCGCAAAGGCGACCAAGAAGGCAGCGCCATTCGCCAAGGACGACGAAGACTCGGACGACGAGATCGAATACATCGACACCGCACCCGATGAGCAAATGGAGTGGGAAGACGAGGAGGACGCCGAAGCTGCTCGCGGCAAGCCCAACATCGACATCATTACTGCTGAAGCCATGACGCTTGCCCACCAGCTCGCCACAGGTAAGATCACAAAGCAACAGCTGCTCGACGACAACTTCAACAAGATCTCGCTACGTGATGTCGACGGCTTGCCGGAGTGGTTCCTCGATGACGAGAACCAGCACTCCAAGACCCAGCGCCCCATCACCAAGGAAGCCGCCGCCGCCATCAAAGAAAAGACCAAGGCCCTCAACGCCCGACCCATCAAGAAGGTCCGCGAAGCCAAGGCCCGTAAGACGATGCGCGCCGCTCGCCGTGTCGAGAAGCTCAAGAAGAAGAGTGAGGGTCTTGCCGAGGGCGACGATCTCAGCGAGAAGGACAAGGCTACCAACATCGCGAAGATCATGTCCAAGGCGAAGAAGGGTGTCAACAAGAAGCCGCAGCCCAAGCTCGTTGTTGCTGGTGGCTTCAACAAGGGCAAGGGCAGACCTAGAGGTATCAAGGGTAAATACAAGATGGTGGATGCTAGGATGAAGAAGGAGACTAGGGCGCTCAAGAGGATTGCGAAGAAGAAGAAATAGATGTGAGGTTTCATGTTGGAATGTAGGAGGTCTGTAATAGGGAATACCATCATTTTTATTCATTCACCCATCTATGCCTTGAGAGTCACCCCTGCGTGATATCTTAAGACGTGATACTTGTATTTTCGATATCCATCTTTCGCGCACGGTGGACTGGTGCCTGCTGTTGCCTGATCCTTCGCTTCACTTGCTCGGGTGAAGTTCGGTCGTTGCGGATCGCTCTCCCTTAAATGGGACGACGATTCACTTCATCTTTCGAAATTGATAACACCAACAAGTACCCCGCCTCCATGCAACTTCTGGACCTACCCGAAGAGCTCCTCGCTCTCTGCTGCGATCACATCGACATATTCGCCACGAAAGCCTTCCGCTTGACATGCAAGCGCACCATGCCAATGGCAACGAGACGCCTCTTCTCCCATGTGCACCTACTTCCCACCACGGAAAGTGCGAACAAAGCTCGTGCGATCCTGGAAAACAAGGAGTTGATGCCTTTGGTCACCTCCATCTCGATCAAAACATCAATCGAGGACCTCGATTTGGAAATCCACCGCCCTAGCTGGGACGTGCCTGACTGGCGCGACGACGATCCTGATTATGCTGATGAGACGAAGCATGGCATCGGGACCAACGGTGTGCTGTCTTCTGCTTTCAAGTCAATGCTCGGCGACATCGGCTTGTTCCAAAATCTTCGTCGTGTCGAGCTGAAGTTTGACTGGGAAGTTGTGGGTCCTAGTAGTTTCAACAGCGGTCATCACAAAGAGTGGACCGAATACCGCGAGCCTTTTCTCAGGAACTTCTTCCGCGCTTTGAACCACCCGGAGCATCCAGCGTCGAAAGTCCACAGCCTGTCGATATGCAACTTGCACGATCTATCAAACTACGAGACCTTGAAGTCTGACGACTTCAAATCGGCGCTCTCTCGCATAGACACCCTGGAGCTAGGCGTCGCCACCGAAGAGCAGTCGGCTGCACCAGAAAGCAACATCGAGCTACCGGAGCGTCACCAGTTCTTCGGCATAGATCTGATCGATTTTTGGCTGGCGCCTGTGCAGCACAACCTCGTCAACCTTAAGATCTACAGCAATTCCTACTGGGGATATCTACCCAAGTGTGACTTGCGCAAACTTCATTTCCCCAAGCTCAAAGGTTTGGCGTTCGGCAACATGACTTTCACGCACGATTGGCAGCTAGACTGGATTGTCTCGCACGGGCAGACTCTGGAGTCCTTGACGCTGGACGACTGCCCGATAGTCCACGATGCCATAGTAGGTCAAACTATGGATCACGAGCGCTACGCGAAGCTGCAGGATGATAAAAGTCTCGAATGGGATCCTTGGAAAGAAAAAGCTTGGTCTTACGGCTCGCGCTGGCACGACTACCTTCGCAAAATGACCGTCGGACTTCCCCGTCTACAGCACTTCGGCATGGGCCATGGGGCGTGGAACAACTGCTACGATGAAGACAATCTGACGCAGGCTTTCGAAGCTTCGGCTTCGCTGCCGGCACAGCTCGAGACTGGGCGTTATGTCATTTTCAGCTGGGGGACTGGGCCGTCTGCGTGGATTGAGCCGGAGGGCCATGGGTACCAAGGTGATCCTACGATGAAGATCACTGAGCTTGATCAGCAGTACGATTGCTGTTGGGAAGAGGATGATGATCCTCCAGTGCCATCGTATCCGGATTGCTGGGACCAGGATCAGGAGGCTTTTGACGTGTTCATGGCGGCTGTAGAAGGGCGGAGAGCGAGGAATCAGAGCGTTTGTAGCTGCGATGATGGTCAACGGTCTAGTCGAGTGTCGTTGAGAGTCAACAGTCCGCGGTAGATGTACAACAAAGTCATTCAAAACAAAAAAAGAAATGAATTCCCAAATACATGCGCCTGCGTGACAGATGAGCGTATACGAGTCTTTGCATGCTGATTTCGTGTATATCCACACGGTCGTCTTGACAGAAATGTTTATACAAAAGTGGATATCTTACATCTAAAAATACACGCTGTAGCCAGCAGATACTTTATCTCACATCCTCACGCCTTCGCCAGCCTCGCCCTCTCCAACTCCTTCAACACATCGCTCGCGACAGTAATCGCCTCAACAGGCAACCCAGCAACCTGCGCAACCTTCAACGCATGGCTCTTCCTATTCACGCCTTTCTGCAACTTATGCACATACGCCCAACTCCCATCTCCCTCCTCCGCAACATCAGTGCAATACCGGCCCAAGCTCTCAAAATCAACAGTCATATCCGCCAGCGAGTGGAAATGCGTGGCGAAAAGCGCCCGGCTCTGATTCACGTTCTGCAAATGGTGCAAGCAGGCATAGCCCACTGCTACGCCGTCCTCGGGCGTTGTGCCGCGCCCGATTTCGTCCATGATGACGAAGGAGCGTGGGGTGGCGCGTTTGAGGATTTCGGCTGTTTCGAGCATTTCGACCATGAATGTCGATTGGCCTTGGTATAGGTTGTCTGCTGAGCCGACGCGCGAGAAGACTTGGTCGACTAGTCCGAGCTCTGCGTAGTCGGCGGGCACGAAGCTGCCTGTTTGCGCTAGGATGGTGATTAGAGCGTTTTGTCGTAGGTATGTGCTCTTTCCTGCCATGTTCGGGCCGGTGATGAGGTAGATGCTCTCGCTGTTGTCACCAACGAAGCAATCGTTAGCTGTGAACTGGCGGCCTTGCTCAGTCAAACCCACATCGACCGTGGGGTGGCGACCGCCGACAATCTTGTGCGCAGTGCCGGTGTTCAGCAGCGGGCGAATGAGATTGCGCTCTTTGGCTGCTGTGGCGTTGGAGCAAGCGACATCGAGTTCATCGAGTACGGCGGCGTTACGGCGGAGGCGCATGAGGTTCTCGAGGATCTGTCCGCGCAGTTTGCCGAAAACACGATCTTCTTCGGCGCGGATGCGAAGCTTCGCTGTGTCGATGCTGACACCAAGGTGCGTCCATTCTGCGTAGTGGAAAGTTCTGGTGGACTTGGTTGCGGCTATGATGCGGGCACCATCGAGGTTCTCCAGGTGGCCTTTGGTGTCTTTACCTTTCAGATGGCAGAAGTGACCGAGCTGGGCGCTCCATTTAAGTGTGAGGCTTTCTGATCCTGTTTCCTTGCGAAGCTTAAGGGAGAGTTCATATTTCTTCAGCAACAGCTGATCAAGGTCTCTGTGTGCTTTCGACAACGTAGGCGAAGCCTGCTTTCGCATGATCCATATATCTTGCTCACCGTTGCCGATAGCAGATGCAGTCGTCGCCTGTTTGGAGGCCCGCCGAGCTAGCTTCGGAGGTTCAGCGCCGCTTGCGTCTGCGCTTTCGATGTCTTCTGCCATCTGCTCTGATTCTGCTGATTCCTCGACCTCTGCTTGATGCTTGCGTGAGAGACCTTCCTCATCGATGGTGGATAAGATACTGTTCGCAGCCTGCATAGGTCCGACCAAGTCAAATCGCTCAAGCATGTTCCAGAAACATGTCAACTCCAGCAATGGACCTGAGGTCTTTTGTTCCTCCAGAAGGGGACTGTCAGAGGCCTCAATCGACAAGATGTGGTCGTGAAGAAGTTCCGTCATCTGCTGCATGACAGATATCGTCTTTGCGAGTCCGATCATATCGTCAGCATCGCCTTTGCCAATTGAGAAGCGCTGTAGTAGTCGACAGGTATCGGAAGTCTTGCGCAGCAGCCCTTGCACATGCTCCCTCAAAGCATCTCGGAATCGTAGCTCCTGGACGAGGTCCAGACGATCATTAATCGTCGTCAGAGACAGAGATGGTGAGACCAGACGCTGGCTTAGCAAACGAGCTCCGCTTTTAGTGACAGTCCTTCGTATCGTGTGCAGAAGACTTCCCTGCGTCAGCCCATCCTTGAGTGTCTGACGAATCTCAAGGCCACGAAGACTCTGCTTGTCGATGACCATGTACTCGTCTGGCGACCGCCTGACAGGAGGTTGCATTTTGACGCTCATGTCTAGTACTCTACTTCGCACGTAGTTCAAGATTAGACTGCCAGCAGAAACCTCGCTAAAGGTGAACTCTGATTGTTCATCTTGCGGTACCGGTGACTCGAGCAAGTCTGACCAGTCCTCGATGGATCCACCGGTCGACGAAGTTGGCTGAAAGTGGATCGAGTGGCCACCATTGCCGAGCAAACGTTGCAAAGTCGATGAGCCGGCGTCTTCAAACGACGAGTCCAGTATGATTTCACGTGGACCGATTCGCGCAATTACGGATGCCAGCGAAGACAAATCTCCTGTCTGCGTGTAAAAGTCTCCACTTGACAAGTCGATCCAACTCAAGCCGACCTTGGCTGTTCGGTTGTACTGATCCAGAGCCTGACCGTGCTTCAATTGTTCGGCGCTCACGCCGTCGATGTGGATGCCGAGCAGAAAGTTGTTCTCGAATGGATCCATGAAATTCTCGTCGATCAAAGTTCCAGCTGTAATGACTCTCGTGACTTTGCGATCATAGAGGGCAGCGCCAGCCTTTTGCGATCGCTCGCTGTCAGGTAGGCGAATCTGCTCGCTGATTGCCACCTGCTTGCCGAGATCCTGGACGAACATCTTCAGATAGCGATCGAGCTGTGCGTATTGGAAGCCTGCCATTGGCACATCACCGAGAGCGGTGGCTCGCTTCGCTTTCTTGAGGTTGACAAGGTGGGCGTACTGGTCGACTTGATCAAAGTACAACTCGTAGAAATCGCCCACGCGTGTGAGCACAATGCAGTCGCTGAATTTGCGGACATTGTTCAGATGCTGTTGAAGGATTGGCGGATATACTCTTTCTGGGACTTGATCGGTCTCGTCTTTGGGAAGTGCTGGGAGTTGGCCCTGGGGTAGGGAGTCGAGCTTGACTGTAGTTTTCCGTTTGGCGCCACGATGCAAGACGGTTGGGAGGCCAGTGAGAGGCGTATTTGCACTCAGAGTATTACAATTGGTAAATGCCAGAGGAGTAGGCGATAGCCGTGTGTATGCTAGACGACATCTTGTCGGCCGCAAGATGTTCCTGGCGCTCATGAATACAGACTAGAGGATGGGACTGGTGCCTGTCACGAAGCTCGCAACGCCGTCTCTTCTATCGTCTGTTTTCACTATTGGCCACCACAACACTCTCGCTTCTCATCATCTAATGTCAAAACGAAATAGATGGTATTGGTTGCGATAGTTTCAACGCGAAAGTCGACTTGATCGCATTGGCCAGACCCCTGCTTCTCCGTGCAACCTTAAATTCCAGGCGGGCAAACATCATCGTACAGACACTTTGATGGATCGTGCCCCGCTCTTTGCGTCTTGAGCATATTATCTCAACTCAACTCTCTTCCTCGTTCCATGACCCTCATATACAACGTCTCCGCCACCATGTCTACAACAGAAGAACGCCCGAACTTCCCTCCTCTCAAAAATGACCTCCTCCTCCGCACCGCCCGCGGCGAGACCGTCGAGCGCCCGCCTTGCTGGGTGATGCGCCAGGCCGGCCGCTACCTGCCGGAGTACCACGAAGAGAAAGGCGGACGTGACTTCTTCGAATGCTGCCGTAGCCCCGAGATCGCCTCCAACCTGACCCTCCAGCCGATCGACAGATATGCTGGCTTGGTCGATGCCGCCATCATTTTCTCCGACATCCTGGTCATCCCGCAGGCCATGGGCATGGAAGTTGTCATGCTCGATGGCAAGGGCCCGCACTTCCCCAACCCGCTCGAGGGACCGGAGGACCCGCAGTACACAGAGGTCATGGAGAGGGAGGTGGATGTGAAGGAGAGCTTGGACTACGTGTACAAGGCTATTACGCTCACGAGGCAGAAGCTGGACGGCAGGGTGCCTCTGTACGGATTCTGCGGAGCGCCTTTCACGCTGCTGTGCTACATGGTTGAGGGTGGAGGGAGCAAGATCTTCAAGCAGATGAAGGCGTGGATCTACAAGCACCCGGCTGAGAGCAAGAAGTTGCTGCAGAAGATTGCGGAGCTCTGCGTTGAGTACCTTGCTCTGCAGGTTGTGGCTGGCGCGCAGATTGTCCAGGTCTTCGACTCGTGGGCCGGTGAGCTCAGCCCTGCGTCGTTCAAGGAGATCGCGCTGCCGTACTTGGTGCACATCTGCGACCACCTGCCCGCGAAGCTGAAGGAACTTGGCCAGGAGCCCGTACCTATGGTGGTGTTCGCTAAGGGTGCGTGGTATGCGCTTGAGGATCTGTGCAAGACCAACTACAACATTATCGGTCTGGACTGGCTGCACGAGCCTGCCGAGGCATACGCTGTCGCTCAAAAGTACGGCAAGGTCGTGCAAGGAAACGGCGACCCTGGTGTGCTATACGGTGGTCACGAAGCTATTACCAAAGTTGTGGAGAACATGGTGAACGGATTTGGTGGCGGCAAGCAAGGTTGGATTGCTAACCTCGGACACGGTACGTTTCATCAATTTCATGATTTGTCATTCATCTACTAACATCATGCAGGCATCACACCCTTCGTAAAGCCCGACGATCTCAAGTTCTACTTCTCCGAGATCCACAGGCTATCAGGTAGATGAATCTCACCAGGCCGACCCACTCGAGGAAGAATGCCAACCATGCTCTAGCTCAATCGACCAAAACCGTGCCAGCCGCAGCCCCCACAGCTTCTACGTTCGAGCAGAAAATGCACGAGCGTAACATCCTTCACAGTGACTGGTAGAATCTACCAGGAGAATCATCTCAAAAAATTTCATACTCAGCTAGACTTGGGCGTGCCCTCGCCAATGTCTTCATACCTACACGATAAATGTCAGCAAAATCAAGAAACTCCACTCCACAAAGCAGAACCCAAGTAATCAAAAGGGCGCACAACGTCAAAATACAACTCACCAGTCCTCGGGCTGCTTGCGAATGAACTCGTTCATCAGCTCCTCGCACTCTTTGCTCTCCACGTTGACGACCTCGACGCCGCGCGACTTGAGGTACGACTCGCCACCCAGGAAAGTCTTATTCTCGCCGAGCACGACGCGGGGGATCTTGTAGAGGATGCAGGCACCAGTGCACATATCGCAGGGCGAGAGCGTGGTGTACATGGTGGCGCCCTTGTAGGCGGAGGCGGGCAAGCGGCCTGCGTTCTCGAGGGCGGAGATCTCGGCCTGTTTTTCGTGTGGATTGTTAGATCTAGATGTAAAACTTGTACAGAAAAGTATAGACGTCGTGTTGGTGTTTGTGTTCATTTCGGCGCTGTGAGACTCACGTGAATGGTCGGGCTGCCCTTTTGCATGCGCATGTTGTGGCCACGGCCTAGGATGGTCTTGCCATCAGCAGAAACGAGGCATGCTCCGATGGGCACGCCGCCCTCGCTGGCGCCCTTCTTGGCCTCTTCGAGAGCTGCTTGGAAGCCTACGTCGGAGGTGGACATGTTTGGTTGATTATTTGTGTGAAGTTGAGCAATGATTCGAGGTTAAATATGTAGATTATATTGATTTTTTAAAACCATTGATTGCTATCTCGCCCTTCTTGTTACGAGAAACTTTCGGCGAGTCAGGTGGGCCTAGGTAAACTCGATCGCGGCAGGTCTGCACTCGTCCGAAGTCGCACTGTCGCGTCTGCGAGTATGTTCACGTGATATTCGAGAGCAGTCGAGTGAGGAGTGATATCTGCGAGTACATGTGCATACTAGCATACACAATTCACATGTATTGCCTTCATTTCCGCAAGAAACAGTAAAGGGAAGCCTCATCTAAGCTGACGTAGTGGCAATAGACTTCCGAGATCGTCGCCAAGAGCAAAGCGCAAGCGTCCCCTACGACGGCGTTTGAAGCAGACCTGGAGAGCATGGCAAAGTCCAGCTCTCTCTCGCCCGGACTGCTGCTTGCAACCAACACCCTTCACTCCTCACATCCTCCCTCCATCTATCCGTCACCCGGGCAATCCCGAACCAACAACAACATTACTACCGCGACGGTGATGCCGCTCTAAACACGCGTGTTGCGCGAGTCTCCCGTCGTTTAGAAAAGTCGCCCTCTGCCACGCGCAAACCGTGGGGCTGGTCGGACGATACAACACTGCACACAGCCTTTCGTCAGCAGTAAAAGGCTTGGAACAACACACTAGAACACTAGATCAGCTGTCAGAGCGATTATTGGGCGATCCTCCGTTTGCGATTCGCAATCATGGACCCAGGACACCGCGGGTGGGCGCAGCCCGGGACCGCACATGGGCCTGGCGCGGACCAAGGCCAGTCGCAACGACCGGGTGCGTCGTTTGGGTATGTCTCTCTCCCCCTTCCTCCTTGTAGAATCTGTCTATGTCGTCTCGTCCGTAAGCTCGCGATCGTGTCGTGATCGCAAATGCTCAAGATGTGGCTTGCAAGACCCGTTGTCGCGCGATACAACTCTCCCACTCTGTCCCACGCCTCTACTGACACGAGTTGGCACAGTCCCCAGCATCCGACACAGCAATCTCCGTCCGCCGGACATGCGGGTCTCCCTCCTCCAGGCGGGCACTTTGCCTACCAACAGCAGTCACAACACGGTCTTGGTGGCATGAACCAGTCTTCTCCCAGACAGGGACCGCCTTCAACACACAGACCTGAGGGTCCCCAAGGCCCAAACTTCCCGCTACCAACTCTCAGCCAAGCGACTGGCCAAGCTGCTGCGGCAGATCGCGAACGCGCTCGCGAAGTCGAACAGATCCACATCAAAGAAGAGCAGGACAGGCAACATCGCGAGCAGGAGCGCCAGAGACTGGAACAAGCGCCACAGCATCAGGCTCAGGGCCAGCCCATGCATCTGCACCAGCCCGTGGCTGTTGGACCACGTACTGTTCACGGTCCAAATGGTCTGCTTGGAAATCCAGGTCTTGCTGGACCACAGCCACAGGGACAATTCCAAATGGGCGGCCCAGCAGGTCCTAATAGCATGTTCGGAGGTGGACCAGTTCAATCCGCTCAAGCTCAAAACCAAAGCAACGCGTCTGCTTTACTCATGCCTTTTGCGCAAGGCCAGTCGCAAGCTGCGCAGCAGCAGCAAATGGGCGGCCAAGGCCAGGGTCAAGCTCCGGGCCAGACACAAGGCCAGCAGCCGATCCTCAACGATGCTCTAAGCTATCTCGACCAGGTCAAGGTCCAATTCGCCGATCATCCGGATGTCTACAACCGCTTCTTGGATATAATGAAAGACTTCAAGAGCGGTGCCATCGATACTCCCGGTGTGATTGGAAGGGTCAGCCAGCTGTTCGCCGGTAACCCGGAGCTGATCCAGGGATTTAACACATTCCTTCCACCTGGATATCGCATTGAATGCGGAGCTGGAGACGATCCCAACGCTATCAGAGTCACCACGCCTATGGGCACAACTGTGCAATCAATGCCCCAACCGCGTCCGCTTAGTCGCCAGGAGGGCGGCGAGAGCATGAGGCGCGCCAATGGCACCTATACTCCGCAGCCCGGACAAGGCAACCAGATGATGATGAGTCCTGGTGGTCGCAATGTTGGTCCAGCTATGCAGGGCTCCCACATTTCTCCAATGGATGTTGCTCGTCAGCAAGAGCAGCAAGCTATGCACAGGCAGCAGGAGCACGGCGTTAATCAGCTTCAAAGCGCTGTTTCTGCAGCCACCAGCGGCGCGACCATGAGAGCTGCCATGTCGCCTGCCCCTGGCAGAGGAACGCCACTGCCTGGTCAAGATGTCATGATTGACGGCCACGGTATGGAGAAGCGCGGACCTGTGGAATTCAACCATGCTATCAGTTATGTGAACAAGATCAAGGTAAGCACGCACATTATACCGATCCATTTTGCGCTCGATGCATTACTAACATATACCGACAGAACCGTTTCGCCACCCAGCCCGACATTTACAAGCAGTTCTTAGAGATTTTGCAGACCTACCAGCGCGAGTCGAAACCTATCCAGGACGTTTACGGCCAGGTGACCCACCTCTTCAAGACTGCGCCCGATCTTTTGGGCGACTTCAAGCAGTTCCTGCCAGAGTCTGCAGCAGCCGCGAAGGCACAGGCGCAGGCTAGACAACAAGCAGAGGAGCAGGCGATGATGTCGAATGCTCGTGGTGAGCCGATGTATGCTAGCCCGGTGATGTCCAAGGAGGTCGGCATGGGAACGCCTAATCATAGAGGGTTGCCTCCTGTTGGCAATTTTGCGCCGACGCCAGTCGTTAAGGATAATAAGCGCAAGAGAGGCGAAAGGCAGGGCACTGCTGGCAGTGCTCCTGATGGAGCTTCGGTGCCTGTGAATGGCAAAGGACCCTATCCCGGCCCAGGTGGCAAAGTAAGTGCTTTTCATCCTCGGTGCTTGTGCAACGGTCAAAGCGAAAGCAATCATGTGATGTCTTGGCATTGCATGCGCTCACGCTTTATCTGTGCTACTTGCTCTTCCCATACGACCAACACTGACAACAAATACAGCGCGTCAAGCAGGCACACAACATGGCGCAGAAGAACGACCAGCCTCCGGCATCGCCTACTCTCATCCCTGCGCTCCCCTCGCCCATCCCACCTACAACTTCCTCGGCTGCGACAAGTGAGGAATTGAGCTTCTTCGATCGCGCTAAGAAGGCCATCAGCAACAAGAACACCTTCAATGAGTTCCTGAAGCTATGCAATCTCTTCAGCCAAGATCTCGTCGATCGCACAGTCCTCGTCCACCGCGCCCGTTCCTTCATCGGTACTAACCCAGAGCTCATGAAATGGTTCCAAGACTTCATCGGCTACGACGAGAAAGATGTCATCGTGGACAACAAGGCCCGCATCCCAGGCGGCCGTGTGAGCCTCAGCAATTGTCGCGGCCTCGGCCCTAGTTACA
>Ga0265797_10005730_pt1 | contig 17979 bp, 19 predicted proteins | sample P2T30metagenome_FD_192433 | JGI IMG/M metagenome (GOLD analysis project Ga0265797, IMG submission 192433) | Plant litter microbial communities from East Loma Ridge, Irvine, California - P2 T30 | ecosystem: Environmental > Terrestrial > Plant litter > Unclassified | place: USA: California...
ACTCTAGTACTAGTCGCCCGGTTCAGTGCTTATGTATGGCAGAGCGGACGGGATGCCCAGTTTTCACTGACCTATGGTCGTATGTATCATTGAAAAGCTTTCAATATAATATGTAATATCATTATAAATGTGTGTGCTGTTTAATCAGCCCTAACGACCCTTAACCTAAGAACACCAAGGCCGATCAGTTCGTGAAGCTACGATTCGTCTCATTGCGTCGCAATGGCTTGAGCTACCGGCCTGTCGGATGTTGTTTGTTCTCTAGAGGTAGATCTATTTATTCGCTAATTGTTGATGTCATCGTTGATGTGTCGTGCGAGTAGTAACTTGAAGACGTGGTAAGAGGAAAACAAGAGAAGCACATCCATTGTCTACCCCACGTATCCTGAGCCCTTGGCTGTACAACATCGTTCGGATGCAGTGGGCGAGTGGCGTGCAAGACTTTCCGAGACTTCAGTTTAACGACTCGTGTCGTCGCAAAAGCCAACCAATTCACCAAGCAATTAGTAATCAGAGACCAGAATACACTGTCCTATCTCATCACTATAACCATCAAGATCACGAAAGAGCAGCATCATCGCCACCGCCAAAATCAAATCCCGACAACCACCACCACCCTCATTCCCAAGGGTCCCGGATTTCCCTACAAGGCAACCCGCCCTCAGTTGCCGAAACCACTTGCAACCCCTCTTTCGAGTATCCCATGTGAATTGAGCCGGCGAGGCTCAGGTCAGAGAGTCAAGCACTAAACGAGCTCACCCTGGGCAGTGCGACCACATTTGTCCGAGCCGTTCAAAATAAGTACCCCCATTACCCGCCCACCATGCCGCCGTCCGACAGCAAAATCCAATTCACGTCCAAACTCGACATCCAGAACGAGTACCTGCACGAGAAAGTCACCGATAACTCCACAGGCGAAGTGAAAGTCACAGACGTCCGCGAACCTCACTCGGCGACTTGCAAGACTACGATCGCGAGCAACGACGCCAAGTACGAAGCGAAAGGGACTGAAGCACCGCGCGTCACGGAGGGAGAAGCGGTTGAGGTGAATCCTGCTACTGTTGGTTGCGATACTAGCCAGCTTTAAATCACTTGCATCTACATCTTTCGAACGACAACAATACTGCGAGCATGAGCACCGCAAAGCCCATGACCATCGTCCTCGGCGGCGACGACGCCGGCCTGGGCTACCGCGCTGCACTCAAAGCAGACCTCGAGAAAGACCCTCGCATAGCCAAAGTGCTCGATGTCGGTGTCCTGTCAGCCACCGACAAGACCTCATACGCACACCCTGCCGTCGAGGCCGCGAAGATGGTCACGAAGGGTGAGGCCGACCGCGCGATCCTAGTCTGCGGCACTGGCCTCGGAGTCGCGATTGCGGCTAACAAGGTGCCTGGCATCAGGGCTGTGACTGCACATGACAGCTTCTCGGTGGAGAGGAGTATTCTGAGCAACAATGCGCAGGTGCTGTGCATGGGCGAGAGAGTTATTGGTCTTGAGTTGGCCAGGAGGTTGGTGAGGGAGTGGTGTGGATACCATTTCGACGAGAAGAGCGCCAGCGCGGCCAAGGTCCAAGGTAAGAACAGGATTGACATCGTCGCTGTGACCGTGAAGCATCGCTAACAATCTCGACCACAGACATCATGGACCACGAGAAGAAGAACTTCGCACAGGGCGCTCAAGTGTAAACCGAAAAGAGCATGATTGACCAGAGAGGATGAGATATGGTACACATGTGGTTTGTTTGCATCGTAGCAATTGAGCGTCTAGAGCAATGTCAATTGGTATCTCACGATTCTTGTACTATCCAGTCAGCGCCGCTCTGCCGGCAGTGTCTCAGAGCATAGTATATGGCCACTGGGCAAAGTAAATCGAGCGGCGGGCCCAAGCATCTGCATCTTGTAGGCATGGCTGGACCAATGTTGCAATTACAGGTAATTCCAGAGAACGCGAGGAGTGTTGTGGCGTCCAGTAATTCCCATAAGGTGGCGGTGTAAGCACAGAGCTCCAAGCTGGTGGAAGCAAACTGAGGCATCCTTAGATTATTGGCCATTGGAGGTTTGCTTTAAATGTTCTGAATCGCCCGTTAAAGGCAAATTGAGCTGTGATCGAAGTGACAGTCCTCCTGTCGCTTATGGCGTGACTCTGGCCAAAGGTTTGGTGCACCAGCGCGCGGCAAGTTCCTGACCAAGGCGCTTTCTGGAGACGACGTCGTTTCTGAATGGTGTTGTATTGCCCGTGGTAGGGCTGCATACATGACCCAAAGTCACGGAGACGATGACAGGTTGATGGAGTACCAAGATGTCACCTCATGAAGTGGCCGCCAATGCTACCTTTCCAACTTCAGCCTCCATGCTGCGACCCTCTCTCGTCTCCTCTGTCGTCAGAAGTCCACCAGGCAGGATGTAGACAACATCGGTCCGTGGGCCACTTTGGCCCTCAGTGCCGCTGAATTGGCTCTTGTCAAGTTGATAGCCAGTAGCAAGCCCACATCTGGTGCACCTCACAGCGTACCTGATCTCGAAACCGTCGTCGAGCTTCAAGACAGTAGGTTTTCCATCGACAGACAGTGCTTGCATGGTGAGCGTTGGCTTTGATGCAGAAGCAAAATCACCACACGTGGCTATAGCTGCGGCATCGAGCTGACGCTTTGGCAGGCTTTCCAGAGACGCAGTCGTGGCGAGGCTTAGCTGTGTACAGAGGCAGTGATAGGTGAAGATGTTTGCTGGGCTTGTGGTGGAGGTGGAAGGCCCATTGGGGTTGGGTTCCTGGGCTGCCATACTTGGGTGTCCGTTTGTGGTTATCGCTGCAATGGTTTGCTTGAGTGTAACTGTTTGATTCTCACCACCCGGGCAATTGGGCGGATCAATGACAGCAAAGGTGTTTGGTATTTGTCTAGACGCGCAATAACTTTGTGGCTGACAGGCGGCTTCGAAGCACATATACCTGAGGCTCCTCGGGTTCGCCCTCCGCCCCTTCCAAAAGCTTCGCTCCCCGTGCGAGCTAGCGGCGATCTTTGACCAAGCACACATGCTGGCTCTGGCGTGTGCCTCGGTCCAAATTCACGAGCGGCGGCCCAGCTCGTCGACACACACACACACAACACTCCACCACCGCCCCCCAGCGGAACGCGCCAGCACGACGCAGAACAGCATCTGCGCGACCGAGATTGCCAGGCCCACTCCCGCCTGTCAGTCAGCAGCGAAGCGGCGGCAGCCTTACCCTTGTCACTGCATCCTGCGCTCTGCCGGCGCATTCACGACGACTCTCTGCGGCCGCTGCCGAGCCCTGGACGTACTACACTCCGCGTCGACCTTGACCTTGCTGCTCCCCGCATTATTAAGGTCGCCATACCTAGTCGCGATCACTTAACACGACCTCTGTTCCGGCCTGCCTTTGAAGGTGCGAGATCGCCTGCGCCGCGTTCCGAACCCGTCACCTCTCCCTCACCGCGTCGCGACTCTTCGCAACCTCGACCCAGCCAAGCACATCGCGTGCGCCCTCGACTGCCATGGACGACTCGCGGCCCATTGCCAGCATGGGCGCGCCGACCGGTCTGAGCCCTGGCAACACCTCCAGTGAGGTCCCGAAAGAGCAGAGTCCGGGACATCCTAGCTTCCGAAGGTGCGTCAATATGAATTGCTGCTAACAGAAGAGATCGCTGACCGCCTGCTAGGCAACGCGCATCGCGAGCTTGCGAAGTGAGTTCGATCCGTCTGATATTCTACGAGCCGTGCTAACTTCCTCTCAGACGTGTCATGCGCGAAAGGTGCGACCCTCCTGACACCGAAATATCCTTTGCGACCATACTTACTCTCCTCACAGGTACGATGCGACGCCGCTAGCCTCGGTGTGCCATGCACCAACTGTGTAGCCTTCTCGATCGACTGCAAGATTCCAACACCAAAGCGCAAGAAGACGTCAGGAAAGAAAGAGTCGGAAAGGTATGCCATGGTACAAGATATGTTGGACGTGTGCACAACTGACAATGCACTTCAAAGCGAGCGACGAGAGTCATATGCCTCAGCAGAGAATTCACCTGCTGCTGTCCCTGGAGCTCAGCCCAATCGTCCTCTTCCTATGCCCGTACCCAAGGGTATGCCAGACGAGATTGGTGCAAACACTCAAGCTGGTTTGCCAGCCACCGAAGCGCCGGATGGATACGCGTCGCAGCAACGTGCCCTCGACAGCACGTACCTTCATTACATGAAACCCAAGTTCGCTCGAGCGCCGATCAAAGAAGCGGGTCGCGTGGCCTACCTTGGAGAATCGTCCAACTTGTCTCTTCTCGTTCAGGACAAGCATGGCACGACCGATGTTGTCCACTATCCGCTACCAGAGAACGTTCGGGGAGCAAGAGCGCGGGTCAATGAGTTGGACAATGTCGAGATTGATATCCTGCACCAGAGAGGTGCTTTCCTGTTGCCACCCCGAGCCCTCTGCGACGAGCTTGTGGACGCATACTTTCAATGGATCGCTCCGGTCGTGCCAGTCATCAACCGGAGCAAATTCATGCGACGTTACCGTGATTCTAAAAACCCTCCTTCATTACTCCTCCTGCAGGCGATTCTCTTGGCTGGATCAAGGGTATGCAGTAATCCTCAACTAATGGACGCTAACGGCTCCACGACGCCCGCAGCCATGACTTTCTACAAACGCGCAAAGGCCTTGTACGATGCGAATTACGAAGACGACCGAGTTACAATAGTGCAGGCATTGATCCTGCTTGCGTGGTGGTGGGAGGGTCCAGAAGGTATGTGCTTCCATCCTGTTCGATTGTTTGACTTCATTTTGGTTTGCTATGGTTGCAAAGGCCTACACTGCAATACATCAAAATTTGAAATTGCTTGCTTTTTCTGTTGCATCCTTAAGACACTTGCAACAGAAAACTCTGCTTTCTCTACGTGTTGCTCAAAGAGGCTATAATCCTTACCCATGAACGCCGCTGACAATGTTCTCTCAGGTAAGAACCAGAGCGTGCCAGGCAATCCGCTAGCGGCCTACTCTGACATTACGCAAGATGTGACCAAAAACGTTTTCTACTGGAGTAGAGTTGCAGTGATCGTCGCTCAAGGTTCAGGCATGCACAGGAGGTATGTTTTGGAATCTAAATCTTGGGTCTCAGGTAACTAACAGACAATAGCATCGAAGCTTCACAACTCAGCAAAGCCGACAAGCGACTCTGGAAACGCATTTGGTGGACACTGTTCACCCGAGATCGATCCGTCGCTGTTGCTCTTGGGCGGCCAGTCTCCATCAACATCGAGGACTCCGATGTCGAGATGGTATCTGAAGACGACTTCATTGACGATGAGCCCGACCGACCGGCTGAATATCCGCCCGATCCTATACACGTTCAGTTCTTCTTGAACTATGTCAAACTATGTGAGATCATGGGTCTCGTGCTTTCTCAGCAGTATTCGGTAGCATCAAAGGTGCGGAGAAACAATGCGCTTGACCTGACACACAGCGACATGGCACTCGCCGATTGGCTCCAAAACTGCCCACCAGAAGTGCGATGGGAACCACAACGGCATCACTTCTGGTCAGCCTTGCTTCACTCGAATTACTAGTACGTGCTTCTCTTCCGAGCCATCAGACCTCCAGCTTACATTCCTTAGCACCACCCTTTGCCTTCTTCACAGAGCACATATGCCACCTGCAGGCTCAGCAGAGTCTCGGCAACCTAGCCTGTTCGAGGAGCCGGCGTACCCATCACGAACCATTGCATACCAAGCCGCTGGTATGATCACATCAATAGTGGAGGCCTTGCAGACCCACGATCAGCTGCGGTACACCCCGGCTTTCATGTAAGACAAATGCTACTACTAGACGGCCATCACGCGCGGGACGTTACTGACAGCCATGCAGTGTTTACAGTTTGTTCTCAGCCCTTATCATGCACGTCTACCAGATGCGATCATCCAACCAGTCAATCGTTTCAGTCACGCAACAACGAATCACTATCTGTATGAACGCGCTCAAAGATGTCTCCAAGGTCTGGCTGGTCGCAAAGATGGTGCACACCCTTTTCGAATCAATCCTCGGTAATAAGGTGCTTGAGGAGCGTTTGCAAAAGGCTGCTGGTCGACGTCACAAGAAACCGAATGGCTACAGTGGCATCAAGACTAAGGATCCCACGCCAACTGAGTCATCCAACGACAGCCATAAGCGTAAGTTCGAGGAGATGGAATTTGGTTACTCGAACGGACCGCCAGCACCACAAATGTCGTACGAGCGTTCTAGACCGCAATCGCCCGCCATCACCCCTTCGCGAGAACTACCACAGCAGACGCATCAGCAACAACAGCAATTGCCCCAACTGTCGGCCAGTAACGATGGCCCGCCAATGAAGGCGGCAGATGCGTTCATGGGTGCATCCCGCAGCAATACTCGTCCTACCACGCCTTTCATGCCGTACTCAATCCCAGGAACACCACCAGACCTTTTCCTGCACACCCGCAATTCGCCTAAGATTTCAGACGATCTCTGGCAAAACTACCAACCAGATCAACTATTCCCTCCTGAGGCTAACGGCCTCTTCCCTCTCCAAAGTCCGAACCAAAACATGGTCGATCCTGCTCTGAGGCAACCGCCACCCCAGCATCCTGGGCATTTTGCACCACAAATGCAAGCGCAGCCGGGCATGCCCCTGGAACACCAACAAACCCAATCCATGGCGTCGAACATGTCTTATCATCAGGATCCCGCCGCCTGGGCGCATTTGCAAGGGATGTCTGGTCAGCAGCAAAGCGACGATCAGTACAGCAATTCTTCGTACGGCGGACCGATCGTTCCCACCACTTTGAATGTGGGCGACTGGTTCGAATTTTTCGGTATTCCCAATGGCGGCCTTGACGGTCTGGGTGGTGGGTTTAGCTGATTCAATGCGCGGACTAGCGAGAACTCTTGACGTTCTAGCTACTAGACTTCGCAATTGTCGAAAGTAGTTCATGGCATCAGTCACGATTTCAACGATACGATTGTGGTGCACTTGAGGTTTCCGTGTCATGCTGAGCGTCGAGGAAGGCGAGAGGAAAGTCAGCATGATTGCGAAGTTGGGAAGGAGAGACATATGCAGGACCCCGATAGTGGGTCGAAGCTTCGCCACATGTGCCCGAGTTCATTGGCAAAGTTCATTTGCAGACCTTCCGGTGTGTCTTCATGTGAGCACGCGTCATTGTATCAGACGCAACAACGTAAATCTCAATGGTGTGGATAGTTTAGATGCATCTGATACGCACAACAAACACATCATCAGTTCAACAAGCACTGTGCTTACGTTGCTTCCCATTCATCGTGTCAAGGATTTTGATTCTAATCCACCAAGCAGAGCTATGGACTATCTACCGCTGGGTTCCACAAACCTTAGGACAAACACAAAAGAGAATTAGCATGTCAGAGGCGTCGAAATTAATATCTAGATGCGATGTTTTATCAGATACGCTACAACCTCGATACGGCAACAGCACATGGTTAACGCTTGAACATCTCCATGGATGGAGCCACATTTATTAAAAAGGCGAACTAATCACCACTCAGATCTCAATCTTCGTCCCAACAATCCCGAGCAACGTCGCCGCGCCATAAACGTCCCTAGGCACAACCCTCAGAGTCTTCGCGGCTTCGTTGAAAGTAGCCTCGTGCGTCTCGCTCTCCGTGGTGTGGCTCGCAGACGCTCCGATCGTGATGCCGAAAATGCGGAAACCGCCGCCCGCGGACGTCGTTTCTTTGATGTGCTTCGTGATGGCGGTAGCCAGCGAGTCGCTCACGGTGATCTCGTAGCCGACGCGCGTGGCGACGATGAGCTGGGTGGGCCGGACGAGTTGTTTCAGGTTCTTGGGCGCGTCGGCGCGGAGCTTGAATTCGTTGTGGTTGAAGTTCCTGGGAAGAATCAAGGGTTAGCGATATGAGCACTGTGATACTGCGAAACGGTCGTTCTGGCATTTGCTTGGAAAGGCAATGGACTTACCACAAGCCTGGTGCGATCGTGATAGCCCTGATATCATCGTAAGTCAACTTGACGCTGATCGAAGAAGCCGCAGCCGTTGTGCTGAAAGTCTCGGATGTGGTTGTGTGCTTGCCACTGGCACTCCAGGGCGAGAACCACCCGCCGCTGACATCAGCGCCAACGCTGGTCTGGCCGAAGTCGTACTGCGAAGTGGTCTTCTTGCTGTCGACGTTGATGTTGATGCCGTTCACGGGTTTGTAATCGGCCACGGTGCCCCGCTGTGCTTCTTGGACAAATTCTTTGTAGCCTTGTGCGTCGTACAGAGGCACGTTGAAAGGTTTGGGTGCCGGGCAATCTTTCGCTGCGGTCTCTTCGTCTTCGTCGTTGCACCTTTGGAGCAACGATAGAGATTTCGAGCTCCCGGTAGTAGCGGGCATGTTGTACCTTATCGGTGTCAGTTTGCGTCTTTGACTGGTTGAACGATCTCAAGCTCACCCTGGGTTCTCCCTGTCGCTGACGGCTTTGGTGATGCCCAACCGCTTCGCCTTCAATGCGGTGCCCTTCGCGCCATTGATCTGGCCCTGGAGGTTTTCGATCTTGGTCTGGATCTCATTTTCGCGGCTCAGAGCTGTGGTGTAGAGCTGACCGTTGCCATCCTCAATCCATCCTGCAAAATCTTTGGTGGTCAAGCCCAAGTCCACATCATCTTGCCAGTCGTCTTTGGCGGCCTTCTTCTCCCTGATGGTTTTGCCGTGTGCAGCGGTCAGGTCTTTGCTCCAGTTCAACAGATCGTTCTCCTGTTTCGCAGTGGGTTTGATTTCCTGCCACTCATACGTTAGAAACCCATATGATGTTCAGTGAACATGGTTTCATTACCAAGTCAACATAGTCCAGGTAGCTGTAGAAGGTCAGTAAAGCCAAAGGACTTGGAAAAGATACCTGGACTTACTTGCTCAACGCGTCAATATATCCATAGTCGCCGGGGCTGTAAAAGATACTGGAATCGTTCAGGAGATTGTTGCCAAGCTGGAAGATCCCCTGGTTGGTGTAGGCATCTGCAATGTTGTCGCCAGCTAAAGGACCCGTCTGCGCTGTGCTGCCAATAAAGAACGCGGTGTTGTCGCTTGGCTGGACACCTGAGATACTTCTGATGGCATTGGCGAATTCCAGCCAAAACAGGAAGTCGACTTTGTTCTGCTGAGGAGTATTCGCAGCTGAGCCCGGGCCTGTGGACCCGAGTAAGGGGGGGCGAGCAGAGGTGGAAGCCGCTGCAGCAGACGAACTGGTGCTGCTGCTGGACACCGTACTATTGGAAGGAGTCGGTGCAGGGAAAACAGCTGAAGTAGAGCACTTGCGCCACTCAGTTATGGTGATCAATTCTGCGGTAACGCTCGACGAGAGCCATACGGCTCGGAAGAAGAAGAAACGCATGTTAAGGAGTGTGATGACCTACAGTCGTGACGAGGCTAATTCGCAGGCTGCCGGATCGACAGATTGACATATGAAGAGTCTCAGGCCTTGTTGATACTATCCGCAAATTGCTGGAATGAGACTCCGCGTTTGGCTGTTTATCGTCTATTCGTCGAATCGCGACCGTCAAGCAGAGTTTCCACCCTGGCGGGTCTGGAGTGACGTTTCGGCAAAACATTGCAACATTCCACATGCGATTTTCGGCCAACCGACGCGAGCCGAGCAGGAAATGCTGCGAGGAATCCTTCTAGATCTTAACATGGAACGCGTAGTACCTGCAGATTGCTTTCAATGGTAGTAGGTCTCCCAGAGCATGGATGATTCCTGTATCACTATAGAACACGCCCTATGAACAAATGCTTCGCTTTACCGACGAGCACATACCTTGGAGTCGTCCGCTCCTCATCTTCCACCCTTTCCAGCTGCAGCAGCACTTCTCGTTGTTCGTCTTCCTGTCGCAGGAACCACGGATGGAGCACTCTCAGGCTCAGTAGTAGGCGGCTCCGCGTGAGGAGCCCGTCTGCGCTTAGCGGCAGGCTTTGCGCTGCTACTGGGAGCTTCAGGTTGGGGCACCGCGGGCTCATCGAGAGACGGCGCTCTGCGTTTTCGAGAGGTCTTGAAAGACACAGGAGGAGGACTTGGGACGACTATTGGTGATGCCGGTTTTGATTTTGAGCTCGTGGTGGTCGTTGCGGCCGAACTCGTGGCTTTTGATTTGCCGCGTGTTGTTGGTGTTTTGTGGTTTGGCGTTGCTGTGCTGGCTGACTTAGTTTTTGACCTTGTCTTGTTCTTTGGTGTTGATGTTGGTCCAGCGATCTGGGAGGTAATGTGCGACTCGGCTTCCTCCTGGGCGTCTTCATCTTCGTCCTCGTCTGCATCTTCCTCAGCATCTTCCTCGCGATGTACATCAACGCCTTGTCCTGCAAGAAATCCCTCGAACGCCTTTCCACCTCCATCCTTCTGACCAAGCAACAAGCTCGTCAACCCTCCCAATGCATCCTCGCTGTCTCCTTCGCCTGAAAGCATCTTGGCTATTGCATCCTTGAAGACGCTCTCGTCCACGTCGCCTAAGCCGCTGTCTGCTAGCTTTTGCCGCAAGACCTGCATGATCACATTTTGATCGGGGCCCGCTCCAGTATCATCATCATCGTCCTCATCCTCATCCTCGTATTCCTCGTCGTCAACATCCATCTCATTCTCGTGAGCGACAGGCTTCTCTCCGTCTTCTGCGTCCTCCTCATCCCCCGCCTCAGCCGCCCTTCGCATATCGGCAGGCATTCTCTTCCTTGTCGGCGAACCATCATCACACCCTTCAGGAAATCTCTCCTTCCAATCCGGCAGCAGCGCAAACTGTTCCTCATCATGCACCTTAGGCGGCAAAGGCGCGAGCCGCTTCTCAAACGGTATGAAAACGACATTATCCCTAGCTTCCAGCCCATCGTCCTTCCTCCTCTTCTTGATCACGGCAGCCTCGTCCTCATCAACACCGCTCTTCCTCTTCTCTCCCGCCCTTACACTCGCCAAGTGCTTGATCCGCGTATCCCAATAGCTATCGCTCCCGTACTCCAGCTCGCCGAAGTATTCGTAGACGTCGTACTCGAAGCTCTCGTTGGCGATTTCGTCGTTGACGCCGGCGTAGCCTGGCGAGGGGACTTGTGTTTCGGCTAGTTCGTCCTGTGAAGAGAGCACTAGTCAGTTTTCTGCGTACGCTCTCACATGCCATCAAGATCTTTCCCGTGCCTACTGTTGCTCAGGCCGGTCAGGTGCGACATGCAGCTTCCCGAAAGCTGGGCAGGATCCGGTTTCAGGATGCAGGTCGGGCGGAGGGCTGAGTGAACGAGTGGAGAGGAACTTACTGCTATGGCATAGTCGTCCTCGACGTAGAGGTAGTCATCGTCATCGAAATAGAAAGCATCGTCGTCGCCGTAGTCCTCGTCGGCCATGCTTACTGGCAGCTACTAAGTAGCTAGCTAGCCTGATCCGATGGTTCTGTCCTGCGACGGAGCTTGTGATGTAAGGTCCGCTTGTAAAGGAAGCGATGAGTCGTATCGGAACTGTATGTTTGTGAATGCGCGACGCAAACACAGTCGTGAAAGAGTAACAGCAACCGGTCAGCGCTTGCAGGTAGTTAGCAGTGTCAGGTCGCTAACTAGGTAGCTCTTTCCAAGTCGCGAGCGCGCGTCAAAGGCTTAAAGTTCAGCAAGGGTCCATGAACCTTAAAATGTTATCGGTATCGCGCCGGTACGTCACTGTTTGAGGAACCCGACACGAATACTGAACACAACATGACTATAGCCATCTATTGCTTGCAAGTCACATCACACTTGCTTTGAGTCGCATCCTCACAACCGGAAAATCCGCAACAGCTGAAGCCATCACGATTCCGACACATACCCGCAAGAGAGCTATCCAGCCAGCCAGCCAGCCAGCCAGCCACGATAACGCATACTCGCAGCTGCCTGCATGTATTCATGTCCACACTTTAGCTGCTACCAGCAACGTCAGCACCTCTCTCGCCAGAAAGAGCGAGTGCAACATGTTCTATTAATCTAGCGACTGAGATCTACTCACAAACGACGAAATACAAGGAAAGACAAGATGAGAGAAAATGTCCAATGTCCAGACAGCTAACGTTTGTATACACCTACACTCCCACACTCCCATCCATCTCTCTCCTAATACACGAAACAAGAACCATGTTCCAATACACTCCAGTTTTTTTCGCATTTCAAAAATGTCTGTCTATCCAAACAATCCCCCTCTGTCCATGCGAATGGCTCCAGGAATCATCTCAGCCGCCATTATCAAAGAAAACAGCAACGCTGCGTCATAATCGTTCGTTATTGGAAAACAAAAAAACACCTCAAGAATTGAGGGTTTGCTGTTTCTTCCAGAGTATGCCGTCGCCAAAAGGAAAAAAAAAAGTTCCAAAAATGTGTAATCGCAAGCAATGAAGTGAGGATGCGTGAGTGCGCGAGTTGAGACGATCGGTAACGCACAAGGGCGAACGAAACTAGATCCTCTTCACACACGCACGCCCCGTCGTAAAGAAAAACGGAAATTATTGAGAGGAATGCAGCCCTCACGGCCTCTCCTTCTCCTCCTTTTTTTGTAGTAGTTTTGGTTCAAGTGAGATGCACTCAGAGAGTCTCGCTCTGCAAGCTCTCCTGGCTGGGCTGGCTGCCACGAACAGGTTTTCTCCTCACGGTGCCGTTGGCTGCCGCTGCCTGTTGTTGCTGAGCAGGGTTGGGACCAGGGCTCTTGGAACCCATTGGCCTGGGACCAGTGAGAGAGTTGCCACGGCGCGCGCCGCGGACGTCGACCATGCGAGCTGAAGCCAGCTTAGGGGTAACCTCGGGAGTGAGCTATTGGTATTGCGTCAGCTTTGTTCACATGTACGTTCTTTGTTGGCATTGACGGTTCACTTACACGTCCGCTGTCAGTCTCCAGCGAGTAACGCACTTCCTGAATCGGCTCGAGCAGGTGGCCGGAGCCAAGCGGCGAGGAGTAGTACATCCCGGCTCCTCCACCGCCAGAGCTGTAGTTGCGCGCGAAGCCGCTGTTGCTGTACTTCGGCTCCCAGTCATCTTCCTCGTCGTCGTCGTCGTCGTAACGGTCGTATGAAACCTTGGGTGGAGCCTGCTGCGGCTTGCCCGGTTGAGCTTGGGCGATATCAGGCTTTGACTGTGATGATATCGGCGAGCTTGTTGGCTCCGTTGTTGGCAAGCGGTTCCTGTTCAAGGCACCAGCTCCGGCAGAACCCCAGTTGGCAGGGTCGAAGTCTGAGACAGTCTGCTGGCTCAGTGTGCTGTTTGTCAGCCCGTCGTCAATGATCTGCGCATGAGCTTGATCCTCGAGCGTGTTCTGGTGACGGCTAGTCGGACCCTGGCGCGGCTGAGGATGCTGCAGGAGCAGCGAGTTGCGATGAGCCTGATACTTGGGATCATCAAACTCAGGCTCGTCGAAGTCATCGACCTGCTGAACGGGCGAGCGTTGGAACTGCTGTTGCTGCAATTGCGGCTGCGGCTGCTGGAACTGCCTCGTCTGCTGTTGGCTGTAGTGGTGATCATCATCGTCGCGGTTGTATGAAGCCTCAGAGGGAATCAGCGGCGATGGTGTGCGCGTGAGGCGGCTACCCTGACTACGCATGCTGCGAGTCTCCGCGTTCGGGTTGGTCATGCGGTCGTCACGTGTGCTGGTGTAGGATGTGTAGTCATCGTCATCGTGGGGAATGAAGTCTTCGCTGTCGTAGCTTTGCATGGAGCTAACACGACTGCCACGGGAGATGGGCCTCTGGTTCCTCGCTGCATTGGGGCTCTCCATGCCGGTGGGATCGGGAGCTGCGGAGCTGGAAGTAGTCTTTGACCAGCGCGAGATCTTAGGGATGGCTGCGAAGATGGAAGAGCTGTTGCTCTTGTGCTTGCGATCCTTGTCAGCAGTCCTAGGGGTGAGATCGTTTCCTTGCGAGTTAGGGGTGCCACGCTGGGGAGGAGTTTGTGTCGGCGTCAATCCTCCTTGCACTGGTGAGAGCAGCTTCTTCTCATGCTCATATTGATGGTCGAGAATGTCTCGCTCATGAGGTTCCAGGTAGCTCTCCTCATCGTCATCGTAAAAGCGCTCCGATCGCTCGTCCTCATCACCTTCCATCACAGTACTGACCCTGTTGATGGATCCCGGTCGACCGTTGTAGCCAGAGTGGAATTGGCTCTTGTCACCTCTGGGAGTAACAGACAGATGACCAGAGTGGCTCGGCGTGCTTCCCGTACCAGCGTTGCCCTCGGGCTCATAGCCTGAGTCAGGAGCTGCGCGCAGCTTCTCATACGAGTCCAAGCTGTCGTTGGTTACATTGGTGACATTGGTGTAAGAAGACATTGGCTGGCGCGCAGGAATCACGCCTTGGTGCTTGAGGTCTTCGACATTGTCAAGAACTTGCATAAGCATGTCCTCAATTCTGGCAAGATCACTAGCACTGGCATTCTTGTTACCCTTCAAGCCTCTCAGCGCACGGCTGAGAACGCCCTTCCTCTTAGTCTGGACGTCCTCAGACGACGTTTGGCTTTGACGGGGTGTACGTGGCGAGCCCAAAGGCTGAGGGCGTGGGCCGCCAAGAACACGCTGCACAGTCTGCTCAGCGTCGCGGTCGGTGTTAGCCATGATCATGCGATCCTGGTCCTTGATGAAGTGTTTCATCTCCTCGAAATTCTGGCGCATCTCTGCAGCGCTGCGAACGAGGCTGACAAGAATCTCGGTGTCTCTGGCGTTACGTTGCGCATCTCGGACAGTCAAATGGTCCATTAGTGCCACGATGTCCTTTGACTGGATATGGTCCATACCCTTCCCAGTCGAAGCATCGTAGAGCGGCGAAGCCATACCATGGGATCCACCGCTGACATGTCTCTGGTGTCTCGGGTCACTCATGAATGGGTCATCGCCGCCTTCAGGTCCGTTCATGGCTCTGTTGAATGCTTCGATGTCTGCGCTGCCATATTGTCTTTGATCGGCTTTAGGGGTAAGTGCACCAGCAGAGCGGTCGTGTGCAGTGTCGTATCCTTCATCACGAAGCATGGCAGGACTTGTAGGTGTAGCATTGCGGTCGATGTCCGCACCGTGGTAGCGACGCATATCGGGCGTGAGCTTGCCGTTGTATTCCTCTTCCGTTTCGACGCGGGTAAGGTGACTGTTGTGAGCTTGATCGCTATGGGCACTCTTAGCCATGGCAATAGCACCAGCGGCACCGACGCCAGCGCCAAGAGCCATTGCTGTTTTGCCATTGCCGCCCTTGGAAGAGCTACTACCTGGCCTTACATGAGAGACCACATCCTGTGAAGGCGAGGGAGTGTATGGCCAAGTCTCCTTTCCAGAAGCATCGCCACCGAGTGGTCCTTGAATGATCGATGGGTTGGTCGAGAGTTCGGACTTCGTATCATCGAAGTGACCAATTTCCGGTAGAGGGTCATTCATGTCGGGCAGGCCACTAGCACCCAGCTTGACAGAATCTCCACTCTGCGGTCGATCACCGTGCGCGCTTCTTGTATCGCTCTGACGTGGGGATCCAACTTGATCAGGGCTGTTGCTTGCCAGATTTTCTGCTGCTTGTCCCTTCAGTGCAGCCCAGCGATCATGACTGGGTACTGTCTGGCTCAGTGTTGATCCATTGTACGAAGCAGCATTGTCTTGAGAAATATTCCGCGAATGCTGCGCCATACGCTCGCCGTATGTACCATTTGATTTGGCAGTGCTGTCGTTGGTCGTCGACGAACCCATCATTCCGCTACTCATAGTAGAAGGATCGACGAGTGATGCGACTGCGCTCTCCAGGCCAGCTGGATGATTAACATATTGTGGGTTTGCGCCAACACCACGAATGTCTTCGGTCACAGAAAGGCGGTTCGAATCAGCCTGGCTCTCCTGGGTGAAGGTGGAGAAACGTTTGTCGTCAGCCTGACTATCATCGGTGTACATCGAGTAGCGATGGTCGTCTTCGGGGTACGGGTTTGTCTGGTACGAACTCCTGTTGGTTGTTGCATCAAGCGAATCACGGTACTTGTCGTTCTCCATATGCTGTCGCTCATACCATTCGTCGACGCTTTCACTGTTCGGAGTGGATGCACCATCGCGCATGAACGCCGGGTTTGGTCGCTCCAGAGGCGTCGTGAACTCATCGCCACTGCTGTCCATAGCCCGAAGGTTTTTGCGAGTTCGCGTGTTCTTGCCAGTGGGCGAAGGCGAGCGCAGGGAGATCGGTGATTCTTGGCTGTCGCGCAATCTGCTCACAGATGGTGGGCGAGATGTCGCACTCGTCGGTCTGAGAGGAGAGGGAATGAGCGGCTCCTCGTACTTGTTACGCAGACTGGATACGCTCTGAGCAGGGCTGCCTATCGAAGGTCGTGATGAAGTCTTGCCATAGCCATCAGCGTCCACGTGTTGGCGATTGGCGTAGCTTCGTGAGGTCGCTGCGGCGCCAAGTCCAGCTGCAGCCAGAGCAGCGATGCGTGCTTTGGTTGTGGATGAGTTGCTGTCGGGACTTCCAAGATTGTTGTTGTCATGGCTCATTCCCAAACCACGCGAGACCGAGTTCCGAGTTGGAGTACGGGATGAAGAAGGTGACATAGAAGCATCGATCGATCGTCTCGAAACCTCCCGTACCGGGGTTTGGATATCTTCAGTAAGCACTGAATCTCCTAGATCTCTGCTGTCTGCTGACATGAGACTGTCGCGAGTCAATTCCGAATCGTTGATTCTGCTCGCCATTGGCATAGGAGGGACGATTTTTTCCTTGAGGTACGATTCTTCGTCGACAGTCTCGGTAAAGCTCGAAGAGCGTTCGTGCGCTCCTTTGCTTTTGGTTCTCTTTTTCCGTCGTTCGTGGACATCGCCTTGCGAATCGTGATGCTTGAGCGCCGCAGCTGTGAGGATGCCACCCGCGAGAGCTCCAGCGGCCGCATCGCGCGTACGGTGGCTGCTCTTGCTGGATTTGACCTTGTTTCCATCCTCGTCCAGATATTTTTCACCCTCGACAGACAATCGACCAGATGATCTGCGGCTCGATGATGGTCTGTCTTTGCTGGACCTGCGTTTCTTCTTGTATTCGGAGTCGCCTCGTGAAAGGACAGTTCCAGGATCGTCGCCATCGCGGTTGAGAACAACTTTGGGTCGATTTGCGAATTGAGGCGTACTTGATGATTTGCTCAAACTGCGACTGAGGCTGCTCTTGTCATGTTCACTGTATGGTATTGAGCCGCGCCTGGATTCTTCGAATGCGCGGTGGTTCCTGTCAACTTTCTGGTCTTCTTTGATGGCGTTGATCTCAGGCAATATCATTCGTTTGATGGTGTCTTCGACCATCTCCAGTAATTTGGGGTTATTCGTCATGCGAGATCCTTGTGAAAGGCTTGAGCCACGCGAACGGTAGCTTGCTGTCGGGTTTGACGAAAGCAAACTAGACTCGACACCACTGACAGCATCTTCATCCAGATGGTGTGACTTGGAAGATCGTCGCCGCCTGTGACCACTCTCCTCGTAGTCACGACTTGATCTCCGAGTCTTGCCACTCTGTTGATTTATCTTCTCCATAACTTTTTGGGTGATCCGCTCCTGGCTTGCGCTACGGCTGCGGTCGTAAGAGGGCGCTTTGAGATACTCGGCCTCACTAGCTGTCATGCTTCCTTCTGGGTCATAATCGCGACTAAGCTCGCTGTCTAATGCGCTGCCTTCCACCATGCTGTCGGCGGGCATTGACGAGACGTTGGACTCAACGGGCGCGTACAACAATGAGCCAGGAGATCGAGCGCTCGACAGGTCACTAGCGTTGTTGAGTACTTCGACTTCCACTGGCGGGCGTCCCGAAACGTTGCTTTCGGATGAGTGAGAGATCTCGGTGCCCTCGACACTTTTCTCCTCGGGGCGCCTGCTGGTGAGGGAGATGCGGCGAGAGTAGGATGGTTTGCGATCCTTTCCTATTCCAGTGATCTGCACTGCATCGTGTCCGCGGCTTCCTTTTCTCGAACTTGGCGTCACCCGTACTCGGACGCTGGGCTTGTTCTTGCTTTTGTCGGGAC
>Ga0265797_10005731_pt1 | contig 17979 bp, 14 predicted proteins | sample P2T30metagenome_FD_192433 | JGI IMG/M metagenome (GOLD analysis project Ga0265797, IMG submission 192433) | Plant litter microbial communities from East Loma Ridge, Irvine, California - P2 T30 | ecosystem: Environmental > Terrestrial > Plant litter > Unclassified | place: USA: California...
GTGGGCTACGTCGAGGTGAATGTCGAGGATGAGGAGGACACGGCGAGAACGTCGGCGCTCGATGAACAGCGCGCCACTCGTCACGTGCATTGAACATCACTGACTCCCTCACAATCGAACTACATACACATTTGAGACAATGTCGTGCTCCGCTTCATCGCAAATAGTTCTTTCGGTTTGTCCGTAGCGTTGCGTTGCGAGGTCGTGCCTACCCTTCGTAGTAGACCGTGACGGCCTCTCCGACAATATGAAGGCACGACATGAGGTCAAAAACCAACCACGAGGAAAGAGCACTCACTCGCTGGCTCGTACGATGCCTCGCTTTCCAACCTTACCTCTGTTTCTGCTACTCCATACCACCACCTCTTTAGCAGGCTTTGCTGCGTTGGACTCAGGTCTTATCGAGCTTTCTTCAGCGTCATTAGTATTATCTTGCCCAAATGCTCGCCCGCGCCTCAAGCGACGCTGGAACTCGTCTTCGGCGCTCCAAGTCGGCTTCCACCGTCCACAGGCCACCTCTGCCCATCTCAGAGCCTCTCGATGCAGACACATTGCGACAACAAGCCGTGGCTGCCGCTACAGCCGCTTTCCATCGAGCCCAGGCACACACTGCAGCGGAGCGAAAGACCAATCGCGGCTCTGACGTGTCGAGAACGAAGAGCAACGCCAGTCGCAAGTCAACCGGCTCGCAGGGCCAGGGCAGCCATTTTCCGCCACGTGACTCGAGCTTCCGCTCTCTGCATCCTCCCAAGACAGCACCCAATGCTGATGCACAGCGTCAATCTCGCACCTTCACGATCAATACGGATAAGTTCCCAGCTTTCCATGCAGTACCCAGCGACAGGCCAGCGTCGGCAACCAGACCTCTATCAGCGCAGCCCTCCTTAGCTTTTAGCGAGCATTCTCGTCCAGGCACACAGCTCAAGAGTGGTCCTCGCAGTGCTGCCTCTTCCATCACGTCGCAGCAAATTAGGAAGGCACGGTCTATGTACTATGCAAGCAGCGTGCAGACCGGCTCACCCATTGCTCGACCACCAGCAAAGTATCTGACGACGCCGCCTCCAGTGGTCGTACCTCCGACCCTCGAAATACCGGTCCATTGTTCGGTAGCTCGCAATGTCGATGTTCCGCCGGCCGCAGAGCCTCGCATTCCCGCTACTGTCACAGCAGATGAGTCTATCGACAAAGCACGCGACAAGTATCTCCAGACTTTCCAGGATCGTTCCATCAAGCACAAGCCCTCACTGTTCATGGCACCCTTCATGAAGAGGCAAGACAAGGGGAAAGAGAAAAGTAAACGCCTCAGCTCAGGCTTCGCTTCCATGAACGCCAGCAGCCAACTGACACCGATCGATTCGACACTCGACGTCACTTTGAACGACTTCATGCCTCAGCCGGACAAGAAGGACAAAAGGTCTTTCTCCGGCTCGCTCAAGAGCAAGATTAAGCGCGTCTTCAGACGGACTTCCAAAGTCTCACCAAACTTGCCGGTGCAGCAAATCGAAGCCAGCCGCGATTACTTTGAAAGTGCTGAGGTCGAGACTCATACCGCTCGTGATCTCTATGGCATTCCCACTCCCGACGAGCTGTTGCTACAGCGAGTGCGTCAGCGAACACCATCCATTGATGGTGCGCGCCCTGCTTATATCCGGTCGGCCTCTCGCACCAGCAGCAACGGAAGCTTGAGAAGCAGGGGAAGTAACCGTAGCTTGCACAGCGAGGTGAACGCTTCGAACCCATCTGCATCGCGCGTGACTAGCTGGGGTACGTCGTCTACCGGAGACACTCTCACTCAACGAGCCATGAAGCGGATGAGCGTCATTCACGAGGCCAAAGACAGCATCGGGAGCGAAGCTGATCGCATTGCTTCCATTTCCACGAAGAGAAAATCTCTTCCACTCACTGCTCTCGGAGGTCTTGCTGCTTTCCGCGATCCAATGCCCATGGAAAGCCTGCTGGAGGAATCATCGACACCAGTGGATCCCAAGCGCGTATTTTCTGCCCTAATGAAGGAGATAGGAACGTCCAAGACGACCGAGATTACCATCGATGCTATTGACCGCACGCCTGGTGCCGAAAGCGACGTTTTCGAGTCGAGCACGACCAAGATACTGCATGCCAGTGGCAGAGAATTGCACTCGAGTGCCAGCAGAGACTTTCGCCCCAACACTGCTTATGACCAGCGACCACCATCTCGACGGCCTCCAAGCGCTGCGGCGCAGAGTACGCGGAGCAAAGCCAGCTCCATGCGCTCGCTTGGACGAGCTATACGATCTACAATTCGCACAGTCACTCCCGGAGAGCGTGCATCTTCACCAGGTCCTAGACAACCACCAAGCATGTTTGGGGCGAGTCGAGTGCCATCTGGTGACGGTGGCATGTCATCGAGCCCTCCATCTGAACGCGAGGACTGCATCACATTCAACGTAGCGTACGTTTCGCCCTACTGACCTACGTCACTGCTACAAGCTAACTAATGCCATGCAGGCTCATCGATGATCAGCCTCCAACAAAGATCTTCTCGCCTTCGCGAGAGCAGATTGAGAAACGAGTGGAGAAGGCCAAAGAGCGCTGGAAGACGCCTTTGGACGACGTTGAGGATCTTCAATTCCCTCGCGAAACCGACCGCGTATACAACGTTGCCAGTTTTTCTAGACGGGCCGTCTCGGGTGAGGCATCTCGTACAATCATGGAGCAGATCGAAGTTGCACGAACCGATCTTCCAGAAGCCCCGGTGGCTCCAACACCATCACCGAGACCAATCATGTCACCGTTGTCGCCAAGTGTATACTCTCGAAATACCGACGGCATCAGTATACTGCCGAATGACAGTGTCATGTCGTTTGGTAGCCCCAACGAGGTCCACCAACTTCGGCATGAAGGCTCGGCGGTGATATTGGCCAGCCATTCGGTACGAAGCTTCGTTGTTGGGACGCCATCCCCGCCTCGCCGGACGAACTCTACGCGTTCAAGTAGCGACTGGAAGACGTGGTTGTCGCACGAGGTGTCAAGTATAACAGGCACGAGCCAAGAAGAACTGAAGATCGACGAGCGGTACGTGACGCCGTCTGGCAAGCACCGGCGAGAGTCTACCCGCACTTCGCACACAGAGCAAGACGATACCACGGTGATTTTACGCCCGTCTTGCGACACAGTCATCGCTTGTGCAGATTTAGACGGAACGCCGGCTGCGGATGCTGGCCTGACGGCAGCAACTGAAAAGGTCAAGACGACGCCAGTAGTACACGCGACTTCATTGCCAGCAGTGCCCGGTGTTCTTGAGAAGTCGCAGTCACACCCAGACACTTTCAAGGAGGTGACGCCCGAGCACACGCCGTCAGCATCTACGCTAGATGTTGCGAGCAGTATGTTATCGCGGCCAGGATCGACTCCCATCTCCGATCGATCCCGTCTTCCGTCTTTTCCAACTCACGGATCGTCGGCATCGCAGCCCTCAGTCGGTACGCCGGTGACTGCACGAATGAATGAACGATTCCCGTACATAGTCAACACGCGACGATTCAGCCACAACAGCTCGAGATCATCGCGCCAGTCCAAGTCTCCGCCTGAGAGTCTCGCTCCCTCACTCAAGTCGAACAGGACTGCTTCCACTACAAGGATGTATTCTGATCTTTCGGTACCACGTAGTGATCGGGCAACACAATCTGCGTCGAAAAGTTTCGCGAGGAAGAGCGAGATCGACATGTCAAGCAAAGAGAATCTAACGCCGCCCTCAGTCGGGTCCAGCAGGCTGAGCAAGAGACTCAGTATTCCGTCGACAGGTTTAGCATCACGTCCGAGATCTGGTCAGCTGCTTACATCAGTTGCACTCAATCGTAGCTCGACGAACGTAGGCCAGTACGCGACCAATATACCGGAACTAAAGCAGTCGAAGCACACGTCCAGCCCAGCATCCACATCGTCGCCGACACGAGTTCTTATCCGCGCAACAACCCGATCTGTCTCGCCTGAGAAGATGAGTCGCCGACCAAAGAGCGCGTTCGACCTCCGTGCCCCGAGAACGTCGTTGCCCCGACCTGCCTCGGAGCTCAGAAGGCCAGCGCTCCACTTGAAGACGTCTACGAGCTCGCTGGCATTGAACAAGGAGCCCAGCCCCGGCGCTGAAGACCGAGCTATCGACAGTATACTTGAGCGCAGTGGCAGCGTCACGCCGGGTCAGCGGATGGCAGATCGCTTCCTGCGCGAGAGGAAGAGTACGGGAGTGCTAGAAGGAGCGAAAAAACTGGAGAGGGAGGATACACCGGCATTTCTTTGATGATGCGCGCGACAATGGTCTCGCGCATGCTTACCGTCGCATCACTACTGAGCTTTTGGGTACTCGTGCTGCAGATTTCGCATCGCCCATTGGATATGAGCAGCGCAGTGTGGTAAGTGGATGGCTTTTATGGCATGGCATTACCATGTATTGTAGTGTAGTATGTCAATGCATGGTTGACATCTTTACTCGATCACATTGACTGCTTCATTGCGCTGGTGTACACCAAACTATGAATATGCTGTTGGAGGTTCGTGCTGTTACCGAGCCTTGGGATCTATGCGGGGCGTATTCATCATTGTCGCTGATTCGCTGCGCAGACACAGAATGTGCTCAGGCGGTTGCTGATATGCAGGCTTAGCGAGACGTCCAATTGTGCGGTATGACGATTGCGTTGCCAACTCCGTGCCCGACCTACATCCACGACTAAGAGACCAAGCACTAGATCGTTCCATACTCATCGACCCATCTTCTTACAATGTCCGCCCCCAAATCCCGCATTGCAGACCTCTCGTCTACAATCGTACACCACACGCACCTCATCGACACCTACCTCACCGAACAAAGCCTTCCCCAACCCTCCTTCGACCCCGCCGGTCCCTCAAACCTCAGTTTATCTTCTTCTCTCGAATCTTCACGCGCCATTGTCCTCAGCGCGACTCAAGAGCTTAATGATCTGCTGCAAGGCCCGCACAATATCATATGGAAACAGCACCAGACCCAACTTGTGCCTATGCATTTGATCTCGCATTTCGAGATTGCGCGGATACTTCCTGTAGATGGGGAGATGAGTTTCGGTGAATTGGCGGAGAGGATTGGGGTGAGGGAGGGGGCGGTACGACAGATCTTGAGGGTGGCGATGGCGCATCGAGTGTTTAGTGAGGCGAGGAAGGGGTTTGTGGGGCATTCGTGTGCGTCTAGCGTACTTGTTGATGACGAGGTAAGAGGTACATGATCGGGATATGGGTGTGACATGTGCTGATGTTTCCACGCAGAAGCTGAGAGCGTGGTGTAAGACGCGGGTCGATGACATGGGGCCTACGGCGACGAGGGTGGTGGATGCGTTGGTTAAGTGGCCTGAGGGTGGGGAGCCGAGTCAGACTGTGAGCTCATTCGAACGTTCGTTCTGTGTCTTTAATTTACTGATCGTGGATGTAGGGCTATGCACTCGCGCATAATGGCTTGTCTTTCTACGACGATTTGAATCGCCATGAAGATAAGGCAGCGACGTTTGCGAAGGCTATGAAACTTATCACGACGGGCCCGGGCTTCGACTTGCGCTTCATTGTCCACGGCTTTGGTTGGAGTGATCTGCCGGCTGGGAGTACGATTGTGGATGTTGGCGGGAGCACGGGTAGCACGGCGCTGGAGCTCGCCCGCACTTTTCCATCCAAGGCGTTCAAGTTTGTGGTGCAGGACTTGGGCGAAACGATTGCAAGTGTCTCCGAGTCTACAAACACGGAAGCCGCCGAGATGGGCGTCACGTTCATGCCCCACGACTTCTTCACGCCGCAGCCCATCAGTGCGAATGTGTATCTCCTCCGCTGGATTCTACACAATTGGCCGGAAGCGTACTGTTTGCGCATCATCCGCGCACTCATACCGAGTCTGAAAAATGGTGCGAGAGTACTGGTGATGGAGATTGTCATGCCGGCGCCAGGGAGCATTGACAATGAACCCGAGAGGAAGATGAGGGCGATGGATTTGATTATGTTGCAGATTGGAAATGCGGGGGAGAAAGATGTTGAGGGGTGGAAAGGGTTGTTTGAGAGGGCTTGTGAGGACGGGGAGGGAAAGGGGAGGTTTGTGTGGAGGGGTGTGAAGGTGCCCGAGGGAAGTCGATTGGGGGTTATGGAGTGGGGTTGGGAGGCGTGATGATATTGCGATTCTTGAAGACTTGGGAAGATGCTCCAGGATTATTTCGACCTGTATGATGATTGGCGCGCTTGTTTTGCGTGCAGAGAGGTGTAATGACAAGGTTCGGTGTCGAAGAAGCAGCTCACCGATGAAGTGCACGGGGGCAATCACGCTGGCTTTTACTTTTGCAGGTCACGCTGGGAGAAGTTTGTGACCTGAAACAAGTCCGATCAAAATCATAGGCCGTGTGTAGAAGTTAATTGCTAGCACAGCACACAATTGCAAGTTTGTCAAGCAAGGTAGCGATATCTTTCATATAGCGCAAAATCGTGTTCCGTACCTCTATTTCACAGCTCCTCAATCGGCATCGGATCCATTCAGCATGGTCATCGAATCGAACATGAGGCTGATCGACCTGCAAAGAAAGATTGCGGTCCACTTCGTCCCGAGACCTTTTCTAGGCTTCTCGACCCTACCAGTGGAAGTGAAAGAGTTCATCTACGAGCACGCCTTCCACATACAAGAAGTCTTCAAAAACAGGATTTATGTCGACAAGACACGCAGCCGGGCTTTCTTGGCCATCGATACCTGCCTACAGGCATTCAGCTTAACTAGCAAGCTCGAATGTACTGTAAGCCTAAATCACTTCTTCCGCTATGCCAGGTTCTACATTTATCGCGACTCCGACGTTGATATCTTGCGAAGTTCCTCAAGAGTGTGCCCGTCATCAATGCTATGAAGCTGCTCCGTAACGTGGAACTCAGCCCAAACAAGAAAGAACATGCCGCAGGCCTGGGCAGAGATATCGCGCTTATGAAGCAGTGCGATGGTGTTCGAACAGTATGTACCGAAAATATAGTCCCACTCAAGAAGCGCACGCTGACGTGAACGCCACTCCAAGGTAACCATCATCGTTCCTGCAGCTAACTTAGCCTCTTCCACTACCATGGGTTGAGACAGAGCCCGGAGTCCGTTCGAAGCGGCACTGAGATTGTCACTGCTCTTGAGCTCGAAGGGCTTGCGGGTTGCAAGAGCCTCTCTCTTGTAGTGCTGATGTTCGGAAATGATGCTTATAGCGTGATTGGCAAGTGGGAAGAGATGGTTGCAGTCCTCAAGAAGATACTAGCCGATGGTAATGATAAGGCAGAGGTGGAGGTGAGGCACACTAGTTGGTCGAAGTCTTGATAAAAGCAATGGTGCTTCACAATAACAATGGGAGATGATGCGCTTGATTCCCATGACAAGTGCTTCTTGATGCTACCACCACTATGCTATAAATGCGCACCAATTTCCAAAACACCACAGCAATGCTTCTAAATCTATATCACGCCATGCATATGCTACGCCACGCTAAACAGCTCTCAATCATCGACACATAACCGTGCTCTCATACACCACTCGTTCAGAAATCCCACAACGTGCCAAAAGCATGAAGGCCAGCCTCCCTACATCCTTGCATCATCTCGTCATTGCCTTGCATATTGCTCGTGATGAAGATAACCTCCGCGCCGAACCGCGTCCATGTGTCCTTCAGCAACTCCATGGTGTCCGGGCGTCCACCTCTTTTCTTCGAGTCCCAGAGGATCATGCGCTCGGGCTCGATGTGCTTGTGTATCAGACCCGTGATGGTAGGACCGAAGGTGCGTTCTTGGTCGGATCCGATCCAGATGAGGAACCAGTCGGGCGACTGAATGCACGTTGAGAGTGCGGCGCCGATGCCGGTACCGGTGCAGATGCGGATGCCGCGCTTGAACATGGCAGATGCGTGGCCAACACCAGCTAGATGAATGTTAGTGGCTGAAGTCGCTAAGTGTGGGAGCAATGACATACCGAACTTGAGTTGTCTTGTCCAGACTGTCTTGGGCGGGTTGGCGACAAGATTTTTGGTGAAGTCGCCTTGCACACCGCAGATCATATAGTGGTGCGTTGCCTTGCGGCCCTGGCTTATGATGCCGAAAGCGTGGTACTCCATGATGGATGTGCGGCTGATTCGTCCAAGGAGGCCTTGCTGCATACCGCGCTCGAACTTGAGGATGGCAACTTTGGGTGAGGGGATCTCTACTTCGACTGGAACTTCGCGGAGGGTGACCCACGGAATGAGGATGCTTGTTGCTGTCAGTAGTGATGGTGTAAAAGGTGGCCAGTTACTTACAAGACTGTCATGAAGACGGCGAACCAGAGTTCTTGTGCGCTCAGTAATGAATGTGTGTCCCTGTGCCATTCTCCCCGCTTTATGTCGTATGTGTTGCCGAGCACTACAAATATCCAGGTCATCTAGTAAATGTCAGCAATGCTCCCGTGACGATCGCCATCGCTTGAACGTACAGCTAACCCCAGCCATCCAACGAATCGATGATGCTTTTCGAACACGTTATGGTATGTGCTTCGCAAAATCAGTAAATGATGCCGGTATGTCTCGAATCGCTTCACTTACTTGCGAATCCAGGGGAAGGCGCTCAATACGGAAATGATGATGAAAACATTTGTAACTATGCCAGTGGCGATGACTGCTGGGTGCTGGACTGCGCGGTATCGGATGATGTCAACGATCTTGAAGACAAGCCATCTAGACTTTCGGTTAGTTGTGGCTGCGATGTTATCGCAATGGTGTCTTACGCTGCTCCCGATAGAGCGCATCCCGAGTGAATGCCTCCGACGTGCTGCAGTACCGATGTAGCTGCGTACTTGACTCGTAACGGTGCCCACTTTGCCAATATTAGCAGCTGTCGTGTAGTAGTGACTTAGAAGTACATACAGATAAGCCGTAGATGCAGACTAGGTATAGAAAGCGCATCCACAACTCGTTCCGGAACAAGACTGCGGCTAAGAGGTTGCCCAGCACCAAAGCCCCGAGGTGGTTCTCTCCGTACGAAAAGCGGCCAAGTGCAGTCATGATAATACCAACGACGTTGAGTATGACGATGAATGTGAAGAACTTGCGGTAGGTGTTGAACCACAGATCTGCCAAGACCCATCTTGGTACTTTCCGCTTGGTTGAGGGTGCGGGCTTGGGTGGTGCGACTGTAGTCTTGAGCGCTGTTGCGTTGATCGATCCCCTTCTTGCTGCTGGACTTCCTGCTGGCCATGACAGTGACAAGTCTGGTATGCTCGGGTTCGGGGTGATGCCCTCGTGGTAGGGCGAAAGTGGTGAAAGCGGTGATCGTTGTGCTCCGAGACGATGTAGCTGCATAGCCCGTTCTCCACCAAGGTATGCAAGAGGTGGAGATTTCGCCAACTCGGTCGTACTCTCGTACATGCCCTTCTCCGCATCGTCCACCGAACCATGACTGTTGTCACGAGACGGCCCATATGGGGGAGCAGCCATAGCGGATGTAAGTTTGTCGAGCCTCGAGATAGGGATGCTGAGGTTATCGCAGGGATGGTGGAAGTCGAGACAAATATGCTGAGAAAGCTGTGGCAGGGATGACTTGTGATTGTGAATTCGTCCACGAGTTTATGAATGGGTGTCTTGTACAAGGCTCCATGGGCCAAGCCCCACCGCCTGGGTATATGGCGACCCGAAACATGGAGATGTAGCGTCATTGTCAGATTGACTGTGTAGACTACACTAGCCGAATTTGCCGTGCGTGGGTTGAACTCAGTATCGTTGTTCTCGAAAAGCATGGACCCACCTAGCCACAAAAGCCCCGTGGTGGTGGCTCCGATTGGCTTAGCGCTCTTGCTGGTCAGCACGTTTACAGCCTTAGGACGGATATCTCGCCAACCGAGTACTCGCGGCCAGACAGAAGCTCTCTTTTTCGCTGATCTAAAGCTGTCTTCACGACACTCTTGGACGAGCAGCACTGCACTGAGTGGGTGTGAGCAATACAGTGGCACGAGGGCAAGTACCGCCCGTGCTTGCTGTTACACGGAGCGCAGTGCCATTCTCTCCGTCAAAGGAATATATGAAACGATATTGGAGGCTCTCGCACCGCCTGGTGTGCAACCACAAGACGCACTTCTGGATCTGGGACCTGCCCCACTACCTACTCAATCGAAGACTAAACTAGGAATCGAAGAAAACGGCGTGTGGGAAGACTAGCGAGCTTCTTTGCGTCCAAGGATTGGTCGCGAAGGTCATATTGTGTTCCCTTGGCACTACAATTCTCGCGGTTCCTGGATGCATCGCCAGTACAGGAGGATCGATGAATAGTATCAGAAGCGAGCGTACATCGCGTGACTTGCTTGAGACTCTGATACAAACGGTCCGAAATCCGATGTACCTTTTTGGTGTTCCCCACGCGTCATGCGCCGAGTTGCAGTAGCCAGAATCCGGGGTCAATCTAGTTAGACGAGGCTCAAATCAAACACTACCTTATCAGAACACGTGTCGGTCGATGTACCTGGTACATTCCCGGCGTGAGATCATCGTACAGTATGCGTAGCATTTCCTGATATACACGTCTGGTAACGTGCTAACATTGTGTACTGGATACTTTGCAATGAAAGGCATGCAGATAGTAAACTCACAGTTCACCTCATTCTGACCCCGGGCAAGGTCACAGCCATGAAGCTGCATACGCTGAGGCATAGTACTTGTGGCGCCTTTTGGCGACAAGTCAACGTCGCGTTGCAGACGAGCTGGTCTACCGCGTTTGGTCGTACAATTCCAATGTTGAAGCGCGCATGTGATTGCAGCCGCACGATAAGCGATGGATGTGATGGGTTGCGCAAAGTATTGAAGTTGGGCAGCGAGAGCAGACTGCGAGCCAGAATGCGCTACAAACTGCGTCATAGTTGGTTGTGTGGCGTTTCGGTAAGCTCGTGTGGGTGCTGTGAGGCTACACGTCAAGAATCAAGACGGCAAGCTGAGTGCCAAGCGGTCGTTTCCGACTTTTCGAACAATTACGGTAGGCCGGTACTTTAGAGTATGACTTGCATATGGTGGAGGTCTCGGCTTGGCTTGGCAATTTCCGCCAATTCCACATGGCCTTCTTGTAGATTGATATGGCACGTGCATTGCCAGATGACCAGATTTCCGCTTCCAACGCGGGACTCGATTGATGACCTAAGCGCGAGGGCGCTTTTTATACGATATGTATAGAGCACGAGGCTCAATCGTGGGGTACAGCGTAGACGTGGGCGTCTCAGGTTTTGTGGCTAGTCTGATGCGGCTCCTGAGATGGTGTAGCGCCCTACGATGAAAGATGCTTCTCATGTCGCATTCCTGGTGCTTGTCTCTTTTACGGGACCCTGTGCCGGTCCTAGTCGTTGGTTCGGCTGCTGGTAGGCGGCGGGCTTCGAGGCTGTGCAACAGCTTGTCAAGAGGACGTATCTCAAAGGCAAGCTAGCGAGGAGGACACGACATCGCCTTGCGATACAGTGGTCGCTCATGTTAGTAGACCCAAGACAAGAGTGCTCGAAGATCGCAGCATCTTGCGTAACTCTGCTTAAGACCGCTTGGATCCGGTCAGTCAAGTTCGCTGCTCCCAAATCTCGAACGGCCTCAACTGAGGAAGTGCACGACTGTGGTTGTCGATGTACTCAACCAAATCCAGCTCAATGTGTGTGACGCAGTTGAGCTAGAAAGCATCAAGCCAGCTCAAGTTCCAGCTTCTATGACGCTCCTGTCACAGATTAATCCCACTCTTTCGACAACCTTAAGTTGTAGATTATAGGTTCCATGATCGAACTTCTTGCCGACCTAAGCTAGCGACGGATATGCGGGCCTGCAATGGATTGACGTTGGCGAGTCTCACATTGAGCTGGCTGCAGCCCACCGTGTAATCACTGATCACGAGACATGTGTAAATGGCACAATCTCTGAGCTTCAAGGTCCCTCGCACTCGACCAGTCCGCAGGAAATTGGTAGGATTTTTGCGTCGTCGCTGGTGCTTCCAGAGGCATCAAGCCTCCATGCTGTTGTGGTAGGTGGGGTTTCGGCAATCTCGAATAGATTGCCGCCTAACCTCAACGGTCGAACATGAGCCGTAGTGTCCGCTGATTGCGATCTGGCCAAAGGTACCATCTACAAAGCTTATCATTGTTAGCAGCCGCTGTGCCTTCTTTGCCGATTCTTCCTATGTGACACTACCTTCCATATGCTCGTGAGACGCGTTGATGATCGATCGCATCCACCGGACACTGTCGCACGGCTTCGTTACGCAAAAGAAAATTCAGACTGAGTTCTGCGATCCAAAGATACGAGTAGAAGTGACTACTTACGCTGGGTAACCTGGGATCCGGAGCGAATGGGGCATGGTAGCAGGCGATTGAAGATCAGGTGAAAGAGGAGAAAGGTTACCGCGTGTTGTTCCTTCCGAGTTTACCTAACGTCGCGCTAGCCGTATTTATCAACGTGGCCTTATCGATACCGGAGACTTGTGATCCGTCAAGGCCTCGCCACGCTGATTCCAAGTCGAAAACCAGCACACGTCGCACTCCCAACAAATCTCAGTAGTTCAGGCACATCAAGAACGATTTTCCCATTACCATGGTGAGTTTCTGCGCATGAATGTGTGTTTGTTAGACCAGTGAGCGACATCTGGAGGAGGAGTCATGAACGTCGCCCCCTACGTAGGTCTTTTCGACAGCGGGCCGATAGGTAGCTAACGTTCAGCTACGGCTTTCCAAAAGCAAAGTCTTTAGTGTATCAGCCCGTATCGCAGACGAAAACCGAGACCACCAGAGACTGAGCTTAGATTTCTCTCAGACTGTTCTTCCCTGTCACATATCCACAACCCTTCCACATCAACGCAAAATTCAGTGTTGTTTGCAAAGTGTTTCCAGTCCGTTAAGGGAGAGAAATGCCTTGCCTGCAATAACTGATTGTCTACCCGCACTAATAGAACGATACGAAATTTCGCTATGACGACTGCGAATTGGTAGGACAGTCACGGTTCGGCTAATAATCGTGGATTCTTCACGCGTTGTCGACCGCCATGTCTTCTTCCCACCTCGGGTCTTTCCAGCCCAATCTCCTAGTACAGTCAGCGTGACATGTGCCCTCCTCGGCAGTAATTCATCAGTATGATGAGACCGGTATTGCTCATCAAGCGTCCATATGGTTGACCACGAGTCGCAAGCACGGGAGACGCCCGTGGAGGTTGGTTTGCTATGGTACCCTATGCTTAATGAACAACGGTTCTGTATATCAATTAGTCAGCACACACTCCATGAACTCTGTGCGAAGGTCTTGCTGCATTTCATCTTCCTTCCGTCATTTCTGGCGACTACAATCGATATCTCAAACACACGATCAGCGTTTGTAGTGAGCAACAGCGTTACAGTCAGCAGCAATTACCATGGACTACTTTGACGATCTAGACAACCAGGCCATGGATACCTTTCGCGAACTCAACGACAACGCAGAACTGGTCGATGCCACACTCACAAGCACGCTGTCCCCAGAACTAGAGAACCTTATCCGGACAGCGAAACAACAACATGTCCCGATCCGCCCAGTCAAGCACAGATCCTGCGCAATGGACTATCTTTTCAGGATATGCAGTCCTCTTACACCAATAATCCTCGCATCAGCGGCTGTTCTTCCATCACAGCCAAAGATCGTCCACGGAGAGAGCGAGAATGGCCCTACTCAATTCTGCCAACTCAACGAGCTTCTCAAATGCTGGCTAGCGACAACATTTCCCTCTCTTTTGCCAGTGCTTGCTCCGATGAACAAGGCGCGCAGAGAGTTTTCTCCATTCTCTGCGGCGCCTACCCTTGGATTAGACACCACGCTACCTCACCATCGCCCAAACAACGACACGATGTCCAGCTATCGGCCCACGCAAGATCAGTATCCGGTATGGTACTTCTTCTACGGCACGCTAACAGATTCTTCGGTTCTGGCCCAATTGATTGGCTCCGCACCCGCAACGACGTCTCCACTGGTCCCGGCAAAAGTTCAGCATGGCAGGCTCCGAACGTGGAGTGGGAAGTACAAAGCTTTGGTCGATGCGCCGGGCTTCGAGGTAGATGGATGGGCTTATGAGGTCCAGTGTCAAGAACAGGAGGATGCCTTGCGTATGTACGAGACAGCAAAGTATGAAGTGGTGAGGGTTGCAATCATGTTGAATGAGAAGTCCGATCATGAGCGTGTTACTCGTGGCTGCACATTCCGTTTCGTTGGATACGAGGATGAGCTGGTCTGAAAGGACCATGGCCTGCCTGCGACATGTCACGTCGAAGAGTGTCAAATCTGAGTAATGCTTGACCCCGCAAGGCCATGATGAAGGTCTCCTGTCATGAAGTGAGTTTGCTGCGGTCGTTTGGCACAATGAGGGTATACAGCATGGCTGTTTCCTACAAACGCGTACTCGAATTCCAACCATGAAGTGAAACTCATCTGTAGCTCTAGAAGCAGTCTCGATATTGGAAACGCAACATTGATCGCCAGCGACGATGTTGTTTGATCACGAGACTGTCGCCTAGACGAGCATTCACTTTTGAAGCGCGCTTAGGAGAAACTGTAACGCACAATCACCCTCGTGAGTTGTAGTCTCCTCGTTGGCCAAACGTAATCGCTGACACCGCTAACTACGGTGTCAACATTTCTCTCAACTCATCAACACCGAACTCGCAACTCACAGCCGCCCGCTGAATCAAGACCCCTCCCGAAGCCGCTCTACGCCCAAAGCCGCTCACATTCTGCGTTCATTTCAACTATCTATCCACAGCCCCCTTCCACTTCCAGAATGTCTACCACCATGAACTCCGCCCAAGCCGCCCAAGCCGCCAGCTTTCATGTCCAGATCTGCAAGGCCAAGCCGTTGTTCAAGAAATTCCTCGAGCTCCCAGACAACGTCCGCGACCGCATTTACTGGCATGTGCTTCGGTCCGATGGCCAACTCGGCCGGGTCCTGACCGCCCACGGCACAGTTGGAGACATCAAAACCGGCCGCTCGCCCTTCCTCTTGCCGGCGATCTGCTTCACCAAGAAGAGCGAACTCGCCCTTGCAGGCCTCCTCTACGTTCAGCAAGCTAAGATTAACGTCTGTTGCGAGTGGTGCAGCAAGGCGATGCTCGTCTTCCTCGATCGCATCCTGCCTTCAGGAGATCTCGGGCGGCACGCCGTCATCACCGTCAACTACGACTACTACACTAGCAATCAGGCCACGAACGACTTCAGCTTCGACACTCGCTTCCTCGAAGCCTGTCCCGAGGTCAAGCATCTCACCATCACCATGAGCGTGTGGGACATCATCGAGCGCTTGGGCGAGGGACCTACGGGCGGCTATCGACCGCTCACGATGACCGAGATTCTGGCCAAGAAGGACTTCATGAGCATCACCAAGTTCAAGCAGATTCGATACGTTTGGTTCCGCGTTGTCCGCGCGGGAGTTCTACACGGCGAGGATGTGCTGACTGGCATGAGTGACGTGTGCAAGGCCATGCTGCAGGTCTTCCATGATCAGGGGATTAGCGTTTACTTCCGCCTGAATCATAGGCACCTCTCTGAACCATAGATGAGATGTAGGCAAGGGCGAAAAGGTGCGAAGAATGGAGATTTACTTGGCGAAAAAGGGGCGAAGGATGAAGGCTTAGTTGGCGAAGAGGGGCAAAGGATGAAGGCTTAATTGACTGCACTTCTAAGAGAGATGGTAGATCAGAACATGGATGTACACGGCGGTGAGCGATCTTTTGATAACTACTCGACAAAGGGAGCCCATCTCGACTTCATATTCAGCATAGTTGCAATGGCACAAAATGGTCCAGATAAGCTTGATCCCGTCACGTGTCTGCCGGCCACCAGACATTCTTTCACAAGTTCCAGCCGTTTGTGCAGTGAGTCAGCAAGAGTCCTGAATATGCGCTAGTAGCTTACTATCGCAAAATTGCATGCAAACACCTCTGATCCCCCTCTAGACTACACCATGGCATACAGCACTTTCGGCTTTAATAACCTCGAGCCGCGCCCGGCCGCAATGTCTCATCCTCTACCAGACAGAAGTCTGACCCCATTCTGGCAGCCACCTCTCGCCCGCGAAAGCCCTGTCAACTTCGTCGGCCTGCCTGTAGAGCTCAAAGGTCTCATCTACGAGTACGTCCTCGAACCCAACACTCGCCTCTACGTCGCCGGGAACGATCCCGCCTCAACACACTCCGGTGAAAAGTCTTCAAACATCTACGGCTTACCTACCATCTGCTTCACCAACAAGCTCGAGCGCACCATTGCCATCCACACACCGACGCCGCGCTCTTGACACACTGGCTCCGCGAGATTACCGACACCAAAGATGTCAACTTCGATAGCGTGAGAAAGCTGGAGTTCAACTACATCAAGCGCCCTTACTTGAACAACCGCTCCGAAGACAACTCACTCCTTGCCGCCTGCGCCAATCTCGTGCAGCACACCCTCACGTTCACAGTCAAGGAGCTCAGCATTCGCGACAACGGCAATACTTCCGACCCGACGCTGGGAGTGTTCAAGGTCCGCGGCATCACTGGCGACGAATTTCTGGCCAACATGAGCTTGGCTCCACTGTTCAACTGCGCACGCTTGTAGTGTCTGACTGTACATGTATGGGCGGCCTATGATGGACCAAGCAAAGCGAATACGTCTCAGGTGGACTTCGTGGTGAGGACACTGCAGTGGTGGGAGAACGAGTTCGAGGCAAAGCATTGCTGTCCGGTTCAGATCGTGTTGCAGTGGCATAAGCAAAAGTGAGAAAGCAGGGTGTGGGATGGTGTGATCAGGAACAATAGGCCAATAAGTATCGGCTTTTTGGGCGGTGCTTCTGATGTGGCCCAAGACAAGGGCTAGATTTGCGGAATCCTGAGAAAATTAGATTGGAAACAAATCCGCACATACTAATTCGGGAGCGTACAATATCAATGAACTTAGTTCGTTGTTGAGAACCGTCACCCCACCTTCACCTCATTGCACATGCCGTCATCGCAAATGCGCGGACTTGGCAGAATGATTAGCGAGGACACCACACATATTTTGCGCCTTCTCTCCTTCATCCGCGAACACTTCATCGAATACCTGGCGGCGGTGCGGAACGTACATCTCAATTACATTGTTCGAAGCTCGAAGCTGGGATACGGTGTTGCGCACGACCGGGCGTTCCTGGCACGATGTACTCAGCTCCGCAAGTTGACCATCACGATACCAAACGTCCAGTTGAGCTGCGAGAGCGAAGCACCTGAACGCCATGGCCGATACCGTTCTTTAGAGCCTGAAGAGATTGTCTCAAGGTACATGCTTGCTCCTCTCCTACAACATGCTCCATTGCGAATGATTATTGTCCGACTCCGCACTCGCTACGCCCTCCAAGATGTGCTACGACTTCATGGCTCACGCATGATAAAGGTGGCAAAGTTGCTCCAGCAAACCTTCCGAAACATCCACGACAAGAAACTCGATGTTCAAGCGATATTAGAGAGGCAAGACAGGCTGCAAGTCAAGCTAGACGTTCTAAAACTACGGGACGAGACTTATCGGCCTGTTCAAGACGATGAAGGGAAGGATGAGGAATCTCAGCCTGGCCAACAGTCAGTAGTACTGTACTGTTTGGGGTGTTAGGTGTACTGTACGGGCCAATAGGAAGCTCTGTACGTACTGTGGTACTGGTGAAGGATAGCAGTACTGTCCGTAGCAGTAGTACTGCCGCACGAGCCCTCTACTGACAGTACAGATCATCTGATTGGCTGCCTGGGTCGTCCTTGTCGGTAGGCAGTGAAGGAGCCACTGGAGGAGTCTCATATTTCTCAGCCTTTCTCACAAAGCTTTCAAGATCGCGCAGTGAGCTCTTCACAACACCTCGTTGAAGCCAGTTCCGCTGCAGTTGTATAGACTCGATTGTAGCGCTGCTAAGCCGATTGCGGTCGCACGTAATTGTCCGACGCGCCTTGCTGAAGGCGCGCTCACACTCACAGCTGGTAGATGGGATAGAGAG
>Ga0265797_10005732_pt1 | contig 17977 bp, 10 predicted proteins | sample P2T30metagenome_FD_192433 | JGI IMG/M metagenome (GOLD analysis project Ga0265797, IMG submission 192433) | Plant litter microbial communities from East Loma Ridge, Irvine, California - P2 T30 | ecosystem: Environmental > Terrestrial > Plant litter > Unclassified | place: USA: California...
CGAAGTTAAGGAATTTTATCTCGGAAGCGGTGACCTTCAATGAATATTTCTTTCTAACCTCAATTTCGAATGGCTTCGCCTCTACATTTTCAAAATCCCAGTTATCTGGCGTGAAGTCTCCGGACAAAAGATGCGGACACCCATTACCGTCAGGTAAATAATTAATTACATAATATCGATTCATATTCGACGTGATCAAACTTAATCCGGCAATTCGCGTACCTGCATGTTTTTCGTAAGCGACGCTGTCATATCCGGCAGTGATTCACATTTAGTCAGAACAAATTCAAATCCATAGTCCTCTACGACATTATTAATGACTTCCCGAAAACCTTTGATTTGCACTTGATAATTCCCAGGCTCGATATATGTTTCATGCCAGTTATCTTCAGGAGACCACTCCAGCAGAATACTCATGTCCGCAAGTATGGCTCGATTAACAACCTTCAGTGGAAAAGTTGAATTATTTACTATTATAAGATTCTCAGGTATAGGCGACTTTTCGTTCACGTCGCGCATAATTACCCTATAAATGCCGTCATTTATCGCAAGAATAGGCACAACTATACCCTGATTTACGACCTTATCGCCGTCATCTGTCCTTACAAAACGTTCGTACAGGTTATCGTCAAGGTTGATTTGCGTATAAAATTCAGTTAGAAGCGTCGGTTCAAATAAGACGATTCCGTTAAAATCAACCACAATCTCAAATTCTTTCATAAATATCTCCCATTCAACTACAGCCGCTAGATAATTTCGCTCTTTTCTGCTGATTACCCCATTTCAACAAGGCTGCAAAAGCTTGTCGAGGAGTAACATTTCGAGCTAGAACTTCCCCAGTGTTAGGTATTTTGAGGTCTCCGCGAATGTGGGAAAGACCATTAAGCCCTTTTCCCGAAGCGCGAGCAAGTTCTGCTGGGGTACCTGACCATTTCCCGGCAAGCTTTCCAACAAACGGTTTTTGCGCTGCGTGAACTGCTTCGTGTGTTCCGGCTGTGTATGGCTGTTCAAAGAAAAAGGTTGGCGTTTTCGTATTGCTTCCAAAAAGCTCGGCGAATGTCTTATCACCTGTAGAGCGAGCAAGGCTTTGAGGAATCAAATGATGCCCGACCTTGGTTGGCTCGGCCCATGGCATAAGGCCTAGTGCATCAGACCATCCCGACGGATTGGCAACGTATGAATATAGATTCGCTCCGCCGTCTAACCCAATAGGATCCTGTCCAATATATCGCCCCACATCCGGATCGTAATACCGGAACGTGTTGTAATGAAGCCCCGTGCCCCGGTCCGCGTACTGTCCCGGATAGCGCAGCGGTTGCTCGGTACGCTCCATCAAGGCAGCGTCTTCCCCGCGTTCGACCTTGCCCCATGCGCTGTACTTCCCTGCCCACGCCAGGTCGCCCGCTTCATCGCTTAACTCGAGCGGGGTTCCTGCCGGATCGGTGTGGAAGTGATAAACCGTTGACCTCATGCGCGCTTTCTCGATCGCAGCGCCGGCAATCGCGCTGACGATGACGGCATCCACCCGGGCCAGCGGCGTGTACATCTCGTCCGGGTTGTACACGTAGGTGCTGATGCCGCTTTCGCGCACCTCCTGCACCATGCGCAGCCCCTGCCACACGAAACGCTTGCGCTGCACGCGGCGGTCGTGGGCGCGATCGCGGCGCGTTTCGCTGCTGGCGATGCGCCGCCCGATCGGATCGTACTCGAACCGTGTTTCGACCACGCCCTGGCCATCGGCGGTCGTCACCGCCACCAGCCGGTCTTCGGCATCGAACGTGAATCGCTGGTCCAGGCGCGACCCCTTGCGCTTGTGACTGACGTTGCCCCAGGGGTCGTACTCGAAACGGATGTCGCGCCACACCTTCAGCCGGTTGCCTTCGACCATGCCCTGGCTCGTGTCGAGGCTGTTGTCGAGCAGGTTGCCGGCGGCGTCCCATGCAAACTGCTCCTGGGTCTGCTCCGCGGCACGTGTCTGGCGCAGCAGGTGGCCCGCAGGGTCGTAGTGGTAGTCGATGCGGCCGCGTAGGTTGTCGTGCTGCTCCGCCAGGTCGCCCATGCGGTTGTAGCGATAGCTGCGCCAGATGCGTCCGCGCCCCGGACCCGCGCCATCCGGCGTGGCGCCGGCGGCCTGCCAGCTGCGCCGGCCGAGCGTATCGTATCCCATCCGCTGGGTCAGCCGGCCCTGCGTGCGCAACACTTCGCGGTGCAAGTCGTCACGTTCAAAGTCGCTGATGACATGATCGCCAGCGCGGATCTGGTGGATATGGCCGGAACCGTAACTGAGCTGGTCGATCTGCTGTCCGTGCGGGAGCGTTAGCGAGACGATGTTGTCGAGGTCATCGAGTTCATAACGTACCTCGCCCTCGGCCCCGTGCTCCGCAAGCAGGCGCCCGGCCTTGTCGTAGTCGAACGACACCGTGCTGCCGGTAACGCCAAGCGCAGTCCCCGCCTCGGTCGGTTCGCGCCGCGCGTCCACCAGACGATCTGCATCGTTCCATGCATAGCTGCCGGTCGACGTCGCCGTAGCCTGGCCCAGCAGACGCCCCATCTTGTCGCGCTCGAAGCAGGTGGTACGCCGAGTGCGCTCCTGCGAGCCCGCCTGTGGTGCACCGAGCTTCTCAAGCTCGGCCACCTCGCCCGCAGCATCGTAGCGCAACAGGCGCTCGACGCCATCCGGCCGCACTTCCCGCACCAGCCGGTCGCCGGCATCGTATTCGAACGCATAACGCGTCTTCGGATCGGTTGCCAGTTCGGCCAGCCTGCCGCGTGAATCGTAGCGGTAGACCAGGCGTCGCTGCGACGGATCGATGGCCTCGATCACCTGGCCGCGCGCATTCCGCAGCCAGCGTGCCTCGGACGGGCCGTAGCGCTGGCGGACCGGCAGGCCTGCGGCGTCGTACACGAGTACCTGGACGCTGTCGTCCGGCAGCGTGATCCGGACCGGCTCACCGGTCGGCAGGTTCTCGAAGCGGGTACTGTTGCCAATGGCATCCGTGATGCTCGCGAGATGGCCGCTTGCGTCGTAATCGTACCGCGTGGCCTTGCCCGAACAGTCGGTATAGGCGGTCATCTGGCCGCGAAGGTTCCACGTCATCGACTGGCGCCCGCCCTTGGCGTCGATACGGACCAGCGGCAAGGGACTCAAGCCTTCCGGGTAGTCGTATCGTTCGACACGCTCCAGCGGATCGATGGTCGTCAACAGCCGCCCGAGATAGTCGTATTCGGCACGCCAGCGCGCGCCGCCGGGCAGCGTCAGCTGGCGCACTCGCATGCTGTTGCCGTCGTAGACGGTTTCGGTAATGCGGCCGAGCGGATCGGTTTCCCTGATGATGCGCCCGGCCGCGTCGTACTCGAAGCCGATGGCGCGTTCGCCGGGCAACTCCACGCCGCTCGGCGCGCCAGCCTCGTTATAGGTCAGCCGATATTTGCCGCCATCGAGGTCCGTGCATTCGAGGATCTGGAGCTGTTCGTCGTAGATCCAGTGGGCGCTGCGGCCCAGTTCGTCGCGGACCCAGGTCTGGCGCGCCGCCAGGTCGTAGGTGAACTCGGCGCGTTCGCCCTCGCTCGACCAGCATGCGCTCACGCGCGGCTGACCGCCGATCTCAGTCCATTCATAATGCGATACGAATCCCAGCGCATTGGTATGGCTGGTCATGACGCCACCGGCGTAAGTGAAACGGCGGGCGACATCGCCGTTGGCGTCGACCACGGCGACGAGTTGTCCGAACGCGTCGTAGTCGTAGCGCACCAACATGCGCGGATCGGCATCCACGCGTTCGATGCCAACCAGCCGCTCCGGATGCACATCGCTGTAGTGGAAGCGCAGGTGCAGGCCGCCGCTGGCACGCAGGCTGCGCAGGCGTCCGTGGCCGTCGCGCGAGAAAGCATGCCCTTGCCCGGTACGGTCTTCCACACGCTGCAGACGTCCGACCGCGCCGGATTCTATATCGAGATGTCCGAAGTCGTAGTAGATTTCGTTCAGGTCGTACAGGATGTAGCGGCCATCGCGCGTGCACGCCAGATAGCGCTGTTCGGCTTCGCTGTACAGCGTGTGCCCAGGGGGGACGATCGGAAAACCGGTTTCGCGGCCCTGCGCGTCGGTCAGCCACAGCTGGCCGTCGCGCTGCTGCAGCCGCTGCTCCCATGGCAGCACCCAGCCTGGCCCCAGCGCACCGGCAAAGGCAATGCCGCTCGAATAGAAGCGCGACAGCACGACCGGCATCGGCCCAGGCACCACGAAGTCGGTCTCGTCCTGGGCCAGCAGCAGCTTGCGGCCGGTCGCAACGTCGACTGGCCGTCCGAACAAGCCCCCCATGACGCGGGTCATCACGGGCGCCGCAACGTAGCGCCCGACCGCCTCGCCGATCATGAAGCCACCGATGAATTTGGCCGCGCACGGCAGGACCGCACGCGACAGCCCGCCGGCCGCCTTGACCAGTCCCGCCAGGCCGCCGACCAGTCCCGCCAGCGCGAACGCCCAGTCCACGGTGGTGCGCAGCCACCCCGGCACCTCATCCGCGATCGGCAGGTAAGCGACCCGGCCGCCGCCGATGAAGACGTTGCTCGATCCGTCGTCGATCTTGGCGCCGCAGGTGATGGCGTCCTGCTTGCGCGCCGCCGGCAAGCCGTTGATGAACACAGAGGACGATCCTTCCGCCACCAGCGGCAGCGGATTGTGGTGGCTGCATACCGTCGTGCTGACGCTGACGTAGGCGGCGCCGCGGCTATTCGTGAACACATTCGGCGATGCGCTACTGATCGCGCCGGCCCGCGACGACGACATCCTGCCTATCGCCTCCCCGAGCGCGAGGATGGCGGATGCCCCAACGCCGGCGGCCAGGCCGGCCAGCAGCGCCACACCGAAGCCGCAGGTGAAGGTTGCGAACGCGACGGCGGCGATCAGGGCGACGCCGATCACGGCGCCGATCAGGAATCCGGCGAGCGCATTCGTATGCGCGATCGGGTCGGTCAGGCGGGCGGCTTCGAACATGGCTCGGAACGGTTCGGCGGTCAGTCGGTACCGGAAGCGGCAGGATCGTTTGCCGCGGAGGGTGCCGGCTCGAAGCTGTCAAGCCATGCGCGCCACATGGCGTCGAACTGCTCGTCGAACGCACGCGGCGTGGCTGCGGTGAAGACGAGCGCGCGCCCATCGGCGATCTCGAAGGCGGCTTGCCGCTGACGGATCGTTTGCGTGCCGCTCTTGTACTGGGCTTCGATGCGTTCGCCGGCCAGCACCGGTTCCTGCGCACCCAGGTGCTCTACGCTTCGCGCCAGCAGCTTGTGCCCGGGCATGCGTGCCTTCAGAATGCCGAGCTGGCGGTCGATGTAGGTTTCCAGGGTTTCACCCTGCGCGAACCAGTCGCGCGCGATGCTGAGGTTGGGTTGACTCTGCGGATCCTTGGGCACGAACATGTTGGTGGTCCGGTCCTCGAAGCCCGGCGGCAGGCAGACGCTGCCTTCGTGCATGCCGACACGTCCGGGCTCCGCAGCCGATCGAGGCTGATTGTTCATACTCTGCTCCAGTTGAATGTTCGGGATTACGGATTCAGGAAAATCTTGGTGCCGACAATCGTGATGTCGTCCGGCGTCATCGTGATCGAGCTGCCGCCGACCACCAGGGTGATCTTGTGCGGCGAGCTGACCGTGATCTCGCCGTCGAGCGACGTCACGGTGACGTCGCCCTTGATCGTGCTGTCCTGGCGTCCCTCCGTGACGTTCAGGGTCATGTTGCGTTTGATGGTTTCGGTATGCGCACCGCCGACGGTATGCGTCACGTCGTTGCCGATGCCCTGCACATGATTGCGTCCCACGTTCACAGTGCGGTCGTTGCCAACGGTCCGGGTCTCGTCCGCTTTCACCACCGTATCCATATTGCGCTCGGCCTGCACCCACACCTGCTCGCCGCCGCGCTTGTCCTCGAAGCGGATCGCATTCGCATTGTCATACCCCCCGCCCGGCGTCGAGCGCGACAGCATCCCGCTCTGCGTCTTGTTGGCCGGCAGCTCCCAGGCCGGCATCGTGTTCGCGTTGGGGATCATGCCGGTGACGATCGGCCGGTCCGGGTTGCCATCCATGAAGGACACGATCACCTCGGTGCCGATGCGCGGGATCGAGGTCATGCCGAAGTTGGAGCCGGCCCAGGGCGTGGCGACGCGGATCCAGGCCGAGCTGCGTTCGTCGCCCTGGCCCTCGCGGTCCCAGTGGAACTGGACGCGCACGCGGCCGAATTCGTCGGTGTGGATTTCCTCGCCCCGGGGGCCGACCACGGTGGCGGTCTGGATGCCGTAGATCCGGGTCTCGCTGCAGTGGAAGCCGCGGCCCGGGCGCCACGGGATCTTCTTGCGCAGGCAGCTCAGGCGATTCTCGTAATGCGGGGTGCCGGCGCCGGCCTGGTAGTTGTTGGTGGCGCGGTGCAGGCATTCGACCACCAGGAACTCGCTGGCGTCGTCGCCGCCTCCGTCGTCGAAGTGGCCGGTCAGGCGGAACCAGCGCCCTGGCATCAGCTGGCGGTTGTTGCCGGCGCCTTCGAACAGCTTGCCGCGCGCTTCGATTTCTTCCATGCGCAGCTTGGCCAGCGCATCGCCGTGGGCCAGGTTCTTGAAGCCGAAGGCGCCGGTGTATTCGTAGGATTCGATGGCCGGCACGTCGCCCTGCTTGTTCAGGGTCGATGCCGTGGTAACGACCGGATGGCCGTTCTTGAAATCGTAGCTGCTGACGGCCACGCTGCCGTGCACCAGTTGGCGCACCGGCGACCAGTCGCCGATGCCGTCTTCCTCGATCACGCCGCCATGGCGCTGGTACGGTACCTCCGGGTCGCCGTCGATCGGAGCGGCGCCGGCCGAATCGTCGGACAGCACCAGCTGGTGGCCATTTTCGCTGTGCTCGAACCAATAGAACAGGCCGGCCGCGGCCCAGCGCCGCGCCAGGTAGTTGGCGTCGGTCTCGTCGAACTGGCAGGCGTCGGTCATCGGCTTGTCCAGCCCTTTGACGCGCCAGTCCCAGTCGGCCAGCGCGCCGTAATCGCTGAAGATGCTGCGCGCCTGGTCGTACAGCGTGGCTTCGTGGAACAGGTAGTTATCCTTGCGCAGGCTGAGGTAGTTCAGCCAGGGTCCCAGCCGCGCTTCGTAATACGCCAGCCCGCCGTCGACCCGTTTCAGGCCGAAGCGGAAGACGCGTCCCGTGAAGTAGCGCAGCGTGCCGTCCTTGCGCACCAGTTCCACACACAGCATCTTGCCCTGCAGGTCCTTCAGCTGGATGTGGGCGTCGTCGGACAGCAGTTCGAGCGTGTAGTCGAAGGGGCGCGACAGGCCTTCGGAGGCATCGAGTGCGTTGACCAGCAGGGTCGCATCCGGGCTGTCGCCGGCCGGGAAGGACAGACGCAGGATGCGGTTGTTCTGGCGCTCGCCGCCGAGGGCTTGCAGCAGATTGTAGGATGCGTCGCGCATATCGAATCTCCGGCTTGCGGGGTACTCTGCAGCGGGGGATTTTAACCCGATTTATACGCGGGGCTTAAAGTGGTGCTATGCAGTAAACCGGATATTTATTTTGCATACCCGGCGTGCATATTTTAGCGGTTGGCCGGGTAGCCGCGGGTGCTCGGCGAGTACGCAAAGATTCCGCTGTATGTGCAACAGGCTATCTGGAGGATACCCGCAGCGAATGGCTGTTTGACGCTGAATTCGCCGCTGCGTTGCGCAGCGGCGATTGGGTTCGATAAAACGGTTAGCGCGACCCGGCCGCCTTTTTAGCGCGCGCCTTGTGCAGTTTTTTGTAGCTGTCGAGCAGGCGCTGGTGGCGGTCCAGCCCTTCCAGCTTCATGCTGGTCGGCGTCAAACCGAAGAACCGCACGCTGCCATCCACCGAACCCAGCACCGCATCCATGCGCGCATCGCCATACATGCGGCGGAAATTGACGAGGTAATCGTCCAATTCCAGCTCGTCGTCCAGTATTACTTCCAGCACCACGTTCATCGCCTGGTAAAACAGGCGGCGCTCGACGGTATTGTCGTTGTACTGCAAAAAGGCGCCGACCAGATCGTGGGCTTCCTCGAACTGCTGCAGCGCGAGCTGAATCAGCAGCTTCAATTCGAGGACGGTCAATTGGCCCCATTCGGTGTTCTCGTCGAATTCGATGCCGATCAGCGTGGCGATATCCGAGTATTCGTCGAGCTCATTGGTTTCCAGGCGATCCAGCAGGTCCGCGAGAGCGTCATTGTCCAGGCGGTGCAGGTTCAGGATATCGTCGCGGAACAGCAGCGACTTGTTGGTGTTGTCCCAGACCAGGTCTTCGACCGGATAGACTTCCGAATAGCCCGGCACCAGGATGCGGCAGGCGGTGGCACCGAACTGGTCGTACACCGCGATATACACTTCCTTGCCCATTTCCTCGAGAATGCCGAGCAGGGTCGCCGCTTCCTGCGCATTCGAATTCTCGCCCTGGCCCGAGAAATCCCATTCGACGAAATCGACATCGGTTTTCGCGCTGAAGAAGCGCCACGACACCACGCCGCTGGAATCGATGAAGTGCTCGACGAAGTTGTTCGGTTCGGTGACGGCCTCGCTGGCAAAGGTCGGCTGCGGCAGGTCGTTCAAGCCTTCGAAACTGCGGCCCTGCAGTAATTCGGTCAGGCTGCGTTCCAGCGCCACTTCGAAACTCGGGTGCGCACCGAAGGAAGCGAATACGCCGCCGGTCTTGGGGTTCATCAGGGTCACGCACATCACCGGATAGGTACCACCCAGCGACGCATCCTTGACCAGCACTGGAAAGCCCTGCTCTTCCAGGCCCTTGATGCCGGCCACGATGCCCGGGTATTTCGCCAGCACGTCCTGCGGGACGTCCGGCAGGGCCAGTTCGCCTTCCAGGATTTCGCGTTTGACGGCGCGCTCGAAAATCTCGGACAGGCACTGCACCTGTGCTTCTTCCAGCGTGTTACCGGCGCTCATGCCATTGCTGGCATACAGGTTTTCGATCAGGTTGGGAGGGAAATACACGGTTGCGCCGTCCGACTGGCGAACGTAAGGGAGCGACACGATGCCGCGCTTGACGTTGCCGGAATTGGTGTCGACCAGGTGCGAGCCGCGCAATTCGTGTTCCGGATCGTAGATGTCGAGACAGTATTCGTCGAGAATCTCGCTCGGCAGCGCATCGGCGGGGCCGGGCTGGAACCAGCGCTCGTCCGGGTAATGCACGAAGTCGGCGTTGGCGATATCTTCGCCCCAATAGCTGCCCGCATAAAAATGGTTATTGCTGATGCGCTCGATGTATTCGCCCAGCGCCGATGCCAGCGCGCTTTCCTTGGTCGCGCCTTTGCCGTTGGTAAAACACATCGGCGAATGCGCATCGCGGATATGCAGCGACCACACGTTCGGCACGATATTGCGCCACGACGCGATTTCGATCTTGATGCCCAGGTCTGCCAGCAAGCCCGACATATTGGCGATGGTCTGTTCCAGCGGCAGGTCCTTGCCGGGGATGTAGGTCGCGGCATCGCCCGAAGGCTGCAGCGTCAGCAGCGCCTGCGCATCGGCGTCCAGGTTCTCCACTTCTTCGATGACGAATTCGGGCCCCTCCTGCACCACTTTTTTCACAGTGCAGCGGTCGATCGAGCGCAGGATGCCCTGGCGGTCCTTGTCGGAGATATCGGCCGGCAGCTCGACCTGGATCTTGAAAATCTGCTGGTAACGGTTTTCCGGGTCGACGATATTATTCTGCGACAGGCGGATGTTTTCGGTCGGGATATTGCGGGTGTCGCAGTACAGCTTCACGAAATAGGCCGCACACAGGGCCGACGACGCCAGGAAGTAATCGAACGGGCCTGGGGCGGAGCCGTCGCCTTTATAACGGATGGGTTGGTCGGCGATGACCGTGAAGTCGTCGAACTTGGCTTCGAGGCGAAGCTTGTCGAGGAAGTTGACCTTGATTTCCATGGGGAGATTCCAGACGCGTGCTCAAAATGAAATGGCCGTCATTATCCGTGGTTTCAGTCCCCGCGCCTAGGTAAAAATAAAAAACCCCTGTAAAAACAGCGATTTATCATCAGTCCGCATGTGACGATGTCATTACAATTGTTGCATTCTTGCTATTCAATTTACATAGGCATTGCACCTGCCATGGCTTTAATGTTACTAATGGTTACAATCTGATATTGTCGACCAGGAGGAAAGACATGAGCCTTGTCCGCGTTCTTGCGCTGGTGCCTCTCGCGCTCGTCCTGCCAGTCCATGCGGCTGACCTGTACCGATTCCAGGTCACGGTGAACGGGCAAACGACCAGGTTCGGTTTCCAGACCACGCAAGAGACGGTCGATGCCTTTTCCAATAACGAACTATCGCACTACGTACCTGGCTATACCGGCGCGGAATCGGTCGATATCGCGCTCGACTACCGCGGACTGCAGATCCAGAGCACCTTTCCCAATGCCTTCGGCGGCAGCGCCAACTATACCGAGCTGCGCTTTACCATCCCGTCGCTCGGCATCGACCAAAGGTTCACGGGCACCGACCGTGACAACAGCGCCGACCGCCTGCTCGACTATTTGAAGAGCAGCGACCTGCTGGGCCTGATCAACAGGCGGCTGGTCGCGGTGTCGCCCTTCGATCCGATCGCCGGCAATCCGAACAGCATGATGTCGCAGATGGTGGCAAACGACTTTGCCGCCGGCATGATGGATCCCGGCGGCCGGGGTGCCGCGGCCCAGGGCGGCAAGGAAGCGAGCCCGAACCTGATCGGCCTTGGCCTGCGCCTGGGCCAGTTCCATCAGGCGGACGTCGACAGCAAAAGCGTGACCCTGCCGCTGTCGTACACGATACGTTCCGACATCGATCCGCGCCGCCAGCTGGTCATCAACCTGCCGGTGTCGCGCACCGAGGTACAGGGCGCGGCATCCTATTACACCGGTCTTGGGCTCGCCTACCGCCTGCCGATGAACGACAACTGGACCCTGACGCCGTCGGGCAATTACGCAGTCACCGGTTCGAAGGACCTGGGATCGATGGCGCAAATGGCCAGCTTTTCGCTGACGAGCACTTACGTGTTCGAACTGCCCGGCATGGACCTCACGATCGGCAACATGGCCGGCTATTACAAGACGCTCAAGCTTTCGTACGACGACTACAGCTACGATCCGGGCATCGCGAATACGGTGCTGCGCAACGGCATCATGCTGTCCTCGCCCCTGACCTTGTTCGGCAAGGCGATGTCGATCGAATACTCGGCGATCGACACCCGCTTCACCGGCAGCGAGCTCTACATGCGCAACTACCAGGAACTCGGCGTCACGCTCGGCACCAACCGCAGCGCCAGTTCGGCGCGCAGCTTCCTGCGCGCAGGGGCGTCCTACCTGTTCTCGTCGAAGTCGAAAGGCTTCACGGTGAACGTCGGCTACTGGTTCTGAGCGCGGGCAAAGGAAAACACCATGATGACGGCAACCATGACGACGATGCGCCGCGGCGCGCTGGCCTTGCTGGCAGCCCTGCTGGTTTCCTGCGGCGGGATCGACAGCCCGAGCGAAAGCGATGGCAGCGCGACGCCTGCACCAACCCTGCTGGCCCTCAGCGGCGCGGGCAGCGCCACCAGCGGCGCCGGTGCCGTGACCTTGAGCGCCACCCATACCGGCAGCGGCACGGTCACCTGGCAGCTGGCGCCGGGCAATCCCGGCAGCCTGTCCGCGACCAGCGGCGACAGCGTCAGCTACCTGCCCCCGCCTGCCGGCGCCGTCACCGCGCCAACCACCGTGACCGTCACGGCGACGGTGAACGGCGTAAGCAGGACCGCGACCATCACGCTCAACCCCGCGCCGGCAGGCGTCTACCTGAACGCGGGCAGCCTGAACGGCTACGGCAACAGCAACGGCAACGGCAGCGCCGCCCGTTTTTCAACCTTCAACTTTGCCGCGAACCTGGCGCTGGACGCGAACGGCAACATCTACACCACCGATAACGGCAGTCCGACCATCCGCAAGATCACCCCGCAAGGCGTCGCCACCACCTACGCCGGGCTTTTCGGCGCGGTCGCGCCGGTCGACGGCCCGCTGGCCAGCGCGACGTTTGGCTACCCGACCGCCATCGCGGTGGACCGCAGCGACAATCTGTACATAGGTGACGGCAACCGGCTCCGGCGCATCACGCCGGCCGGTGTGGTGTCCACCGTCGCCACGCTTGGCGAAGGTGGCCAGATACAGGGCCTGGCCGTTGCGGCCAACAGCAATGTGTACGCCGCCACTCACGGTGCGGTATATATCATCACACCCGCAGGCGCCGCCACGCTGCTTGCCGGATACGGCGCCGGCAACTTCGTCGATTCGCCCAATGGATTCTCGACCCTGGCCGGCATTGCGCTGGACGCGTCCGGCAACCTGATCGCCGCCGACTACGGACGCAGCGTCGTCTGGCAAGTCGCGCCGGACGGCACCGTGACCACGCTCGCGGGCAGCGCCGGCAGCCGTGGGGACACCGACGGTCCCGGCGCCGGCGCCCGCTTTCGCGCGCCCATCGGTGTCGCCATCGACGCCGCCGCACGGATCTTCGTGACCGATGCGCAAAGCATGGTCGTGCGCGTGATCACCCGCTCCGGTTCGGCCGCAAACGTCGCCACCTTCTCCGGGCACAACACCGGGCGCAATACCGTTACGCTCTACCTTCCCGACAGCGCGAAGGACGGCAATGCCAGCACCGCCCAGTTTTCGCAGCCGTCCGGCGTGGCCGTCAACGCCGCCGGCGAACTGGTGGTCGCCGACGGCTCGGCAATCCGCAAGGTCGGCGCCGACGGCACGGTCAGTACGCTGGCCGGTGTGCTCCTGAATTTCAGTGCAGCAGACGGTACCGGTACCAACGCTTCGTTCGACTACGGCTATTACGGCGGCGCACTGTGGGCCGACGCCAACGGTACCCTCTACCTGGCCGAAGCCCAGTCGGATGCGGTGCGCAGGATCACCCCGGCCGGTGTCGTCACCACGATCGCAGGCGCCCTGTACGCGGCGGGCAGCGCCGACGGCGCGGCCGGTGCCGCGCGCTTCTCGGGCTCGCGCGGCATCACCGGAGATGGCGCCGGCAACCTGTACGTATCGGACAGCGGCAACCGCACGATCCGCAAGATCGCCGCAGACGGCACGGTCTCGACCCTGGCCGGCAGCGTGGGCGCACGCGGCATCGCCGACGGCAGCGGCAGTGCCGCCCGCTTCACCTCGCTGGATGGCATGGTGCTCGACGCGGCAGGCAACCTGTTTGTCATCGACAACCAGACAAGTGCAGTCGCGATCCGCAAGATCACGCCGGCCGGGGTTGTCACGACGTTTGCACGCATTGAATCGGAGTATGCCGAGGGCCTCGCCATCGACGCCGCCGGCAACCTCTACCTGGGTGGTTTTGGCCGCTACGTGGTTTACAAGATCGGCGCCGACGGCACCGTCAGCATGCTGGCTGGCGCAGTCGACCAGTACGGTACGGCCGACGGCGTGGGCGTCGCCGCCCGGTTCAGGGGCGTCGGCGGCGTGACGACCGACCCGGCCGGCAACGTCTACGCAATGGACACCGGTGCCGGCCTTATCCGCAAGATCACGCCAGCGGGTGCCGTGACCACGGTCGCAGGCACGCCGGGGCGGTTCGGTCCCAACGCGATGGCGGCGGCGCTGCCGGGGGTGCTGCCGGCGGCGTGGGCGATCCGCTACACCGGACCAAACACGCTTGCAGTGATGGGCGAAAACGGCATCCTGAAGGTCATCCTGCCGTGAGCGCAAGCGCGTCGCGCACCACGCTCCGCAGCGCCTGGCGGCGGGCAGCACTGTGGATCCGCCTGCTGCTGGCCTGCCTGGCCGCCGCCTGGTTACCGGTCCACGCCATCAGCGGCAACGACCAGATCGCCCTTGCGGGCGCCGGGCAATACGAAGAATTGTGGCGCCGCCTCGAGGACGACCAGGCCAAGGCGCCGCTGCGCACGCGCGACCTGCATGCGCTGTGCTTCGCCTATTTCAAGACCAAGCGCTACAACAAGCTGCTGCCCTGCCTCGAGCGGCTCGACGCCAACGTCGCTGCCGGCGACCGCCGTACCCGCCTGTTCGGACTGGACGACGCTACCCCGGCGGTGCACCTGATGCGCGCCGAAGCCCTGCTCGAGCTGGGCCAGTACGAAGGCGCCGGCGCGCAGGCGCTGCGCGCAATGGACTGGTACAAGCGCAGCGCCAGCGACGACCAGGACATTCTTATCAACGCACACGCGGTCCAGGCGCTGGCGGCGGCATTCCAGGGTCGGCGCGACGACGCGAGGGCTCATGCGGCTGCGCTGGAAGCGATCCGTACACGCGGTCCGCTGCATGGCGATTTCACCTCGATCAAGGCAATGGCGGTGGCGCGCGTGGCGATGGCGCTCGGCGACTACCAGCGCGCCTACGACGCCATTGCCCAGGACCGCGCTTTCGCAGTACACGCTTTCCTCGACCGCCTGGTGAGCGGCGCGCTGCTCACGGGACGCAACAACTGGGCGTGGCAGGAACTGCCGCGCGCCTACATGCTCGGCAAAGCCTTGTACGGCATGGGCAGGCTGGCCGAGGCCAGGGACGGATTCGACCGCCTGCTGCAGGTCCCGCAGCTGCGCGACAACGGCGAAATCAACTGGATGATCCTGTACGACCGCGGCCGCATCGCCGAAGCCGAAGGCAAGCCGCAGGAAGCCATCGAGTTCTACCGCCGCGCCATCGAGATCATCGAAGCGCAACGCAGCACCATCCACACGGAAGCCAGCAAGATCGGCTTCATCGGCGACAAGCAGGACCTGTACGGCCGCATCATCGCGCTACTTGCCAGGAGCGGCAACGCCGCCGCCGCACTCGAATTTTCCGAGCGCGCCAAATCGCGCGCCCTGGTCGACCTGCTGGCCAGCCGCGGCGCCGGCACGCTTGCCGCCGGCGCCGACGCCGAAACGGCCGCCCTGCTGCAAGACCTCGATGCCGGCGAAGCCGACGCGCTGGCCCAGATGCCGGTCAGCGCCGCCGAGGGCAAGTCGGTCTACCGCAGCCGCGTGGCCCAGGCGGTAGGACGCCTGCGCGGGACTGCCCCGCAATTGTCGACACTGGTCGCGGTGACGCCCTGGTCCGCCGGCAACGTGCAAAACGCGTTGCGCGAAGACGAGACCATGATCGAGTACTACTACAATGGCGAGGTGTTCGCCGCCTTTGTTGCCGACCGCAAGTCCGTCAGGGTCGTGATGCTCGAGCATCGGGGCCTGGAGCAGGACGTAAAGGCCTTGCGCACTACCCTCGCCGACACCACCCGGCTGGTCGGCGAAGCCGCCCTGGACCGGCAGCTGCACGCGGCCTACCTGCCGCGTGCCCAGGCGCTGTACCGCCGCCTGCTGGCGCCGATCCTGCCGGAGGTGCGCACGCCCAACCTGCTGGTGGTCGCACACGGCGTACTGCACTACCTGCCTTTCGTGGCCCTGCACGACGGCCGCCAATACCTGATCGAACGTTACGGCGTACGCACCCTCCCCAGTGCCAACGTGCTGCGCTTCGTACGCGACGGCGCGTCCGGCTTTCCCGGTCCGCTGCTGGTATTCGGCAACCCCGACCTCGGCAACGAACGTTTCGACCTGCCGCAGGCGGAACAGGAAGCACGCCGCGTTGCCGCGGCGGTGCCCGATGCACGCCTGCTGTTACGCGGCGCTGCAAGCCGCGACGCCTTCCGCACGCTGGCACCGGACTACCGCTTCATCCATTTCGCATCGCACGGCGAATTCGACGCCCGCCGGCCCCTGCGTTCCGGCCTGCTGCTGTCCGGCCCCGACCTGGAACAGGGTCGCCTGACCGCCGCCGAGATCTATGGAGTGCGCCTGAACGCCGAACTGGTCACGCTGAGCGGCTGCGAAACCGGCCTTGGCACGGTCGAGGGTGGCGACGACGTGGTGGGACTGATCCGCGGCTTCATGTACGCCGGCGCCAACAGCGTCATCGCCAGCCTGTGGGAGGTCGACGACACCAGCACCGCAGTACTGATGACCAGCCTGTACGGCAAACTGGGCAGCCTGGGCAAGCGCGATGCGTTGCGGCGTGCGCAACTGGAGACGATGAAAAGCTTTCCGCATCCGTTTCATTGGGCGGCGTTTTATTTGACGGGTGGTACGTGACGGCAGTGACGCCCCAGGTTCGCCCACCCTGGCTTCGGTTCATCCTGTTCCCGCACGGAGATTTTGTGAGCGCTTATCGAACCACCCAATCGGCATTCGTCTGCACCCCGACAAACCATTTTCAAGATTTGCGAACTTTGGAAAGGTTTGTGAAAGACTACAAGACACTGGGTGGAAAAGTTCCACCCGGCGTAGAAGCGGCACTCGAGGCCGCGAAGTTGGGAAGGAATATGGAAGACTCCTTGAACATTGCCTGCGACGGCATCTTCAAGTTCTATCTCGAGGCGGAAACCCGGTGCGCCCGACAGGCTGGCTTTTCAGGTCTCGAGGAATTAGCCGCAAAGGGAGGTGAACGGTGGCAAGACGTCGAGCAAATCTACGATCCCTGCATTGCTTCCGTTGCCAGGCGGTGGCAGCTGACGAACATTGACTACACAATCAATTTGATGAACCCGGAATCTGCGGCAAGACAGTTCCTGGAGAGGTCAGCCAATCAGATCGGCGCGATCGTTTCCAAATACGTAAAGAAGGCAGTATTCAAGAAAAACAAACCGTAGAATATTTTGCGACGGGAATACACGATGAGCTGTGCGAATGACCATTTCTTCTTGGACGCGGCCGAGCACACCCGTATGAAAAAGCTCGCCCAGACAGGTATTACCTTACCAGAGCAGATCAAGATCGAGCGTAATTCTGTCCTGTACCGTGTTGGCCATTCGAACAAGGATTTCAACATGAACCTGACATCGCCCTGGTGGATGTCGGACGCGAGTTTCGACTACCTGCGCCGCGAAACAGCCAGACCGGCGGACGACATGCGCCTGGATCGGGCTTTCAGGAAAATGTATCGTAACAAACTCGCGGTCGCCCACTGTTTTGGACCGGGGGACGTCCTGGTCAAGGTCGCGGTAAGGCAGAGATTGCGCGCTTTCACTGGCCGCGGCGGTCACGTCATCGACGACAAAAGTGCCGACATCCCCATCCAATGGATCGGTGGCTTCGAGATAGCCCAATACTTCATTCCTGGCCTGCGGCTGGAAAATGACAGTGCTTCGCCAATCTGCAGGGCGGCGCTCGAAGTACTCGCATATCAGCCTCTGGCTTCCTTCATCCTGGCGCGCCAGGGGATGTGAGACAAAAGGCTGTCCCCCAGCAGTATGTCGCGATGTGTCGTTCGGCAGGAACCCTGCCACACGTCGCTCAATGCCGGCATGCGTTGCGCCGCCCTGATCGCATCCGGATTGTGTCGCACGATTGACGCCACCGTTTCACGATTCCCCACCGCGAAAGTTAAAATAGTATAATTATAAAAACAACAAGGCGCCCGGTGAACGCCACCCCAGGCGGGCGGCCCTGTTAATAATCAGAGCGTCCAGTCCATTTCCGACGGCGGCCTCGGTGTTCGATCCGGAAGAAAGATGTTGGCTATGTCGTGTTGTCCCTGTATCCGGATTGTATCCCCGGCCCCTTCACGGGCACCGATTACCGCCATGTCGCCCCTTCACTGTGCGCCCTTCCCGGCCGCGCCCTGCCGTGCCACCCACTTTCAGACCACGTATGACATTTGATCAGGCAAGCGTCGCCACGCTGATGCACGGCGACCATCCCGACCCGTTTTCCGTCCTCGGCATGCACCGCCACCACAACGACCTGGTCGTGCGCGCCTTGCTGCCCGGTGCCACTGCGGTCGAGCTGATCGAAACCAAGACCGGTCGCAAGCTGGCCAGCCTGAAACCGGTCGACGGCAGCGAGGTATTCGCCGCAGTGATTCCGCGCCGCAAGAATCCCTTCCCCTACCGCCTGCGCGTCGATTGGGGCACGCACCGCCAGGACATGGAAGACCCGTACCGCTTTCCCCCG
>Ga0265797_10005733_pt1 | contig 17977 bp, 12 predicted proteins | sample P2T30metagenome_FD_192433 | JGI IMG/M metagenome (GOLD analysis project Ga0265797, IMG submission 192433) | Plant litter microbial communities from East Loma Ridge, Irvine, California - P2 T30 | ecosystem: Environmental > Terrestrial > Plant litter > Unclassified | place: USA: California...
AGTGCTCGGTCGGCAGCCAGCACGTAATGGAACTATTGGAGGTCGAGCTCTGCCACGTTGTTGGCATGAGCCGGGGGTGGAAGACGTTCGTTTATGCACAACGTGCCAATGGGTATCATATTGCTTTCGGCGACTAAATTCGTCATTCAGGCCATTTCAGACATTGACATCTCATCTTGCCCCCTCCACCTTCGTCTTTCCGTACGCGCCTCCCATCTTCTTCCGCTCCTCCAGCGCTCTCTTGTAAGGCGGCGCAGTCGGCGGTTGCACAGGATCAAGACTGACATGTCCCTCGGGCAACTTGTGACTTGCATCAGCGTCAAAAGCACTCAAATCACCACAGGCAAGGAACGGCGCAATCCAGCGATTTCCCTCTTCCTCATCCTCAGACTCCGAACCAAACTCAAGCTCCACAACGCCATCCACACGAGTCGTCCGAGAAGCCGCAGTCCTCTCCTCCCTCGCCTCACCCTCAGGCCTAACCGTCCTTCCCGCTCCAAGAGGATTCTCCAAACTCGCCTTGAACCCCTTAGGCGGCTGGAAATTCACACAAACAATAAACGCCTCCACACTGCTCGCCCGACTACTCCTCGGCTTCGCCACTGTGACATGCTCGAATAGCACTTTCATCTGCGCGTACAGCAAATCGACATCCTTGCCCCTGAAAATCTTCGCCACGAATTTGCCGCCGGGCTTGAGGACGCAGAGGGCCAGGTTCAGCGCGGCCCAGAGCAGTTGCGACTGGATGTAGATGTCGAGGTCGTGTAGGCCCGTGACGTCGGGCGCGCCGTCGGAGATGACGAGGTCGACGGGCTGGGCGGCTTCGATGGAGGAGGAGCCGGGGATGAAGGATGGGTCGAGGGCGTTGAGGAGGAGGGGGATGGTGGAGGGGTGGGTGATGTCGGCTTTGAGGCAGGTGATGCCTTCTAGCGGGGACATGGGTTGGAGGTCGATGGAGACGATTTTGACGTCTTCTCTTGGTTGGTTTGCGGGTGTGGTAGATTCCTCATCGTCGTTTTGTTGCGGCTCGCCGGATACATTTTGTTTTCTTAAACGGAGGAGCTCTTTGTGGCGTTTGTCTTCCCAGGCCGCACGGCCTACTCGCTCACCTTTGATGAGAACACGAGATAGGACTTGTGACCAACTGCCTGGTGCGGCGCATAGATCGACTACTCGTGTGACTCCCTCGAAGAGATCGAATTCTTCGTCGAGTTGTAGCAATTTGAAGGCGGAGCGCGCCCGCCAGCCTTGTTCTTTTGCGAGGCGATAGTAAGCATCACGCTTATCTTTTGATGATTTTCCCATGGCGAGTAATGTGTGGAAATACTGGTTGAATATTTCTCGGCAGCTATAAGAATGCCAGATGTGGTTCAGGTTTTCCAATGAGTCGGCGTCAAATTCGGCTTGCCGAAGAGACTTTTGGCCGATTTGTTCAGAAGTTTGTGAGTGCAGTTCACAAACTCAAGTCTTCCTTGAAAGATTTAAATGCAGAACGTGATTTGTAGGAAGGCTTGCCTTCAAACATTTCTATCAAGTCGTCGGAACTTCAGCAATCGCAAGGATACTTTCAAGCCAAAGTATCAGACAACGTCAGAGTTTCCCTACTACACCCATACATGTGACTACACATGTTCTCATTGCACATTCCTCACGACTATAGACAAGACCAAGAGACAGGATCATTAACCATAGAAGTAATATCTCACAGCTTACTCTCCAGGCCAACCATTTCTCCCGGATCATCACCAACCCTCAACACAACCCTCCCAGCAATATCTCCCCTCTCCAATTCCTCATAAACCTTCGGCAGCTCCTCAAACTCCCTCACAAACACCTTCGGCTTCACCTTACCTCTCCTCACTAACTCCACAGCTTCCATACACTCCCCCAAACTCCCAACAAGATTCCCCTTGATCTTCAAACCTTTAATCACAATCTCAGACACCGGCGTCAACAACCTCCCCCCACCCGGAGGAATCCCAATACAACACAAAACCCCCTCAACACCCAAAAGCGATGCCGCCATAGCAAACGCAGCGCTCGACCCAGCCGCCCCAATCACTGCGTCAGCGCCCTTACCATTCGTAAACCCATCAATCGCAGCACGAAGGTCCGGCGTAGTCTTGTAGTCCACAAACTTCGCTCCAAACCCCCTAATGAGCTCCCCTTTCTTCTCCCCAGCATCAACGCCCACCACAAACGACGTCCGCAAAAGCCCATACTGCACCGCGTAATGCCCCAGTCCGCCTCCCGCTCCGAGCACGACCAGACACGACCCAGGCTTCAACTCCGCCTGCATAACGGCCTTATACGCCGTGACTCCCGCGCAGAGCGTCGGCGCCGCAAGGACAGGATTCACATCCCATGGCAAAATCGTCAAATACCCAGCGTCAAGACAAACATACTCCTGGAACGCGCCGTCCTCGTGATGTAAATGGTTCGTTGGTCTCGATGATTTGGTGCCATTGCCGGAGCAGTACTGCTCCTTGCCAGACAGACACGCGGCACAGCGTCGACAGATTCGAGAGTTGAAGCGGATGCCTACCAGGGCGCCGAGGCGGATTGCTGGGTCGTGCTGGGGCAGGCCGGGGCCGAGGGCGATGAGGCGCGCGACGCCTTCGTGGCCGCCGATGTGTGGGAGTTTGATAGCTGTTATGGGAGAGCCATTGGGGCCTGAGGCGGTGCCGGCGGCAGTGTGGAGGTCTGGGTGTTGTTAGTGGATGGGATCTGTAGATTGATTGAACATTTTGAATGGCACGAACCGCTTTGACAAACGCCTGTGTAGAGAACTTTGGCTAGGACTTCGTCTCTGCCGGGCATCTTGACAGGGTAGTCGTGGACGAACTCTACTGGTCCGCCTAGACGGCGCACGAGAGCCACAGTCTAGGTCTTAGGAATCTTGTAAGCTGAAATTTTCAATGGCTTGGGAAGATGGTTGGTAGAAATGCTGCATGTAAGAAGAGGAGAAACGATGATACTTATCTTACCATATGGAAGCTACATTCTGATCTACATAGCATCGGTACATGTAAGTGACCTGCACCGCCTGCTTGAAGCTCACGAATGTACCATTGCGTGTTACTCCTTTGGGCGTGTTGGAAGAGGGGGAGCTCCAGGACGCGGCACGACCTTCTCTTGTCGGAATTTACAGCAAGCTGTGTTCCAGTGCTTTCAGAGATGCAATGCGACCCAGGTGTACACGTTGTTACTCATGCGGTCAGTCGCAGATGGGTAGAGATGTTGTCACTCACATGCTTGGAAGTAGAATTAGCCTTTCAGACTTGGCAGTAAGTTTAAGGACTTGGCTACACGTACTAGCAGCAACAGCCGACCCGAGCGAGATCCTACGAGATCCTACGACCGACAGCAAGGATCTCTTCCTACAAGATACAGGAAGACATGGTCATGAAAACATTGGATGGAACAATTGATGACATGTTATTCGTCATTCAGCAAAAATCTATAGCAAACAGAGAAACGGCTCCCATACGGGGCAGCCGCAACACAAAAAGATGATCTTTACGACCTCTTCATTCGCGTATATCCACAGATCAAGCCAAAGCAAAACAGGAAACGTGTAGCATCAGAGGCAAAGCTAGAAGCTTGTCCCCCGCTTACAACTCGTCGTGGCCGGAAGGCTCGTCGTCGTCGTAGTCGGGCATGCCACCGGCGCCGGCACCGTTGAGCTTGGAGGTGATGGGGTAGGCGACGTCGCTGAGCTTCTGCTTCTGCTCGTCGAAGTCCTCGGCGACGGCGGTGGCGGCGTTCTCCTCGAGCCAGTCCTGGGCCTCCTTGACGGCCTCGAGAAGAGTCTCCTTGTCGTCCTCGTCGATCTTGCCACCGAGACCCTCGTCGTCATTGAGCTGGTTCTTGAGGGAGTAGGCGTAGTTCTCAAGACCGTTGCGAGACTCAATGCGCTCGCGGGTGGCCTTGTCCTCCTCAGCGTACTTCTCAGCCTCCTCAACCATGCGCTCAATTTCTTCAGCGCTGAGGCGGCCCTTGTCGTTGGTGATGGTGATGGACTCCATCTTTCCGGAGCCCTTGTCACCAGCGCTGACCTTCAGGATACCGTTGGCATCAAGCTCGAAGGTAACCTCAATCTGGGGCTGGCCGCGAGGAGCGGGAGGAATGCCGGAAAGCTCGAACTTGCCAAGCTGGTTGCTGTGAGGTATTTGGTTAGCTTGAGAACTTTCCTGTGGAATTTTAAAAAATACTTACTTGTCCTTGGTCATAGTGCGCTCACCCTCGAAGACCTGGATAAGGACCACGGGCTGGTTGTCGGCGGCGGTGGAGAAGATCTGGCTCTTCTTGGTGGGGATAGTAGTACCACGCTTGATGAGGTGGGTCATGACACCACCGGTGGTCTCGATACCAAGGGTAAGAGGGTTGACATCCATCAGGACAATTTCCTTAGCCTCCTCCTCACCGGAAAGAACACCACCCTGAACGGCGGCACCGTAGGCGACAGCCTCATCGGGGTTGATACCCTTGGAAGCCTTCTTTCCGAAGTACTCCTCGAGCATGGCCTGGACCTTGGGAATACGGGTAGAGCCACCAACGAGGACAATGTCGTCAATGTCGCTCTTCTTGAGCTTGGCGTCCTTGAGAACCTGCTCAACAGGCTTGAGGGTCTTCTTGAAGAGATCGTTGTTAAGCTCCTCGAACTTGGCGCGGGTAAGAGTCTCGGAAAGGTCGTTGCCCTCGTGGAAAGCCTCGATTTCGATCTTGGTGCTCATCTGGCTGGAGAGAGTGCGCTTGGCCTTCTCAACCTCGCGCTTCAGCTTGGACATAGCCTTGACGTTCTTGGTGATGTCGGTGTCCATCTTCTTGTTGTAGGTCTTGGTCAGGTAGTCAACGACACGCTGGTCGAAGTCCTCACCGCCAAGGTGAGTGTCACCGGCGGTGGCCTGGACCTCGAAGACACCCTGGTCGACAGTCAAGATGGAGACATCGAAAGTACCTCCACCGAGATCGTAGACAATGATCTGGCGTTCCTGGTCGGTCTTGTCGAGACCGTAGGCGAGAGCGGCGGCGGTGGGCTCGTTGACCACACGCATGACGTTAAGACCGGCGATGGTACCGGCATCCTTGGTGGCGGCACGCTGAGCGTCGTTGAAATAGGCGGGGACAGTGACGACGGCGTTGACGACCTTCTCGCCGAGGTACTGCTCAGCGACCTCCTTCATCTTGCCGAGAATCATGGAAGAGACCTCCTCGGGGGTGAAAGTCTTCTCCTCACTGTAGGAATTGTTAGCCGGTGTCCGATCTCGTCTCATTTTGTGCCAATGCTTACCCAGCGACCTCAACGCGGACGCGAGGCTGGCCGTTCTTCTCAACAACCTTGAAGGGGAAGTGCTTGATGTCCTTCTGAATGTCGCGCTCGCTGTACTTCCTGCCGATAAGACGCTTGATGTCGAAGACGGTGCGGCGGGGGTTGCTGGCGAACTGGTTCTTTGCGGCGTCACCGACAAGGCGCTCCTCGTCGTTCCAGGCGACCCAAGACGGAGTGATACGGTTACCCTGGTCGTTGACGAGAATCTCGACCTTGCCGCCCTTCATGATACCAACACAAGAGTAGGTGGTTCCGAGATCAATACCAATGACTGTGAAGAATTGTTAGTTATCAGGTTTGGCGCATTGCATTTATACAGCATCCTCAACATACCAGGTCCAGTGACAGATGTATCCTTAGCATCCTCCTGAGCGTGAGCAGAGGGGATCATGCTCATGAAGAGCATGGGAGCGAAGACGAGGGCGCAGATGTAGAACATGGTCATCCACGGCGAGGTGGATGGCGAGGACCGCCTGCGCTGGTCCCTTGAGTACCGAGCCATTGTGAAGAGGCCGGCCTGTGATGTGATGTGGGAGGTGGTGGTGGTGCTCGACTGAGCTTTTGTAGCTTCACACAGAATCCCAATGGGTGGGAGGTGAAGTAGATATTGCTGACCCTAAACCGGAGGGTGTGTTGTTGGTGGAGGAGGAAAGAAAATGTTGTGGAGAGAGGAAGTATTTGGTGCAAGAGCAGCCCGTCTCGTGCTAGAAGTATTTGAGCGGCGAAGAGGCCAGACAGCGCGATCTGTTAAGCACCGCTCCCCTCGCCGCCAGCTGTCCACTTTCCGCCCGATTCGGCGGCATCTGAAAGGCCAGCTTGCACATCATCACCCGCTTGGCAGGGTCCGCGAGCATTCCCGCCACCATATCTGGCCATAGCGCACTTCACATGCTCCTTCATACCGCCCTGAAACAGGCTACACCGTGACTATACCGTGACGCTGCTATATTTGACTCATGTTCTTAGCCGAGAAACTTCCTGAAGACACCTCTTCTTCCAATCCGCATGTGGCCACAGCTGGAACTTTCAATGCCACTTAGCCGTGACAAAGACACAGGACATATGTGCACTTCTTTGATTTGTACACTGTTATCTGTCCACTTGCAAACGCATAACACGTATTTACCAGGTGGTCTCTTCACTGCTGATTTCCTGCAGTGTCATCATGTCTCAGTTTTCGCGCGTATATGTGCATACCCGGCGATAGAGTGAGGCGAGACAAAGAAATCCTCTTCTTGCCCGAAATGGCTCTCCAGCGTACAGTAACTGCTCGTTTGGTCCTCGCGGACGCGACGCGCCAGTATGAATTAACTGAGAAGTCGACCATGTGTCGCACAACCACAATTAAAATAATGCTCACATGTCAGCCACGACGATCACATCTCCCAGCAATCAGCCCGACCGCGCGAACAAGCACGAGATCCATCATTCGCCGCCATGCTGTCTGCCCTGTCCGCCGATGAGAGCTTCGGCATCATGCTTGTGCTGGTGGCCATCGCAATATTGCTGGCTCCTCGACGCTGCCTGAGCTGCTTCTACGCGATTCTCGCGTACTATCACGGACTCACCGCACTGCTGGCCCGCACCGAGGTCTTCATCTTCCTGATCTTCGTCTCCCTCCTTGTTGAGGATGTTTGTCACGCGATCACCCGCACCATCAAGTCTTTGGTGCTTACGAAACTCAGCATGTCCAGCAGGTCTACAGCGCAAACCGCATCCAACTCGGCCACGTATGCAACAAACCCACAATTGGATCCTGTCAACTACCAGCTCATAGCCTGGATCAAAGAAGACGCCGAGGAATTCTGGAAGGCCAAAGCCGACGCACGCGAGCAGGAGGCTCAGAAGAGTCAGCAACTGAGAGACACGTACCGCGAACTCGCTTCCTTGATGCCCGAGCGCGAAATTCCAGATTTTTCTGAGTTCGAGATGGAAGCTCGAGGAGCAATTGGGCTGTGAGGTAAGGATTGTGGGACAGAGTGGGATTTTTCTTTACAAAGTTTAATGCTCACATTCTCAGAACGGACGAAGCTTTGTTCCTCAATGGTCACAGGATTTTTGAATTGAGATGAGAGCATATGGGAGCAGCACGACTCAACCGCTTCTCCGACGCGAGCATGGAGAAGTGCTCAGCAGCTTGTATAGTGCAAACTTGCTGCGGTTTTCTTTGGTATGTTCACAGGAAAAGGCACAACAGGTCTGAGGAAGGTCTTGCGCTTAGCAAGGTGGAGGCGCTTGCGCAGCGGGCAATGGAAGTAGATTCCGCAGATGCGAATCATTGTTGCTGCTGTTGTTGGTTCCGGTGCTGTTGCGCGATTATTGCCGTTGGTTTTGTTAGCGCTGAATCGGTGCCGCAACCCTCTCTCACCCGTGGATAGCCCAATTCGTTTGCCAGCGACATTGGATAGCTGTACGTACAACCATATCTGATCAAGGTGTGTTACAAACTGATCTACAAGCTTACAGCCACTTACCCGATTATTCTCAATGGCAAAGCCCACAATCAAGTTAAGCTGGAAGCTATTGATATGTGCATATCACGCTTCTCGGGTCGTAGTAGACATCGTTCTATAGTAGGTATGGCCGTACGGCTTCTCCCTTTGTTCTTCGCGCAAAGTTGAACGTCGACCATTCTACAAAGCAGAAGATATCACCTTTGTCTTTTCCATCACAGGTCTTCCTACTCCGTTTCGGATTTCGTTTCTTTGTTTGGCAATTTCGCGATGCGCGCGACCGCTTCTCCCAAGCTGTACTCACTTTCACGGTCACAGTTCACTTCACCTCCCCACAAGCTAAGCCCCAACCCCAGCCTCCTATGGCAGAGGATTTGCCACTCACGTCCCGACAATAGCAAGCAAACCCGCGATATCCCAGCGGCAAGCAAACTCCCCATCGCACCAACATCGCAGATACCACCACCACCACAACCATCACCAGTCACCATGTCAAGCGATCCCTCCGACGTCCTGGTCACAGTACTCCTGTGGATATGCTTCTGTATTACCTCAACCGTACTTTTCAAAACTCTCGCCGGCGATCAGAAGCCTCCCGCCCTCTGCCACCACTACGTCGAGCCACAACTGGTGTTCCCGCCACCGCTGTGCACATTCGACCTCCCGCCGCCTCGAGAGCCAGTAGAACCGACTTTCGAGCCACGACCTGAGCCAGAGCCTCTCCATCGCCGCTATGGCCTCATACCGCGTGCGGAGCGACTTGTTCGCCCCGCGGTACCTAGCGAGCGCCCTCGCCGACGAGAGCGCCGTTTGGCCGAGATGTCGACTCGCGAGAAAGTCGCTTCTGCTGAGAGGGAGGCGGCGCGGGAGTCGTATGAGGCGCAGAAGGAGCAGGAGCGCCATTGGCGGAACAAGGCGATTGCTTCTGCGGAGGCAGAGGCTGAGCGTGGCCACAGCGAGCGAAAGCAGCTCAACATCAATTCGGGAGCTGCGAACAACTACCCGAGGAAACTCCATGATATGCAGATCGAAAAGCCATCTCAAGAGGGCAGCAATGCTCTCACTGGTACGGCGCTGGGAGATAGGATTAAGACTGCTTACGCTCCCCCGATGGATGTTGAAGAAGTTGGTGCTACTGCTCGGCCGGAAATACAATTCGACAACCCGTTGCTGAGGGTAAGCGACGAAGACGCTGCTGAAGGCCTGAGATCCGAGGTGGAAATGCTCCAACAAGTCAAAGCCGACGGTGGAGTCGACGATGCATGGCGCCACAAAGTACTCTGGGTGTACATGAGCTGGAATGAGTGGATAACACGCGGCAAGACCCTCCCTTGGGACTTTGACAAGCTCAACGAAGCGCAGATCCGGTATCTCGTACCCGTGGTCGAACACATGTTTACATACCTCGATAACCGCTGCGGAAAGCGCAAGGAAGGTCTTCCTCCGGATTCTCTCGATGATACTCTTGCTATCGTGTCCTTGGTGCGCGATAGCATGAACGAAGCCCTCGAGCCTCCGAAAGAGAGCAATTCGGGCCAGTCTGGCACACAGGATGAGCCGTCTCAGACCCACAAGCAGTCCAGCCACGAGCAGGAACAGATTGCAGAGGGCCGTAAAAGTGCAGAACGTCTTGACCAACAACTAAACCAAAAAAGCGCACAGATTGCAAGCGACCATGAATACGCACAACGTCTTGCTCAACAAGAACAACAAAAACAGCAGCAACCACAGCAAAGGCAACACCAAAAAGGAACCGCACCAGCGTATCAACAGACATACTACATGCAAGACGATTACGACGACGAACAGTATGATCCTTACAGGCAACATTATCCACAGACGACAGAGTCATCGGGCTCAGGCACATATCCCAAGGAAGAATGGGCTAGGCCACGGGTCGATTTGCCAATGCCGGATACGCCAATCCCTGAGCCTGAGTTCAAGCTGCCTAGGTACAAGGTGGTCAGATTGGCCTCAGAACGCTTTGACTTTGTTATTTGGGGTACAGGCTCAGTACTCGCTGGTGGAGCCCAGGACTCCAATGACACATTTGCAGGGGACGCCACGGTTGTCGTTGAGGAGCAAGTCAACACTGACCAGGCTGACACTCCTACGAATCCACTACTTGAACTACAGCCTGCCGAAGCATGGGAAACGCTGGCTTCATGGCTCAACAACGCCGAGTCAGTTTTCGAGACTTTGACTGTCGATGAAACTGAATCATGGTTCCAAGAGTTGAACGACGTGTTCACCTGTTGGTGCGACTGGATGGTTCACTGCGACGGTGACATCTGGAGACACATCGAAGGCCACCGCGTTGTCCAACTTGCGAACGTCGCTTTTGGTGCACACGACTTGATCAAAGGACAACTAGGGGTCGTCACTGATGAGACGGTGATGGTTTGCGAGCGCATGCTTGAGGCGAAACTTCTCGCTGAGATGGAAGAGCAGGCACGTATCAACGAGGAGCAGAGGCAAGAGTCTATTCGCACGGCTCGATTGCAACATCAAGAGCAACAGCAAGAGCAAGCACGTATCAATGAGGAGCAGTGGCAGGAGTCCATTCGCAACGCTCAGATTCTGCAGCAGCAGCAGCAGCAGCAGCAAGAGCAAGCACGTATCAACGAGGAGGCGAGGCAGGAATCGATTCGCATGGCTCAATTGCAGCAGCAAGAGCAAGCACGTCTCAACGAGGAGGCGAGACAGGAGTCTATTCGCAGCGCTCAGATGTTGCAACAACAGCAGCAGCAACAGCAAGAGCAAGCACGTATCCATGAGGAGCAGAGGCAGGAGTATATTCGCAGCGCTCAGATTCTGTGGCAGCAGCAACAGCAAGAGCAAGCACGCATCAACGAGGAATTGAGGCAGCAATCGATGGCCATGGCTCACACGCAGAGTCAGCAGCGACCACGGACTCCGGCACCCGTGGAGGACGAGGAGGACCTGTACGGCCTCAGCCCAGGTGGCAGAAAGAGCAAAAGTGCACGAGCAAAGGCGGAGAGCAACGCTCCGAGTGCGAAAGGACTCAATGCATCAAAGCACGCGATCGTTGCGGCCACAGACGATGAACTCGAGGCATCTATTCGCGCGGCACTCGCGGGTGAGGACACGCTACCAGATTCTGGTGCACAACAACAACAACATGTAGGAGCCCCTTTTCAGCCACACCAGCAGGCACCACCTGCACCGCTTGCTAACGTTGACGCTGTGCCAGCAACGGAACGAACCACACAGGTAGAGTCGCAGAACAACTCCGCCAACGAAGTGGCGCCGGAGACCAAGCAGGCTTCGCAAGACGAAATGGACACCACGGAGACGGAGCCCGGATCTCCAAAGGTGCGCCTCGATGTTCAGAAGACCAATCCCCAGACCAATCAGTTTTCATTCGCCACCAACGAGATTGAGAAAAAGGATCAGGACGCATTTAACAAGAATCTGAAGGCCGCGAATGCTGCTAGGAAAACCGCAGTCGAAAGAGCTGCCTTTAAGAATGGGTGGAGACTTAATTCTGGGGAACAGGAAGCCCTATTCCTGCCCGATGATGTCCAAAAGAAGCATCAGGACGAGCTCCGCAAGGACCGGGCGAAGGCTGAGGCGGATATCGCTGCGTCACAGAAGGTCGACAACGAGTCTCCTCCAGTCGCTCGCGGTACGACGAACACAGACACCATTTCACAACCATCCACGGCAGCTCAGCCTCGCAGTGGAACTCAGTCCACTCTCACCTCGTTCAAATCGTCTAGCGACGAAAACGGTACGCAGCCAAGACCCAGCACTGGGCCGCCGCAGACCTCATCGAGCAATACTGTGCTCAATTTCAGCACAGGACCTCCGAGGGTCCAACAAAAGCCAGCGCCCGGCTCAGATGAAGATAATGCGCAATACAGAAAAGACCAGGCCGCTAAATGCTTTCCACCGAAGCTTAATTTCTGATGGTACAGCGCGTTGACCGAATGGCTTGGGAAGCCTTTGACCCTGTGAGTAGCATGTGTCGAGAGTGTCGAGACGGCTCCTGTAAGAATATGGCTGCCCACAGATGCTGAGAGTGCCAGGGGAAGGCAGCGGTGGACCAAGGGTTTTGGGAGCATGGAGAGATTGGCGAATATCGAACCACAGGGTGTAAGCGAACGGCTTTGGACATTTGGAAGGAGAACAGATGTGCCGCTGTGCCGCTGCTGAACAGCAAGGTCTAAGCGCCGTGTTCGGAATCTCAAATTGTGGAAATACAGCATTGAATCGCAGGCCAGGCCCGTCCTTCGTGAATCACTAAATTCTACAGAGCGCAAGTGACACCAAATTGTCGTGACTTTTGTGTATATGAGAGTTAGAAAGTTAACGCGTTGTTGTGATCTACCTACAGCTCCCGGTCTCAGCCATCACTGTTGATGTGTGTATCATGTCTGGTCTTAACGTTTCCGTGAACTTCGGTCCCACTCGACCTGCCATACTCACAAATGCCATTTCGCCATCATTCTGGTGATTTCCTCAATTTCGCTCATGGCGTCCTCACGGTGTGAAGTTGGCTCCGCAGGAAGACCAGCTCTGAAAACATTGCGCCACACTGGCTTGACAGCCGTACATCTTTGTCGCTTGGTGGTTCTGTCAACAGTCTCTTGACTTCTCTTGTCGCCAGCATTGTACTCCGGACCGTCTCTCAATTTCTCCATAAAGTCGTAATGCTCAACCATCGCCCGCGTCATGCGTGACTCTTCTTTGTCAGCTCGGCAGGCAATAGTAAAGTTCCATTTCCAAAATTGTGTCGTTGACAGTTCCACGACGACACCTGGTCGAATGTGGCCAAGGTTCATGTCAAGGGTGCCTGCGACCGCATCTCTTTCGACTTCGCTGCAGTCAGACTGGCAAACTTCGCGTAGCATTAACGCAAGTTTCCGGTCTTCCGATGATAATCCCCGGGTACAGGTAATTGTCTTGAACATGTGGTCATAAAAGGCCACTTTCGATATCGGAAAAGTAGCGTGGCTAAGGTGATGCCAGGTATCCTCGGAAATGAAAGCAACTTTGTAATGGTGTCCAGTTCGTTCACGCCTACATCTCGAGTGAACGAACATGTCGCTCACGCCAAAAGTCTGCATGAGCTGTTGACTGTCCAACGTTACGAATGTGCAGGATGTGGACCTTAAAGTATCGTTATCCCAACTCCAGCCATTCATAGTAGCTGAAAGATTTTTCAAGAGAAGATGCGGTAGAAGCTCTGTTGCATGCGATGTCGGGTGCCGCGATGAATCTCCGTCCTGCCAAGGATTTATTGATAGTTCTGGTCGACATGTCACATGGATCTTGAGCTCACGCGGCGTCCAGTGCTTGCTTTCGGGAATGAGTTGTTGATCATGTTCGTCTAGCCATCGGAACAAAGAGTTGAAATTGAAGTTGACCACACGCGCCTCAATAACGACTGCGATATTCGAGATAACCTCGTGCTCGAAGATACTGCGCAACTCGGCGCGGATCTTCTTGCACACGCTTCCTAGATGCGGCAGTATGATCTGACCTGCGGATAGTCTGAGACTCTTTTGATCTTTCGCCGCAAGCTCATAGATCCTGTTGCGTAGCTCGGCCGGGAGTCTGAGAAAGGGCGCTGTTTCGGAGTCGCTGGTCTGGATTCGTGTAAAGGTAAATGTGAAAGGCGTGTCGGTCATGCTCGACTGAGTATGCGAGCCGCGCTCTTCGTTCGTCGACCCGAAGATATACATTGTGGCGGCGCGAGGATATGATGGTTTTGTTGTTGTCGAGCGCTGAGTGTGATGGGACAAGGCCGCGTAGGTCGTGTGGTGGTGTGGTGATGATGGTCTCGGGTGGCAGCTGGTTTTGATGATGTGGAAGTGGTCTCGGCTTGCCGGCTCCAGGAAAAGTCGAGCTGTCGATTTACGACACTTAGGCGTGCTCACAAATCAGAAGTCACTGCATTGCGCTGGTGCGTCATCTGCTTTGGCTTTGGCGCCTGTAACTGCTTATGTCTACGATTCGCTGCAACTTCACTGATGCAGCAATATGTCATTACGAACTTCAAGATGCGCATCCAAGAGCTCGTGAATACCTGCGATGTGGCGTCTGGTATCGTCCGACATTGTTCTTGACCTAAAATTATTGTTGTCTTTCATGATCAGCGTGGCAGTAAACATCGGCTGTCGACCAGGCTGGCAAATTCAGGCGGCAGAACAAATGATAAAGCGACAGAAAGCTGATGGTGAGCATTTTACCTGAAGATAGCGTCTACAACATCTTGCGAATGAAATATGGTACCTGACGGAGATGGAGTGAGGTGAGGTGTCAACCGGGGACTTCAAGCTGTCTCGCCTTGTCTTGGCGTGGAGTGGTCGGAAGTTTGGGTTTGTTTATGCCGATGTTTTGATCAGCTACGCTAACACAAGACGCGACTACCGACTCGGTGCAACGCCTTGACCTTCGACCCTCCACATCCACACACTCTCCTCCACCAGCAGTACTAACACCAGCATACCATCCGGTGTGCATTGCTGTTGACACCTCGCCAATAGCGACCAGAAATAGTCGACAATGGCGCACTCAGCAAGCGGCCGCTTCAGCAGCGAATACCACACAGCCTCCAGCGAGGGCTTTGATCCTCAACATGAGGCTCTCAATTCCACAGTCGCGTTCAATGAAGAGACACAGGGCAGTGCTGACATGAGCATTGAGCTCGGACGCGGCGCCAGGCGCACGGCAAGAGAAGACGTGCTTAGCGAGGATGGGATCTTTACTTTCGGCAGCGATCAACAATACGAAATGGCTGGAACGCCACCTCTGAGGCCACGCGACGCGAGCATTCGCAAGGGCGACGATACTTTGAGAAGGGACGCCACAGTCAGAAAGGCATCAGAGGCTGCAAAGGCCAACGCCAGCGTGAGGCGCACAACCAGCCTCGGTGGAAAGAAAGCCAGTCTGGCCGATGCTCTGAAAACGAACACGAACTACAACCTCGACGATACAATGCAGGAGAACGTCACCATCCCGCCGAGGAACACACGCTTTACGCGCTTCCAGAACCCCTCAACAAACAACGGCGCCCGCATTTTGTCTGGCTCGACGCTGGAAGGATCCAACCAGGAATCGAAAGACCCGTCCCGCTTCAGAGCCGTGCAGAAGAACAACACAGCCCACTCCACTGGATCGTTCCTCATTCCGGACATCGATGGTATGACACAGCTCATTGGCGGCACACCCGCTATGCCTCGGTCGGCCAAAAAGAGTTCGCGCTTCACACCTTCTGCAAGCTATAGAATGCCTTCACGCAGCAATGCACATTCGTATCTCCCACTGGATGGCGTGCCGGTCCCCGAAGACGCGAAGCAAGTCTATGATGGCTTGCAGCGAGCTCTGGACAAGATCGCCGAGCTGGAACTGGAGAGGGCAGACCCGGTCCAGGTAGCTGAGGACTACGAGGCTTTGATCACTGAGCTTCGCGCACAGCTGGACATTGAACAACGTATGCGCAGGCCAGACAGTGGTCTTGGGTCTGAAGAGGAGGGCGCAAAGGACAAATGGCGCAGAGAGCGAGCGCAATTGCAGAACCAGATCAAGTCTTTGCAAGACCGTCTCACCAAGTCTGACCGCCAAATCAACAGCTCAGACTCTGCAGTCAGGCGGGTGACCCAGGAGAGGGCCGAGATTGTCTCACAGGCTGAGGATGCCATCTACAACTTGGAGGAAGTCAAGGCCGAGAACGAGGCCTTCCGTGAAAGCTACACCAGTCTTTATGAGGAGAACGAAGACCTGAAGGAGGAGCTGGCGCTCTTGCGGGAAGAGAATGAAGGCATGAGGGCCATGCTGTCGAAAGCAAAGAAGTCTGACAAGTCACAACAATCTTTAGCCAAGGAGATGGAAGACTTGACCTTGACCATCCAAGAGAAGAAATCGAAGAGGAAGCAGCATGCACGCAAGCTCGAAAAGACACAGCGCGATGCGACGGAAGCAACCAGACAGCCCGAGGCGACACAGACTGTGAACTTTTCCTTCAACCAGCTGGACGAGAAGGCTCGCGATAGCATCGCACAGATTGTACAACGCGAGATGCAGAGGATTCAGGAGACTGCGAAGTCAAAGGCCCAGGCAGCCCTTCGCACCCGTGCCTCTGCGGACGTCACCAACACAGACAGACCCAGGTCACAGCTCAGGGACCAGATTAAAACTACACGTGAGCGTCGGTCGGTCTCAAACAGCAACAAACGCGCTGTCTCTGCTCCTATGGACAGCTCTGCCAGCGAATTCGAGTCTGAAAGCGAGGCTGAGCTTACCGCGAGGACTCGGGGAACTCTGCGAGACATGACACTTCCGTCTGCAAAGCAGAGGCGCCAACAGGAAGACACAGCTGATCTTACCAATATCAGCAAAGCTTCCCTCAGTGCGATCGATCTCAGAAAGACATTGGAAGAGGAGAGGAGGGCAAAGCGTGCGGCAAGGCACTCTTCTGCGCCAGTCGAAGCAACACGTGAACCCACCTTGACTCAAAATGTCACCAAGCCTACTTTTACCCGCAAGTCATCCTTGAGGGATATCACTTCCGGTCTCCAATTGGACGCTACTGGGCGATTCAGCGTGCGCGGAGACACCGATGCTCAGAAGGCATCGAAGACCGTCCGTGTTCAGTCGCCTCACACTTCTGATATCACATTCAACCACACCCAGCAAGCTGCTGGCGCCGACGATGGCGACGTCTCAACAATGAGCAACTTGTCTAGACGTCGCCGTGCAGCCAACTTTGCAGACGACTATGAGGAAGGCGAGACCTCGGCCTTTATCATTCCCGACATCACCATTCACACCGCTCTACCCACCACTTCCGCCAACAAGACCATTGCGCTTGCGGACCACAAGACCAACGAGTGTACAATCTGCGCAGAAGCCAACGGCAAGCACATCGACATTCCTCTTCCCGTCCCTGTCTCAACTCGCGACCTCGGCGAAGACGCCACTCTGCGTCCGGCGTGGGCGCCTCACATCTCCCTTGCGCACGTTCTCAAGCAACTGCAAGACGAAGTCGCCCATCTCAAGATCCAGCTCGCGAAGAAGGAAGCCGAGTACAACGCCCATGATCCAGCTCTCGGCCGCCGCAGACGCATCAGCGTCCATGCTGAGGTGCTTAAGATCGCCGCAGAGGTCGAGAGGCGCAGTGACATGGTGTACCGCCTCTACGATGTCGTTGAAGGCCAAAAGGGCAACTTTGGCACCGCTGAGCAGCAAAAGGATAACGCTCCTGTCGTGCAGGACACCAAGGTCGATCACGAAATCGAAGAGACGCTGCAATCCATTGGCATGGATCCGGCTGAGGTCGCCGGCAGGATTGGCCGCAGTGCTCCAGAGATCCCTGAGGGCCTGCAGGAGGAGTTCAGCGGAGAGGAGAGCGAGGAACTCCCTTGGGAAGGTCTGAGCGACTCTGACTAGTCGTTGAGGGGAAAAGACACATCATCGTTCGGCATTTGATAAAGGGTATCCGACACCTGGGATTAGAGCGAGCGAGCGTAGTATGACGAGCTTATGTTTGGCGTTCTGGCTTTTGGGCTTCGGCGTGGGCTTTTTCACTATACCTTATCGAGCGTACATATTACCTGTGAAGATACGCTGTTTCTACTACACGCTCCAATCGGATCGATTCATGTTATTACGATTGATCAGCAGTGTGGATCTTGGTGGAGGGGTTGATGTGGTGTAGGCTGACGTGCTTTGAGAAACTTGCTCATATCTGCGCGCGAGGTGCTTGACCATAATGGCTGCGTCCGCGCCTGATATTGGTGACCCCTCCAGCCAACCACTCTTCTTGACATTGACAGATCGATAGCTGTTCGTTGATATAATCTGTACTGTTCGCAGAAAGCATACGAAAAGTACTTCGTTCACTCCAACAAGCTATATCAAGTCAGTACACCCGCACATCGAACATCGCTAAACAACCAAAACTAACACACACCAGCTCAACAATTCCAAACAACTCACACAAACACTCCCACCAAGCAACAATGGCCTACTCCCTCCCCCAACTAGGCTACGCCTACGACGCCCTCGAGCCTCACTTCGACGCCGAAACAATGGAAATCCACCACTCCCGCCACCACCAAACCTACGTCAACAACCTCAACGCCGCCCTCGCTCCCCACGCCGACTTCTCCGCCCTCGCCGTCGACGACCTCGTCGCCAAACTGGCCTCCGTCCCCGAAGACGT